>OBEQ011799931.1_pt1 | contig 10721 bp, 15 predicted proteins | sample 1670901 | NCBI WGS metagenome assembly OBEQ01 (sample SAMEA104232315, study PRJEB22302) | groundwater metagenome | biome: forest; feature: aquifer; material: groundwater | place: USA | collected 2011-08-07 | depth 5.4 m | reverse complement strand
TGAAATCAAAAAGGGCAGTGCTTCATTTTTTGATTCATTTGGAGCCGGCCGCTTTAGCTTGGGTGAGAAATTTGCTTATGCATCAAATGACGGAGTCCCCACCACACTCTTCCAAGATGGCAAATCAAATCCCTTTGGATTGGAGAAGCTGAGTTATGATAATATCTTCCGTGCGGATACGGATGGGGGAAGTTTTAGTTATTTAAAGTATGATCCCATTTCCGAAGTATTTTCGGAAAAGAATATCGGTAACCTGAATGTTGATGATCTACTTAAAAGTCCAGAAGAAAGACTTTTTCAGGATGCGCGAGTTCAGCGAGCATTGGCCCATGCGATAAGGAAATCGACTTCAAATCCAAAAAGTGTCCATGAAGAGGGAGGATTTATACTTCAGGATTTGAAGGGAAGAATTCAAATTAAAAATATACGTTCTGGTTCTCAAGACGAGCTAAGATTTCCAGCGCATTTAGATGGTCGTATCGGGAATAGAGACATTATTGGTAGTTTCCATACCCATCCAAATTTTGGAATCGATCCAAAGACAGGGGATACCTGGAACCCGAAACCGAGCGATCCAGATATACAAAATATGCAAAATTTTCCTACAGCTTTTGGGCCAATACATTATGTAGTTGCTTATAAAGATAAAATTTATGCATTGGACAATCAAGGTAACATTACGGAGGTCGGTAACACAGATGATCTTTTTAAATAAAGCAAGGAATTTTAGGAATTGGTTTCTTTTTGTCCTTTTAATCGTTATAATTTTTTATTCTCACAACTTTTCGTACTGTAGTGGGTCTATAGGTTTTAATAAAAATCGAGAAAATGGTATGGCTCAAAATAATAAGAAAGAAAATAATAAATTATCAGAAAATGAGATCCTAAAAATTGCTAATAGTGAACTTGAAAAAAGAGGACTTGAACCTAAAGCTTATAAAGCCAAAATCCAAAAAAAAGAATTATTGTGGGAAATTGAATTTTATCCTGTGCAAACCTCAGGGTCCATTGTTATGGGTGGGGGGCTACAAATATTTCTTGAAGAGAACGGAACAGTAAATAAAGTTATACGAAATCAATAAATAAATTTTGCATAAAAAGGGCCCCTTCCAAAAGTGCCACCTTTAATTGAAGATGAAACTTAAATCCCTCCGCTTCATTGCTTTTATTCTTTTCTTCACCTTCTCCTTCCATCAACTCTCTTTTGCCTTTCCGATCTCAGTCATCGCTACTATCTCCGCCATAAAGACGGCGGATTCGTCCTTCGGCGAAGAAGACAGACATTTCCTGAACAAACACAGGCATCCTACCGACGGACAGTCTTGAGAGAGCAGAGAATATTTCTGTGAATGGGGAGCAAGATAAAACCTTTTATAAGGACCACAGGATTATCTGTTAAATGCCATTCAGAATAGATTTTACTATTCTGGCTGCGGTTTTCATCAAATTTTTCCATGTTCCTGTAGTAATCCAATGAATCAGCGCTTATTCTCTTGGTAATCATGAACGATTCAAAAAGAGGCGTTTCCAAAAATACTTTTAAAAAGCGTTTTTTAAAAAATGATGAAACAAACACAGGCATCCTGCGAGCGGACAGACTGTTGAGGCAAGCGAAAGGCAAAGAGGTTATCAAACACCAAATTTATGAGTCCTGATGCACGCGGCTATGTCGGAGACGGAGACATTTATCATGTCATCAACCGGGGCAATAATCGCATGAGGCTTTTCCACACTGATGCCGACTTTATTTTTTTCCTGGATTTACTGAAGCAATATAAAGCCTTATTCCCAATCGTTCTTTACCATTACTGTTTAATGTCAAATCACGTTCATTTTTTGATGAAGACAATTCAAGGCAGTGACCTGTCAAGACTGATGCAGGGCATTAACCAGTCTTATTCCAATTATTACAAACGAACCTATCAACACATGGGCCATATTTGGCAGGGAAGATACAAAAGCTTTAAGATCACTAAAGATTCCTATTTGCTAGAATGCGGCCGTTATATTGAGCGCAATCCTCTCAAAAATAAAAAAGGTAGCATTTCCCCACGGGACAGGTTTCCTGAATGAAACCTAAATTCCTTCGTTTGACTGGCACATGTTTAAAGAATCCATTTCTGAATTTTGGTCCAGTAGGGTATAATACCGACCATGCCGGTGAAAAAAGCGCTTAAGTTACGATACCTCGATTTTCAACTTTGCGATTTCAAAACAAGGCGTAGAAGCTGAAAAAGCAGTGACCTTAAAACTTCTGGATCAAATCCGTAACGAACGGTTTGAAACTTTTGTTTCAGAAGTGGTGCTTCGCGAAATTGCCCGCGCCAAAGCGGATAAGCAGCGCGATCTTTTGGATGTGATGAAGAGTCTACCGCTTGAAAATTTGCTGATGACTCCGGAGGTGGAGTCTCTGGCGGATAAGTATATTGAGGAGAAAATTATCCCAGCGCGCTACCGAGACGATGCGCTTCATATGGCGGTAGCTTCCGTATATCATTTGGATGTGGTGGTGAGTTGGAATTTTGAGCATTTGGTGAAAGTGAAAACGCGTCGTGAAGTTCAAGGTGTCAATACGATGATGGGATATCACACCATCGACCTTGCGACGCCAACGGAGGTAATGCATGATGAGTGAACCTAAGCCCATGAGAGAAATTCATGAGATTCAAGAAAAGCTCTACGGGGAAGAAAAGAATCTTTCCGTCAAGGAGCGCCTTTTGAAGATTCGTCATGAGGCCGATCGGCTGATCGGGAAATACGGCCTTCGATTCAAAACATACAAGAAGGTGGCATAATCTTCGCGTCCGCATTAATGCATTAATTAATGGGAGGCGTTTCTACCCGTGCCACGCTGATTTCGAATGAGAAAGTTTTGATCTTCTGATATTATGGCTTTTATTCTGGATTACTTCGGAGATCCCTTATGAAATATGAAAATCGTGTTTTGACAAGATTTAAGAAACTATCACTTCCATTTTGTTTTTGCGTTATGATTGCGCTCCACGGTTGTGCATTTGGTACGCGTTATGTTGATTTGAGTTACCCTCCCAAAAACCCAGCAGAAAATGGTGGAGGCATTGCCCATGCGGCTCCTGCTTCTGTGGCAGGAACACAACAGATTGTTCTTTTACCTTTCGAAGACCGGCGGCTTAGAAAGGAAAAAATTGGCGATGTTCTTAATGGATATGGAATGAAAACGGCGAAAGTGGTTGCAAGCAATGATGTTGGAAAATGGGTCAATGATGCAATTGCCTTAGAATTAGAAAAAGCGGGTTATCAAGTCAAAAGGGCAGAAAAGAATCCTGAAACTTCAGCCGGTTTAGTTTTATCCGGTGAAATTTTAAGGGTGTTCTGTACCGCTTATCTTTCTTATGAAGGTGAAGTCTCATTCCGGACGACAGTGAAAAGGAATGGCAAGGAAATTTTGGAGAAGACTTACCTTGGAGAAGGCGAGGCAGGACTTAATTGGGCGGCAACGTCGAAATCGTACGGCGAGACTCTATCTTCAGCGCTTGCGATTGCCATTAGTGACTTGGTTCATGATATTGATCATTCATCGGAGAAAAACCCCGCTTGAGACACTTTCTTGTAATCCTTGGGTTCTTATTAATTTTAGTTCAGAATTCAGCTTTAGCTTTAACGCCGACAAATTCAACCGAGGTTTCTGCCGTTCAGACGCCGTCTATTGCTCGGGGAATTCCCATTCCTCCTCTTGATTTTTTAGCCAGTGTACTTGCAATTCCGACCAAATTAATTTTATGGGATTGGCGTTATTGCAACCACAAAATTTCGAAAGATACGGAAGCTCAACTTCGCGATTACATCAATCGCAACAAACTTTACGATGTAAAGTTTCGACTGAACCAAGCAAATCCAATTGATGAAACACTACGGCTTTTTAAAAATAAGAACGTCGGTCTACCTTACAGAATCATTGGTTTCCCATTTACTTTTCTTTATTCAGCAACCGGCAGATTAATCGGAGGTTTGATCTTAAGCGATTATTACGACCCGTTCAGTCATACGGTACATATTTTTTCAGACGATATTGCGATTGTTCTCCATGAAGCAGGTCATGCCAAAGATTTCCAACACCGAAAGTGGCGAGGTACTTATGCCATGGCTAGAATGTTGCCGGGCTTTAACTTATTTCAAGAATCTATTGCCACTGATGAAGCGCTTGATTATTTAAAAATCACTAACCAACGCAAGGAAGCCGTGCGTTCTTATAAAATTCTCTATCCCGCCTATGCCAGTTATGTGGGCAGTTACTTGCCGGCATATCCGTTTGGCTATTTGGGCGCTATTCTTGGTGGGCACATTTACGGAAGACATCGGGCACATCTCCTAGAGGAAGAATTTAAACTCTACGATCAAAGAGATGCATTTCGAAACCAAGCGATTAACCAGGGGGAATGAAAAAGATGAAATCGATGAAAAAAATATATATCTTTTTGTTATGTGCTCTACAAATTTTTCATTCGGGATGCGCCACCATAGTGCATGGAGGGAAGCAAACTGTACACATTGAAACCAACCCTCCGGGCGCTGCAGTGACACGCATAGGCAGAAGTCAGGGAATGATTTCGCCTGCCGATTTGGTTTTAAAAAGAAGAGATGATTATGAGTTTGAAATTAAAAAGCCAGGCTATAAAACAGAGTATTTGACGATAGACAAAGATTTGGGTGGATGGTTTTGGATGAATTTTCTTTCTTGGGGATTCATCGGCATCCTTGTAGACATTTCTAACGGCGCTGCTTACAACCTTGAACCCAATGAATTTCAAATTAATTTGCAGAAAGAAGGGAGTGAGTCTTAACATGAAAGCACGTCTTTTTCAAATTGTAGCGGGTTATTTAATTATTTCCTTGGTTATTACAGGATGCGCCCAATTTAAACCTAATGCGTTTCCAAATTATGGTCCAGAGGATTACCCCTTTTCGACCCAGAATGGGAGTGTGAGCTTTTCAATCGGAAGTTTTAGCCCGAGTGAAGTAGAGACTTATTTTGCGTCTGATCTAGTTAAGAAAAATATCTGGCCAGTCCGTGCCATACTCGTAAATAAAAGCGAACTAACCTATTTGTTTTCCAAGGGTATGATTGAACCGCATGTTACTTCTTCTTTGGTTGCCGCTCGTCAAGGAAGGCGTAGCGTGGGTCATCGTCTCTTTTGGGGATATGTATTAATTATTTCTTTTTTTGGAATTCCGCTTGGAGTTCCTCTCGTGGCAAGCGGTTTTCAGGCAATGAATGCCAATTCTCATATGGAATCTGCATACACAAGACTTGAGTTTAAAGACCAGGAAATTAAGCCCGGCGGTACTCTTTCAGGAATTTTATTTTTCCATCAGCCGGATTTACCAAAGAATATAACCGTTGTTTTATTAGATGCTAAAACCGACCAGAAACTAAGTTTAAAAGTAGATATGGCAAAACTGGCTGCAGTTCCGGGGGCGCCTGAAACTCTACCAACAATTCAATCGGATGCGGCCAGTAAAGTAGAGCTGAATTTGACATGAAGCTGCTTAAATAATTATGTAACCCACCAATGATAATGTCCTAATTGCGCTCATTAGAAATGTCCTAATGCTAAAGTCTCAGGTTCTTTTGAAAGGAGGCTTTGGTGAGACAGGACAGAATCGAAATGAGCATCAAAGAAATCAAGCGGGTAGGAATCATTCAAAGAGTCATTGAAGGTAAACTTACTCAACAAGCAGCTTCGAGATTAGTCGGTGTGTAGACCGGCAAATTCGCCGAATTGTAAAAAGATACCGCATCCAAGGTGAAAAATAAACAAACCCGCAGGCGTCCTACCAACGGACAGTCTAATTAAAGAACCGGAGGATTTAAGAAAGCAGTTCAATGAGTCCTAATGCAAGAGGCTATATCAATGACGAGGAAATCTATCACATCATCAGCCGCGGCAATAACAAGATGATCTTTTTTCACGAAGACGCTGATTTTAAGTTCTTTCTGGATCTCATCAAATAAATAAAAATTGGAACATTTCCGCAGATGCCGGGTCAATACCGTAAATCCGTACCGTGTACGACGTGGACACGTTGAATGACACATTTGCAGGACGTCTGTGTTCTGTTCTTACATTAGTTTCGATATAAAAAATAACTCCGGATGGAGACAATCATGAAAAAGATTTATAAATGGATATTAATGTTAATTTTTGGATCAATTGCTTTACAAAGCGGGATTCTTCTAGCAAGTGATATCGATGTTCAGTCGAAAATTGCAAGAGTGGTTGTATTTCAGGATCGCGCACTTGTTACTCGTGTGACCGGTATAAAGCTTGTACCAGGTCGTCAATCCATGCACTTTAAAGATTTGCCAGGAGCTATCGAAGAAGATTCAGTCTCGGCCAAAGGCAAAGGTGAGGCACGAGTCATATTGTACGGCGTGCAATTTGTCAGAAGAGAATCTGCACAATCTCAATCACCCAGGATATTGGAGCTTCAAAATGAACTAAAGGCGTGGACAGATAAACAAATAGACTTTGAGAATCAGAAAAAAGCTTTAGAGTCCAAACAAAATTTTCTAGAGTCAATCAAAGCCGCATCTAGTGATCAAATTGGAAAAGAGTTGATTACCAAACAACCTTCCATCCACGATGCTGCCGAGGTTGGAGACTATATTGAAAAAGAACTTCTAAATATTTTTCAGAAAAGTCACAAACTTGATATTGAGCTGCGTACAGTTAAAGAAGAAATCGACCGTATTAACCGTGAAATTTCGCAGCACGAAGGCGATCTACAGTATCAGAAAAGCGAGATTATTGTTGAGTTGGAAGCTCAAAACGCGGGATCTTTCATTTTAGAATTATCATACCGGTTGCCCGGCGCAACATGGGTACCTATTTATGAAGCGCGGGCTCTTTCGAATCAACCGGAAATTGAATTTAATTCTTACGCTTTGGTTCGTCAAAGGACGGGTGAAAATTGGGACAATGTACCCATTGAATTATCTACAGCCAAACCTTCCGTTGGAGGCCGTTTTCCCGATGTGGAACCTTGGTTCCTCAAGAAAAGGGAGCCCCCCGTTTTGTACGAAGAACGGTTTGGACAAGAAGCGCTCAGGATGGAGAGTTCTCTTCGAAGAACTGAAAAGCAGAGCTTATTGGCAGAGCAATCCCAGCAATCGATGCAAAGGCCTGCCTCGATTGCACAAGCGACGACTCAGGCCGAGGGAACCGCCGTCCTCTTTAAGCTGCCGAAACCAGAGACTATCCTTTCTGATTGGCAGCCTCAAAAAGTCATGATCGCAAACCATCAATTCTCAGGATTATTTTCTTATCAAATTATTCCAAGATTATCAACTTATGCATACCTAACTGCAAAAATAAAAAACAATTTTGAAAATTTTTTACTTCCGGGACAGGTGCAAATATTTTCAGATGGTGCTTTTGTAGGTAATTCATCAATTGACCTTTTGGGTTCGGGAGAAGAGTTCAAGCTTTCGTTTGGGATTGATGAGCGGATCAAAGTGGACCGCAAGCAGCTTCAGGCAAAAGCGGATCAGAGTATTTTGCCAGGATTTCATGGTCGCATGAAAACAATCGATTATCAGTATCTGACGAAAATTGAAAATTATGGTTCGGCAGACGCGGACATAATTGTCATCGATCAAATTCCCATTTCTCAGCATGATGAAATCAGGATTGAAAATATCAAAATAGAGCCTGCACAAACTGAAGAGGATAATGAAAAGCCGGGTGTGATGCGTTGGATATTTAAGCTTGGCGCAAAAGCCAAGAAAGAAATAAAAATTTCATACCGTGTAAAACATCCCGCTGATTTTGAGGTGCTCGACTTATAAGCGGCACCCGCAATGCAAAGATCAATGTCCCAGGTGAGTTTGAATTTGGCCGCAACAGCGCCTCGCTCTTGGACAATCTCGGAGGTGGGAAGTTCACCTTCGGTGGAGGAGTGGCGTATGCATCAAATGACGGAGTTCCAACTCAGCTCTTTACCCGGGACAACACCTACGGCTTTGGAGTAGAACGGCTTTCTTCAGAAAATGTGTTCCGTTCCTTTCAGGATGATGGTAAATTAAATTATCTCGGATACAACCCCAACGAAGGAATTTCATTTGCGATTGAGATTGGGAATCTTCCTGACGGAATCAGACTAGCTTTAACACCCAATCAACAAGCCGTTAATCCATCACTTGATTTCGGCAAACTTGCACAGGATTTATTCACCAGTGGACCGGTTGGAGTTGGGGAGAGGATTGGAGAAACAACACTGGGTAGACGTTTTGCAGCCGAAACGTTAAATATTCTCGCAGGAGGCGGAGGGAGAGCTGGTGGTGTTGCCCGAACTGTTTTCACAGAATCGCTTAGTAAATTGCCCGGGTACTTTCAGACAATCGGAAAAGGAATTGGTTTAGGGAACGTTGCTATTGACCAATTCAAACCATATTTCGATCCGGACACGAATCTAACAATTAACGATCGTCAAACCATATCTAGTTTTCGCGGTCTGCGGGCCGGAATTAGTTTTCTTGCTGGGGCAGCTGTTGTTGCCTTAATTCCTGAAAGTGCTCCAGTAGCAGTGGTGGTTGGCATTGGAGTAGTTGCGAAGATTGGAATTGACGAGGCACTAAAACGTCTCGAGAAGTACATTTTATCTTTAGTTAGAATAAAATCGACCGACGGTTTCTAATCAGAGGAAAACTGCGATGTCAAGTCCGAACAAAAAATTACGCGTAATCAAGATTTTAATTTTAATAAGTTTTATTTTAGTATCTTGGATAATTTGGAAAAATCGAGTCGCTCTTAAATTTACAATAGAAAATTACAGAATGGGAACTTATTTTAAGGACTTATCTGAGGATGATCTTGTTCGGAAAAGAACACTTGAACTGAGTAATTTGACGTTCATTGTTCCTCGTCAATGGATGGTAATGAAAGATTTTCCCAAAAAAGGGCAAATTAATTTTGAGTTAGATTTACCAGAAGTCGATGGTAGCATCCGTCTCTTTGTTAAACAGAGTGAAGCGACCATTGACTTTCATAACGTTGATCAAAGTGAAATGGTTTCTGAAATTAATGATTACATTTCTAAAATTGAGCCACTTTCTCACAAAAATGTAAGGAACGATAGCGGTAGCAAGTTGATTAACGGAATTGATTGGCGCATTCTTCACGAAACGGACATGGTGTCGATCGGCAAAAGGCAGACAGGGGTTTATTATTCCGTTGTTAGCGGTGATCTTGTCCGTATATACTTTTTCTCAATTGCTGATTCACCCCAGCCGATCATGCAATCCGTAGAAGAACTAATTGAAAATTTTCGCTTAAATAAACCGACTAAATCGTGAAAAACAAAAAAAGGTACCATTTCCCCACGGGACAGGTTTCTGATATAATTTCCTCTGTTCGTTGAGTTTTAATCCTCCCGCAAAAAGATTTTTCCCGCAGTATTCTTATCTCAAAAGGAGTCTATTTTATGCCGAGGAAAGCAAGGGAGCTTATAGATCAGGGAATCTATCATGTTTTCAATCGGGGCAATAATAAAATGAATTTATTTGATGGGCCACATGATTATGAATGTTTTCAAAGCCATCTGTGTCATGCGCTCAGAACTTTTGGCGCCCATTTATTTCATTATTGCCTGATGACAAATCATTTTCACTTATTACTTCAGATTGAGAAGGCCTCTGATCTTGGAAAAATCATGCATGAGGTTCAGCTCAAATATGCCCGGTACTTCAAGAAAGGACACGGTTCCGTGGGTCATGTGTTCCAGGAACGATTTCGAAGCCCAAGGATTCCTCACGAAAGTTACTACCTTCAGTGCGGCCGTTATATTGAACGCAATCCTCTGAAAGCAAGAATTGTCAGGCAAGCTGAAGATTATCTTTATTCCAGCGCTCGATACTACGTGCTGGGGAAAAGGGATGATTTAATTACACCCAACCTATATTATACGGACCTGGGTTCAACCGAAGATGAACGAAGAATGCGTTACAAGCAGTTTCTCGGTATGGAAGAACCCTATGGAGGTTTGATTGACAAGTCGATCCTTTATGCCTGAACCTGTCCCGCCGGGAAATGGTACCGTTTTCGTTTTAAGTTTAGGACGCCTGTGTTTTGCGTTCGTTGATCGGACATTTGCAGAACGCCTCCTATCCGATGGTTCCTTGACTTTCAAAGCTTTAACGGGTATTCTGCTGAAGTAGGAAAGTAAGGAAGTAATACAGGCGCTTTATGCGCCAGTACTAATCGTGACGGACTTGATGTCCGTCTACGATTGTGTACAAAGGAGGCTTTAGGCCATGACCCTTATTGACACGACTAAAATGACATCCAAGGGACAGGTGACGATTCCGAACCGCGTGAGAAAACTTCTTCATTTGCAGGAAGGATCTTCGGTTGCTTTCACCGTGACAAAGTACGGCATTATTCTTGTGCCCTGTGAAGTCACAGCTCGTTCTCCCTATAGCCCGCAAGAATGGAAGAAGATTGAGAAATTGGCATCGGAAGAAGGGAAGACCTTTTCAAGTCCCGATGCGGCCAAGAAGCATCTTGCCGGCCTATGAGATTTGAATTTAAACCTTCCTTTGATCGCTCTATAAAATCACTGCCGCCAACTGAAAAAGCCGATGTGAAAGAAGCAGCGTCCCAACTGATTGACGTACTTTCCAAGGACAAGCAGATCCATCAAGGTCTGGGGCTTAAACGTCTGATGGGGGATTTTTGGGAAGT
>OBEQ010756512.1_pt1 | contig 10721 bp, 7 predicted proteins | sample 1670901 | NCBI WGS metagenome assembly OBEQ01 (sample SAMEA104232315, study PRJEB22302) | groundwater metagenome | biome: forest; feature: aquifer; material: groundwater | place: USA | collected 2011-08-07 | depth 5.4 m | reverse complement strand
TCCGTGGCATCACCAAGATGAATACTCGGCCGCATTACTGCAAAAAACCGTCACTCTTATTTATAAAGGCGGCTTTTGGCTGGCTGCGGCCCAACTTTTCAAAATCGTACTTAAAGTTTGGTTAATGACCGCCGTACTTGAGCGCTGGCCTTTCCCCGAATTCGCCGATACGACGCAATTCATAGGCGGTATAGTACGCACGGTACTGACTATGGTTTTGGCCGGTTATTGCTATCAATACCTCGCCAAAAATCCTTTTTCCAAACAGCACTGGATCACCGCCGGTATTGCCGCCTTGCCGATGATTATCTCGGGCGCTTGGCTGGTACATGGCGCAGGTCGTTTTGAAAATCAAGTTACCTTGATGTCGCTGACAGTCATTCATCAACTGGCCGCAGCTGCCTGGATCGGCGGTGTTTTTCAACTGGTTAACCTTTGGCTGTTACGTAACGGCAAGCAAGTTCCGGCTACGTTATGGCCTTTATTGCTAAAAAGATTTTCCGCTTTCGGCATAGCCTCGGTCGCGATGATCCTGATCTCGGGACTGCCCATTGCACTGCAATACATCGACACCTGGAACGGCCTGATCGGCACCGGTTACGGCAATTTATTGATGGTAAAAATCATCTTAATGAGCATTGCGCTGGGCTTTGCATGGTTAAATAAAAGCGCCGTGTTGGCATTCGGATTTTCCGGTGATAGTCATGCATTAAATAACCGCGTCCCCTATTACATTGAAGCGGAAACCTTTGTTTTGGTTACCTTGTTATTTACTGCCGCCAGCCTCGCTTCCCAGCCTCCGGCTATTGATATTCCGACCCTGACCGCAAGCTGGCAGGAAGTCCTGAACACCTTTAGCCCGCAAATACCAAGAACCAGCTCGCCAACACATACCGATTTGATTGCCGGTGAGGCCGGACGTGTTGCCATTGTCGGTCAGGTCCCATCCCTGGCCGCAACCGAATGGTCGAACTATAACCACAACATCTCCGGTATTTTCCTGGCCGTGATGAGCTTCTTTGCGATGCTGTCTTACGTAAAAAAATCCGGCTTTGAATACTTCAAATACTGGCCGTTGGGCTTTGTCATGCTGGGTATCTTCCTGTTTTTCCGTAGCGATGCGGAAACCTGGCCTTTAGGTCCGATAGGCTTCTGGGAAAGTACTTTTAATAACGGCGAAGTGTTGCAGCACCGGATTGCGACCTTACTGGTGTTTGTACTCGGCATCATGGAACTCACTGCCAGAATAAGCAAAAACCCAAGCAGCAAATTGCCTTTTGTTTTTCCGTTGCTGGCGGCTTTTGGCGGTTTGATGCTGCTGACCCATTCCCATGTGGGTTTTCAACCCAAAAGTGCTTTTCTTATCCAGGTCGGCCACACCCTGATGGGGATTTTTTCCCTTATTCTGGCCAGCGGCCGTTGGCTGGAATTAAAATTGGACAAACCGGGCAAGGATATTGCCGGTTTTATTTCTGTTGCAGCCCTGTTTCAGATCGGCATCATCCTGATGTTCTATCGCGAACCTCTTTATTAATATGAATACATTACATAACTACCCATTGCTCAAAGATATCAATACCCCAGCCGATGTACGCAAGCTGTCGAAAAACCAGCTTAAACCTTTGGCAAAAGAACTACGCGAGTATTTAACCCATACCGTGAGCATTTCCGGCGGCCATTTTTCCGCCGGTTTGGGTACTGTTGAATTAACCATAGCCTTGCATTATGTGTTCGATACGCCATCCGACCAGCTGGTTTGGGATGTGGGTCACCAAGCTTATCCGCACAAGATTTTGACCGGACGCAAAGACCGGATGACCACCATCCGTACCAAGAACGGCGTGTCGGCATTTCCAAGCCGGGCAGAGAGTGAGTACGATGCGTTCGGCGTCGGCCATTCCAGCACCTCAATCAGCGCTGCCTTAGGCATGGCGATTGCGTCGGAATTAAAAGGCGAAGACAAAAAAATGGTCGCGATTATCGGCGACGGCAGTATCACCGGCGGCATGGCCTTTGAAGCAATGAACCATGCCGGCGCGCTGGACGCCAATCTGCTGGTCATCCTGAACGATAATGATATGTCGATCTCGCCGCCGGTCGGCGCGATGAATAATTACCTAACCAAGATTTTGTCCAGCAAATTTTATTCGTCAATGCGCGAAGGCAGCAAAAAAGCCCTAAGCAGCATGCCCAGCGTCTGGGAACTGGCGAGGCGCACCGAAGAACATATGAAAGGCATGGTCGTGCCGGGCACCCTGTTTGAAGAGCTCGGTTTTAACTATATCGGCCCGATTGATGGCCATGACATGGACATGCTGGTGTCCACGCTGGAAAACCTGAAAGACATTTCCGGACCGCGGTTTTTGCATATCGTGACCCAAAAAGGCAAAGGTTATGCGCCTGCCGAGAAAGATCCGTTGGCCTACCATGGCGTACCTGCTTTCGATCCGAGCAAGGATTGCCTGCCCAAATCCGCGCCCTCCCCGCATCCGACTTACACCGAAGTGTTTGGCGAGTGGCTCTGCGATATGGCGGCAAAAGATGAGCGTTTATTGGGTATTACTCCGGCCATGCGCGAAGGTTCCGGACTGGTCAAGTTTTCAGAATGTTATCCAAAACGATACTTCGATGTCGCGATTGCCGAGCAACACGCGGTAACACTGGCCGCAGGACAGGCTTGCCAAGGCGCTAAACCGGTCGTGGCGATTTATTCGACGTTCTTGCAGCGTGCGTATGACCAGATGATTCATGATGTCGCGATTCAGAACCTGGACGTGTTATTTGCACTGGATCGCGCCGGTTTAGTCGGCCCCGACGGCCCAACCCATGCCGGCAGTTTCGATTACAGCTATATGCGCTGTATTCCCAATATGCTGGTGATGGCGCCTGCCGATGAAAACGAGTGCCGGCAAATGCTCTATACCGGCTTTATGCATCAAGGCCCGGCATCCGTGCGTTATCCACGCGGCAAAGGCCCCGGTGTTACAGTCGATAAAACCATGACCGCGCTACCGATAGGCAAAGCCGAAGTTCGCCATCAAGGCAGCCGCATTGCCATCCTGGCTTGGGGTAGCATGGTAGCTCCGGCGATGGAAGCGGGCAAACAGCTAGGTGCAACCGTGGTCAACATGCGTTTCGTCAAACCTATCGATACCGAACTGGTGCTTGAGTTAGCCAAGAGTCATGAAGTACTGATCACCGTCGAAGAAAACGTCCTCGCCGGTGGCGTCGGCAGCGCCGTTAACGACTTCCTGCAAGCGCAACAAATCCTGATGCCGGTGTTGAATATCGGCCTGCCGGACAGCTTTGTCGAGCAAGGTACACGAGAGGAATTGCTGGCATTATGCGGCCTGGATGTACAGGGCATTCTTGCCCAGGCTGAGAAATTTTGCGCGTAGAGGCATTTTATCGCGAAGGTTATGAAAAGAGCGGTTTCACGATTGCAAATCGCTCTATACACAACATCAAAAACAACCGATCGTAAAAGCACTTGAAAAAATTTGAGCAAAGATCGATTCAAGACGCCGATTGGCGGGTTGCCTAACGACGAATTCACCTTACAACTCGCTGATAAACATATGTGAATATGAATATCTTGTTGATAGAAGATCATAAACCCGACGCCGTACTGCTGCGCGAATTATTAACGGAAAATACCAGACAGTCTTTCCGTTTAGTGCATGCCGAACGCTTGGAAGACGGTTTAGCGCTACTGAAACGAGAACACTTCGACGTCGCCTTATTGGATTTATCCCTTCCGGACGCTTTCGGGCAAGATACCTTTTGGTGTGTACATCGACAGGCGCCAAACTTACCTATTATTATCTTGACCGGCCTTGATGATGAAGATCTGGCGATTAAGCTGGCGCAGGCCGGCGCACAAGATTACCTAGTTAAAAGCGACTTAACCGGCGGCATCTTACACCGAAGCATGCACTATGCGATCGAGCGCAAACGGGTGGAAGAAAAATTACGCCTTGCCGCAACGATGTTTGAAAGTACCATGGAAGGTATTTTAATAACCGATGCCAAAACAAACATTATTAGCGTCAATCAGGCTTTGTGCTCTATTACCGGTTATCGTGCGGAAGAAATCATCGGTAGAACCCCCGATATCCTGAAATCAGAGCGACACAATCCTGCCTTTTTTCGTCAATTACGGAGTGTCCTGAATAAAACCGGCCAATGGCGGGGTGAAATCTGGAACCGTCGCAAGAATGGTGAAGTTTATCCCTCGTGGTTAATCGTCACCGCAGTGAAAGATGCCGTTGACGCAGTCACTCATTACGTTGCCATGCATATCGACATCAGCGAACGCAAAGTAATGGAAAATGAGCTAAAAGCCAGCGAAACAAAATTCCGGTCGATTATTGAGGTTTGCCCCGTGCCGATGGCTTTGCATGATGAGCAGTCGAATATTACTTTCCTGAATCCGGCGTTTGTGCAAACTTTTGGTTATAGCATAGATGATATTCCCACTATGGCAGACTGGTGGCCTAAAGCCTACCCTGACCCGGACTACCGGCGCTGGGTTGAGGCTACTTGGCAAACAATACTTGAACAAGCCAGACAGGAGCAAAGCAACTTTCCGCCTTTGGAAGTGGCTATCTGCTGCAAGAACAACGGCATTAAAACCGTATTGGCGTCTGCCGCTACGATTCATCACGATTTTTCCGGTGAACATTTAGTAATACTGTACGACATTACTCAGCGCAAACAAATTGAAGACAAACTCAACGCTATTTTTAATGCGTCAGTAGAAGGCATTATCACTTATGACAGATCCGACATCATCGTATCCGCTAATGCCGCAGTAGAAATTATTTTTGGTTATAAACCGGAAGAACTAATTGGACGCAATATTTGTACACTGATGCCGTTATCGCCAAGTTATAACTTGCCCCAAACAATAGAATGTGTCGGTCAAATTCGAGAGACTGAAGGTATTCACAAGAACGGTTCTGTAGTACCTCTGGATCTGTCCATCGCGGAGTTTACCATCGATAATGAACACTATTTTACCAATATTGTGCGTGATGTCAGTTTACGTAAACACCGGGAACAGCAAGACAAGGAACGTCTGGACGAACTTGCTCATGTCACTCGCCTTGGGCTGATGGGGGAAATGGCGTCAGGCATTGCCCATGAGGTCAATCAACCTCTGGCTGCGATTTCCAGCTATACGCAAGTCAGCATAAACCTGATTAATACTGAATATCCCGACTTGGTAAAGCTGGCCGAAATCTTGTATAAAACCCAACAACAGGCTTTACGGGCGGGACGGATCATTCATCGGATGAGAGAATTTATCAAATCTCATGCAAAACATCGTTCAACCGCTAATGTTAATGATTTGATTCATGATGCGGTCAGCCTGTGTATTGCTGAACTTAAACAAAATAGCGTAAAGCTGACGTTTGAACTGGAAAACAATTTGCCGTCTGTCTATGTCGATCAGATACAAATTGAACAGGTCATCATAAACCTGATTCGGAACAGCGTTGATGCTTTGCGAAACTTGCCACCAAAACAGCAACGCCAGTTGACCATCCATAGCCAATTAACGCTCAATAATGCCATACAGATCAGTGTCAAGGACAATGGGCCTGGACTTGATGAAACCCAGCAACAACAAATTTTAACGCCTTTTTACACCACCAAGACAGACGGCATGGGCATGGGACTATCCATCAGCCGTTCGCTTATCGAAGCCCATGAAGGTACTTTGTGTTTCAACAGCCAATCTAAAAAAGGTACCTCCTTTTATTTCACTCTACCAATAATCTGACAGTTCAACACCTCGGATTTATGGCGGTTGGAAAATCTGCAATTCGGCATGAATACCGATGCCGGAAACTCCGCCGAGCCGGCAATTTTGTGTTAGGGTGAGCCGTTCATACCTGAGAATTATCCGCGAATAAGGAGCTAAAACATGCTGACCATTCTGCAACTCCCTGTCTTAAACGATAATTACATTTACCTGCTTCACGACCCTGCATCGGGTGAAACCGCCGCTGTAGACCCCCGCTACGGCCAAGCCGGTCCTGGATATTTTGGAGCAAAAAGGTTGGCAGTTAACCGCCATCTTAAATACCCATCACCATTCCGATCATGTCGGCGGCAATCTGGAGCTAAAACAACTTACCGGCAGCACGGTTATCGCAGGCCTTTCGGACCGGCATAGAATCCCCGGTTTCGATCAAGGCGTTGCTGACGGCGATGTGATAACGCTTGGCGAGCATTCGGCCAAAGTTATCTCAACTCCCGGTCACACCAGCGGCCATGTTGTTTATCATTTTGCTGACGACAACGCGCTGTTTTGCGGAGATACGCTGTTTGTAATGGGTTGCGGCCGCTTGTTTGCAGCCGGGCGGCATGCTCGACCGGTTTTTCCAGGCCGATGCAAGCGCCATTACATTTTTTTAACTGCCGGGCAAAACAAGGCCGCCCTTTCGCCGTCTTTTCAATACCGAGCACACTCAAACATAACTGGTTTTGCTCGGCGATACCGCGGAGTGCTTTTTGAGCATCGCGTTGACTGTTATAAAGCCCATACAGATTATCCTGCGCGCCAAAATCAAGATCGTCAGCCCAGGTCAGTACCGGACGCAAATGTTCGGCTTGCTGTTGCTGTTGCAGTTGCCACGCGCACAACGTATTTTTTCGCCGTAAACGCCGGTTATGGATAGGTTGTAGGGATTTGATCAGTTTCGCTTCCATCAGCAGCGCACCTAATTCCCCAGCGGTTTCTATCCAATCGATACGGCGCAGCTGCTGCGATAAGCTCATCTCTTTGGCTTGGCTATGATCGGCTGTGAAGTGCGACAGCACCCGTTGCCTGATACGGGTGCTTTTACCGATATAGAGCGGCAGGTCATTTTCGCCATAAAATAGATACACGCCAGGCGAGTCGGGCAGATCGTCGACCAGACTGCGCTCGATATTCGACGGCAGACTGGAGCGTCCGACCAGCTTTTTCACGGTATCGTCAATGACGGCGGCATCATGGCTTAAGTGGATTTTTTGCCAAAATTGATGAATCAGCTGGGCATCGGCCAACGCCCTGTGCCGGCCGCTGACGAATAAACCATAGCGTTCAATCAGGCTGTCGAGATTATGGTGTTTGTATTCCGGAAACAGCGACCTGGATAATTTGACCGTACACAATACCGTAGGCTGAAACGTTAGCCCTGAGCGTTTGAATGCATTCTTCAGGAAACCGTAGTCAAAACGGGCATTGTGGGCAATAAACAGGTAGCCTTGTAGCAATGCCGCCAGTTCTTCGGCAACGTCTTCAAAACGCGGCGCATCGCTGACCATCGCGTTGCTGATGCCGGTTAATTGTTCGATAAACGGAGGGATGCGGGTTTGCGGCTGAATCAACCGGCTCCACTCGCGCACGCCGTTTTCATCGACCAGCACAATACCGATTTCAGTGATGCGGTCCACCGTTGCGTTAGTACCGGTGGTTTCCAGGTCAACAAAAGCCATGCGTGACAACGTAGTGGTCAAAATACAGCCACCACTACAGCAAGGCTTAAACTATCAATCATTATTAGCACATTTCCAGCCCATCGCTGAAAGCTTGTCGATGGGCTATAAACTTCGTTTAATTATCCGGTCAATGACAATAACTGCGCATTTGCCCGACTAACACGCCCTGGATTTCAACTTGTTCAGGGCGATAGGACATTGCCGTCATATCGGCATTAGCGGGTAGCAACAATACCTTATCGGGCGATTGCTCGATGTATTTCAAAGTCGCTTCCGACTTCTCAATTAACGCCACGACAATCTCGCCGTTTCTGGCATAACTGCGCTGTTCAATGACCACCCAATCGCCGTCGAAAATACCCGCGTCAATCATCGAATCGCCTTTGACCTGCAACACATAGCAAGGCTTATTGCTTTTCAGCATTTCCGGCACCGCCATGTAGTTGATGTTTTCCAGGGCCTCGATCGGCTTGCCGGCGGCAATTTTGCCGACAAAAGGCAGCGAGTGCTCACAAGCGGTATAGTTGCGCTGGGCTTTGGCCGATAAACGGATGCCGCCTTGTTTGTTGCCGGCGAACGGCTCGACAAGACCGGCATCGATCAAGGCCGAGATATGCTTGTGCATCGAACCTCGGGAGACCACGCCAAGCGCCGAGCAGAGCTGCTCCAGCGTTGGCGGAACAGGGAATTTTTCATGATTGCTGCGCAGAAAATCAAAGATTTCCCGCTGCCGCCGGGTTAGGTCATTCATCACTTGTCTGCTGTTTATCTTTAGCTTACTGAAAGCGGCCTAAAATACCATAACTCGAGAACAAAAGCAGAACAAAATGGCAGGTTTTTTGAGTCTGTTAGCGGTCAATAGCTCACCTTCCATTTTCCTTTGCTCCCGCTTGGACGCAGCCATTATTAAGATATGATTAAGTTACACAAATTATATTGCCGATGTTACATAATCACTTTGCGTTATTACTATTTTATCCCTCATCTCGGCTTCTACCTGAAGAAGAAATGACAAGTCAATTTAATCGGGAATATCTATGGAAACTCAACCGAACTGGGTAACCGTTATTGATCGCATCGTCGATATGGGCTTAAACCATGGCTTGGTGCAGCGCACCACGGAAGACAAGGTTTTTAATGGACGCACGATCCGCTTAAACGGCAGACCGGTGCTGAATTTTGCGCTTTGCAGTTATTTGGGATTAGAGCAGGATGCCCGGCTCAAGCAAGGGACGATTGACGCGGTGAACCGCTACGGCACCCAGTTCGCTATATCGAGAGCCTATATGTCGGCAACGCCTTATGCCGAACTGGAAGCACAGTTTAATGAGTTATTCGGCGGCCATGTCCTGGCGACTCCGACCACGACGCTCGGACACATGGCAGCCTTGCCGGTGCTGATTCAAAATGGCGATGCGATTATCATCGACCAGATGGCCCACAACAGCATGCAAACAGCGGCAAAGCTGGCGCAGGCGGAAGGCGTTGCGGTCGAAACGCTGCTGCACGCGAACCTGGAGTTGCTTGAAGAACGCATCATCATTCTTAGCAAACAATATCGCCATATCTGGTACCTGACGGATGGCGTTTACAGCATGTTCGGCGACATGGCTCCGGTTAAGGAATTAGGTGAATTATTAAACCGCTACGAGCAATTGCATTTGGATTTCGACGATGCCCATGGCATGAGCTGGACAGGCAAACACGGCCGGGGTTATGTTCTCGATTGCCTGCCGATTCAACCGCGCATGGTGGTTGCAACATCCTTGTGCAAAGGCTACGCTGCCGGCGGCGGAGCGCTGGTTTTTCCGAATAAGCAAATGCACCGGCAAGTTAAAAACTGCGGCGGGCCGATGATTTTTTCAGGCCCTATTCAACCGCCAATGCTAGGCGCAGCGCTTGCCTCGGCACGCATCCATCTGTCAGCGGAAATTGATAGTCTGCAACAAGAACTGCAAGATCGCATTGCGCTCTGCAATCGTTTGCTTAAAGAATACGGCATACCTGTAGCATGCAGTTCGCAGTCGCCGATTTTTTATATCAAGCTGGGACTTCCTCATGTTGCCGGTGAAATGGCCAAATATCCGCTGGACGATGGTTTTTATACCAACCACGCTGTTTATCCGGCAGTGTCCCGGCGTAAATCGGGCATCCGCTTTACTTTGACTCGACATCTTTCAGCTGAGGATATTCGCGGACTGGTCGAGGCAATAGCCCGTAATCTTCCGAGGGTCCTGGAAACGAAGGCCGGGAAGCGAGCTAAAGAATGTGTTTCTTCGTAACTGATGTTACGGATTGTCCACGAAAAGCACGAAAATGTCTTGCCGTAGGGCGCGCCGTGCGCGCCTTTGACATCACGGAGAACACAGAGGGCACGGAGTTTTTTGTTCGGTTTTTCGGCAACTGCCAGCGCAAACCCCGTCCGGCATAGTGGTATCCTTATTTCTTGTACCCGTTTTTTTCGTGTTTTTCGTGTTTTTCGTGGACAATGCTTTTTATCATCTACACCTGACTTGCAGGCAAAGCCTGCACTCCATCGGTCAATGCTGATAAGTTCCAATCAGTTCCGTTTGTTCAATGATATGCCCTTCCATGGCTTTTTCGAGCTCGCTCTTCTTGGGTTGATGCAAATCGGGCAACTCAATATTCAGCGCATAAAGTTTATGAAAGTACCGATGCCGGCCGGTAGGCGGACAAGGGCCGCGATAACCCGTCTGTTTCCAATCGTTTTTGCCTTGTTGGGTGCCTGCCGGTAAATCCCTGACTGTAACGGATTGCGGTAATTCCGTGACTGTTGGCGGAATGTTATAAAGCACCCAGTGTACCCAGGTCATTTTGGGTTTGGCAGGGTCCGGGGCATCGGGGTCGTCAATGATTAACGCCAAACTTTTGGTATTTTGCGGAACGCCCGACCAGCTTAAAGCGGGCGATCTGTCATTACCGTCACAGGTAAATATTTTTGGAATTTCTCCCTGATGAACAAAATCCGGTGATTTGAGGCTCAAAGTCATGTTTTGTTCTCCTTCAGCCAAAGCGGCTGTAGTAAAAAAGATACTGAAAATGATGCGGATAATAGCGCGCTGCTTGATTGGGCTCATTTATCACCTCAAAAGTAAAATTGTCGTTGCCGGTTTTCAATTTCCACTGGCTATCAAAGTTTAGCTAAAAGCATTCACCACGCAGGCACGAAGAAATAAAACTTCGTGTTCTTCGTGTCTTCGTGGTGA
>OBEQ010351951.1_pt1 | contig 10721 bp, 12 predicted proteins | sample 1670901 | NCBI WGS metagenome assembly OBEQ01 (sample SAMEA104232315, study PRJEB22302) | groundwater metagenome | biome: forest; feature: aquifer; material: groundwater | place: USA | collected 2011-08-07 | depth 5.4 m | reverse complement strand
ATGCACGCCAAAGATTTATTCCTGCATCCACGACCAAAATTATTACAGCCCTCGTTGCGTCAGATATCTATAAACCTGATGATATTTTAACGGTAAAAAGAGTCATCACTGAAGGACAACTTATGGAACTTGCTATTGGAGAAAAAATCACCATAGAGAATCTTTTATATGGCATTCTTGTACACTCGGGCAATGACGCGGCTTATGTTTTAGCTGATAATTATGGCCAAGAAAAATTTGTTAATTTAATGAATGCTAAAGCTCGAGAATTGAAGATGAGCAACTCTCATTTTGTCGACCCAGCCGGCCTCGATGAATTTAATCAATATTCATCTCCTTACGATCTAGCACTTGCGGCTCGTGAACTACTTGCACATCCACTTCTTAAAAAAATGGTAGCCACTAAAGAAATAACAATTGCAGATGTCGACTTTAAATACTTTCACAAGCTTTCAAATGTTAACAAACTCTTGGGCGAAGTGCAGGGAATCGGAGGTTTGAAAACAGGCTATACTGAAAATGCAAAGGAAAATCTCATCAGCTTTTATAAGAAGGACGATCATCAATCTATTATTATTATCTTGAAAAGTGATGATCGATTTGAAGATACTCAGCAAGTACTTTCGTGGATAGCAGCGAATGTCGACTATGTAAGTTTTAAATAATGCATTTCTTCTCTACTCTTATTGAATCATATACGCATCACTAACTGCAGGCATATATCCAACAAATTTATCCTCTCCTAAAAATACATATACCGGTTGAAGAAATTCTTGATAAACATCTGGGTCAAGATAGCCAAGGAACATGCTCTTAATAACCACATTTTGATTATTTTGTTGATTTTGAATGATCCATCCTCCGCCTTTTTTAAACTCCTCCCATGCCACATCTCCTGTTTTTAGAGGATATGTACCAATTTGTACATCGGATTTGTCGAAAAACTGAACTTGAGCTTTGATGATTTTAAAACCTGATTGATAAGGCACCATCATAACATAGTTGGGACTGTTGAAATATGTGGGTGAAACAATCGGATATCTTTGTTCGATATCGGGCCGGTAAAAATCGACTTCGATCATATTCGCCTGTTCTCCTTGTTCTGTTAAGGTCATGCGCTTAGAACCCGGTTCGTATATAACAAATATAGAATTTGTTTTTCCCTTAGCTAGCTCTTCCGGATAGCGACCGATGGATTTGAGAAAATTGATTGCACGATCCTCACTCTCTTTTTTGTCAGGAGCTATAGCGCCTTGAAATACTTGTGGATCAGAATCAAAGTTGTATTCATAGGTAAAATTGAAGTTAGTAATATCTACTCGCAAGGTTTGCTTGCTGTCATTGAATACTGCTTCTTTACCATCAAGCTTATATTTAACTACTTCTGGATCAAAACCAAGAGTCTTTGCGATGAGATATATTTTTTCGCGATAGCCAAAGCGCGTAGGTGAGGTTGGTAAAAAGTATACGCTAGCCGAATCTGTGGCGGTGATTGGTTTTCCTTCGATTGTATCGATGGTGTAGTTCAGACCTGCACTTGATTTTGCATTTTTAATCACAGGTTTTTTAATTTTTCCAAAAATTGGATTGATATAAAGACTGTTGTTATTACTTGGTCTAAATGAAAGAAAAACTAATTGAATTAGATAGTAGAGAATCAAAATAACTAATAAACCTAGCACGGCAAATGGTGCAAACTTTCTAACGTTGTAGGAAAGATCAGTAAGAGTCATATATCTATGATAGCAAAAAACAAGTAGGTAATAAAAATCCACGTTACAAAACCCGCTCCAGCAATAATATTAGTCCAGATTGGCATTATTGTATGAAAATAACTATCGGCATCCCAGACAAAACCTAAGGTAACATAGACACTTGCAATGATAAGAAAAAATATCCACATTTTTGGTCGTACCAGAAGAATAAAGGGTACAAGCCAAGCGATCCATTGGATGCCAAATGTTGGAGTAAAAACAAAAAAGAAAAGCATGATGATTAGAATTTCTTTCAACATATCTTTATCTTTTCTTAAAAAGGCGAAAATGGCGAATATGAAGATAAAAAATCTACTTAACAGGTGAACCATTCTTGGATTAAGGAATATTTTACCTATACCCCACTCGCCCGGTATGCCAAGATGATTTTTTACTTTAAGAAAAATTGAGAGAAACGTTTGAGGAAAAATGAGGCTGTGGATTAAGGTCAAGATCGTGGGGATTAAGGGTAAAAATATAAATAGCAATTTGTTTTTGGCCCGTTTGAATATAGGTACAACAAACAATAACGGCCAGGTTTTTACATATATTGCCCATGAAAGCACCAAAACCGAACTGATAATTTTTTTCCTGACAAATAATAATATTCCAAGTAATAAAAGAAACATTGGAATCGAATCGATCTGACCGTGAACTACCGCAACAATAATGGTAATGGGATTTAAGGCATATATGAATGCAGACTGGGAATTCTTTTTGGCAAGAAAAAAGAGAGGAGATACAATTGCAACGTCGAGAATAATAAAAATAATTTTTAAAAACAGATACGGATCAATAAAGTGTTTGAAATATAAAGCTGCCATTCCTAAATAACTTACAAAGGGAAAATAGCTGGCATCATAGCGAGGATCACGATCGATAAGATACTGTCCATCACGCAAAAAGGTATTGATATCATCACTTCTGCTATTGATAAATAGTAAGAGAACGATAACTCTAATTGAAAAAGCAATTACTATTATTTTCCAAAGTTGCAAAGTAATTTTTCTTCTTGAGACAAAAATTATTGAGACGAGTGAAATAAACGTATAAACAAAAAGCAGCATGAGGAAATTATATAATAGTAGCGATGAAACTCGTTGAAAAAAATATAACGCTTAATGAACTTAAAAAGATGTCTTCGCGCATGTTCGGAGGAATGGTTAAGGCAGTTATTGATGTAAAAAAACAAACAATGATAGTTGATGCTGCATTGCATGCTGATGAAGAAAGTTATTTATTGGTACACGGTTCAAAACAAGATGACTTATGGGGTATAAACCTTTACCCGGATCTTTTCGAAAAAGAATTTATTGAATTCGATTCGATGATTAATGTAAGACCAAGGCTAAATAATTTTACAAGAAGCATAGAAGATGAAAAACTGAGAAAAAAAATAATTCAACTTGTTAAAATTTTAGTAAAACCATGAACTTTTTCCATGTAGAGATAGTAGAAAGTTGGAATAAATATTCATTGGTCGAACAGATGGCCAATATTGGAACAGAAGTAGGAAGGACTATTAGTTGGCGGAATAAAAATCATTCATTGAGTAAAAACGCTTTTTATCGTTGTCTTGAACTTATTGATCTGACTATCAGTGATCAAAAAAATATTCATTGCTTAAAAGAAATTGTGAGAGTTCGCGAATTTCTTGTTGACTATATATTAGGTGAAAATATCTATCACTCAACAGACGAGGAATGGAATAAGTATTTTTATTACTTCAATGTAGCTGCTCGAAGCTTAAAATAACTCAAAGTAGACCTCATTTGGTCAATTTTTTGATATAATTTTGAAGCTACCAGGGGTACCCAAGTGGCCAACGGGGGCAGACTGTAAATCTGCTGGCTTATGCCTACGAAGGTTCGAGTCCTTCCCCCTGGACACACGGAGTTTAGATTACTAAGACAGCCTAATAATGCTAAATAGGAAGTAGGTTATTATGCACACTAATTAAAAATTCTTTTGTCCTTAATCAACTGAGGAAAAATAATTAATTTCTTATCAGTACTGGATAGTTGAAACTGAGGTTTTAAAAGCTGCATAACTTTTGCCAATTTATATGCCTCATCTTCTTGTAACTGTTGGATCATATCATCAACAGAAATTGAGTCGAAACCATATTGAGCTAATTTCCTTTGAATAGCGGGATCCAATCTTTCTGATAGTTGCCTCACGGCAGTCAACAGAAAATCGAAATATGGATCTTCCTTAAAAGTATTCTCAAAACCAGAAGCCATTTGCATATAGGCTATGACTTCGTCGACCACACGGGCTACATCTACCATCTCAAATTTATCACCATTTTTAATAAGTTGTTGTTTGACAACTCTTCGGCCTCTTCCTAAGGTTCTGGCAAGATTTGCATTTTTCTCCGTTTGTTTCGGGTCAAAATAATCGGCTGAATATGCAGATCTTAAAACGACATATAGTAACTCAATATCTTCCCTATGATGCTGGGAAAATAAACTAATAAGTTCCCCTTGAGCTGCCTCATTTAAAGTTGCAAAAACATTATGAGATTTCTCATGTTTTAAGATACCGCGTAAGAACTCATCAGTATATATGAGTGCCATTGGGCCAACTTTCACGTCATTCGTCAAAAGACTGTAACAAGCAATAGTCTGAACTGGAAGCAACTTATCATAACTTACTCTACCTTTTTGATCCAAAGCTTGTGCAAGCCAGTCAACACCATATGAAATAACTGGCAGTTCCAGACTATTAACAAAACCATGAGCTTTTTTACCAAAATTATTGAGTGGATGAATTATATCTTTCCTATCAAGAAGGCGTCTATCTAGAATATTTGTATTTGTTTCTTTTGCGTAATAAATTATTGAATTTAAAGGATTTTTCTTAAATTCGTTAGTATTCAAATATTTTTCTATCGAAGAGTTTTTTTTCAAGTTAGTATACTTCTCTGACATTTTTTCATTATATTACATATGGATATAGTAAAAAGTTCTAACGTCCTCCACGAGCCTGGACACTTCGACAAGCTCAGTGTAAACTCCAATCATGTGGCTTGTCTATGTGTTGCTATGTGATCAGAAATTTTTCTATGTAGGCATTACTAACGATTTCTTAAAAAGGTATCTTGAACATGTGTCTAAGAGATCATTATTTACTAAGAGATACTCGAATCTTGAATTGGTTTATTGTGAAAAATATCCAGATAAATATTTAGCGGCTAATCGTGAAAAACAATTAAAAGGTTGGTCACACAACAAAAAACTTTTATTAATTAGTAGAAAAATTTCTGACCCTCATTACACTGAGATTGACGAAGTGTTGAGAGGTGCCGGATGAAATACTATGTTCGCTTGTGGTGAGTTTATCGAACCAAATCCTTCCCCCTGGACTAAGCATTTTTGGTCTTCATAACGGTCTGAATACTAAGAACTATCTTAATTTAATAATTCGTTCTTAAGCTTTTCCATATTCAGAATAACGATAAATTGATCCTTATATCTAATTCTGCCTCTCTTTTCTAATTTCTCCCATTCGCGACTCGTGGTTTCTCGAGTTATACCAGCAAGAGAAGCAATATCTCGATGAGTAAATTTATGCTTAATATATATTTTTTTGTCTTTTTCCTCACCAAAATGGCGTGCCAAATACAAGATGGTAGATACTACTTTCTCAGATGCTTTACTATAAGAAACGCTCTCAATTCTTGAAGTTAATTTATCTAAACCCATAAAGATCCTCTTTGTAAGGTCTAAAAGGGCATCAGGATTTTCTTTCAGGAAAGTTACTACTTTATCTTTCGGTGCTTTATACACTTTAACATCGGTTAAAGCTTCATGGTAATACCTATTAGGAATGCCAGCAATAACCCACATCATGGGAAAATATGAAGCAGGTGCAAATATATGGAGGGTTGTTTCTATTCCATGAGTGGAAATACTATATTCTTTAACGTAGCCTTTTTTAAGATAGTAGGCTCCAAGAGGACTGTCATTGGGATGAATGACAATCTCTCCTCTTTTATAGTTGTACGAGGGAAATTGAGAAAAGAATGACTCTACGTTTACTTTTATACTATTTTGCATATCAGCATATTCTACTCCACGCTGTGATCTTAATCACTGAAAATGAGATTGAATGGACATATCATCAAAGTAATGTATTACCCAGCAAAGCCTAAAAATGCTTTACAACTGATTTTATTTCTTTCTGTTGTTGGTATTATTTTTTCTGGGATTTTCCTACTTCTCAGACTGCCAACTCTTGTGTACGGATTTTTATTGTATTTAGTTATATTTTTGATAACTGCTTGGGGAATGAAAAGAGAAGAATAGATATGAATGAAAACAGAATATTTCCTATAATTAGAATTCTCTCAACTGCCGGAGTTATTCTTGCAGTTTATCTTCTCTGGCAACAGATAGCTCATCCCGATTTTCAACCCTGTAATATAAGCAGTTTAATAAATTGTAAAGCAGTGATTTCTGGGCCACTCGCAAGAACCTTCGGCATACCAACTCCTCTATACGGCTTGATTGGATATTTTGTTATTTTTGTTTCTTCTATCTACAGAAAGAAAATACTCCTGCTTTCGATGGCAAGTTTCGGCCTGATCTTTTGTTTATGGATAGCCTATAGGGAATTGTTTCAACTACATGTGATCTGTCCCATTTGTATTACATGTCAACTTATTATGATCACAATTTTTGTTCTTGCTATCAAAGTAAACAAAAAGAGATTATTAAAGAGTACTATTCAATAGCAAGAATATGTTAGAAGAGGAAAAAAAATGGATGAAAAGTATTGGTCTTTCTCTACTAGCTTTTCTGGTATTTTCAGTATATCTCTATCTGCGAAGGGGTTATTACAATATTTATATCATCAATAAAGTCTTTGGCTCATCAGCAGTTATACTTGCCTCACTTACTTTGTTAATTGGGCCATTACGTAAGCTCCCCTTGTTTATGAGAATGATGTTGTATAGACGTCAACTTGGGCTTATTGCTTTTTTATTTGCCATTCTCCATGTCATTTTTTCTTTACTTCAATTAAAACGTTTTCCTTTTCCCACTTGGTATTTGAGCGAATGGCTACCGATAACATTTGGGATTCTTGCTGTTCTTGTTTGGCTGTATATGACTTATATCTCAAGAAACTCAAAAATAAAAGAATTAGGCGTGGATATTTGGAAGAAAAGATTAAGTCTTTTAGGACATGTCGGATTTATCGCAGTTTTTTTTCACTTAGTGGTTATGAAATATCAGGGATGGATTAAATGGTTTCAAGGTCAGATCAAAACTAGTCCGGAATTGGCACATCCCTCTTATCCACCCGCAAGTTTACTTGTATTTATAATTATGGCAGGTATATTATTATTTCGATTATTGCATCATTTCCAACGAAAAAGCACGCAAAATAACGGTACTATATAGATTACAAATGAAAACCATTTTTTTTGAAGTACAAGAGTGGGAACGAGAAAAACTTCAGTTTACATTTCCAGAGTCATTGCTTGTTGAAGCTAGGCTAGGGAAAGATAACGTACAGACAGAAACGTTTAAAGATGCAGAAATAATATCTACGTTTATCAACTCATCTATAACTAAGGAAGTGATAGATCATCTTCCTAAGTTGAAGTTCATTACTACGCGCTCGACTGGTTATGATCATATTGATGTTGCGTATTTTAAAAGTAGAGATATCCAAGTCTCCAATGTCCCTGAATATGGCAGTAATACCGTCGCAGAACACACATTCGCTCTTATATTAAGCCTCACTAGAAAAATCTATCAATCAGTAAACCATTCCAAAAACTTGAACTTTGAACACGATACCCTTCGAGGTATAGATTTATATGGCAAAACGCTTGGTATTATTGGTTTAGGAAAAATCGGGACAAATGTGCTTCGAATTGCCAAGGGATTTGGTATGAATGTGCTGGTTGTCAACAGATCACAAGACCAAGAACTAATGAAGCAATTTGATTTTCGCTATGTTGATTTAAATACTCTACTGCAAAGCTCAGACATCGTAACCTTACACTTCCCCCTCAATGGTGAAACAAAACATACTATCAATAAAGCTAACATTTCCATGATGAAAAAGGGAAGTTACCTTATCAATACGGTTCGGGGTGGACTGGTTGAAACAGAGTCGATTTTACAGGGTTTGGATAAAGGAATACTTGAAGGGGTAGGACTCGATGTACTTGAAGAGGAGAAAGAACTGAATGAGGAAGTGGCAATACTTACGTCTGAATATAGAAGTCATGCCGACTTAAAAAATCTTATATATAATCACATACTGATTAATCATCCTAAAGTACTTATCACCCCTCATAATGCGTTTAATAGTAAAGAAGCTCTTGCACGAATCACCAGTACTACGATTGAGAATATTAAAAGCTATTTAGCTGGAAAACCTATACATACTCTCAAGTGATGTAATGTTTGACTAAATTTTGTTATCATACAAGTATGAAGCTACTCCATAAGAATTTGATATTGATTGCTATTTTATCTACGACAGTATTTATATTAACTACATCATTTGGCCTTAATATGAGTATGGGGATGGATAATTCAGGTCACATGACTAACTGTCCTCTTATGAATGACAAAGGATCTATCTGTCCGATGACATTAACTGATCATCTCGCAAAATGGCAACAACTATTCACTATAAATACATCCAGTGCCCTTATGATGATTTTAAGTATGCTGGCTGTAACTTCAATTTATTTCCTTGTTAAGTCCAATGCAGCAGTAAATCAGTCAACTTTGTTCCTGTATCGCTACCAAAAACAGCGGCAACGTGAGGCAAAGCTTTTTAATCCTTTGCAGTTAGCTTTTTCGAATGGTATTCTTCATCCTAAACGATATAAATAATATCTTCTCTCTTTAACCTTCCGTTATTATTTATTTGTATTTATATGAAAAATCTAAAAAAAACAACACTGTATATCAAAGGAATGCATTGTCCATCGTGCGATGTTTTGGTTCAAGACAAATTCAAAGAGGTAAAAAATATTAAAGAAGTCTATCCTGATTATCGAAGTCGTACAGCCGAAGTTATTTATAAAGACCATTTGGACAGACGAATTTTGAACGACAAAATAAATCAGTTTGGTTACCAAGTTGTGGATACGCCAGTAAAAGAATTTATTGAACCTTTATCCAAGCGTTTGACTGACGTTGGAGCAATTACCATTCTTTTATTTATTGTCTATTTCTTTGCTCAAGAATTGCATTTATTACCAAGCTTCAACACAACTACAGGTTCAGGACTGACATATCTAACTGTCTTTGTTCTCGGTTTAGTTGCGTCAGCCTCAACTTGCATGGCAACATCAGGCGCACTCTTCTTATCAACGGTAGGAAAATTAAATAAAAAGGAGGCATCGATTACGGAAAATATAATCCCTGCAGTCTCCTTTAATGTTGGTCGTGTTTTGTCATATGGCATATTTGGATTTATTGCAGGTTTGATTGGTAAGGCAGCCGCTCAAAGTCTCAATTTAGGATCATTTTTAACCTTTATTGTATCTGTCGGGATGATATTGATTGGTCTGAATATGTTAAAACTTATTTCATTTTCTTTTATTACTGGTTCATCAATTACGAAAGGATTATTTGGAAAGCTGGAATCAAAGCTTATTAGCCACCCCAAGCAGGCAGCCTTTTTCTTGGGTTCAATTACTTATTTATTACCCTGTGGATTTACCCAATCTGTTCAGTTATATGCTTTAGGTCTGGCAAATCCTGTTCAAAGTGCTCTTATGATGATGACATTTGCACTCGGTACAATACCTGCACTTTTAGCGATTGGATTTGCTTCATCGTTTACTCAATCACGACATTATCCTATGTTTGTAAAAGTGATGGGGGTGCTTATAGTTTTAATTGGCCTAAGTTACTTTAGGAATGTACTTACCTTATATGGCGTAAATGTAAATGTATTTTCGGCAGGTAGCAAATCAAGTACAAGTACCGTTGCTAATCTACGCAATGGGTTTCAAGAAATTCATATGACTGTCAATGCTCGAGGTTATACACCCAATGACTTTACGGTAAAACAGGGTCAGAAGGTACGTATGATTGTTAATGGCGAAAATGTTTTTGGTTGCCAGGGTACTATGAGAATACCCAAATATGATATCGTAAAGACACTCGCATCTGGTGAAAATGTTATTGAGTTTACGCCTGAGGAGAAAGGAACTGTTCCTTTCTCTTGTATTATGGGTATGTTTAGAGGCCAGATTGAAGTGATATAGCGAATGGTTTAGATTTTAACCTTTTTCAAAAGTAGTGAATTAGAGACTACTGATATCGAACTTGAGGCCATTGCAATGGAAGCAAAAATTGGGTTAAGAAGAATATGGAAGAATGGATATAATATTCCCATTGCTACTGGAATCAAAATCACATTGTATCCAAATGCCCATAGTAGATTTAACTTTATTGTTCTCATGGTTTTTTTTGAAAGATTAATTGCCGAGGCAATGGAACGTAAATCTTTATTTACTAATGTAATATTCGCGGATTCAATTGCGACATCTGCACCAGTACCCATAGCAATCCCAACATCTGCTGCAGCTAAAGCAGGTGCGTCGTTTATACCATCCCCGACCATGGCTACTTTCTTGCCTTCAGCTTGAATCTTTTTAACCTCCGCTTCCTTTTGATCAGGAAGTACTTCAGCTAAGACTCGATTAACTCCAACCTTTCTTGCAATAGCTTGAGCTGTCCGGGCGTTATCTCCCGTAATCATCACAACTTCAATCCCTAGTTTTTGCAGTTGAGTAACCCCCTCTTTGGCTGTTTCTTTAACGGTATCGGCAACTGCAATAAGTCCGGCAAGCTTATTATTTAGAGCCAACATCATGACTGTCTTACCTGCCTTCTCTAATCGAGAAATTTCTGAATTAGATGAGGCAACTGAAACACCCTCTTTATTCATAAGCCTTCTATTTCCTAAAAAGATCTTTGTTTT
>OBEQ012852963.1_pt1 | contig 10722 bp, 10 predicted proteins | sample 1670901 | NCBI WGS metagenome assembly OBEQ01 (sample SAMEA104232315, study PRJEB22302) | groundwater metagenome | biome: forest; feature: aquifer; material: groundwater | place: USA | collected 2011-08-07 | depth 5.4 m | reverse complement strand
TTTTCATCGGTGATAATAAAGCCGTCGTTGAGCGTCTTGCGGCCGGAGCCGAGCACTTTAAAACTAAGCGTTTGAATGCTCATGTTTTGATCGATAACAAGCGGATCTTTGTCCATGAAAGCAATGCAGCTTTTTCGGTCGAATAAATCATGATGGAAGGGTTTGGCCATGCCTTCCATAAAAACATTACGGGTGATCAAGCCAATCGGTTTGTCATCTTCCACGACTGCAACCGAAATCAGGTCCGGATGCTCATTTAGCAGCTTGGTGACTTCAAGATTGGTTTGCTGGGGCGATACCGGTGGACAAATTCTTAGAAGGCTGCCGGCAATATATTCTGCCTCAATTTCGGACAGTCCTGCTCTTGATTGATTTAATAAGGATTGATCTAACATGGCATTGCCTTCATTCTTAAAATGCAGCAAGGATAGATTACCTTTATTACAAAATGATGACTCCGGGCATTGTTATACCTATCCGATCAAAAATACGAAGTAAGTCACATTTTTGATTGACTTAGCGTGTCAATTGCCAAAAAAGCCTCCTGGCAAAGTACGTAGAGCTCGTCATCTCGGCAGCGATTGTATCGATTAAGGCGTTATGGATGGTGTAATCGGTGTTATGCCGGCTTGGTGCCGGGTGTAAGGATTGCCGCCCGATAAAACGCTGTATGAAACCTGTTAGCAAGAAGCTGTAGTGCAAGCATGGTCAAAAATAGGCTAATTAATATTGTTCAGAAAATAGTCCATCTATAGCTTGCTTTGAGTCGTCTGAGTTAACGCAATTGTTAAGCTTTTAATTCGAATTTTGCGGCTGCATTTGGCCGGCCGCCTTCAGCAGTTGCGACAGATCGTCCGAAGTTCGTGCTGCCGGTTGCGGTCCCTGTATTTTTTCTTGACTCCAGTCCACTATCTCTCCCGCTCCCCATGACATCAAGTAGGCGAGCGCAAACACCAGCAGGCCGCGCGTCATACCTTTTGGTAAACCCTGTTCATCCAGATAACGGCGGATATAACCGGCTGCGATGAAGAATACAATGGTAGAGACGATCAGGTTCCATGCGGAGGGTAGCGTGAACATTATTGGATTTTCTCTTGGGTTGAAATAATAGGTTGAATGCCGAAAAGGAGCGGTTAATGAGCGGGTGATATTTGTACCGCTTTGCCGGCAGTTTCCTTTTGTTGTTGCGACAGGTAAGTTCCGCCCATAATCACTGTCATTATCAAAATATAAACCACTGAAACGATGCGTCTGGCTTTTTTACTCTGTTCATAGCTATTCATAATCGACTCCTGAAGTCTCAAAAAAGTGGGAATAATACAATATCCGTTAATCCGCTTAATGAGAGAATTTTTTGCTGTTATTGTCAGTCCAGATGTTTTTTTTTACAAGGCATTGATTTTGTGCGTTTAAGCTAGGCTTAAGATTTGTTAAGTTAAACTTGAGCCAGATTTAAATAAAAAAGGCTCTATCCTATGAATAAAATCATGCTAGCAGTTCCTGTTTTTTTTATATGCAGTTATTTTAACCCAATCCAAAGCGCCGAAGCATCCGGGCATCGGGCCGTTCATAAGGCTTCCAAACACGCTGTAGCAAAAGCCCATAATAAAACCAAGCATCAGTCAGCCGATCATCGAAGTACGGTTTCCTGGTACGGACCTGAATTTCACGGCAAAAAAACGGCCAGCGGCCAAAAATACGATATGTATGCGATGACTGCCGCACACAAAACATTGCCTCTGTTGTCTTACGCTAAAGTGACTAATCTGAAAAATCATCGTAGCGTTGTCGTTCGCATTAATGATCGGGGTTCTTTTCACGGCAAAAGAGACATGGATTTGTCCTATGCAGCTGCAAAAGAGCTGGGTATCAAGGGGTTAGGGGCTGTAGAAATTACGCCGCTGAGCAGTAATGAAGTATTGACGCCATTGAGTAACGGCGGCAAAGCAAACAAACGCGGTTAATTTGGAACATTGAAAGGTTGGTAAATCCTCAATGTTTCACATCCAACAAGCTTAAGCAGTCCGGCGTGGCGGGATTCACCCGCCCAGCGGTTATTTTCAAGTAAGATCCGATAGATAGTCCGCCGGTTGTTCAAAGCAAATTTCTTGATGCGTATTCAACGCAGACTCGCTAAAGTATAAATCCGTTTTTCTATCTGCATGGCAGGATGTGCTGTTTTTTTCGGACCGATGTCGAAAAAAAACAGGGTGTATGATTAGGGTTGGGCTCGTGTAAAATGTAGTGAAATAACGCGGCAACAATCACCGGCCCATTCAAAGCGCATAGGGATTTTTAAAAAACCATGTCAGAAACCCACGAAACCTTAGTTATTTATCACGCCGATTGCCTGGATGGTTTGGGTGCCGCATGGAGCGCGTTTTGCAAGCTGGGTAATCAAGCTCGGTATATTCCTGCACGCTATGGCGAAGATATTCCCGATTTTGAGCCGGGGGCAGTGCTTTATATATTGGATTTTTCCTATTCGCCTCAGATATTAGTCGATGCTTCAGCGAAAGCAGGCCGGATTATCCTGATTGATCACCATATGACTGCTATGGAGCAATGTGATGATTTTTTTAAGATGCAGTTGCTTCCTGAAAACCTATCGATCAATTTCGATATGTCGCGGAGCGGTTGCGTTTTAGCCTGGCAGTATTTTTTTCATGACCTGAAACTGCCCAAAATTCTGTTGCATATCGAAGACCGCGACCTTTGGCATTTTAAGCTGGACGGTACCCGTGAAATAACGACGGCGTTGTATGAAAGAATGCCGATTAGTTTTGCCGAAATAGGTACGCTCGATCTATCTGAGCTGTTGGCAGTAGGCCGCATACAGGTTGAGCAATTTGCCGGAATGGTGAAGAGAATCGCCAAATCCGCGCATAGCGTTTCTGTGGCCGGTCGGGTGGGGCTTGCCGTTAATGCCCCGTCATTGTTTGCTAGCGATCTCGGTCATGTGCTGGCCGAAAAATCAGGTACGTTTGGGATGATTTATTACTACGATGGCAGAAAACAACAATGGAATTTCTCGCTCCGATCAATCGGCGATTATGATGTGGGCCATCTAGCAACAGGCTTTGGCGGAGGCGGGCACAAGAACGCCGCAGGCTTTACTTTGAATGACAATCCATTTTTTAGTACTCCCGTGAGTAAATCTTGACTGTGTTAGTCAGCAACGCTGCATCCAAAAATTAAATCTATTCGGGATATAATAAACCAATTGAATTATTAGCAAGCGTATAAGCAGGAACTCCCCGATGAGCATCATTCGTCAAGACGATTTTATTCAAAGCATTACCGATGCTCTGCAATATATTTCATATTACCATCCGTTGGACTTTATTAAGGCCATGGATGAAGCCTATCGAAAGGAAGAGAATCCGGCCGCCAAGGATGCGATAGCGCAAATCTTAATCAATTCCCGGATGTGTGCGGAAGGCCATCGGCCGATTTGTCAGGATACCGGCATTGTTACGGTATTTTTAAAGATTGGCATGAATGTCCAATGGGATGCTGATCTAAGTGTTGCCGATATGATCAATGAAGGTGTTCGGCGTGCCTATAAGCACCCTGATAATGTGCTGCGTGCTTCGATACTGGCCGATCCGGCCGGTAAACGCATCAACACCAAAGACAACACCCCGGCGGTGATTCACATGGAAGTCGTGCCCGGCGATACGCTCGATATCGAAATAGCCGCAAAAGGCGGCGGTTCCGAGGCCAAAGCAAAGTTTGCGATGCTCAATCCTTCGGACAGCATCGTTGATTGGGTTCTGAAAGCCGTACCTACTATGGGCGCCGGTTGGTGTCCGCCCGGCATTCTGGGCATAGGCATAGGCGGTACGGCTGAAAAAGCCATGCTATTGGCAAAACAGGCGTGCATGGGCTCGATAGATATTCATGAGTTAATCGCTCGCGGTCCTCGCAATGCGCTTGAAGTGTTACGTCTGGAGCTGTACGACAAAGTCAATGCGCTGGGTATCGGAGCTCAAGGTTTGGGCGGTCTTACTACGGTGTTGGATATTAAAATCAACGATTATCCGACCCATGCGGCCAACAAGCCGGTTGCGATTATTCCGAACTGCGCGGCGACCCGTCATGTGCATTTTGCGCTGGATGGCAGCGGCGCTGCCGAATTTAAACCGCCGCGTTTGGAGGATTGGCCGGAAATTGCTTGGGATGTAGGTGCTACTGCCCGTCGAGTTAACCTGGATGCCGTAACCAAGCAGGATATAGAGAGTTGGAGGCCGGGAGAAACTTTATTGCTTAGCGGTACCTTGCTGACCGGTAGAGACGCAGCGCATAAACGTATGACCGAACTTTTTGAACGAGGCGAGGCCTTGCCTGAAAGCGTCGATTTTACCAATAAATTCATTTACTACGTGGGGCCGGTCGATCCTGTTCGCGATGAGGTGGTAGGGCCTGCCGGTCCGACTACGGCAACACGCATGGATAAGTTCACCGAAGTGATGCTGGACAAAACCAGCTTGCTCGGCATGATAGGTAAGTCCGAACGCGGGCCGGACGGGATTGCCGCCATTAAAAAACATAAAGCCGTTTATTTGATGGCGGTCGGTGGTGCGGCTTATCTGGTATCAAAGGCTATTCGTAAATCACGTATTGTCGCTTTTGAGGATCTTGGCATGGAAGCCATGCACGAATTTGTTGTTGAAGATATGCCGGTTACGGTTGCTGTTGATGCAAAAGGTAGCTCAGTGCATCAAACTGCACCAAAGATATGGCAAGCCAAAATTGGCAAAATCCCCGTTACGGTTGGAGAAAGTTAATAAGGTCATTTTTAGAAGCTTGCCGGATAAAAATGACCGTGTGAGGCAAAATAAATCGTGCTTGAATTTATAAAAACGTACTCCACTATAATTTTGGGTTACCAAGCAAAATCAGGAAAGCTCAGAATATGCGCTGTTTTAGCTAAAAAATATTCTGAAATCGGAGTATTGATTTGTGTTGATTTGTAATTACAGTTATCTTAATTAATAGTTTTAAAATAATAAGGAGAAATCGGATGTCAAAAGGTCAAAATTTACAGGATAATTTTTTAAATGCGCTTAGAAAAGAGCATACGCCTGTCTCTATTTTCCTTGTTAACGGGATAAAGTTGCAGGGTAAGGTGGACTCATTTGATCAGTACGTGGTTATGCTGAAAAATACCTCAAGCCAAATGGTTTATAAACATGCCATATCGACCATTGTGCCTAGTAAAGCGGTAAAGCTGACTCATGACAGTGAGCATCATGAAGAATGATTAACTCGTCCCTTCGTTGCCGGCAAATCTGCATGAGAAGTAAAAGTTTTTTTATAATCACGTTTATGGGGTATTTATTTGTTTGATCGTCCCGAATCAGGTGAGCGAGCAGTCCTTGTTCACCTGACACTTCGTTCCGGGCAGGAAGATCTTTTAGAGTTAAAAGAATTGGCTAAGTCCGCCGGAACCGACCCTGTCTACGTGGTAACAGGCAGCCGCAAAAGACCCGACCCGAAATATTTTATCGGCAAAGGCAAGCTTGAAGAACTCAAAGGCATTATCCAGGCCTATGAGGCCGACATCGTCTTATTTAATCACCCGCTTTCACCCAGTCAGGAAAGAAATCTTGAGGGTGATTTAGGTGTCCGGGTGGTCGATAGAAACGGCTTGATTCTGGATATTTTTGCCCAGCGTGCGCAAACCTTTGAAGGCAAGCTACAAGTTGAATTGGCGCAATTGCAGCATTTATCGACCCGGTTGGTTCGCGGCTGGACGCATTTGGAGCGCCAAAAAGGCGGTATCGGCCTTCGCGGGCCGGGTGAAACCCAGCTGGAAACCGACCGTCGATTGTTGGGGCTACGTATCAAACAGATTCAACAACGTCTGGATAAAGTCGATAAACAAAGGCATCAAGGACGCAGCAAACGAAAAAAAGCCGAAGTGCCATCGGTTTCCCTGGTGGGATACACCAATGCCGGCAAATCAACCCTGTTTAATAAGCTGACCGGTGCCGATATTTACGTAGCGGATCAGCTCTTTGCCACTTTGGACCCGACTTTGCGTAATTGCAAGCTGCCCAATAGTAGCGAGATTGTTTTGGCCGATACCGTGGGCTTTATACGGCATTTACCGCATGAGCTGGTGGCGGCGTTTAAATCCACGTTGCAGGAAGCCAGCGAAGCGGATTTATTACTGCATGTAATTGATGCTAGTAGCGATGACAGGGCTGACACGATTTATCAGGTCAACCAAGTACTTGAAGATATTGAGGCCAATGAAATCAGGCAGCTTGAGGTTTTCAATAAAATAGATTTATTGGCCGACATTCAACCGCGGATTGAGCGGGATGATGCCGGCAACCCGATTCGGGTATGGTTGTCAGCTGAAACCGGAGCCGGTATTGACCTGCTTTATCAGGCATTAGCCGAAATTTTCTCCAATACCAAAGTTAAAAGAAAATGTTATCTACAACCTGATCAAGGTGATATAAGGGCGAAGTTATTCGCCTGCGCCAAAATAATCAGCGAAAAAACCGATGATTTTGGCGCTTGTGAATTAGTCATTGAATTGGATACTAAGTATTTAGGTTTGCTGAAATCGGTTGAGACTGAAGACATTTAAAAGTAGCCGGTTTTGGGTCTTCGCCTTGTACCTTTCGCCTTTCGCCTATATTTACGATAGAATAGCAAGCATGAATCGGTAAGCTTAAGGAATGTTACCTCTTGCTGAAAGTTGAAATAATCCTGCGGGATGTGAAAGTTTAAGTAACCAATATGGAGCAAAGTTATGTCCTGGAATGAGCCTGGCGGCGATAAAAAAGACCCCTGGAGCGGTCGTGGAGACCAAAAAGGCCCACCTGATCTAGACGAGGCAATACGATCGTTGCAAGAAAAGTTAAGTGGTTTTTTTGGCGGTAAAGAAGGTGATGGCGGTTCTTCTTCCGGCACTCCTCCGTTGAAAAGTCTCGGTTTTCTTGTCGCAGGCGCACTAGTGTTATGGGGACTAAGCGGCTTTTATATTGTCGATGAAGGTACCCATGGCGTCGAAACCCGTTTTGGCAAATATGTTGCAACAACCCAGTCGGGTTTGAACTGGCATTTTCCGGCGCCTATCGAACGGGTCGACGTGGTCGATGTTAAGCAACAGCGTTATATTGAAGTCGGTTATCGTAGCGGTGGCACCGAACAAGGACTGGGCTCGGTGCCGAAAGAAGCGTTGATGCTGACCAAAGATGAAAATATTGTCGATGTTCGGTTGGCGGTACAGTATCAGGTTAAAGATGCAAAGGAATTTATCTTCAATATAGTCAATCCTGCAGCTACCTTGAAACAAGTCACCGAAAGCGCGCAGCGTGGCGTCATTGGCAGTAGCAAGATGGACTTTGTTTTGACTGAAGGCCGTAGTGAAATCGTGGCTCAAATTAAAAAGGAAATTCAGGATGTCATGGATAGTTACAAGTCCGGCATCCAGATTACCAGTGTCAACCTTCAGGATGCGCAGCCGCCTGAACAGGTGCAAAACTCATTCGAAGACGCTATCAAGGCGCGTGAAGATGAACAACGCTTAATCAATGAGGCGGAAGCCTATTCCAATGACGTCGTGCCGAAAGCGCGCGGCGCTGCGGCAAGAAAAATACAAGAAGCCGAAGGCTATAAAGAACAGGTTATTGCTCAGGCGGAAGGTGAATCCAACCGTTTTTCCAAATTGCTTGCGGAATACACCAAAGCACCGGATGTGACCAGAAAGCGTCTTTATATCGAATCCATGGAGTCTGTATTGAGCGAGACCAACACCGTGATGGTCGATGTTAAAGGCAGCAACAATATGCTTTACTTGCCTTTAGATAAAATGATTCAGCAACAGCCTTCGATTCAACAACCCAATGCTCCTCAAAGTACAGCAGAACAACAGCCTTCTCAGGTAAAGACTGAAACGGCGCAACCCGCTGTGCGAACTTCAACGCGCGGTCGTGATGCAAGGGGGCGCTAATGACACAGAATAAAATATTGGTAACGCTGGGTGGATTGTTGCTTATCGGCATGATGTGCGTATTTACCGTCAGTGAAACGGAAAAAGCCATTAAGTTCCGCTTAGGTGAGATCGTAAAGAATGATTACGAACCTGGGTTGCATTTCAAATGGCCGTTTATCAACAACGTAAAAAAGTTCGATAAACGTATTCAAACAATGGCAGCCAAACCGGAACGGTTTTTAACCGCCGAAAAGAAAAACGTTATTGTCGATTCTTTTGTTAAATGGCGCATCGGCGACGTAACCACTTTTTATACGGTTGTTGCCGGTGACGTAGACCAGGCTAATTTACGGCTTGATCAAATCATTAAAGACGCTTTCCGGGGCGAATTCGGTAAGCGTAACATCAAACAATTGGTGTCAACCGATCGTCAGGCTATTCGTGAAATCCTGATCAAAAACGCCAAACCGCTTGCGGCTGATTTGGGTATGGAAATTATCGATGTCCAAGTCATGCGTATCGATTTGCCGGACGAGGTCAGCAGTTCCGTATTCCGCAGAATGGAAGCCGAACGTGAGCGGGTTGCCCGTGAGTTCCGTTCGCAAGGTGCTGAAGCGGCTGAAAGAATCCGTGCTGATGCCGATAGGCAGCGGGTTGTTACGATGGCGAATGCGTTCCGGGATTCAGAGATGCTTCGAGGTGAAGGCGATGCGAAATCTGCTGAAATCTACGCCAAAGCCTATGGCGCCGATGCTGAATTTTTCACGTTCTATCGTAGCTTGAATGCCTATAAGAAGACATTTACCAGTTCAAGCATGATGGTGCTTGATCCTGATTCCGACTTCTTCAGATATTTTAAACAACAAAAGTAGGGGCAGGCCTTGTGCCTGCCCAGATCAAGGGCAACCACAAGGGATTGCCCCTATCCGTAACCAACGCTCCGCATGCGGGGCGTTTTGTTTGAGTGGGACATACAAAACATGCAACAAAAAGACTCTTGGCTTTTGCCAGACGGCATCGAAGAGATTTTGCCGGAACAGGCCAGGCATCTTGAAAGCTTGCGCCGTAAGATACTGGATACTTTTGCCTGCTGGGGCTATGAATTAGTCATTCCTCCATTTATAGATTACCTGGATTCTTTGTTGACCGGTTCGGGCCATGACCTGGAATTGCAAACCTTCAAGTTGACCGACCAAATTAGCGGTGAAATGCTTGGGGTGAGGGCGGACATGACACCTCAAGTCGCCAGAATCGATGCGCATAATCTTAATGTCGAATGGCCGACCCGCCTTTGCTATACGGGCACTATTTTGCACACCAAAGGCGATCCGCTCGAAAAAACACGGAGCCCAATGCAAATAGGCGCTGAACTTTATGGTCACTCCGGAAAGGAAAGCGATGTCGAAGTCATCCGCTTGATGCTGGAAATGCTGGCGATGACCGGATTGCAAAATGTGCATCTTGATTTGGGCCATGTCGGCATCTATCGGGCACTGTCAAAACAGGCAGGATTAAATGACGCTCAGGAAGCCGAGTTGTTTGATGTGTTACAGCGCAAGGCCAGACCTGAGCTTCAGGAGTTGATGGCCGGCTACAGCATCAATGATGAACTAAAAACCATGTTCCTTAAATTACCGCAATTGAATGGCGGCAAAGAAACCATCGCTAAAGCCAAAGCTGTTTTAGAGACAGCTAATGGTGAGGTTAAACAGGCTCTAGCCGATTTGGAAGCTATTGCAGAGAAGCTGGCGGTCAGCTTCTCATCGTTACCGATCAGTTTCGATTTGGCCGAATTACGCGGTTACCATTACCACACCGGTATAGTTTTTGCGGCTTTCGTGCCGTCGGTAGGCAGAGAAATTGCCAGAGGCGGCCGCTATGACAATATCGGTGCTATTTTCGGACGGGCGCGTGCTGCGACCGGCTTTAGTGCCGACCTGAAAGTATTGTCGGCGTTAGGCAAACCCACTTACCCAAAAGAACCGCAAGCCTTGATTTTCGCTCCGTGTGGGGACGATGCAGCGTTACATGAAAAAATTAGGGATTTACGCGCCGAGGGACTGGCAGTTGTTCAACAATTGCCGGGGCAAACTGGGGCAGCCCAAGAACTTGGGTGTACATCCGTCTTGGAACAAGATCATCAAAACTGGGTCGTTAGACCCTTAGCAAGCTTGGAATAATTATGGGAAAAAATGTCGTTGTCATCGGTACCCAGTGGGGTGACGAAGGAAAAGGTAAGCTGGTTGATTTGTTAACGGAGCAGGCGGAAGCTGTGATCCGGTTTCAAGGTGGCCACAATGCAGGGCACACGCTGGTTATACAGGGAGAAAAGACTGTTTTACATCTTATTCCCTCCGGCATTCTGCGGGAAGGTGTTGAATGCATGATCGGCAACGGCGTGGTTTTATCGCCTAATGCTTTGCTGGAAGAAATTGAATTGCTGGAGAAAGCCGGAATTCCGGTTAGAAATCGTTTGCTGATCAGTGAAGCCTGCACATTGATATTGCCGGTTCATGTCGCCATCGACAAGGCACGTGAAATAGCTCGCGGCAGCAAAGCGATTGGTACGACCGGCCGTGGTATAGGGCCTGCATATGAAGATAAGGCGGCACGAAGAGGCCTGCGCGCCGGAGACTTTTTAAACCCTGTGGTTTTTGCCGAACGGTTTAAAGAATTGGTCGAATATCACAATTTCATGCTGACCAATTACTACCACGCTGATCCAATCGACTATCAAACAGGCCTTGATGAGGTGCTGAAACTGG
>OBEQ010847344.1_pt1 | contig 10722 bp, 14 predicted proteins | sample 1670901 | NCBI WGS metagenome assembly OBEQ01 (sample SAMEA104232315, study PRJEB22302) | groundwater metagenome | biome: forest; feature: aquifer; material: groundwater | place: USA | collected 2011-08-07 | depth 5.4 m | reverse complement strand
GTTTCGCGCTGAGCCGCGGCGCTCACTTGCCACATGCGCCGACGGCTCCAGCGCGCTGTTAGGTTAAGTTCGGGTACGTAACGAAGCTGACGACCGACGCCAACCGCCCAGCGTCGCGGGCTCTGTGGTTCGCGTTCACATCGCCGCGCCGCGAACACTCAAGCCCTTACGCCCTCGACAACCGAGAGGTGAGTTTCGGTGGAAACGACGCGCCGAAGCCTGAACCCGGATCGCTTCAGCAGCTCCCGGAACTCCGCCTGGGAGCGCTCTCAGCCACGCGGCGTGAGCACCAGCATCTCGAGATCCAGGAGTTTGCCGAAGTGCGCTCTGTTGCCGGGCGGGATGACCGCGTCGACGATTAGCACTTTCCCGCCGGGCTGCATCGCGCGGTGGCAGTTTCGGAGGATCTGAGTTGCCCGCTCGTCATCCCAGTCGTGGATGATGTGCTTCATCACGTAGGCATCGCCCCCGTCTGGAACGGACGCAAAGAAGTCGCCGCTGACGATTTGGCAACGGTCGGCCACGCCTCCGCTCTGGAGCAGCGCGGTGGCCCCGGCGGTAACGTGCGGAAGGTCGAAGAGGATGCCGCGCATCCTTCTGTTTGCTTTAAGAATGGTCACGATCATGAGGCCGTGTCCGCCGGCAACGTCCACCAGAGTGTTGATCCCGGAAAAGTCGTATGCGGCGACCACAGCCTTCGACTCCAAGGTGCTGATCGAGGTCATCGCCGCGTCGAACACCGCTGCAGATTCTGGCATCTTCGCGAAGTACTCGAAAATGGACGTGGCAAAGACATGGTCAAAAGCCGGCTCACCGGTTCGGACGCTATGCCGAAGCTCTCCCCACGGGCGCCACGTGCTCTGGTCCCCTGTGAATCGCGCATAGCCGCCGAGCGCTTGGGACGAGTCTCTGCGGAGTAGCCTGCCGAGCGGAGTGAGCCGGAATCTCCGGTTTCCGGTCTCGGCGAAGAGCCCAACGCTCCCCAGGGCGCGGAGCAGCCGATAGACACCGTCTTCCGAAGCGTTCGCCGTTCGCGCAATGTCGGCGGCCATCTTGGGTCCGTCCTTCAGGAGGTCTGCAATGCCGAGCTCGGCGACGACCGCAATCGCCTGACTCACCCATTTGCCGGCAGTCAGGTTCATCAAGGTCATCGGATCGGAAGCCTTCTTTGCTGGGGCCGGTCTCCGTTTCGCCATATTCTTCCTCGGATTAAGCGGTGACGCCGCTCACGGCTCAGCGGTTCGGTTTCTCGTTGGGCCACGATTTCCAGCTAGAATGCCGCAGGACGCTATCACACTCTAAAACAGAACCGCAAGCGTTTAACTTCCGTGTGGCCGACAATCCGTCCATAAAGACCGTTAGGTGAAGCATTTCACTTTCTGTCGTAGACGCATCGGGAACATGGTGAACGCGGCGTACCAAGGCTACGGTTGTCGTTGTTCGCTCGGTGGGATACAGAACGCCTTTTTATGAATGTGATTCGCGGTACAATCCGCTGATGCCAGATTTTGAAGACCGTTACATCTACCCCGCCAGCCGCACAGACCATGAGCGGCTTCGCATGTTATGTGAGATTCATGATCCGTACACACACGAACTGCTGCGGCGAGCGGGCTTAGGCCCCGTGCACAAATTCCTCGAGGTGGGCTGTGGGCTAGGATACGTTTCGCGCTGGGCGGCCACGCAGGCGTCTCATGTAACTGCGTTCGACTTGAGCGAGGAACATCTGGTCGAAGCGGCGCGAATCGCAGAGGCAGCTGGTTTGCGCAATATCGAATGGCGCCACGCCAGCATCTACGAGCACGGGCTGCCCGAGGAAACTTTCGACTATACGTACAGCCGCTGGATTCTGGTTCATCTGAACCGGCCCATCGACGCCATGCGGAAATTGTTCGGATTATTGAAGCCTGCCGGGCTGATGGTTTGCGAGGAGCCGGTTGTCGGTTCCGTTTACTCGGAGCCGCCGACGGAGGGCTACAACCGGTATGCCCAACTGGCTCACGCGGCCTCCGCGACGCGCAAGGCGGACTGCAATGGCGGTCGTCGTCTCCACACGTGGGCGGTTGAGGCAGGGTTCGAAATTGTGGATGTGCGCGTCTATCAGCCGCACTATCTCGCCGGTCCGCACAAAGGCTTTTGGACTTGGTCGATAGAAGCCGCAGGACCGTCTCTCGTCGCCGACGGCTTACTCACGCAAGAAGATTTGCAGAATTTGCTGAGCTCTATGAGGGCGGCAGACGCCGATCCTAGAGTCATGGTGGCCGGTTACCGCAACCATCAACTTATTGCCCGCAAGCCCGTCTGACGGTAAGCGCCCGCCCGGGGTAGTAGCAAGAACCGTGTGGCTTGTTGCGATTGCGGCCCTGGTGATTGTGGCCATTGCCGTCTTGGTCGGGGCTGCCGCCATCGCGATACCGACCATGATTAGCTAGCGCATTCAGGTCAACGAGGCCAGCGATCTAAGGCTTATGCCCGGATAACGCTAGTGCTCTATCGGAGGCGCGTTTTCACGAAAGCGTGAAGTTGGGCGAGGTGCTCTGCGCGCGTTCGATAGAGCCGTTTGAAGGTGGCCGCTGGCGGTTGCGGTGGATGCGGGCTAATGGCTATGGGAATTGAATCTTTTTCTGTCTGCAACCTATTGATTTTGCATTGCTTAGGAAAGTTGGGGGAAAGCGAAAATTGCGATTCAAAACTTCACAGTGAAGCATGACGTCCTGAGCATAGCGCGCGAAGCGTCCGCCGCGCCAGCGGCTACGTTCAAACGGGGTATGCGGAAGTTATCCCAGTAGACCCGACCGCACCATTACTTCCGGCTTGCCGACCACTCGTCCAGAATCATCGGATCTGCTGAACACGGATAAACGACAAGATCCGGGTTGCCACATGTACCAGTTTCCGTTGTATTGCCCAGTGGCTGCCAGTAGGTGAGGGCATGCCGATATGAAATCAAAGCGTGGTAGTATCCGTCGCTAGTATGACAGTGGGCAGTTCCACCTCCCAATACGCGCTGGGCAGCAGCGACGCGGAGCAAGAGCGCCTAATCCGACAAGCTGCACGTCTCGCTCCTCTCACTGAACGACTTTTCCGCGAAGCAGGCATCGGCCCAGGTCAACGTGTCCTGGATCTTGGCTCGGGCGTCGGTGACATAGCTATGCTGGTGGCCCGGTTAGTTGGTCCATCAGGAGAGGTGGTGGGGATAGAGCGCGACACGCGCTCCGTCGCCAGAGCAAGGGCTCGCGTAGCCGAGGCCGGCCTGCACAATGTGAGCTTCGCGCAATCCGATGTGAACCAAATCGCCGGCGACAAACCTTTCGACGCAGCGGTGGGTCGTTACATTCTGATGTATCTTCCCGACCCCGTTGCAGTTCTGGGTTCCGTTTCTCTGCAGGTTCGTCCCGGCGGAGTCCTTGCCTTTCAAGGGCCTTCCTTGGCATCTGGCCTTGCGGTTGCAGCGCACTTGCCCCTTTGGTCTGCGACTTTTTCGGTGATCGGCGAGACCTTCCAGCGCTCCGGCGCAAACGCGGAGATGGGACTCGCCCTTTACCGGATGTTCCAGGAGGCTGGGCTGCCTGCACCAACCATGAGTCTGGAGGTGCCGCTTGGGAGCGATCGGGACTTCATACGAATGTGGTACGACGCTCTCTGCAGTATGCGGCCGCAAATCGAGCGGCTTAATGTCTCCTTAGAGAAGCTGGGTGACTTCGAAGAGCTTCTACAGAAACTTCAATCCGAAGTTGAGGGATCGAAGACGGTTGTCAGTTGGAATGGTTTGGTTGGAGCTTGGTCCCGCAGGCCGACGGACGAGACGTCCCGCTAGCCCGGAAATCTCACCAGGAATGAAGAAAATTCATTGAATAGAAGTGGAAAAAGGCCGCTTTCTCGGGCATGACTGCGGTATCGAAGCATAGTCGGTGTCCGAAGAAAAGAGGCCTTTTCAATGACAGAGTGTAGCGAGACTCTCTTCCCGTTTGAAGCTCATTTTTCACGCCAGGTGGTAGCCCAGTTTGAGGGCAGCTAGCTCTCCACCGAAGGCGGCCCTCTCCTGCTGCGTCAAGCCGACCGCATGATCGGCTTGCTTCGGCGCGTGGCCCGTTGCTTCACCGACTACCGGCAGCCCGAACGCATCGAGCATGGCCTCGAAGAGATGCTGGCGCAGCGCATCTACGGACTGGCGCTCGGCTACGAAGACCTGAATGACCATGAGCAACGGCGGCCCCTGAAGTTATCGGCCATACTCCGGCTTCCGGATTCGCGACCATAGGGGAGTTATCGCGTGGCGGCTCGAATGGAAATGCAGAGTACACCCACTTCTAGGGGTAGCCCGTTATTCGGCCGTCTGCCTTCCAATAAGACTTGAAGTCAAAGCATGGTAGTATCCACCGCTAATATGGCAGGGAACGGTCCCACGTCTCACTACGCGCTGGGCAGCAGCGACGCGGAGCACGAGCGCCTAATTCGGCAGGCTGCGCGTCTCTCTCCTCTCACCGAACGATTATTCCGTGACGCAGGCATTGGCCCAGGTCAACGTGTGCTGGATCTCGGCTCCGGGGTCGGCGACGTTGCCATGCTGGCAGCCCGTTTGGTCGGCCCTTCGGGAGAAGTGGTAGGCATCGAACGCGACCCGAGCTCGATCGCTCGGGCTAGATCTCGTGTTGCCGAGGCCGGCCTGCACAATGTGAGCTTCACGCAATCCGATGTAAGTCAAATCGCCAGCGACAAACCTTTCGACGCAGCGGTGGGTCGTTTCATTCTGCAGTTTCTTCCCGATCCCGTTGCCGTCTTGCGCTCCTCGTCTCAGTTGGTTCGTCCTGGTGGAGTTCTTGCCTTTCATGAAGTGACTTATGCTCCTTTTCTTCTTCTTTCTGCGCAAGTACCCCTCTGGTCCAAGTGCGCATCTCTCGTTCACGAGACCTTCCAGCGGTCCGGAGCAAACACAGAAATAGGCCTCGCTCTTCATCGGATCCTCAAGGAGGCAGGGCTGCCTCCACCAACCATGCGTATGGAGATGCTGCTTGGTAGTGATCTAGACTTCACGCGATGGATCCACGATGTTCTCTTCAGCTTGCGGCCGCAAATCCAACAGCTCAACCTTTCGCTCGAGACTCTGGGTGACCTCGATACACTTCCAGAGAGGCTTCAAGCCGAGGTTGCGGCATCGAAGAGCGTTGTCCCTTTTGTGGCCCTGGTCGGTGCCTGGTCCCACAGGCCGACAAACCAGGCGTCCCACTAGCACTGCCTGATGAGTGCTTCACTTGGAAAGGCCAAACCTGCTCGTGATTTCTTGTGCCGCGAAGAAAAACGGGCGAGCAATTTATTGCAGACCTGCTTACCCAGAGTCACTCGGATAGCCGCGTGCTCTTTTTGAAAGTAGCAACACGAGTGTCGCGGACACTAACAAGGGAACCCCCGCGAGGGCCAGGCCTCCGTATATGCTTCCCGTCCAACTACTCATTGCCCCGATCGCGTACGGCCCGACAAACCCGCCGAGGTTCCCGACGGAATTAATTAACCCGATGCCGGCTGCCGCGGAAAATCCCGTCAGAAACTGGTTGGGCAACGCCCAGAAAGGGCCCGCCCAGCTGTAAACACCAATTGCCAACAAAGACAAAAGCGCCAAGGAAAAGAAGGGAGAACGAGTTATACCGAGCAGCGCGAGAGCAACCCCCCCCAGTGATGGCCGGAATTGCCACATAGTATCGCCGCTCGAGCGTGCGGTCCGAGCTGCGGGAAACAAGGATCATCCCTGCGAGGCCCACCAGGTTGGGAATCATCACCAAGAATCCGATCACACTGTTGGAATATCCGCTAAATAGTGATTTGACCAGCTGAGGCATCCAAAAGCTCAGCGTGTATAAACCGATCAGCATCCCGAACTGAATCGGGATCAAGTACCACACGCGCCCGTTCGTCAATGCTTGGATCGCAGAGTACTGGTGCTGCTCCAATTTTTGCTGTTCTTCGCGTCCCAATTCCGCTCGAATCCACTCCTTCTCTTCCGGGGTCAGAAACTTTGCTTCGGCCGGACGGCTTGGCAGCAGAAAGTAGGTTAGGAGCCCGCAGACTATGGCTGGAATTCCCTCCAGAATCAGTAGCCACCGCCAACTGCTCACGCCCAACCAGTGCACATGATCCAGGATGAGACCTGAAACCGGCGCCCCCAAAATGCTGGCGACAGGCAAGCCCGTCAGGGAGAGCGCAATTGCCCGCGCCTGTTCGCGCTGGGGAAACCAGTAGGTCAGGTACAAGACGATTCCGGGGAAATACCCCGCCTCCGCCAGCCCCAGTAGAAAGCGCACAACATACAGCTGATGGGCGGTGTGCACGAGCCCGGTCAACGCCGCCACAAGACCCCAGCTAACCAGGATGCGCGCTATCTAGATGCGAGCTCCGATTCTGTGCAACAGCAGGTTGCTCGGAACTTCAAAGAGGAAATAACCGAAAAAGAAAATACCGGCGAGCAAACCAAACTGCTGGCTCGTGATTGCCAGCTCCTTGTTCATCGTCAATGCGGCAAACCCAATGTTGATCCGGTCGAGATAGCAGATGACGTACAGTAGAAAAAGATAAGGAAGAATTCGGAGGCGCAGCTTTTGAATAGTTCTGGTGTCGATGGGCACCGCAAGAATGGCTGTTTCGCTGCCCACGACCACCTCAGCGTGACTCTGCCCTGGCCAAAAGATGTCACGAGAAGGTGTTGCTGGCCGAAGGCTCGTAAAGGTTGCGGGAACTCTATGCCTCGAAGGTTCACCTGTCAAGCAACTTGCCGATTCCTTTTCCTTCGCGGGCCGCAGTGGCTTCCCTATCGCATTCAAGTGGGCCACAGGTAGAAGTGACCTCCTTCGCAGCCGATTAGCCGTGCCACTCGGGATTGTGCCCGGGTCACGGGGGACTCTGACCTTATCGCGGCACCGCTCTGATCATTGATCGGTGGCAGGGAGGCCACCGGTCATGAAGCAGAAGCCAGGTTCCAGAAGAAGACGCAGCAGCGCCAAATCCATCCTACGTCTGCCCGACCTCGAACACGCCAAGGCCGCAGTGTTGAACAGTCTCACCTCCGCTGACGCCCAAAGAGGATATCGCCACGCCATCGATGAGTTCGTCGACTGGTATTGTTCGGAACCGCGCTTGGCCTTCAACAGGATCGTCGTCCTGCGCTACCGCTCGCATCTCGAATCCCGTCAACTCGCCCCCGGAACCATCAATCTGCGTCTTGGCGCTGTGCGCCGGCTTGCATACGAAGCGGCCGACTGCGGTCTTCTCAGCGCCGATTTGGCCGCCGGCATTCGTCGCGTCAAAGGGGTGAAGAAGCTGGGCATGCGCCTCGGGAACTGGTTAACGGCAGAGCAAGGCCATGCGCTTTGGCAAGCACCCGATCGTCATCGCCTGAAAGGAAAACGCGACCGAGCCTTGCTCGCGTTGTTACTCGCGTGTGGGTTGAGGAGGCATGAAGCCGTGGCCTTGACATTGGATCATCTCCAGCAGCGCGAAGAACATTGGGCCATTGTTGATCTGGTCGGCAAGGGAGGCCACGTTCGAACCGTTCCGGTTCCCGATTGGGTGAGAGCCGAATTGGACCATTGGCTCGCCGCAGCCGCAATTGATCGAGGAAAGCTGTTCCGCCGGGTCAATAAAGTAGGAAAGGCATGGGGAGATGGGATGACGGTAAAGGCGGTTTGGCACATCGTGAAGGCATCCGCCAGAAGCATCGGAGTGGCGAAGTTGGCGCCGCACGATCTGCGACGGACCTGTGCTCGGCTCTGCCACGCATCGGGAGGCGAGTTGGAGCAGATCCAATTTCTTTTGGGGCACATTTCAGTGCAGACTACCGAACGCTACCTTGGCTGCAAGCAGCGGATTCGATCAGCCGTCAATGATCGCATTGGCATCGAGCCGTATCCTTGAGCTAGGTGCGCGGTTGTGAAAAGGTTGCGGACGATCCTGTTAACCACGCGTTCGGTCCACACGACAGCGTTGCTCGCGGGCAATCCCAGTTGTGGCCAGCCACTGCCTGGTGACTTGAACGGGCGTTGAAGAGGCGTCAGCACGCCAGCATTCCTGATATTGTAGCTGCTCGTTTTACAATGGGGTTGGATGAGGAGGGGAATACTGCGATGCTACTCATAGCGCCTATTATCGCGCTCGTCTGTACGGGATTGGCGGCAGGCATCTTCCTGGGTCATCGTGCGGGCGTCTCACTAGCCGTGCCCGAACTCAGCCCTTCGAGCTTCGTCCAGCTACAGCAAATCGTTCACAAGACATTCGCGCGAATGATGCCAGTGCTGATCATCGGCGCTGTGCTGGGTTCAGCCCTCTGGGCCGTTCTTCTGCGGGCCCACTGGCGAACGGGTGAATTTTGGCTGGTGTCCGGGGCCTCGTTGGCGATGCTGTGCATCTTCGCGATGACGCTCGCTGTAAACATTCCCATCAATAAGAAAATGATGACGTGGAATGCCGCCGCCCCGCCATCGGACTTGAGCAAGGTATGGGCGCCGTGGGAGCAGGTTCATTCAATTCGCACGGTGCTGGCAATCATCGCCTTTGTGGCAGAGGTGATTGCGTTGAGCTGTTACCATGCCTGAGCTGCCCAACTATAAGTTGGAGCGGCCGAGCGCGGCGCTAGCTATGGGCGCTCACCGCTCAACTGGAAACTGCCCCTCACCTTCGGTTAGGCGACCTCCTGTCCGGAATCTCGTCCGTCACTTCACAGATCCCCGTTTTTATGGATAGCTTCCGGATGGCCGACCATCCGTCCAGAACTGGCCCGATGCGGTACAAGTGGCCAACGAGTGGGCTTGATTACATGGTCATTTCTACGTGTCGCCCACTGTCAATCTAACCGACAGTAGGGAGAACGGCCTCGGCGGCTTGGAGAACGCGGATCTCAGGGATTCTATTCCGAGCCAACTGAAGGAAATGTTGAACGGCCTTCAAGGCAAAGGCTTCCTTCAACTGAACGATGCGGATCTTTCGCCGCAGCGGCCATCCTGCGATCTTCACAAGTTTAAGGGTTCCTCGCGCCAGTTCGTCCCTCGCCAGTCGGTGCGACATCGCTGAAATCCAAATCCCGGCGCCTACCAGGCGCTTGGTGATCTCCGGTCAGCCCACCTCCATAAGCGTTCGCGGTTGCACACCCTCCGCCTGGAACCACTGTGCGACCACCGCACGCGTGTCGGATCCAGCATCGCGATGAATGAAATCGCAGCCCGTCAGATCCTCCCGTCTTATTCGTCGTCCCGCGAAGGGATGCGCACGCGACGCGATCAACACCACCTCATCAGGAATCTCAGCAAGAATAGTCACTCCCGGGGGCAGCGCCTCGGAGCCCACAAAGGCGAGATCGATCTCGCCACATCCGAGAGTCTCCAGAACGCGCGCGCTGTTGCTCGGTTGCAAAGCCAACTCCACGTTCGGGTATCGGCGACGGTACGCGCCGAGTACGGGAGGCACAATAGCGTTTGCGGCCGTGACCGAGGCACCGATTCGAAGATCGCCGCGCACGCCCTCCGCCAGGTCTCTGATCACGCGCGGCAGCGATTCAGCCTCGCGCATCAGCGTCTGCAGCCGCGTTCGTAGCGCCCGGCCAGCTGACGTCAACAAAGCACGCCGTCCCAGACGTTCGAACAAACGCACGCCGAGCATCTCCTCCAGGCCACGAATGTGACGCGAGACGGCGGACTGCGAAAGGCCAAGCCGCCGGCCTGTCTCCGAGAAGTTCGCCACCTGCGCCAGCGCCAGGAATGTTCGCAGGTGCCTAAAATTAATGTCGGGCAGATTTCTATGCAGTTCCTGCATCATTTTAATTCATTAAAATCATTTCCATCATACCAATTTGCGTCCTAGAATCAACCATATTTATGTTCCGGCCGCTCATGGGGGTGTCGCGCTTGGTTGCCAAGTTATCCCACCAGTTCGGCAGATGAAAGGAGACAACAATGCTTCGTAGGCTCAGACTCCTCGGTGTTTTCGGCGTGCTTATCACCGCCGCCGTCCCCGCATTGGGCCAAGTCGGAATCGCGACTTCCCCGGCGGACGGCCACACCATTCACGTCACGGCCCCGCACGTAGTGGCCGGGAAGGTAATGGGGCCATACCATCACTACTGCAAAGTTCTGTCGCCCGAGCCCGTGATTGAGTGCCTGTGTTATAGCTCGAACGATCCGGGCGCCCGACTAGAGCAAGTCGAATACATCATCGCCAAGTCCATCACTCGGGCAGGCGCCGTGTCGCTGCAGGCGTGGAACAAGAGCTGGCACGACCACGAACAGGAGATCGCTACCGGGCGGGTGCAGGTTCTCGATCTGCCGCCCGACAAGGCCAAGGAAGTGGCCGACCTCGTCGCCACTACGGACGGAATCATCTTCCACCTGTGGTCACATGATGACAAAGTTCCGAGCGGCAGAGTGATCATCGCGCAATCGGTGGGCCACGTAAACCTGACGCAAGCCGAGTTCAAGAAGGGCGCCCAGAAGAGCGCTGCGGCAAAGGCGTCCGGCAAATAACGATAGTCTTTGTCGGCGAACGAAGAGGGGCAAGCTGCCGGTCCTGGTTCTCAGTGCTGCGCTTGGATGAGTAGTTGACTTGCCGTAGTTGTGTCCGTCGCCGTCGGGGAAACGGGGTTCCGGGAAGCGCCGATGGATTCTGGACGAGTGCTCGGCGACTCTTCCATTACGAGTAGTCAACCACGACCGGCATCGCGCTGAGCCGTGCTCCGTCAGACGGGTT
>OBEQ011200217.1_pt1 | contig 10726 bp, 9 predicted proteins | sample 1670901 | NCBI WGS metagenome assembly OBEQ01 (sample SAMEA104232315, study PRJEB22302) | groundwater metagenome | biome: forest; feature: aquifer; material: groundwater | place: USA | collected 2011-08-07 | depth 5.4 m | reverse complement strand
GTTGGTGCACAGGCCGGTGGTGGCAACACATGCCGTTGCTCCGCACACGAACTCCGGTACCCCGCCGTCGGGCCTTGTATAGCCAGGGTTCGGAACACAGGGCACGCCACCGCAACAATCCGCACTTGTCGCGCAGCCGGTTCCGGCAGTGACGCATGCCACGTTCGAACAGCGCGGAATGCCGAGAATGTCTTGCTTGCAAGTGTCATTCTGCTGAACGTTTCCGGAGCAGCATTCGTCCGTCGCGTTGCACTCATTGGTCTGCAAGCGGCAAATGTCTCCGTTCGGCTTGCAACCCTGCGGATTGCCGCAGACCCCGACGCTGTTCGGGGGTGTTATGTTGCACTTCGTCGTTTTTCCGCTGGGGGGCAGCGGCCCGGGGACGCCCGGCCCGCCACAGCAGTCGCTGTCGGTCAGGCAGACGTCGCCCACCGGCCGGCAGCCACTCGCCGGCTGGCATATGAGGACGCCGGTCGGGCCCCAGGGTGCACACAATCGGCTGCAACACGCCCCGCCGCACTTCGGTAAGCCGCCGTCGGTGAGAACGACGCCGCCATCGACGAGGAGCCCCTCCGTACCCGCGCAAACGGTTCCATCGACCATGCTGCATTGCGCGCCCGTAGACGGCGGCTGCCCACACGTGCCGAAGACTGCGTTCGTCGCCTTGGTGCAGGCGCCCCCGCAGCAGTCCGCGAAGGACACGCAAACGTCACCAACTTGACCGCAGAAGGAGGACTGAGCGCACGTGCCACCGCTGCAAAGCGACGAGCAGCAGTCCGCATTGACGGTGCACGCGTTGCCGAGTGTCTTGCATGCGGCGTTGAGCGCCGCGCATGCGTTCCCCGTGCACGTGCCGCCGCAGCATTGTGCGTCGAGTGTGCACGCGGCGTTGTCGGAAATGCACGAGGGGGGCTGACACGACCCTCCGTTGCACTGACCGGAGCAGCATTCGGTTCCGCTCGTGCATTGCTGTCCGAGCGGCGTGCACGAGCCTGCTTCATTTCCGAACCACCCGCCGTCGTTTCCGACGACGGCGCCATCGATGCCGGAGCCTCCGTCGCTGCCGCTCCCATCGACGCTCGTGCCGTCCGCGCCGCTTCCGTCTCTGCTTCCGTCGCCGGCGCCATCGCCCAGTGTGCCGTCTCCGGCAAAGGCGCCATCGGTTTCCGATCCGTCGCTGCCCGTGTTTTCGTCCGCGGCGTCGCCCAGCCCGAAATCGGTGCCTGTGTCGGTACCGCAGCCATAGGAAAAGGACGCAAGCGAAACGAACGTGGCTACGGCAAGCGCAATCAGATGACGTGCGGTCATGACTCTCCTCGACGCCTGAGAAACGCCTCAGACGTCACTCTAAAGAGAATCATAACCACCACCCTAGGCAATCTCGAAACATGCACCCACCGCAGATTCGTGCGCGTCGGTACGCGTGTGCCCACCAAGGGCCCGACCAGGGCGACGACCATGACAACACCAGTGACCAGCCTCGCCGGCTGGCGATTTACGGCTCACCGTCCCGCCATCAAGAGAATGTAGTTGAGCGCGTTCGGTGGCGAGCCTCAGGCGGCAAGCTCATCTCGTTCGAAGGCCGGTACGAGTTGGACGAAACCGGCTGGCTTGCGACAGGCCGGCCACACTCCGCTTCCCGCGCTATACTTCCAAAATGCAATCGGCGCGAAGGCTTGCCACCTACGAGGACCTGCTTGCGCTGCCTGAAGACGTCCACGCCGAGGTCATCGATGGTGTGATCGTCACACCCCCCGCGCCTCTGCCCCGTCACGGGCTCGCGCAGCGCGCCCTGGGTCGCTACATTGGTGGACCGTTTCATGACGACGACGGCCGCGGCGGACCGGGCGGCTGGTGGATCCTGCCCGAAGTGGACATTCGTTTCGAAGCGCATCAGATCCTCCGCCCGGATCTGGCCGGCTGGAAGCGCGAGCGCCTGCCGCACCCATGGGATTTGCGACCGATCGAGGTCGTGCCGGATTGGGTATGCGAAGTGCTGTCGCCGAGCAACCAATCAAGCGATCGCGTGAAGAAGCGAAACATCTACGCCGCGCATCGCGTCGCGTTCTATTGGATCGTCGATCCCGCAGAACGGACGCTCGAGGCCTTGCGCCTCGACGCGGACGGAAAGCATTGGATCGAGGAGGGGGTGTTCGACGATACGGCCGTCGCACGCGTCGCCCCCTTCGATGCCATCGAGCTCGACGTGGCGCGGCTCTTTCCTCCGATTCCGTGACGACGGTGGATTGCGACTCGATCGTTGGGTTTTGCGTTTCGTCGTGGCCAGCTCGATGCTGTCCGTAGCAGGCTGCGGCACGTCTACTCCGTTCGACCATCCGTTACGAATACCGGGTTTGCTCCGTGTGGAGGTATGTGTAACCATTCACACATGGCAACGAATCTTGCGCTCAACGACGAGCTGATCCTCGAGGCCAAACGCCTAGGGCATCACCGCAGCAAGAAAGAAGCTGTCGAGGCCGCACTCGAGGACTACGTTCGACACAAGAGGCAGCTCCGGATCCTGTCGGCGTTCGGCACCGTCGCGTTTGAACCGACCTACGACTACAAGAAGGCACGCTCCCGAGTCCGACTTGCTCGATGAGCTGCATCGTGGACACGCCGGTATGGTCGCTCGCCCTTCGGCGTCCCTCCGGAAAACTCAGCGCACGTGAGCGAGAGATTGTCGGTTCCCTCCAGGAGCTGGTTCGGGATGGGCAGGTACTCATGCCAGGTGTCATTCGCCAGGAGATCCTCTCGGGCATCGCTCAACCCCGCGAATTCGAGCGTATTCGGCGACTCCTCGGCGATTTTCCTGACGTGCCCGTGAAGATAGACGATCACGAGCGAGCCGCCGAAATGTTCAACGCATGCCGCGCCAGGGGCATCCAAGGTTCTCTTGTCGACTATTTGATTTGCGCTCTTTCCGAGCACCATGCGGCGGCGATCTTTTCGACCGACAAGGACTTCAAACACTATGCCGAAGTCCTCCACCTTCGTTCGTACGGGTCGCTTCAGCGGTAGACGAACGGAGGCAGGGCAAGAACCACTGCGATCCTGACGATCGCCGTGCGATCTGGGGGTGCGATCGTGGCGATCGCAGCGCCGGCTCCGCAACACGACGGCGACCGCGAAATCACGGAGTTCTGCGCGAGGCACACGCCTTGCGAAAGCAAGATCCCGCTGGGTGTGTCGAATAGCGCGCGCCCACGACGGAGGACTCCATGGTTCATGAGAGGTCGGCAAGAAAACGGTTTCTCGGCGTCTCCGTGGCGCTCTCGCTCTTCGTACCCGGACTGGTGTTCGCCGGACCTCGCGTCCTCTATACCGACATCGTTACGGGGCCAAACTCGGGGGGAGAAGGCGGCAATGGAATCTACCTGTCGATCTTTGGGCGAGGATTTGGCATGAACCTGAGCCAGGTCAAAGTGTCCGTCGGCGGCTCCGAAGTTCCGAGATACGTTTACCTCGGCGCATCGAACGGACGTCCGGACGTCCAGCAGCTCTCGGTCCAAATCGGGCCCAGCAATCCGACGGGCGCCGTCACCGTGACCGTCGGTGGCGTACCGTCGAACACGGACCATTCGTTCACGGTCGTTCCTGGCTCAATATACTTCGTTTCCCTTTCGGGCAACGACAGCACGGGCGCGGCGGGCGACCCGACCCGGCCATTTCGCGAACGGCAACACTGCCCTGGACAGGGCGAATCCCGGCGATTGCGTGGTCGTTCGAGGAGGCACGTGGTCAGACGCCGCGGACTCCTTGAACTCCGAGTTTTCCTTCCACAGCAAGGGCGGTGGTCCGGGCGCTCCGATTCTCCTCATGGGCTACCCAGGTGAAGCCGTAAACATACTTCGCACCTCTTCGAACGGCTTGATGCAAGGCATCCGCTCCTGGTCAGGCAGCCGCGTCGGGTACTTTTCGATATCGAACTTTCACGTCGACATGGCCATGAACGGAGGTGGCGGCATCAGTATTGGAGAAACGAACAACGATGTTCGAGTCGTGAACAACGAGATAGCCGGGATGTGGGAAGACGGCGGGGGGAGCGCCGCCATCGACGGGAGCGGCCAGCGATACCGAATTTACGGCAATCACATCCACGACAATGGGTACAGCAAGCTTTATCACGGCATCTACATGGATGCCCGCGACACGAGCGGACCCGACGACATCGATATTGGCTACAATCACATTCATCATCAAACGGGTGGTCGGGGAATCCAAATCTTCGGTGATACCTCGGCGCTCATCAACAATGTGCGTATTCATCACAATGTGATTCACCACATTCATCTCGACGGAATCGTGTTTCACGCCAACTCGGGAACGGGGCTACAGGCGTACGACAACGTCGTCTACCACACGGCCGATCCGAACATGAGAGGCACTTCGAGCGACCCAGGAGGATCGGGTGGCTGCATTCGATTCGCGAGCTCTTCGGCCGTCGCGTCGGTGTTCAACAATACATTCGCCGACTGCGCGGCCGATGGCGATCAGGATTCGGGTGGAATACGGTTCGATTCGTGGAGCCAGGTTACGCTCAGGAACAATCTGGTGAATACGACCGGCAGATATGTGACAACGCCAGGTTCCAACGTCACATCCTCCAACAATCTCTGGTTCGGCGCGGGAACCGCTCCATCGTTCGATACGACAAGTCTCAACGCCAACCCCGTGTTCGCGGACGAAGCGAACAACGACTATCACCTCATGCCGACAAGCCCCGCGATCAACGCTGGCTCTTCGGCTGTCAGCAGTATCGTCATGGACGATTTCGACGGCAACGGTCGGCCGACCGGTTCCGGATACGACGTGGGCGCATTCGAGTTCGTCATCGCGTGCATCCAGGGGAGCGATTGCAGCGAGCCTCCGCCATGCCGCCAGGCCGCGGGTGCAACCTGCAATTCCGGCGCGTGCGTGTACCCTGCGCTCGCCGACGGCGTTGCCTGTACCGATGACTCGAATGCTTGCACCAACGATCTCTGCCAAGCGGGAGCATGCACGCATGCCGTCGTTTCGACCTGCGGGGGGGATGCTGGCTCCCAGCGCGACGCGGGACGATCGCCGGATGCGGGCACCGTAGGCGGGGATTCGGGGCCGAGAGTCGATGGGGGCGCGTGTTGCACGGCGGGGGACGGAGGTCCCGGCGGCGGCGCAAGCGCTGCTCCGGGCAGTGAGGGCAATGGCGCCGACGCGGGCTGTGGATGCACGACACCCGGAGCGGGGACCACGAACGGTTCCGCGATACTCGCGGGACTTGCCCTTGCTCTGACTGCGTCTGCGCGTCGCCGCCGAAGCGCGTCTCATTGAGCGGGCGCTGCGTCGCCCTTCACTGCGTCGCGCGCCTTTCGTCGCCTCACCCAGACCACCATCACCGAGAGAAGCGCGATCCCGACGAAGCTCGCCAGCGCATCCATTCCGAGCATGCCGACCCGTCCACCCCACGCCTGCCCCGGCCAAAGCTTCTCGCCGGCGCCGTACCCCAGCCCGTCGAGCCACTTGACGTAGTTGATGGCCAGGTTGGAGGCGCCCACGAAGAGCGCGAGCTTGGTGGTGACCCCGGCTTCTTTGCCGACCATCTCGAACACGAACGCGTAGAACGCCGCGTAGCAAAGGCCGTTGGCGAACGAGTACGCCAGGCATCCGAGGGTGAACGTGGTCGGCGTCGCGGGGCCGAGCATCATTCCAATGGCGGCGAGCGCCGTGAAGCCGCCGAAGAGCGCGTAGGCGACGCGTCGATGGATGCGGTCGCTCACGTACCCACCCAGCAGCGCGCCGGCCGCGCTCATGATGCCGCCCATGACCCCATTGACCAGGACGACCATGTTCTCGCGCGTCTGCTCGTCCGCCGCGTACTCCTTGGCAACGGCACTGAACAGCTCGGAGAGCGCCCCGGTGCCTACCGGAGAAAGACAGATGACGAGGCCCGTCCAGCCGTCGTAGCTCTTCACCGTCTTCCAGAGATCTCTCAGAAGATCGACCAGGAGCTTGCCTAGCGGGCGCTTCGGCAGTGGCTCTTCGACGATGAAGAACGCTGGAATGGCAGAGACGCAGCAAAGCGTAGCCACGACGATGGCCGTGGTGATCGGCGCCATGTGTGCGATCAGATAGGTGACCAGGGCGCCGCCGACGCTCGTTCCGAAGAGGTTTCCGACCGTTTGCCAACCGCTCGTCCGCCCTTGCTTTCGCAACGGCACGGTGACCGCCACCAGAGCCAGGACCGCCGACGACGACGTCGCGACGGCAGCTTGTGCGACGAAGAGCAGTGCCGTGAAAATCGTCAACAGCGAAAACGGACCCAGATGCGCGTTCGGGTCCGGCGGAACGAGCGCCGTCACAGCCAGCGTGGCCGCCGTCGTTGCGACCATCGCGAAGTACCAGTGCTTGCGCTTCGGTCCCGAGTCGAGCGCCGGCGCCCAAAAGAGCTTGAGGAAGTGCGGGAGCGACGATATCGCCGACACACTGGCAATGGTGGGTACGTCGACACCGCGCTCGCGCATGACGTACGGAATGGCGATGGTCGCGAAACCGACAGCAAGGCCAAAAGGCAGGACGAGGAGCGCCCACACCGGAGGCGGCAGATGCCGGGGTTCGTCCTCGGCGGTCGCGGAGCTTCCAGCAAGGACAGAGACGGCGTCGACCACGGGGGCCCTTTTACACAAGAACTCGCGGTCAGTGGACCAAGAACCACTTCACTTTCGCCGTGACCTCCAGGTGAAAGTGGTTTCGATGTTGCCAGTTGTAGTCTGGGGTGAGCGCGACATTGAAGAGCTTGGCATCTGCTGCGTCGCACAAGATTCCGCGAAGCGCGAGCGCTTCCGGCGTAGCAGGCGCCGGGCCGGTGTTCGGGCCGCAAGTCTTGCTGCCGATGCGGCCGTGGAAGTCTTTCTCCACTTCGAGCACGCTTCCGTCTTTTCGAACGAAGCTGCCCGCGTCGATGGCGAGCGCGCCGTCGTGACGCGTCCCCACGCGACCCTCCCGCCACTTCTTGCCGGGCGGGCGGTACACCGACATGTGGACGATTTCGACCACGTCGTACTTGGCCAGGATCTGCGCGAACTCGTCCAGCGCCAGGACGAGTCGGCAGTCGAGGATTTCGATCGTCGCGGTCGCGCGCTGCTTCGCCGGGAGCACCGAGTGAATGGAGACACCGCGGAGCGGGCCGGTGAGGCGCACAGGGGCGAGAACGCCGCGCGCTCCAGTGACCTTGGCCCAGGAAATCGCGCGGTGATTGAGCTCCGCCTCGCAGGCGGCGGGCTCCATGTTGGCGTACCGAAACGCCGGTGTTTGTGTCGGGTCTTCGGTGGACGAGACAGGCGCAAAGGCAAACGCTACGTTCGTCGCTCGCGCACCCGAGCCGGCGCTGCAGCCGCTCGAGGCGAGCACCAAGACGCCGATCGCGAGGCGACGGGACGAGCTCGCCATGCCCCAAGCGTACCAAGGCTGGTCCCGCGGGGCCAAATGCCGTAAAATATCTGCGGAAGTGATGGCTGAGCTCAGCCCGCGCGCACGTCAAATTCTCTATGCGGCCGTTACCGAGTTCGTCTCGACCGGACAGCCGGTTGGGTCACGCACGCTCTCGAAAAAAGTCGGCATCGATCTGTCGCCGGCCAGCATCCGCAATGTGTTGAGCGATCTCGAAGAGCTCGGCTACCTCCACCAGCCCCACACCAGCGCCGGCCGCATCCCTACCGATCGCGCCTTTCGCCTGTTCATCGACGCCATGATGGAGGTGCGCGAGCTCAAGCCAGAAGACCACGCCCTCATTCAGTCGCGTTTCGAAGAAATGCACCCCGGGCACAACGTGATGCGTGAAACGGGGCGCCTCCTCAGCGATCTCACCGGCACCGCCGCGCTGGTGGTCGCGCCGCGCGCCGAGTCTTTGACGCTGAAGCACATGCGCTTCATCCGCACCATGCCGGGCGAGCTCTTGGCGGTGCTCGTGATGTCCAACGGCGCCGTGCAAAACCGCTTTCTCAAGACGACTTCAACCACCGAGGAAGAGCTGCATCGCATCCACAACGTGCTCGACGACGTGGTCGAGGGGCGAACGCTCGGCGACCTTCGCGACTTGTTCGCGCGGCGCCTGTCGGACGAGCGCGTGCAGGACGACTCCATTCGGAAGCGCGCCTTCGAGCTCGGGGGCGCCGTGGTCGCGGGTGCTGTCGACATGGGGCGCGCGGACGTCGTCATCGAAGGGCGCGCGAGGCTCCTCGGTCAGCCCGAGTTCGCCGATGCGGCCGAGATGCAGAAGGTCGTGAGCGCGCTCGAGGAGCAAGAACGCATCGTCGTCCTCTTGGAAGCGACGCTTGCCGCGCGCGGCACCACGGTCGTGGTGGGGCACGAAGCGGGGGAGCTCGGCGGCGGAACGCTCTCCATCGTCGGCGCCGCGTACACCGATCACGGACGGAACGCAGGGACGGTCGGCGTGATTGGCCCCACGCGCATGGATTACCCCAAAGTGCTGCCGCTCGTGGCTGCTACGGCGAACGCCATGAGCGCCTACATGGATAGGGCGGGCCGCCCCAGCGACGACGACGAAGACTAGCGGGAATCGGGGTCGGAACCGTCGATCGGAACCGCGGTCGGAATCGGGTGTAGTATATCCCTTGCAAAACATGCGCACGGCCCCTCCGGCACTTCCCGGCAGCCACGTGACCGACTCGCCGCTCGATCGCGCACTTGCGCTCATGCTGGCCGGCGAGCGCGAGGCTGCGCTCCGCTGGAGCGCGGCTGTGGTGCAGCAAGACGGTTCGGTGCCGAGCGCGCTCATTCTCACGTGCCGATTGCTCGCGGATATGGGTCGAACGGAGGCTGCCATCGAGGGGCTGCGGCTCGGCGTCAAGCGGGCCATCGACGCGGGCAACTTGCCGCTTGCCGTGGCAGCGGTGGCGGACTTGCGCGTGCTGGGCATCGCGACCGACGAGTACTTCGACGAGATCGCGAGCGCATTTTCGTACGGCTCGGCTCGCCTCACGGACAACGTCGCGCCGCCTCCACCGCCGCTCCCGCACGAAGCCGAATTTCAGCCTCTGTCCTCGTTTCTCACCGGGCCTGCGCTCTTGTCCAAGGCGACGGGCATCGTCCATGAGGCGAGCAAGGCGTACGAGACCGTCGAGGAGAGTGAACCGCCGCTCATCGCTCCGCTCCCGCTTTTCAGTGCGATCGAAAAAGAAGGGCTGCGCGCGCTCGTGGCGGCGTTCGAGATGATCACCGTCCCGGCCGGCAACGTGGTGATCCAAGAGGGCGAAGAAGGGGCCGAGGCCTACATCGTCGCGCGCGGCGAGCTGGAGGTACGGCGCGCTGGGGCGGAACCAAAGGACGATGACGTCCCTGCGTTGTCCATCACGCTCGCGCGTCTCACGAACGGCGCGCTTTTCGGCGAGATGGCGCTGCTTTCGCGTGCGCCGCGCGCGGCGAGCGTCGTCGCCTGTCGCCCGTCGATCCTGCTCGTCGCGCGTCGCGAGGCCCTCGAGGCCGTCGCTGAAAAGCGCCCCGAAGTAGGCGCCGAGCTCGCCGCGCACTGTCGCCGCCGCATGGTCGCGAACCTGGTGCGTACTTCGCCGGTCCTCCTCGCCGTGGACTCGGCGTCTCGACCCGCGCTCGTCGAGCGCTTCGAAACGCGCATTTTCGAGAAAGGCGAAAAGCTCATCGAAGAGGGTACCGATCCTGCGGGAATGCACCTCATTGCGTCGGGCGAGGTCGCGGTCGTCGGTCACGAATCCGGCGAGCCCTTCGTCATCGCTTCGCTTGGGGTGGGCGATGTCGCGGGCGAAGTTGGGGTCATCCTGCGCCGCAAGTCGAACGCGGATGTGGTCGCCGTGCATCCGACGGTGACCTTGTATTTGCCGCGGGAAGACTTCATCGAGCTCATCAGCGAGCACCCGCCAATGCTCGCCGGGCTATATTTGCTGGCGATCGAGCGCGACGACGAGACGTCCACGGTATTCTCGACGACGACGACGACGGCAGTGGCTGAGGATTACGTCCTCGTTTGAGGGATCACGTGGCACACGTTCACGAACATCACGGTCACGACCGTCACGGCAAAGATCACCATCACGATCACGGTCTCGCGCACGATCACGATGATCACGCGCCGGAGTCGAACGCCGGGACGTTCACCGCAGGCGAGGCCAAGCAGGCGCGCCGCCTCGTTCTCGTGACCATCACCATTGCCGTGTTCTTCGTGGCCGAGCTGGCGGGGGCGATCGCCGCGCGCAGCGAGGTCTTGAAGGTCGACGCGCTCCACCTCCTGATGGATGTCTTCGCGCTGGGCATGAGCTTGCTCGCGATGCGCCTCGCCGTGCGCCGGCCAACCGCGCGCTTCACCTTCGGCCTGCGCCGTGCAGAGCCGGTCGCCGCGCTCTTCAACGCCGGCCTCGTCATGGCGGCGACGGTCGGCATCGTGGGGGAAGGCATCGAGTCGCTCCGCAAGGGCGGCGAGGCGCCGAACGCAGTCCTCATGCTTTACGTGGCCGCTGCCGCGCTGCTGGTCAACGGCTTGTCCGCATGGCTCCTGCACGGCGCCATCCATCATGTGCACGATCACGGGCACGCGCATGACGGTCACTTTCACGGAAAGAAAGCGCACGGGCACGCGATGAACTTGCGCGGCGCCTGGCTCCACCTTCTGGGCGATACACTGGGATCGCTCGCGGCGCTCGCCGCCGCCGCCATCATCCCCGCCGGGGGGTCGACCCCGTCCCATCCGCTCCCCACCTTT
>OBEQ010623884.1_pt1 | contig 10727 bp, 15 predicted proteins | sample 1670901 | NCBI WGS metagenome assembly OBEQ01 (sample SAMEA104232315, study PRJEB22302) | groundwater metagenome | biome: forest; feature: aquifer; material: groundwater | place: USA | collected 2011-08-07 | depth 5.4 m | reverse complement strand
TGCGCAGCCCAGTGCCAGGAACAGCCAGAGACGAATCGACGAATGCAACATTTTTGCTTCTCCTAGAAGGCCGGCACGCCCATCGCCTGCAATGCGCGATTGAGCTGGACAAAGGCCTTTTCCATGGCCGCCACGGCTTCCTTGTGATTGTTGTTGATCGCATGGTCGATCGCGCTGGCCTTGAGCCGGCCGGCTTCCTGGATGAAGCCATCGACCATGCGCCGCTTGTCGCCTTCGGCGCGACCCTCGGCGATCATCATGCCGGGTCCAAGCGGCGTGGACCTCGCGGAGCACCTCAGGGCCGCGCGTGCGGATGTGCGCGTGCTGTTCATGTCGGGTTATTCGGACAACGCGATTGTCCGGAACGGGATGCTTGGCGAGAGCACGGCCTTTCTGCAGAAGCCGTTTACGCCCGAAGAGCTCCTTCGCAAGCTGCGCCACGTGATCGACGTGCAGTCGATCTAGCAGGTCTCCGGTCTACCGTCTCCGGTGCTGGCCAGGACCAAAGACCGAAGACCGAAGACCGTGGACTGATCTAAGATCTCCTTATGCCGTACCCTGAACCGTTTATCGCGCCGATGCGCGCCGAGCTGACGCGTCTTGGTGTTCGTGAGCTGCGGACGTCTGCTGATGTGGACACGGCCGTCACCGCGCCAGGCGTCACGATGATCGTGGTCAATTCAGTCTGTGGATGCGCGGCCGGCAAGGCGCGGCCAGGTGTCGCGCTGGCGCTTCAGCACGAGCGGCGGCCGGATCTCGTCGGCACCGTGTTCGCCGGCGCCGATCTCGATGCCACGGATCGGGCGCGCGCGTATTTCGCGCCGTATCCGCCTTCGTCGCCGTCAGTGGGATTGCTGCGTGACGGCAAGCTGGTCTTCATGCTGCAGCGCAGCGACATCGAGAATCGCGACGCGCACCAGATCGCCGAGTGCCTCACCGCGGCATTCGATCAGTACTGTGGATTGCCGGCGTCCGGCTAGGATCATTGGTGGGGCCGCCTTCAGGCGGACCTTAACCACCCCGTGTGTGCATTTCCAGATGGGGATCCCGCCTCAATCGATCGAGCGGGATGAGCGTCGATCGGCTGCCGCTGGCCAGTCTTTCTTCGGCGCCGCGGTCGCGGCGTCGCTCCCACGCCGAGCGAATCATCGACGCGACCTCGCTGGTCGATGCGCCTGCGCGCAGCGCCCGCCGAAGATCCATTCCTTCCGTCCCGTACAGGCACTGGTACCACATGCCGTCGGCTGTGAGGCGACTGCGGTCACAATCGCTGCAGAAGGGCTCGGTTGTTGAGGCGATGATGCCGAACACGGTGCCGTCGGACAGCCGGTAACGCCGCGCCGGCGCGGACGATTCCTCGAGCAGCGCTTCAGGTGGCCCGTACCGCTGCGCGATCAGATCGAGCATCTGCATCTTCGAGACGACGCGGTCCATCGACCACCGCGTCGCGCCGCCAACATCCATGTATTCGATGAAGCGGATCTCGGCGTTGCGTCCCCGGCCGAACTCGATCAAGTCCACGAGCTCATCGTCATTGACGCCGCGAATGACGACCGTATCGATCTTGAGGCCGCCGAACAGTGACGTGGCGACGTCGATGCCCCGCGTCACCCGATCGAGCTCGTCGAAGCGGGCCAGGCTGCTGAAGCGATCGTGGCGCAGCGTGTCGAGGCTCACGGTCAGGCGGTGAAGACCGGCATCCTTCAACGCGCCTGCATGCTCTGCGAGCAGCACGCCGTTGGTCGTCAGCGCAAGGTCGCGAATGCGCGGCCTCGACGCCAGGCGTTCGACGAGCACCGGAAGATCGCGGCGCAGAAGCGGCTCGCCACCGGTCAGGCGCACCTTGTCGACGCCTTCGTCCAGGAACACGTCGACGAGCCTCTCGATCTCCTCGAACTGCAGCATGTCCTCGCGCGGCAGCCAGACGTAGTCCTGCTCCGGCATGCAGTACGCGCAGCGAAGATTGCAGCGGTCGGTGACCGACACGCGCAGGTTCCGCAGCGGGCGCCCGTAGACGTCCTGGATCACACCCGGTTTCATATCACGGAAAGGCGAGTGCGGTCGTTGGGCAGAAACGGGTGCGCCGTGCGCTGTCCCTCGAAGCGCGGGCTCCAGATTCCAGGGAGGCGGGCACTGCAGCGGGGACAGGTGCCATCCGGCCGCACGCGGTAATCCTGAATGAAATATCCATAACGTGCGATCAGGCGCTCGCCGCACCCGGCACAGTGGGTGTGTTCGAGGTCGCCGACGTGTCCAGGTTTGTTTCCCGCATAGATGTAGCGAAGGCCCGATTGACGGGCGATGGCTGCCGCGCGCATCAGCATCGCGGGCGTCGTATCCGCCGGGTCCGTCATCCGGTAATCCTGGTGAAACGCTGTCACATGCCACGGAATGTCCGGTGACACGCTCGCAACGAACTCCGTCAGGCGGGCAATCTCGGCGTCGCTGTCATTGAACCCGGCGACGAGCAGCGTGACGATCTCGACCCACACGCCGGCCTTGTGCAGCCACTGGATCGTGTCGAGAATCGGCTGCAGCCTTCCTCCAAGCTCGCGGTAGCGGCGGTCGTCGAAGCTCTTGAGGTCGACTTTGTACGCGTCGATGTGAGGACGCAGGTACTCGAGGACGCGCGGCGTGCCGTTCCCGTTGGAGACAAACGCGGTCGCGAGACCGTGCTCGCGCGCCTCGCGGAAAATCGCCGTCGCCCATTCGACCGTGATGAGCGGCTCGTTGTACGTCGACACGACCAGCCTGGCGCCCTGTCGAAGCGCATCCTGCACGAGCGATTGCGGCGTCGTGTCGCGCGGCGGGGCGCCCGCATGCGGATCGCGAAGCGCCTGTGACGTCACCCAGTTCTGGCAGTAGCTGCAGTGAAGATCGCAGCCGAGCATGCCGATGCTGTACGCCAGCGCGCCCGGATAGACGTGGAAGAACGGTTTCTTTTCGACGGGATCGCACTGCACGCCGCCGACGTAGCCCCACGGCACGCGCAGCCGTCCGCCGTCGTTGAAGCGCACTTTGCAGACGCCGACCGCGCCGTCCGGAATCGGGCATTGATGTCCGCAGGCGTGGCAGCGCAGGCGTCCGCCCGGCAGCGCTTCGACGAGCTCGGGTGCCGCGTCGCGCGTCCGTGCCGACAGAACATCCTGGAGAGTGGCCACGTGTGATCTCATCGTACGGCATCGACCGCGGACCTGGAAGGTCCGCGCCGCTACAATGCATTTTCATGACGCCAGATACGGCCGAGAAACCGCGCATCCCGCGGCCCGTGTGGTTTCTCGGGTGGACCAGCCTGTTTACCGACGCCGCGAACGAAGCGATTTACCCGCTGTTGCCGGTCTACTTGTCGCGCGTGCTCGGCGCCACCGCGGTGTCGCTCGGCATCATCGAGGGGGTCGCCGAAGCGGTGAACAGCCTGCTCAAAGTTCTGTCGGGATATTTGTCCGACCGCCGCTCTCGGCGGCGGCCGATCGTCATCTTTGGGTACGCACTGTCCTCATTCTCGCGTCCGTTGATCGCGTTGACGACGAGCTGGCCGCAGGTCCTGCTGATCCGCGCACTCGATCGGACGGGAAAGGGGATACGCGGCGCGCCGCGCGATGCGCTGCTCGCGCGCTTCGCGACGCCGAGAACGCGCGGGCGCATCTTCGGCTTTCACGAGGCGATGGACGATGCCGGCGCGATCGTCGGGCCGCTGGCCGCCACGCTGTTCCTGCTGTTCGCGCCCGAGCGCTACCGGCTGCTGTTCGCCCTCACGATCATTCCCGGGGTGATCGCGGTTGCGATGCTCTTTTTCGTCGACGAAGACGCGAGAGCGGGCGAAGCCGCGAACCGGGGAGCGCACGAGCCAGCGAACCTGCGAACGGCCGAACCAGCGAACCCGCGAATCAGCGAGCCGTCGAACCTGCCGCCGCTGCCCGGGCGCCTGAAGGCACTGATGGTCGTGCTACTCGTGTTCAGCCTTGGCAACTCCGCCGACGCGTTCCTCTTGCTGCGCCTCTCCGATGTCTTCGGTGGAGCGAAGTACGTGCCGCTCATGTGGGCCGCGATCCATGTCGTCAAGGCGTCGCTGTCAACGTGGGGCGGTGCGCTCTCCGATCGCTTCGGACGCAAGCAATTGATCGTCGCCGGCTGGATCGTCTACGCGCTGGTGTATCTCGGCTTCGCGTGGTCGACGAGCGGGATCGCATTCATCGCGTGGTTTCTGTTCTACGGCGTCTACTTCGCATTCGCAGACGGACCTGCGAAGGCCCTCGTCACCGACCTGACGCCGGAAGGCCGGCGTGGCGCCGCATTCGGGATGTACAACGGGACGATCGGCGCCGGCGCGCTCGTGGCAAGCATCCTGTTCGGCTATTTGTACGAGCACTTCGGTTCGTCCACCGCGTTCACGGCCGGCGCTGCGCTTGCGGGTGTTGCGGCGGTGTTGCTGCTCTTCATTCCCACCGATACAATCAAAGATTCCCATGCCCGAGATTCTGGTCACCAATGACGATGGCGTGCACTCCGAGGGGATCAAGACGCTTGCGGCCGCGCTGAGCCACCTCGGGAGCGTGACGATCGCCGCGCCGATGCAGGAGGCAAGCGCGATTGGTCACGCGCTGACGCTCCGGCGGCCGCTGCGCATCGAGACCATCGCGCCGAAGACCTTCGGCATCGACGGCACGCCGACCGACTGCGTCAACCTGGCGATTTCGCACATCATCAAGCAAAAGCCGGATCTCATCGTGTCCGGGATCAACAAGGGTTGGAATCTCGGCGACGACGTGACGTATTCGGGCACGGTGTCGGGCGCGCTCGAAGGCGCGCTGCTGGGCATTCCGGCGATTGCGGTCTCGACGCAGAACTATCACCGGCGCAACGAGTTCGAATTCGGCCCCTCCGCGAGAGCGGCGGCGATCGTGTCGGAACTCGTACTCGAGCGCGGGATGCCGAAGTTCACCTTCCTCAACATCAACGTGCCCTTCGGCCAGAACAAGGGCTTCCGCGTGACAGTCCAAGCCAAGCGCAATCACGTGACCGTCGTCGACGAGCGGATCGATCCGCGCAAGCGTGCGTACTACTGGATTGAAGAAGGGGAGAACGAGTGGGAACCGCACGCCCGCTCTGATTACCAGGCGGTGCGCGACGGCTACATTTCGATCACGCCGCTGCAGCCGGACATGACGGCGCACGAAGCGCTGAAGTATCTGGAAGATCTTCCGCTGGACGCGCCGACGCCGGCGCGATCGTAAATCTGATAGTCTAGTCAGACGTCGGGGCGTGGCTCAGCCTGGTAGAGCACTCGGTTCGGGACCGAGGGGTCGCTGGTTCAAATCCAGTCGCCCCGACCATCCGCTCACTTTCGTTCGCGTCTGGTCGGCCCGACGTCTTTAGGCGTTGCCGTTATTAGCTTTTCGTGTCGGCGGTTGGTCCGGCGTCGCGGGCAAACGGATTGCGAATCGTCAGGCGGCCTTCGATTACTTGGCCATCTTGGAAATCTTCCGAGTAGAGCGTTGTGCACTCCGCTTCCAATGCCGCTGCCGCAATCAGCGCGTCGTAGAACTGGAATCCGTACTTAGCTGCGATGCGGACGCCAGCGTCATGCGTGTCGATCGTTAAAGGCATCGGTGACGGGCAAAGCACGCGTATCGCGGCAAGCGCGTCGCCGATCTCCTCCCACGACATCCCGAGTTTGCGACGCGAGACCGACGCGAGCTCGTTTAGTACCTGGACACTGACGACCCCGCCATTAGCGACGAGCGCTTCTGCCTTTGCAGTGCGTTCGTCCTTGTGACCAACGACGTAGACCAGGACGTTCGTGTCGAAGAACGCCTTATCGCTCATTCGCCTCGTCGCGGCTGAAGCTGAACCCGGCTGGCAAAGGTCGGCGCAGACGGCGCAGGCGTGCGAGCGCCTCCTCTTTGCTTCGATCGCGTGCGACTTCGAATTCGCGGTCGCCGGCGATACGAATTTCGATCTGATCTCCCTCTTTCAGCTCAAGCGCTTCGACAACCGCGGAAGGCAGACGAACCGCTAAACTGTTTCCCCATTTCGCGACCTGCATCACCGCTCCTTCTAGATATACATCTGATGTAGTATATCATCCAGTGAACCAAACCGGTTTTATCACGTGATTTCTAACGGCTCGGAACCTCAACTCGGCGAGGGTTTGTGGAGACAATTGGGGTGGGGCCAGACCCGCGATCTGGCCCCAGCGGGTTCCGATCGCATCAGTGTTCCGTGTCCTTGGTACGTCCTTCGTTCCCGTCACTATCCTTCGACCGAATCCTTCCATTGCGCCCGTGCGTGACGACGTCCACGCGTCGTCTCCGCGCCTCTCGCTTCGCGACACGCATCGCGGTTGACTGCGTGCGGTGGCGGGAGAGGACGAATGAGATCCGCGACGACATGCACGTCATGGCCGGTCATTACGCCACCGCCTTGTCTACGAGCGCCATGCTCGTCGCTTGCGGGGTTGATGCCGCAGGTGCGGGCTCGGCCTGCGGAGCCGGCGGCGCGGGAGCAGGCGGGACGGCCGCATGTGGGGCAGCGGCAGCCGAAGCCTTCCGTGACCGGCGCGGATAGTCCGTGCGCCGCGCGTTCTTCAAGCTCGCCGGGCTGGACTACGGCCGCGCGAAGGGGCTCACATGGCACACGATCCGCCACGAATTCGTCTCACGCAACATCGAGAACACCGGGGATCCCGTCGTGACGCCGCGGCTCGCACGCCACAAGGACGGCCGAACCACGCAGGGCTACATGCACGCGAGCGAATCGCGCGTGATGGCGGCCGTCGTTCGGTTGAATCAATGACTTCAGGCTCGCGTGGGTAGGGCAGGGCGCCGCGAAGCTGTGCGCGCGGCGCTGCGCGCCCTCATCAGACGTGAGCCTCTTCGCGATGCTTCAGGGTCGGCAGCTTCTTGATCGCCTTTCCGATCTTCGCTTCGGCTAGGCGTAGTTCATACAGATTCTGAAGGTTGAGCCAGAACTCGGCGCTCGTGCCGAAGAAGTGCGCCAAACGCAGTGCGGTATCTCCGGTAATGGCGCGCTGGCCGTTCAGAATCTCCGTCACGCGATTCGTCGGCACATTCAGCCGCCGCGCGAGTTCAGCCGCACTCATGTTCAGCGCGTCCAGTTCTTCGGCCAAGTGTTCCCCTGGGTGAATTGCGATGCGTGCCATATCGGCTCCTAGTGGTAATCCACAATTTCCACGTTCGTCGGTCCCGGCGATTTCGCCGGCCACTCCAGGCAGATCCGCCATTGGTCGTTGATGCGAATGCAGTACTGCCCCTTGCGGTCGCCCTTCAAGGCCTCGAAGCGATTGCCAGGCAATGCCGCCAAATCCTTCAGCGTGTGGGCGGCTTCGACCCGGTCCAGCTTGAGACGGGCGGCCCGTTCAATGCCCGACAGCCCCTTGACGCGCTTCCCCGCCGCGAAATCAGCGGTCCGCTTGTCTCGATAGCTGACGATCACTAGCGCTAGTATGACAGAAAGTACGAGTTACGTTACGCATAATACGGTCTCGACTGCAGGCGGCGGTCCGGCGAGGGTCCGTGGAGACAATCGGAATGGGGCCAGACCCGCGGTCTGGCCCCAGTAGGTTCCGATCGCATCAGTGTTCCGTGTCCTTGGTGCGTCCTTCGTTCCCATCACTATCCTTCGACCGAATCCTTCCATTGCGCCCGTGCGTGACGACGTCCACGCGTCGTCTCCGCGCCTCTCGCTTGGCGACACGCATCGCGGTTGACTGCGTGCGGTGGCAGGAGAAGGCGAATGAGATCCGCGACGACATGCACGTCATGGCCGGTCATCACGCCACCGCCTTGTCTACGAGCGCCACGCTGGTCGTGTGCGGGGTTGATGCCGCAGGTGCGGGCTCGGCCGGCGGAGCCGGCGGCGCGGGAGCAGCAGGGACGGCCGCAAGTGGGGCAGCGGCAGCCGCGACCGCCTTCCGTGAGCGGCGCGGATAGTCCGTGCGCCGCGCGCTCTCCCACACGGCGATCCCGACCGGATCGTCCTGCAGGTGATTGGCAACCATGACGTCGAGCGCCTGCGCCGCGCCAAGGCCCGACGACAACGCCGCCTCGATGTTCACGCGCGCGGCGGTCCGCTCCTCCCGCTCCGCTTCGCACGCGTGAATCGCCCGTTCCAGCTTCTCGATCAGGCCGTTCACGTCGGCGACGAGCGTCTTCGGCATCGCGCGCGTGACGAACTTCGCCAGCAGCGGCTCGACATCGCGCGCGAACAGACGCCCCGTCGTCAAAAGCGCCTGATCGGTGTGCACCTCCGGGAGCTGGAATTTGCCTTCCACATCAGGCGTCTCTCTCGCGACGGCCCGTGCCGTCGTGTGGATGCGGTTGAGGCGCGTGCGGAGCGCGTTGCGCGCCGCCGCCCGCGCCCTGGCGCTGTCACCCGCGGCCGACATCTTGGCGACGGCGTGTTGACTCAGCTCCTTGACCGCCGTTGCCACCTCCGCGAACGTCTGTCCCGCCAGGCTCGACTTCGGAAACAGGTCACCGTGGCTTTCACCAAAATCACGTACCCGAACGAGCATTTCGTATTTGCGTGTTTCGATCGCGTTCATAACTACCTCCTGCGCCGCATGGTCGCGCGCAGGCGCAGGGCAAGTCCTGACAAGCGGTCTGAAAGGATCTGACGGGCGGTCAGGCCGCTCGATCGCGAAGGATCGCGAGCGTCTGGGCCCAGATCTCAGGGCGCGCGGCGGGATTGAGGAACGGTTCGGCGGGCAACGACCAGGCTGCAGGTCCGCGCGGGGCCTGCGAGAGGCCTTCGCCGCAGACGCGCGCCGCGTCAGGGTGTCTGCCGCCGCGCGCCAGTGCAATGGCCTGGGCGATCACGGCGTCTATCGCGTTGGGATCGCGGGGAGCGAACTGGCGCGGCGGCGCATCAATCGCCAGGGCGGCAGACGCAAACGCGTGGCCCGGCACCACCTTCATCGCCTGCCGGAACGCGGCCTCGGCATCTGCTCGCCGCCCTTGCCGAAGATACAGCGCGCCGAGCGCATGAGACGAGTTCGCCGCACACTCGCGTGCGTAGAGTTGGCCGTGGCCCGCCACATATTCGAGCTCGCATGTGAGTTGCGCGATCGCCTCGTCCACCTTGCCGAGCGCGGCCAGCACGAGCGCGTGGAGCAGGTGCAATCCAACAGCATGGAAACGGCCCATCGTCTTCGGCTGCGCATCCTGCGCCGCGCACCCCTTCTGCAACACGTCGAGCGCGGCATCGAATGCGCCGCGCGCGACGAACACGGTCGCCATCAACCAGTACGCGAGCGCCAGGCCGGGGCAGAGCGCCAGCACGCGCCGCGCCGCACGAAGCCGCTGCTCGCCGAAGCTGACGTAGCCGAGACGAAGCGCGTGTCGCCAGTCCTCGGGATCGAGATCGACAGCCTTGCACGCGGCGGCCGCTGCCTCGCCCGTCTCGCCGTCCTGGCACAACACGAACGCCAGCGTGCTCCAGGCCTCGGCCCACGACGGCTCGAGCTCGACGCCCTTCACTGCGTGGTGAACCGCCACCTTCAGCGACGCGTAGACCGGCGCGGCGTCGGCCCGCGTGGATTCGAAGATGAGACTGCAGGCATTCGCGAGGCCGACATGCGCCGGCGCATAGTGCGGGGCCAGACGCAGGACGTCCTCGAACACGCGCCGCGCCCGGACGATCGCCTCACGATTCAGCGTATCAAGGTTGGCTTGTCCTTCGAGGAACGCGCGAAACGGGGCGAGCCGCGCGTCGAGCGACGCGTTCGCGTCGTGCCGTTCGGCGCGCTCGACCGGTGCCACGAACCTGTAGCCGCGGCCCGGGACGGTTTCGATGTAGGGCGCGCCGGCGTCCTGCCGCCCAAGCGTCTTCCGCAACCGCGAGATGGCCTGGTCGATGCTGTTGTAGGTGACCGCGACGTCGTGCCACGCCGCGTTGGCCAACGCTTCCTTGGAGACGACCTCGCTGCTGTTCGATGCCAACAAGAGAAGGATTTGCGCCTGGGGACCTGACACCGGTACGCGCTCGTTTCCGCGGAACAGGCGCGCCCGCGCTGAATCGAGCTCGAAGGGACCGAAGCGATAGACGTCGGCGCCGCTGCGCATGGACGAAGATGCGCAGATTATCGGGGCGCGCAGGACTTTTCCAAGCGTTGACCGCAAAAAAGTCTGCAAGTCTCGCGGCGACGCGGGCTGACACATGCCGGAAGTCGCTGAGGGGCGGGGCGATATCGCCGTCAGGACGTCCAATATGGGTCGTCAGAGGGCGAATGTCGCCGTGCTCACCGCCGACGTGGTTTGTGCACGTGCCGATATCGCTATTCACAGCATCGACATGGACGCTGCGACCGCCAGCATGAGTGCGATCAACGGCGACATCGCCGCCCGCGTAATCCGCTGCTGAAAGGGCGGGGTGCACCGTCAGATGCGGGAACGGCTCGTTAGACACCGAGGCGGATTCAAGGGTGAGGAACGGTATCGACACGGGGTGATCGATCGTACAACACACCGGTAAAATGGCCGGTATGTGCCGGAACATTCGGACCCTGTTCAACTTCGATCCGCCCGCGACGGATGAAGAGATACGCGCGGCGTCGATCCAGTTTGTCAGGAAGCTGTCGGGATTTACGAAGCCATCAAAGGCCAATGAGTCCGCATTCGATGCTGCGGTGGAGGATGTCGCGGCGGATGCGCGCCGGCTGATTGACTCGCTCGTCACGACGGCGACGCCACGCGACCGCGAGGAAT
>OBEQ012155388.1_pt1 | contig 10728 bp, 12 predicted proteins | sample 1670901 | NCBI WGS metagenome assembly OBEQ01 (sample SAMEA104232315, study PRJEB22302) | groundwater metagenome | biome: forest; feature: aquifer; material: groundwater | place: USA | collected 2011-08-07 | depth 5.4 m | reverse complement strand
AATCAGTACTGTAGTTGGGGAATCATCCCAGTTTCTGTTTATTTTCCAAAAGATTATTTCTACATTGAAAAACGGTAAGTAATCACCAATGTTAAATGCCAAATGCTAAATCAATGCTAAATGTAAAATATAAAATGCTAAATATCTCCACGGGAGATGCCTGATGAGTGTTTTGGATTTGGCCATCGGGTGGTTGGCGCCTCCGGTGTGTGTTATTTGTACCCGTGAAGGCTCAGCCCTTTGCGTGTCCTGCGCCGCCGCCGAAATTATTCCTTACGGTGAACATTGCTGGAGCTGCGGTGCGGTGAGTGCCGGCGGCCGCACCTGCGAACGCTGCCGCCTGCCCGGATCGCCGCGCCACGTGTGGATAACCACCAATTATGAAGCCGCCGCTCAAGAATTAGTTAAAAAATATAAGTTTGGCCACCAGCGGGCCGCCGCTGATTCATTGGCCGACTTAATGATCCAAACCTTCCAAGATTTTAATGGTCACCAGTCTCTCCCAGACTATTTAGTTGTACCTGTGCCAACAGCTACTAGCCGCCTGCGCCAGCGCGGTTTCGACCATTCGGTTCTGCTGGCAAAATTAATTGGCCGGCAGCTCAAGTTAGAAAACGGCAGTGTCCTAAGCCGCTTAGGCCAAGCTCGCCAATTAGGCGCAAAACGCAGTGTTAGGTTGTCCCAGCCGGCAGATAATTATTTAGTGAAAGCACCAAACGCCATAAAAGGCCGCGATATTTTATTAATTGACGACGTCGTCACCACCGGCGCCACCATCCGCGCGGCCACGAAAGTTTTACGTGCCGCCGGCGCTCGCCGCGTAGACGCCCTCGTCTTCGCCAAGAGGTTATAATCCCAGAATAAATACTTAACATGTTAAGTATTTATTCTGGCGGAACAGACGGGTCTGGAACCAAACTTACGTTATTTTCTAACCTTCCTAGAGTCAGGGTTCGCAAAGCTTTTAATTTTTTCAAAAGTAGCTCTAACCTCTTGTCCGTTAGTAGGTAGAAGATCTCTTATACTTGGGAATAATAAAGTAGCGACCTCATAGATGCCTTCAATTTGCCTACCTTTGAAGCGTTCAGCTAACCATCTCTTAGGATGGGGATGACTTAGTACGCTGTCTAGAAAATTGCTGTCCCGTTTATCCTTTGGCAAAGCTGCATCCAAGGCAGTGATTATTTCTGGTGCAACCACTCCTAATATATCGGCAGAAGGAAGAGGCGCTTCTTTTGGTAACTGGTCAATTACGAAGTGTGAAAACATAGGCAGGTGCTGCTTTGTCTCATCTACATCCGATAAAATCTCTTCGATAGTTTTTCTAATTCCATAGGCAGCATCTTCGGCCGTCACTGCATGTTGGCTACCATGCCTCTGGGCACGATTAAGCGCATTCTTGCGAATACCACTGGCAACCATTGCCACTTCTGACACAAATTGCTCCCGAGGATTGTCAAATTGCCCAATAAAGTCAACATAGGGTTCAGCTTGTGGCAAATAGTCATTTGCTTTGTCTAGTAGGGGGGCTATCCTCTCAGGGAACTGTTCCTCTATTTTCCTATTTATGGCTTTTCTAATAGGAATTCCAACAAGTAATCCGCCAGAGAGAACTGCGAATTTGTCTGCAGTATGGAGCTTAGAGATCAGTTTTTTGATTGGCTTACGGTATGGACGAACATCTTTTGGTCTAATTTCCTCTCCGGCTTGCATGCGCTCAATAAGTGGGAATAATGAAAGTGCTTTGTCAGCAGAATACTTAGCATGATAACCATAGGTAACTAAGGGATAAGGAGTTTTGCTAGCGTCGATAAAAGCAATGGTTCCCAGAGCCTTGCCCAGATTCATCAATGGTTCTGTTGGTATTCCTAAAACCTCGGCAGGCACTGGGGGTGCTTTAAAATCAAAAGACTCATTGCCTTGTACCCGTTCGTTTTGGGGATTAGCCGTCACTTCATTGAGATTATAACACCGTATTAGTGGACGGGTCGTTTTAGAACTATATCTTTGGCCCCTCGACAGACTCGGGGTCACTCGACTCCTTTCTTTTTTCGTGGTTTACCACGAGCGAACGAAGTGAGTCGAGTGGCGGAGGGGGTGGGATTCGAACCCACGAAGCTTTCGCTTGGCGGTTTTCAAGACCACTGCACTAGACCGGACTATGCGACCCCTCCCCACGAACGCTCGAGCGTCTCTCCCGCACCAGATTATATCATGTCCCTATCTGTTAATATCGAGGTGTAATCTGGTATGATGAATTAGCTATTTTCGAGAAGATAGCACAGTTCACAATTTGATCTAGCCAAAGTTTGCGAAATCGTGCTTCAGCAGATTTTCGCAAACTTTAAGAGGAGGAGCAGCGATAAGCTGAAGACGCGAGCAAGAAATGATAGTTTGTTGCTCGTCGTCGCAAGCTGATAGCTTGCTCCGACGAGGAGAGGTACCCAAGTGGCTTAAGGGGACGGTTTGCTAAATCGTTAGGGGTGCGCAAGTGCCCGCGAGGGTTCAAATCCCTCCCTCTCCGCCAAAAACTATGAAAGATGTGATCATTGGTAAAGGCAGATTAGCTGGCAAAGGGCTCTATGCTAATAGAGATTTTAGAAAAGGCGAAGTTGTAATTCAGTACAGTCTCAAATCACTTTCCAATGAAGAATATTCGGATATGCCAAAGAGTGAGAAGATGTTCACTCATAAACATCAGGGAGTCATCTACCTATACTCAGAGCCGGAACGATATGTTAATCATTCACTTAATCCGAATACTTACCAAGATTTGGGGAAGAAATGCGACCTTGCTCTTCGTGACATAGGAAAAGGTGAAGCAATAACTACCGATGCTACAAAAGACGATATTTCATAAAGAAAATTCCAGACCGGTCTGTTCGAGTAAGTTCTAAAAGGATTGTTAATAATAGTTGGGGTTTTGCAGTTTGAACTTTCGATGGTAATCGCCGTGACGATCCCATACGTTCTTTTTGAGAACCCCCCACACAGTGCCCCAAAATGATTTATTTTTATATTCGTCCGTGGGGAGTGCCCCACCGTTTTTAGCCACCTCAAGCCCACGGAAAGCCTCTAATGCTTTGGGGTCATTGCCCAAAATCACCCCAACCTTTTCTTCCTGCTTCTGGCCCGGGCGTAAGCGCTTAACCGCAAGGTCTAATTTTTCCATTACTATTTTTAGTACAGTCTCACGGTTTTGATGGTAAAATTCCGGGTCTTTAACGCTAACATTTGCTTCATCACCATCTGATTCGCTGGCTTGGTCGTCTATCTGAGCTTTGTCTTCAACCTCAGAAACATTAGTAGCTAGTTCTTCAACGTATGCCCCTTGGACTTTTTGCCTGGCGTCGGCCGCCAAGCCATCAAGTCCTAATAGTTCGGATTCTTTGTTTAAGCTAAGCGCGGCCGTCAACTCTTCTACCTCGGCTAGCAGGCTTTTTTGGACTGTTTGATACTCTTCATACTTAGGTGATCGTAAAGGTGCTAGCGCCTTCAGTCTTTCGAGTTCAGCCAGAATCTGGCGCGCTAATTCTAGCTCGGCTGACTTATCTTCTCCGAGTAACTGCGCTAACTCTTTGCGCAAATACAAGCTTAGCAACTGGCTCTCGTCTAGCTCAAATTCGCTAAAGACTACTGGTTCGGGTTCAAACCACTCTATTTCAGGCTGGCGTTCGATTACAACGACTTCATCGGGCTCCCAATCGTTCTTATTTTGAGTGCTTGTCGAAGTTATTTCATTGCCTTGAAGTTGCTCGCCCGGCATTTGTTCCGCCAATACCAAAACTAGCTTTCCGGTTCGTGTAGCGGTACTAAGCTCTGAATTAGGCAGAACTTTGGTATGCTCGTTTGTGTTTTGGCCGGAAAGTCCCCTTAGAAATTCAGATGGCGTTTCTAAATGGGTCACCATTGGTTTAACAGTGTAACAAATTTTTTTTTGTAGCTCTAGTGTTTAATCTCCGGCGGTGTGGTCTTGCCGAAGATAATAGTCTAAAATAAGCTCAAGAGTTAAGTATTTCTATGAATAACGATGAAAACACGCCGTGGCAGTATAAGCCCAGTGGCGGCACTGCCACCGCCCCGCCGCCAGTTTTGGCTCCGGCCCCCGCCGCGCCACCGGCCCCGCCATCTGCCGGCGGGCCCGTTACTTGGGTGGCATCGGAATATATAGACCACGACCGCGGGGCCGGCTGGTACGTCCTTTTGATACTCGGCGTGGCGATCCTATCGACCATCGTTTATTTTTTAACTAAGGATTACTTCGCGATCGGCACCATCGTCATAGTGGGCGTTATCGTTGGTTTTGTCGCCGGTAAAAAACCACGCCAATTAAACTACGAACTTTCGGCGTCTGGCATACGCATCGGCGATAAGCTCTACTCGTTTGGCTTATTCAAATCCTTCTCGATTGTTAAGGACGGGGCGCTCAGCAGCATCCAGCTAACGCCTATAAAAAGATTTATGCCGCCGGTTTCGGCTTATTATGCCGCCGGCGACGAAGAAAAAATTGTCGATACCATTGGCGCGTACTTACCGTATGAAGAGCGGGGGCTCGATGCTATAGACCGCCTTTCCCGCCGCCTGAGGTTCTAAGGTCATTTATTCAGGAGCGGTATACTGCCTTTTTAGGTAAGCCCCGTAGGTAGGCGACGCGCTGCATTCTTGGATACTCTGGCAGACGCCGCTATCAAAATTATTATAAGCGTCAAAAGCGAGCGCGCCTTTATTATAATCTTCGGCTGACACATTGGCTGGCCTTTCACGGATCGGATAGCCAATGTAGTATTTTATAGGGATTTGATCACGGTTTTCATACCTAAGGTACGCTTGGCGGGCAAAACGCCCCGTTGCCAGGTGGTCGCTGTGGTCTGGGTACTTGCGGCTATAGTTTTTCGTGGCTTGGGTATGGATTTCCGATGGCCGGTAGACTTCCATCAAGGCCGTCAAAGTAGTAATAAGCTGCTCTGAGTTGTAAGATGATTGTCCATCGACTGAATCCATTTGGGCTATTTGGCCGGCCTCCAGGCGCGCCAAGCTTTCGTATTTCGTGGCTTTAAAGCCGCTGCCTGTTAAGCCGCCGTCGGGGAGCCTAACAAAAATCAGGGATACTTGCGAACTGCCCCGTAAATTGGCCACCGTTATAAATTGCCTGTCGCTTAGTTTAACTATTCTTTCCAGCCAAATCGCGCCCGAGCTGAGCATGTAGGAATAAGCCGCTTCAGAACCTCTCTCGCGGCCAACCCAGTAAAGTTTACTGGCGCCGGCGTCGCCAGCCGTGAGGTAAATGCTTCTGACGCAATCCCCGGCGGCAAGGTCATGTAGCAAATCCGGGCTCATAAATAACAAATCGTCATCCTGGTGGGCGACTATGTTAATGACTATCCGATGTCCAGGAGGGCAATCTACTCGCGGCAGCTGGGATAGCGAAATGGGCAAGACGGTGCTGGGTTTTGGCGTAGTGTTAATTGTCGGCGCGCTTTTGTTAGATCCGTAGTCATAAAACAATATTTGGCCGATAGGCTTATCGATCGTCCCGGCGGTTAAGACGCTGCTATTGGGCCGCCCGTAAGCCGCCAGAACTTGGTCGAGGCTGCAGCCTTTGTAGTCCGTAAGGCTTTTATCGAACGTCAGCAGATAAGCGAAGCTATGATTATTTAGGTCGTACTGCCAGTTTTTACTAACCAGGCTGCTTAGCGGTTGGTTGCAGCCCGCCAGCGGCATGACATTTACTTTTTTGTGGCTGGCAAACCTAATCGGTATAACCCGCCAATAATCGCCGACCAAAACGTCAACGTGGTGGAACCGCAGAGCTTCGGTAATCTTGGCGTTACGCTCATCAAGTCCCGAAAGAGCCGCCCGGTCGGCGTTATATGTCTTAATGACAAAAAATAGGCCGATAATTATGCCCAAGCCAATCACCGCCCCCGCCCGCACGAAATTTTTTTCGGACTCAAATTGCCGGTTTCTTAAATAGCTAGCCAAGCCGATAAAGGCCGCGAAGACACAGATTGTTAAATACCGGGCGTCCACTGGGTAGTAGTGCTTGGTAAATATAAAGGCGCAAAACGCGGCGATCGAAGACCAAAGAAGTAAAATCGATAATTTGGGGGGGTCGCCCAGGTCCGCCGCGTCATTGTCAGAGCGCGAAATCGTAGATCTAAGCAGGCGGTAGGCGATAAAAAAAGCAACCGCTAAAAGGGCGAAGTTAATTAGAAAACTGACACCGTAGAGGCTAAACAGCCGGTGTCCGAACTGCGCCGGCAACTGGCGCAGCACCGAAGTATCAAAAGCGGGGTTGGCGCCAAAATTGGTTAGCAGCCCCAAAACCGCGTAAGCCGAGCCCAAGACGGGGTCGTGAAAGTTATGGACCAAGCCGTACGGCCCGCTGTTAGACTGGCTAGTGATGTGGGTCACGCCGGCCGAATTCAGCAGCTGGACCAGGCTCATCGCGACAACCACTCCTACCACGCCGGCGGCCAGCCAGCGGGTTAGCAGAGGCATTAACTTATTCCGCCGGGCTAGGCGGTAAATAATTATTGCCAGTAACGCGCCGCCGATGCTAATGACGGCGAATAATCTGTCGCTGGCTATGAGCAACGACATAACTAGGGCCGCCGCCGCAAAACTCCAACTCTTAATTTTTGCCGAGCGTATCAAGAGAACCAGGCTAGCTATATACAAAACGTATTCCAAATTGCGGGTGGTGATCATCGCCATATTTACCGGCAGCAGCCCGCCGGGGTATGGCATCGGCGGCACCAGTAACAGGACCGAAGCCAAGCCCAGGCAAAGCGTGCCAAAGACCAACGGCCGGCGCTCGATCCGATACAAAACAAAGGCTAAAAAGCCGACCGTGGCTAAAACCATGGCGGCCGTTAAAAGCGCGTACGCGAAACTAGACGCCCCCATGGCTTTTATCAGCCAAAAGATCGGCCATTTGACGATCTGGGTATGGGAACTGGGGAAAATAGCGCCGTTAAAGGTTTTAGAATTTTCAAATAAATATGGGTCAACTAACTGGTCGGCATTACTCCGGTGCAAGGCGGCTCCTAAGAGCGCCCACAACGTGCTAGTGACTAGCAGTACCGCTACGCATGCGATAGCGTAGTTTTGCGCCGCGCTCAATCGGCGGAATAAAAATAAGCCGGCCGCGGTTTTTGGCTTGGCCGCCGGCCATTTTCTTACGGTACGGCCGCTAAATTTTGCTTGTCGTGCCAATTTGCATCACCCCTATTTCCAATCAGTATACAGGGTTCGTTGAGGTCTTAAAAATGCGTGTTTTATATAGGTAAAAGTTCCAGATTGTGGTTATGCCTAAGGCCAGCGTCCGAGTTATTACGGCCGGTATTGGCGGCGATAACCAACTCGTCACCAGCAGCGTGAAGCCAAAGTTAAATAAAACCAGCAAGCTAAACGCGATAACTTGGGGAAGCAATACTTGTCGCCGCCGGCGCTTATCGCCAAACGTTACGAACTTTTGCAGGCCGAAGGAAACCAGCAAACCAAGCCAGAAACTTAGGCCGACGGCGAGCGCGGCGCTAGCCCCCAAAGCCTGGGCGATAACGATTACCAAAAGTTCCAAAAGATAAACGCTGCCGCCAATAATTAAATACCGCCGCCCGCGCCCCTTAAGAAGCGCCAGCTCCTTAACTTTCACGAATGCCGACCGATTTTTCCTTATCAACGACGTAAAGCGGCCGGTTCTGGGTTTCGGTATGGATGTGCGAAAGGTATAAGCCGATAATCGCCTGCGATACTAGCAAGACCCCCACTAAAAACAGAATCAGCACCATTAAATAGGCGCTGCCAGTGGCGTGCAGGCCTAAAGGGTCGCCCAAACCGGCGTTAATTATCATTACGATTCCCAGTAGAGTCGAGATCGGCAACACTATCCCGCCTAAGTAGGCGGTAATGTAAAGCGGTGAAATACTTAGGGAAACAGCGCTATCAATAGCCAGCTTAAAGAGTTTTTTGAATGAATATCCGGCCTCACCGGCCTCCCGGGCGTTGGCCTTAAACTCAATGTAATCGCGGTCGTAGCCCAGCCAATCTATCAGGCCGCGGGTTATACGGTTGCGTTCGGTCATTTTGATAAATTCTTTTTGGACGCTTTTATCAATCAGCCGTAAATCGGTGGCTCCCGGAGTTAGCTTCATGCCCGTAAAGCGGTTGAATAAACCGTAAAAAAACTTTGAGCCGAAACGTTTCGTCAAACCCTCTTTTTGGTTTTCGGTGCGAATACCGATAACTACCTTGTTGCCATGCCGCCAACGCTTAATGAACTCAGGTATTAATTCGATCGGGTGCTGGCCGTCGGCGTCGATGGTAATAACCGCGTCGCCGGTGGCGGCATGGATGCCGGCGGTCGTGGCGATTTCTTTGCCGAAATTTCGCGACAGCCTAATTAACTTAACTTTCGGGTTATCTTTATGCCAGCCGTAAATTAATTCGGCCGTGCCGTCGTCGCTGCCGTCGTCGCAGTAGATTATCTCGTAATTTTTGGCGGCCTCGCCTAAAACCGCCAGCAAGGTTTTGTGGAAATTCTCTAAATTGCCGCTTTCGTTATAAAGCGGCACCACCACGGATAATAAAAATTCTGCGTGATCTGTCATCTCTTATGCTAAGGAGTATAGCAAGCCCTAAGCTATCTTAGTAGCCTTTTGGCCGATGTACTCGACGGCGCTGACGACACATAATACCGACAGGCTGCAAATAGTTATGAAATAGTATTGCAGCAAGTTGTTATGGATATGCAGCTTCATTTCCAAAAGCGACCCGGCGCCAAATACCAGCCAGCTAAACAGTATTCCCTTAAAAACCCACCTGATTATTTTCGGCGCGCTGACCTCATAGACCGTGCGGCTGGTGGCGATCGCCGCGATTAGCAAAAATACTACCGATACGATGCTGCAAATGCCGTGGATGATTAGCCTGGGGTCGCGCAGTATCGGTCCGCAATTATCTACCGCCGGGTCGCAGTTTAGCGGCGTCATGGCCGCCAGCGCTACCAAAATGCCAAAAAAGACATAACCGTAAACGCTCAATGGCGAGATTAGCGAACTCCTTCTTTTTAACTGTAAAAGCCCAATAACGACTAAAATGAAGCCGGTTAGGATGTCCGCCACGATAAAGAGCCAATTATATGGTTGGTGGGGCGCCGCTAACTGGCTAGCTAAATCATGCCGCCAAACAAACGGGTTAAAAATATAGCCCAGCGGCCACGAACTATATAAAAAAGCCGCCAGAAAACCTAAATATATAGTTGGTTTAAGCCGCGCTAAGCGGTATAGCTTCTCCATATCTAAATTTTAACACCAATCGAATGAATATCACGCTAATGGCTTAACCTCAACTCGTTGGATTACTGAGGTTGTGGCGGATGCATCTGGGTCGGATTACTAAAACTGCGTCCGCCCGGAATCCGGCAAACCTGGGGATAGCTTTCTTGGATGGGATAACCCTTATCCGCGCACTGCTGGTAAGTTGCCGGCGTTTTGGCGTGCTCTTTCTTTGTCACCACAATCACGATAGCCGCGCTCAAAACCATCATTAAAAGCATCGCTGCCACAAACCTTTTCATACCAATATCATAACACTTACGAGCTATATTATTTTAAGGGGTAAACTGCTAAAATTACTCTGTTGTTTCCTCGTAGTGACTCGCTAAACGCCTGCGCTTGAGCGTGAGACGGTGGCGTCAGCGAAGCGCGGAACGAGCCGTACAAAAAAAGCGTACGGTGAAGTGAGCACTGCAGCTAGACAACGCCGTATCGCGCCAAGACCGGAACAAACTGCTGGCTTTGCCAGTAGTGTGAGCCGGGGCGCATGCGTTTAGCGCGCCCGTAGCTCAGCTGGATAGAGCGCATCCTTGCGGAGGATGAGGTCGTAGGTTCAAATCCTATCGGGCGTACCATTTCGCTTATGCTTGCTGAATGTAGACTTGTATATGAGAATAGAAATCAGCTAGGAGATTTTATGGTGTCACCACGTGCAGAGGAATTTGGTCTTAGAAGCTCTGAAGAATACGAGCAAGATGCACTGCAAAACCTAGATGCATATGCACGTCTCGCCAGAGATGGCAAACGTCTGAGACAAGCGGAGAGACAAGAGCTGCTTCTTGTAGCATTAACGTCAGGGGTTATGGCTACATATGCTTTTTTACGGGAGCAGGCTGGAGACTCCTTAGGGTAGAGGTATGGGTGAACTAGAGCGAGAGCGAAAAGATCCTAAATTAGGCAAAAGTCCCTTTGATCAAAGTGTAGACGAAGCTGTTGCCGCTATGAAAGCCAGAGAGGATCCTAGCATACACGGTATTGTAGAAACCGTGTTTAGAGGCCTTACAGAAAGTGTGAAAGCACGAGGTATTCTTCCTCCGGAAGTATTTTTACCAGTTGTGGAGGGAAATGCACAAAGAACCACCCCGTCCCAAGCCGAATTTGGCCATAGAGCAATTGAAAGTGCTGATATAGAAGCACAAGAAACGGAGTAACTTTGGGCAGATTGTCACCCGGGTTGGAGTTGTAGTTCCACTACAGCTCGGTAGTTACTGCGTTAGGCTTGGCAGAGGTGGCGCTTGGAATGTCTCGTGCCAACGCAAAAGCTCGCTCTTGAGGCGGTTCCAATTCGCGACAGGCAAGTGTACCATTTCACTTATGCTTTTTCTACAAATCTAGTTATCGTATCGTGATTAACATCAGAAAAATTGGTTAAATCAACAATTAGTAATTT
>OBEQ010674182.1_pt1 | contig 10728 bp, 10 predicted proteins | sample 1670901 | NCBI WGS metagenome assembly OBEQ01 (sample SAMEA104232315, study PRJEB22302) | groundwater metagenome | biome: forest; feature: aquifer; material: groundwater | place: USA | collected 2011-08-07 | depth 5.4 m | reverse complement strand
CGCCATACGGACCATTGACTGCTCCTGGATTAAAGTGAGATTCGCAGTAGGCAATTCGTTGGAGTAATTGAGGATCTGCTCCGTACGCTCTCCCCCATTGTTCAAACAGGGGTGCCAGATCATCAGGTGATGGGCGGTTTTTGGGTTGCGGTGATAGAGGTATCGGGGTTGGAGTCGGCGTGCTCGTAGGAATGGGAGTAAGTGTAGGTGTAGCAAAAAAGTTTGTAGGATAAGCAGGTGAAGGATCCTCAAAAGGCGACGCAGCCATAAAAAATGTCGGATAGTAGGAATTTTTAGGTATAGGAGGCTGGGAAAAAAGAAAAGAAGTAGCATAAAGACCAGCGCTTATGCTAAAGAGTACGGGTGATGATTTTCGGGTATTTTGCCGCATAAACTGCGGGCAGAGGGAAGCATGTTGACGTATTCTACCACGAATAGCAATTTTTTTTGGGTTATGAAGGAAAATTACTCTTGATGGAACGAAGATGTGAGAGCAATGCTTTATGAATAGTTTTTGTACCTGCCACATAGCCATTTATGGCAAAGAGGTCAAGTGGTTGTCCGGTAAATGACGTGACTATTCCCCCACTCTCTTCAACCAGAAGTTTGCCCGCTGCCGCGTCCCAGACATGGGGTGAACCGCATTGAATATATCCCGCGAGAATTCCAAGCGCAATAAGTGAGAGGGCGGTAGCTTGGCTATAAATCATAGGAAGAATACGTACCCGGTCGGCAAGTGGCGCAGCCAAATTTTTGATAAACGCTTGTCGATTTTCATAGCTTGGATCAAAGGCAACGGCTGAATCAATAAGACTAGAAGCAGGAGAGACAGAAAGTTTTTTCTTTCCCCGATACGCTCCTTTCCCCTTTCCCGCCCAGACAATATCATTAATGAGAGAAAGATAGAGTGCTCCTGCGATTGGCTGTTTTTTATATAAAAGGGCGATGCTTATTGAGTATGTGGGGAGTCCGACAGAGAAAGCACTCGTCCCATCGATAGGATCAATTGCCCAACAGTATTCCTCCGTGCTCTCTTTCTCCCGACTGTTTTCTTCTGCAAGCATGTTATGGTGAGGAAAATGTTTACGAATATGAGCAATGACTATTTCCTGCACTGCACCATCTGCCCAGGTGACCACATCAACGGCGCTAGATTTTTTTCCGAGCACATAGGAATGTTGCAGGTGTTTTTTGAGAAATTCACTACCCGCAAAAGTTGCATCTCTCGCTACCCGTATATACTGTTCAAGCTGACTATCAGTTAGCATATGATTATTTATACTCCAGTCAAAGCGTGCATCTTTTTTTCCTGATCAATAGTTGTGGGTTCGCCGTGTCCAGGATAGACAATTGTGTTGTAGGGTAAAGAAAAAAGTTTTGTTTTGATTGAATGATAAAGAGTTTCTTTGTTTCCACCAGAGAGGTCGGTTCTTCCAACACCACCTTGAGCAAAGAGTGTGTCGCCGGATAAAAGAAAAGGATGGGCAGATTTTTTCTTTGGCAGCCAGAGAAGACAGACGCTGCCGGGAGTATGGCCGGGTGTTTCAATAATTTTTACTTCTTCCTTTCCAATGGACAAGGTATCCCCATCTTTTATATATGCATCAACATGAGGTGGTGGATCAACAGAGATTCCTAAGAAATACTTCGCCGTTGACTCGTGTCTATCAAGTATAGAAGTATCTTTTTTGTGGATGAGAAAAGGAATGTTATAGGCAAGTGTCACTTCAACTGCTGCCATCACATGATCAAAGTGGCCATGTGTAGCAACGACAATTTTAGGTAGTGTATTTTCATCTCGAAGTTTTTGCAGGATATACTCCCCGTCATCTCCCGGGTCAACAATGATTGTTTCCCTTGACGGTTCATCGATAAGAAGATAACAATTTGATTGCATCTGTCCCACAGGAAGGGTAAGAATTTTCATACAGTGTTTTACTTTTCTGTCTGTTTCCGTTTCTCAAGCATAATTTTACCAATGTGTGTCTCTTTAACCAGTGTTGTTTTTGCCCGTACTCCCTCTAGCCACTCATTTTGTAGGCCGGTATTACTGTCAGGTTCAATAATTAAAAATCTATACAAACCGCATGGTTTTTTGGGCTCTTGATAATATTTTACTCCAGGCACAAATAAATCGGGCGTACCCGGATAGGTAGAGTATTCGCAAGGCACGAAACCATACTGTTTACGTCCGTACCACCAAAAAAGATATTGGTACGGATAATCGTAGACAGAAGGAAGATAGGCGTACACATAAAACCCTTGTCCTCCACTTTCTTGGTATACCCAATCTATTACACCTAGCTCATTTACCAACAGACTAGGATCATCGGATGAGCGGAAAAATATACTGTACTGTTGGGCAAACGTACTAAATTGTGCGACAAGTATAAGGACAAGGAGAGGAATGGTAAAAATTTTGCGGAGAGAAAAAAGAATAAGTAAGGTTAATAGAAATATAAGCGGTGGGATGTAAACAGTATGCCATCCATGCCAACCCGTATTAACACTAAACCATAACCAAGTAAGGAAAAAGAGAACAACAGATAAAACGGTAAAAAAGTACAAAAAACGTTCTCTCCGCTTCGCTTTGGGCCCTTTCCATAAAACGAATCCGACGAGGGGAAAAAATAAAAGAGCGCTAAGTACGGGTTGTTTGGGAATAATCCCCTCTGCGATAAGATTGAGAGTGACCCATGAAATGGTAGTAAATTGTGTGCCGGAAAAAAAACTTCGAGAACTCTGTGCGTGTTTGTAAATAGAGTGCATTTGCGAAAAGTTTGTCTGAAGTTCGGAAATCCCATAGGGAAGAAATAAAAGCAAAACAAATGCAATGCTTATCACAAAATATCGCGGCTTAAGGTAATGTTTAAGTACCATTCCCAAACCCGTTCCTCCATAGAGAAGAGCAAGCGGAAAAAAACTCGCGATTTCTGTGTGTGCAGCAAGTCCCACGGGGAGTGCCGCAAGAATAAACATACGCTCGTTTCCACAAAGCGCCTCAACGAGAAAAAAAATAAGGAGTCGAGCAAAGCCAACGAGAGGAAAAGGATTAAAGGCATAGCGTGAAGCATCATAAAGAGGCCAGAAAAAAATAAAACTCGCACCAATGCATAACGCCTGACGGGGTGAAACGTATTTTTTAACTATCCACATGGTGTAGCCGACGATGGCGGTATTAAAGAGCATGAGAAGGAAAAGTCCTCCAAAAGGGTGACCATCCGTAGCGGCGTACCCAACACTCAAAAACCAGTACCAAATTGGACCGTTAAAAAAGCCTTCAATACTGGTCATTGGTCCATGAAGAGGAATGATGTGTCGTGTAAGTATTTCTCGCACGTTTACCGCATCATTTGCCTGATCCATCGTAAAGAGAAAATTGTTGTTTATCGCAGGAATGATTCTTAAAAGAAGTGTAAAGATTAAAATGGCAAAAAATCCCAAAAAAAAGAGTCGTTTATGCATATAATTTGGTGTTTTCCGGAAATGGAAGACCGGCATCTGCTTGTATGTCTTTCCAAGGAATCGGGTGGTAGTTGAAAAAAGCGGCTCCTGCAATGACTGTAGCATTATCTGTACACAGAGAGGGAGGAGGAATATGAATGTTGAATAATGCATTGTGAATCAGGAACTTTTCCGTAAGTCTCTTATTGGCAGCTACACCACCTCCAACGATGATCGATTTGACGTCGTATTCCTCTGCCGCGTGGATAGTTTTCTTCACAAGAACTTCAACAATGGCTTCTTGAATACCTGCGGCTAGATCAGAGACAAGTTGTGAGTTGCCTGTTGCAAGTTGGGAATCGAGTTTTTTTACTTCACGCCAAACAGCAGTCTTTAGTCCACTAAATGAAAAGTCATAATCGTGAGAATTAATCATGGGTCTGGGAAAACGAAACTTTGTTTTATCACCCTGCCGAGCCATCTTTGCAATTTGTGGTCCTCCCGGATAAGGAAGACCTAATAGCCTGGCAGTTTTATCAAACGCTTCCCCTGCAGCATCATCTCTGGTCTCCCCTATTTTTTTAAATGATCCGTGATCGTTCATAATAACCAAAAGTGTATGTCCGCCTGACACAATTAGACACAGAGCAGGAAGAGTGGGCGTCTGCTGCACTCGCTCTCCTTTAGGAGTAATCCAATTTGCGTAGATGTGACCCAAAAGATGATTAACAGGAATAATTGGCTTATTAAATACACAGGCAAGCGTTTTAGCGGTTTCCACTCCGATAAGCAGAGACCCAATAAGACCCGGTCCGCTCGTCACCGCGATTGCATCAATTGTTTTCATGCGTTTCTCTATTGCCAGACTTTTTTCCTTTGATGTTGCTAAAGGATTAGAAGATGAGAGGGAGAGATCCAAACTTTCCTCAATTACCGGAAGAATACATTTAAGCTGTTCTCGTGCGGCTTTTTCCGGAAATACGCCACCGTATTTAGCAAGAAGATCTTTAGAAGATGCTACTGCCGAGGAAATACTTCTTGTTCCATTTTCGACAATAGCTGCAGCCGTTTCATCGCAGCTCGTTTCAATTCCCAATATGCGCATGAGCTACTCCAAAGAGAGAAGTTTGATAAGCTGTGTTGTGGAGTGAGTAGGAAGTTTGGGTGTAACTACTGCAAGTCTACCTCCATATGCCTGTGCATACTGTTTCTTCTTTTCCATATAGGGATCTCCTTCAGTTACGGCAATAACGGAGGGCGCAAGTTTTTTTGTAAGCAAGCGATACTCCTGGTCAGTTTGTAAAAGTGGGAGGACAAAGACATGGTCTACAAAAGAAAGAGAAGAAAGCATGTAAGCTCGTGTTTGCGCATTGTTAATGGGTCTTCCTTTCCCTTTACTTTTTTCTACTTTTAGATCAGGTTCCAATGCTACAAAAAGAATATCACCTTCTTTTTTCGCCTGTTCAAGAAAACGCACATGACCCACGTGGAGAATATCAAAAACACCACCTACCAATACACTCTGTTTTCCCAGAGATGAAGCCGCATGCATAAGCTGTACAGCTTCTTCGAGTGATATGGTGACGTTCATGTTTGTAATGATACCATTAGTCGTAAAAAAAGAAGGGGGTGGAAATTGCCCCACAACTTCCCGCCGGTGCGGGGAGTTGGGACTGCGAGTATTTTTTAATTTGTGCTATAGTATATGTACTTATGCGGCGTGTACTTCTTCTCGTTGTGACGGCTCTACTACTTGTTGCCGCTGCTTTTTTTGGCGTTCGATTTTTTCTCTCCAACCAAAAAGGTGCAACAGCAGGACTCAAGGTGACGTCAACACCGACAACCAGTGTATTTTTGGATAGTCGAAACATCGGGCGGACACCCTATGAAGAGAAACTGGAACCGGGAGAATATACACTCAAGCTCATCCCCGAAATTACTGGTGGACAGGCTGTTTCCTGGCAAGGGAAAATAAAACTCTCGCCCAACTTGCTCACCTTTGTAAATAGAGAGCTCAATACGAACGAATTAACTTCGGGAGGTGAAATTTTGACGCTTGAGAAAACGAACGGCAATACTTCCGAAATTGCTGTTTTATCTACGCCAGAAGGAGCGAGTGTACAACTTGATAGCGTAGATCGAGGAGCCGCTCCACTTATCCTTCGCAACATTGAGCCTGGTGATCATGAACTCTCTTTGTCTGCTCCTGGTTTTTTGAGCCGTTCCATGAAGATACGGACGACCAAAGGCTTTAAACTTACTGCAGATATCCAGCTGGGGTTGGGACAAGGATCTGCCCCCTCTTCTGCATCCGCAACGCTCACCCCTGAACCTACAGGTACGTCAAAAGAGACCAAAAAATCTACTCCATCAAGCACGGATCCGCAAAAGCCATTTGCTAAAATTTTAGAGACGCCCACGGGGTGGCTCCGCGTTCGGATGGAGCCATCAACCTCTGCTTCCGAATCGGGAAAAGTAGATCCAGGAAAGAAATTTACCATTCTTGAAGAAAAATCAGGCTGGTATAGAATCGAGTATGAAAAAGGGAAAGAAGGGTGGATATCGAGTCGCTATGCCCAGAAAGTGGAATAGAGCGAAGGTGTATTTGTTTTCGCTTCACGTATCTCGTTTTTTCTTCCCCAGAGAATCAAATATATTGGCCCAAATTATAAGTCCCCCGAGCCACACCACCAGAAGCAATCCAATAAAAAATTTTCCCCGTGCGGTAACTGAAAGTGCGACACCACCCAATAATGCAGAAATCAGCCAGTAAAAAACGGCAATACGCCGTTTGCCCCAACCTAAATCCAAAAGGCGGTGGTGGAGATGTCCCCGGTCTGCCCATACGGGAGAACGGCCTTTAACCAAACGTCGTGCAAGGGTATAGAGCGCATCTGTCATGGGTATGCCCAAAACAAGCACTGCAGTTCCTACTTTGGCTTGAGCCAGTATGGCAAGGGTGGCAAGCAGAAATCCTGCAAGTGTCTTTCCCGCATATCCGGGCATAATTTTTTGAGGATAAAAATTCCACGGTAAAAACCCTAAAAAACTGCCGGCCGTGATGAGAGAGAGTTGAAGTACCGAAATTTGTGCTGGATCTTGGCCCAAGAAGCGTATAGAGAGCATGCCAAGCACTAGGCTTGCCACAACAACAAATCCAGGAAGCTGTCCGTCAATGCCTGACGACCAACCGACAATGTTCATGGTCCAGACAATCCAAAGAATTGCTGCAATATTGGCGAGGGGCAAAAAAGAGTGCGCTCCGAACAGTATGAAAGATATGCGCCACGTGTCCAAGTGAATAATACCTCCGGTGAGTGGATTGGTGACAAAGGGAATACTAATACCGCTTCCCACTACGCACAAAGCCGCTAGAATGTTACTCACGATCCGAATGTAGGGATTCACGTCTTTTTTATCGTCAAACAGACCGGTTATAAGAAGTATGGTTGCCCCCAGTAAAATCCCCATGAGTGGTTTGGATATGCCCAGAAGTGCAAGAATGGTGATAGACAGTCCCAGGTAAATCGCCAAGCCTCCGGCGCGAGGAATGACACCCGTATGCGTGTGCGCCGGGTGAAAGCGTTTTGCACTATCGTCTACTAAACGCAAGCGACGGGCAAGGGCTATCACCAAGGGTGTACTCACAAAGGTAATAAGTGCTGCGACAATAGGAAGAAGAAAAAATTTTGCAATCATGTGATCAGTAGCACAATATGAACCAGGCCAATGGTGGCAATAAGTGCCAACAGGCAGGAACTCCACAGGAGAATCTGCGACAAGAGAACTTCTCGATCGAGAAACAGAATAGCCAGGACAATATTGATAACTAGCGCAGCAAGTGTCGCTCCCGGGAGAAGAAAGAGGTATGGTTTTTGCGCAAGCTGCTGGTCTCCCCAAGGAAGAGAGTAGAAAAGTGGTACCCTAGGCGGAAGATTTTGCCACTTTAAGGCTAAAAAGACTCCCTGTACCCCAAGGAGCAAAAAACACGCTAAAAGACTATAACGGCAAAAGGGTTGTTGGAATAAGCGTTTTATTGTCTGCATAGCCGGACTATTGTAACAAACAGCGCCAAACCAGGGTCTTTTTGGGACCCTCGCTTTTTACGGAAACGATATCTCTCCGTTTTGAGAGAGAAGAACAACTGGTCTTCCTACCGGTATTTCTTTGACGATCATGCGTGGTTCTATAACTGATGTGCCAATGTAGGAGGGGATATTATTGTTGGAGGGGTAATATACAAAGACGCGTGAAGGATCCGGAAAATAGTAGAGACCTTCAAAAAAGACGAGCGGATTTGCGAGAATAAGCGTATCCGGCGGCATCTTAAGCGCAATCTTTCGGTATACCGATCGGATATCCAGCTTGCCTCCTGTTGCCGGGCGAAACATATTGATAGAGATAAAAAGGAGGAAAAAAAACACGAGTACAACGCTTTGCACTTTTTCCCTTTTGAGCGCGTAAATGCCCAGACCTACAAGCACCATTTCTGCAACAGAACTAAAGATCATATAGCGGTTTACAAAAAGGGGTTTGACTATTGATACTGACAGAACAATTGTTAGAGGGAGGAAAAGCCAGATAAAGAAGAGAAGACTTTCCCGAAATCGCCTTGTTGTCGCCAGCATAATGATGATAAAAATGAACGCACTCAAAATTTGGGCTAGCCACCAAAATCCTCCCGGCGTACCCTCGTAGCCTGTTTGAAGATTGCCCAAGACAGAGAGAAATAATTGCAGATCCACCGGATAAATCCAGCTCTCCTTGCTTCTCGCCCATTGAGAAATGATTATAGGAATCCACGGTAGGTAAGCCAAGACAATGATACATAGTGAGGCCAGGTAGCTTCGCATGGTCTCACGCTCTTTCCCCCGCCAAAAAAGGAAGAGCATATATACTGCATGGGAAAAGAGAGTAAATGGCATGTAGGAGTGGGTATACAATCCCGCAACAGATGCGGCGACGAAAAAAAACCATTTTTTGCGGTAGAGGGCAAACGTGGAAAGTGTTGAAAAAAAAGCGAACATGCTGTACATGCGCACTTCAAATGCGTAATAGAGAATCATAGGATTGAGGGCAACAAGGAGAGTAAAAATCATTACCCACTTTTTGGGAAAAAAGAGGGTCAAAAGACGATTCATAACAAGAAGCCAAAGAATGTAAAACACAAAGGAAAACAGACGCAAAGCCACTTCCGATGTCCCAAATATGCCAATCCAAAAGTGGAGAAGGATGTAGTGAAGAGGCGGGTTGAAGTCAAGCGCGCTCAATTTGATGATAGTTCCTAAATCTTTTGTGGCAAGGAGATAAGCAAACGCTTCGTCTCTCCAGAGTGATTGGGTAAGGTATACCCAGGGGCTGTGTGTTTGCAGCCAAACCATGAAGGTGTTCATCGTATTTTTTCCGTTACCCGGTATTCAAGCCGTTTACCAAGCATGAGTCTGGTATGAGCATCCAACCCCGGCAATGCAGAGAGAAAAAAAGATACGACAGGAAGCGCAAGCCACTGGAAGTAAAGGAAAGGCACTTTCCATCGGGAAAAATTTTTGGGCCGTTGGGGTTTGGCTTTAACATCAAGAATAATTATCACCAAAAGAAAGACAGCAGAAAAGGTGAGGATAGCAGAGGATATTTGAGCAAGGTTATGCCCCAAGACTGTTCGGGCAAAATATGGATTTACAAGTGGCGGAAGCGTGCTTCCTATTGTCAGGATAAACCAATTCGTTGGCCAGAGAATATGCTGTTCAAGAAGATGTAAGACGCGCATAGTGCGGTCAACAAAAGGAATCTCGGGGTGCAAAAAGTAATTTTTGATCACCTCCGGCACATCGGATATCCCCCACGCCCAGCGTTTATGCTGTTCGTACTGATTCACCAGCGTTGCCCAAAATCCCCTGCTTTCTGCAGCATCAGCTAAGGTGGGAAGAAAAATTGGCTTGACCCGAACACGGGCACCTAAGCGAAAATAAGTCTTGAAAAAGAGATGATAATCCTCGGGGATCACATGTACGCCCCAATATCCCACCTTCTCAACAGTAGCAAGAGAAAGGGAATACGTAGAAAAATTAACCAATCGTGTTTCTTGAGAAAGAAGGGAAAGATTAAAGATACTTCCTATGGTATTAAGAATCCGTCCAGGCAAGGGAATACGCCAAATGTTATTGTAAAACATAATGCCCGTCTGGTAGAAATGGTAGTAGCGATCAGGATCGGTGAGGAATACAAAACTAAGGTAGGAAAAGTATTTGGGGTGGAGCATGACGTCGGCATCACATGATGTAACCGTGACATTTTCAAGTGGTATTCCCAAGCGAGCTATCTCTCCCACTATCCAACGTCCGGCAAAGGCCATATTGGAAGATTTACCAATAACCTCTCCTTCTGCTGTGGGATGGCTCGTATACCAAAAGTGGGCGAAATTGTGGGCAAATTCCCTCTTTAGCGCTTCGAATGTGTCTACGGCTCGGGAATCGCGACTTTCTGTAGCTATACAGATAGAAATTTGATTTTTAGGAAAATCTTGATTGGTAAGGTTGGCGATAGTTGCACGAAGGAGGGCAATAGATTCTCTGTACTCGGGGATGATAATGACATGGTGGAGATTTTTTGATTCAGGCAGCGTTTTTACTCTCTCCAGCCAATCGACCTTCATATGGGCAAGCATAGTCAGGTACGAACGGATGCCGTAGTATGCAAGCGTTGCTGCTTTGTAAAACCAGTAGACGTCAAAGCCAATCACGAAATACGCTACAATCGCCGGATGCCAGAATGAAAGCCACAGTGGCATCGTAATGAGAAGCCAAGAGATTGCCGGAATGAGAATCTCTAAAAAACGCCTGCTTTTCAGCGGGTAGCGTTCAATCAAATTGCGCATAGGGGATTTTGAGCGTTCTATTGTACCATAATCATTATATCCCGAAGAGCAGGGTAGCGTTAGCGGTAGTTTGGTGGGCGACCTCATCCATAGTGATTTTTTTCACCTGGGCTACGGTTTGGGCAATGAGAGGGATATACGCAGGTTCATTTCTCGTTCTTCTATGAGGTTGGGGAGTGAGATAAGGAGCATCTGTTTCGAGTAAAAGTTTCTCTATGGGAGTAGTGTTTATAAGATCACGAAGCCACTCATTTTCGGGGTATGAACTGTTTCCATCAAATCCGACGAATAAATTCATGGCAAGAATTTTTTTAAGATCATCTTTTGTTCCACTGAAGCAGTGAACAACTCCGCGAAATTTTCCTTGCGACAACTGCTTATCAAGGAGAGGGATTAAATCAGCAAATGCT
>OBEQ011607114.1_pt1 | contig 10732 bp, 2 predicted proteins | sample 1670901 | NCBI WGS metagenome assembly OBEQ01 (sample SAMEA104232315, study PRJEB22302) | groundwater metagenome | biome: forest; feature: aquifer; material: groundwater | place: USA | collected 2011-08-07 | depth 5.4 m | reverse complement strand
CTAACACTAACCCTAATGGAACAAACTATCAAGTAGGAGTATCTACCACTAATAACTTTGTGGGTTCTAGTGACTTTACTCTAGGCTGGAGTATCTTTGGAGATACGGCCAGTACTAATACGCTAACGGGAGCGGCGCTAACACCTAACACCACCTACTACATGAGAGTAAGAGGAAGAAACGGAAACAGTGTGGAGACAGCGTACAGTCCCGTTGTCTCAACGGTTACCTTGATGGAAACCCCAAGCAGTATCAGCTTTGACGCGATCAATATCACCTCAATGACAATATCCGCAACGGGCTCGCTAACTAATCTATCCGCCGGTATGTCCGGGATAGCGTTCTCCTCTAACTCCGGCACCAACTACAGCGATTGGCAACAATCCAATTCGTATAGCTTCACCGGGCTCTCAGCGAATATCCAATACAATTTCAGAGTAAAAACCAGGAACGCTTTTGGCACCGAATCAGGCCCAAGCCCCGTGGCATCGAAGTATACTTTACCGTCGAGCTCTTTAGTTCCATCGAATCCATTTACCGTATACACGACCAGCGTCTCGGTATCATGGAACTACGCTGTCAACCCCAATGGCACGGAGTATTATCTCTATGCCTCGACCAGTTCCAACTTTAACGGTGCCAACGATATTACCCAAGGTTGGAGCACCTTCAGCAACAGCGGATCCACCGTAACTGTTTCGCTAAGCTCCAACACACAGTACAACTTTAGGATTAAAGCCAGAAACAGCGATAACGCGGAAACAAGTTACCAAACCTTGGGTTCAACAATCACGCTCATCGAACAACCCTTGGGCGTCGGTTTTGATGCCGTCAATATTACCTCCTTCAGCGTATCGGCAACGGGCAATTTCACCAACTTAACACTCGGCTCTTCAGGATTGAATTTTTCAAGAAACAGTGGCACGAGTTTCGCCGGCTGGACTCAAATTAATACTCAAAACTTCGTAAACCTATCCACCAACACAGCGTACAGCTTCGTCGTGAAAGCCAGAAACCAAGCATCTAATGAAACCGCGCTTAGCAGTACAACAACAAAATACACCTTGGCGGCTCTCCCGACGATTCCCTCTAATCCATTCACCGTTAATGTGACAAGCATAGTCGTAAGTTGGGGCGCCAATGGAAACTCAAGCGGAACGGGATATGAGCTGACCGTTTCAACCACGGCGTCCTTCAATGGCTCCAGCGACTATGCTGTGGGTTGGGACTCATTCAGTGACAACGTTTCCACCGCCGTAATCTCGCTTAGCGCCAACAAATCGTACAGCTTCCGCGTGCGGGCGAGAAACGGAGATAGCGTCAACACCGCCTACGCGGTGCTTGGCACAACTTCAACACGCATTGAGACTCCGACGGGCATTAGCGTAGACGCCATCAGCACTACGTCAATTTCTGTTTCCGCGCTGGGATCACTCACGGGTCTCTCGATCGGCCAGTCCGGCCTAGCTTTCTCGACAAATTCCGGTACCAACTACACGGACTGGACCCAAACGAACTCGCAAGATTTCCTGAGCATATCAACAAACACACAGTTAAACTTTGTTGTTAAAGCTAGGAACCAACTAGGGACTGAGACCGCGGCAAGCGCGGTAAGGAGCACATACACCCTGGCCGCAGTACCTTTAATACCGGCAAATCCGATTTCAAGCGTCTTTTTCACAAGCTTCACTATTACCTGGCAGGCTAATGGCAATCCGAACGGAACACAGTATGCTGTCAATGTGTCCACTTCCGCTAGTTTTAACGGCTCCGGCGACACGACCTTGGGATGGAGTACCTTCAATAATGCCGTATCCACCACAGTCACGGCGCTCACATCCAACACAACCTATTACACGAGAATCAAGGCCAGAAACGGAGATTTAGTCAACACGGCTTACGCGCTTTTTGGTTCCACAATGACCAGGCTCAGCGGTCCCGCCAATAGCGACATCACACTTAGCGTCTTAGGCACCTCCGCGATCACAGTCTCTGTCACCGCGCCGTCAAATCCTACGGTTGGCTTAACGGGATCCGAATTTGAAAATATCACGGGCTCCAGCGCCGGTGGAACTTCTCGAGCCATGATATCGGGCAGTTATTCTTACACCGATACCGGCCTTTCCGCAAATACGCAGTATGGTTACCGAGCCAGGTACAGGACTTCCATAGGAGAAATATCAGACTGGAATCCCAATGAGCAAAAAACGTACACGCTCGCCGCGGCGCCTGATATACCAAGCAATCCTTTTAGTAATGTTTTCGCCACCAGCGCCACTATTAACTGGAGCGCCAATGGAAATGCAAGCGGCACGGAATATTACCTCTACATTTCCACGGCGAGCAATTTCACGGCGTCAGGCGATATCACCTTCGGCTGGAGCGCGTTTAGCAATAACGCGTCGACCGCGGCGATTAATTTATCCGCCAATACAACGTATTACGCGAGAGTCAACGCGAGAAACTTTAACAATATAGAAACGGGTTACACTACCCTTGGCTCGACCATGACCCTCATTCAAACACCATCGGGAATCAACTTTAATAGCGTGAATGTCACCTCGATCACCGTTTCCGCCCAAGGAATATTTACCAATCTAACACAGGGTTTATCCGCTATAAACTTCTCAAGCGACAATGGCGCGACCTATGCCGGGTGGACCCAAACTAATTCCCAAACCTTTACGGGGCTTTCCACAAACACCCAATACGGCTTGCGTGCTAAAACAAGAGATTTTCTGGGTCGCGAAGCGGCTGCAAGCTCCACCACTTACAAGTACACGCTCGCTTCGGCACCGGCAAGCAGCGCTTTGACGGTTAACATCAGCTCCATCGGATTCAGTTGGCTGGCCAACACTAATCCCAGTGGAACAAATTATCAAGCGCAGGTTTCAACGGATAACTTTGGTTCATCCACGTCATCGACAACGCTCAACACTCAAGCTACCTTCACGAGCTTAACCCAAAACACCACTCATTACTTTAGGGTCCGCGCGGTTAACGGCGACAGCGTTAATACAGATTGGTCCGCAAACCTAACCACGGCAACTAAGATTAACGCTCCCGCCGATGGCGACATTAGCTTTAGCATCTTGGGAACATCTTCGATCACAGTTTCCGTTACTCAACCTACCAACGCTTCAGTCGGCTTAACGGGGTCCGAGTTTGTCAATGGAACGGGCACTGAAGTAAACGGCAGCAGCCGAACCATGACCGCGGGCAGTTATTCCTTTGTTGACGATCAGTTAACACCGAACACGCCCTACGGCTATCGAGCGCGTTATCAAAATATCCAAGGTATCACGTCTGACTTAAACCCGATAGAACGATCCACGGCAACCTACATTCAAACACCGACTGGGGTTTCTGTCAATGTGTGGATCACCTCCGCAACACTAAACGCCCAAGGAACATTTACTAACTTAAATTCAGGCTCCTCAGGTCTTAACTACTCCTCAGATAACGGTCAAACCTACGGTAGCTGGATCACAACCACGACGTCCAATTTGGTCAGCTTAACCACCAACACCCTATATAACTTTACGGTCAAAGCAAGAAACCAGAACGCGGTTGAAACCGCCAAGGCAACGGCGGTCAGCTCCTACACTTTATCGGCCACGCCTATAGATGTTTCCGTCGTGGAACCGGAATCGGGCCTGGTCACGGTTGCCTGGAACGCCAGCGGCAACCCGTCCTACACTAAGTATGAACTTTCCCATTCGACGGACGCCTTTATTTTAAACTTCTCAACTCCGCTTGCCAGCAGCTCGAATTTTACCGGGGTAACCACCGGATTTGTGGACTTAGCACGCAACACCACGTTCTATTTTAGAATCAGGGCTATTAACCAAGACGGTGTTTTCTCACCCTTCAGTATCTCATCGAGCATCAAAGTAAGCCCGCTGTTTGCCCCCAGCAGCGTAACGGTATCCTTCCCCGACACGACTTCAAGCGATCGATTGACAATTAACTGGGTTGATCGTTCACCTTTGCTTTCCGTAGCATTTAGAGTGGAAAGAAGCACGGACGGTCTAGTGGCCTTTAATCAAGTGGCAAGAATATCAACGCCCACAGCGACAGCGACCGACACGGGACTTACCCCCAACACAACATACTATTATCGCCTCCGAGCCGAAGATTCCAGCGCGAATGTTTCTCTACCATCGAAAGTAGCAGCTCTTGCCACGCGCGCCGCTATCCCGAGCGTCACTTCCCTGGTGGGCGACTGGGATTCGAGCATTGGTTACTACTTCACAGTTACTATAAATACTAATAGCAATCCCGCGTCCACGGAATATGCGATTTACAATACCGACGCCGGCAACTATTTAGCTGGCAACCAATCGTTAACCACCAGCGCCATTTGGAAAACAAAAACCCTGTGGGAAACAGGGACCACAAACATTCATGCTCTTGGCCTACCCGAGAGCAACGCTAACACGACAAAAACATACAAGATTATCGCCAGAAACATTGTCTTAGTTGAAACATCGCTAAATAATTCTCAAGCGGCCAGCGCCACGACACCTCCTCCCGCCCCATCCACCGGAACAGTTAGCGAAGTTAATGACGATTTCTTGAGGGTAACTTGGGATTCTAATATTGCTAACGCCGCTAAATTCGCTCTTTACTCAAGCACCTTCGCGAACGCGGGACTCACCAACTACACATTCATCAGTTCCTTCACGAGCGCGCTCTACGAAGACAATTTGACCGGAGGTATTCCCGATCAGGTTGTTGGCTTAAGCACCGCGGCCCTCACTCCCACGAGCCAAACCGTAAGTTGGCAGAAACCGGCCGACCCGGCCGCCAGCGCCGCGCGCTATTACAAAGTTCGCTCCATTAATTCCATTAACAAGGCCGGCGCCTACGGTTTGGCATTGGGCGGGGATGCGCGAGTAACTCCTGTTATTTCCAGTTTCACTGTTTCCCGCAATAGCGTGGCCATTGCCACAATCGCGGTGAACGCGACCGTGTACGAAGATTCCAACATCGTTGAAGGCGGCACTTATACCTACAGGGTGCGCGCGGTTTCCAGCGAAGGCTTAGCGGGTAACTTCAGCTCCGGATTTGACATCGTTCGAATCGCGACCCCTTCCATACCGAGCGTTTTTGATGAAGGAGACTTTACCTCCCGTTCCACGCAACTGCAGGCAAGCTGGGCAGGCGAGCTAGACCTTGGCGTTATCACCACCTATTATTACGTTGTCACCACCAGCACCATGATCACTATAGCCGAATCGAGCTGGACCGCGGTGGGAGCCTCCACCTGGTCGGCCGTAACCAATCTCGACCTGGTCAACGCCACGACATACTATTTCGCGGTACGATCAAAGTCAAGCTTCGGCTTTTTCTCGCCAGCAGGTTTTAGCAACGGTATCGGCATAGATTTGATTAAACCCAGCTTCGAAAAGAATCCGGCTCCATCGGGAACGATTGAAAACGACGATACTTTAACCATTACCTGGCAGCCGCCACGCACGGGTATCAGCCGCATCAAACAATACGTGCTTGAAGAACGAAGGGCCGACAAACCTTCCTTCCAAGCACTGGTCTTTAAGTCTTCCTCCGGCATTAGCGCTTTGGATATAAAAGCCGAGAGCGTTACTTCGGCCAACTCCAACCTAAACACAGATCAACAGGTGACCATAAAAAATAAAGCGCCTGGAACTTATTTTTACAGAGTCAAAGCCCAGAACGGAGCCGGGGTTTGGACGGAACCGAGTTCCGAAACACGCGTATTTGTGCCCTCACGACACAAAGACACTATCGCCAATTTGCAAAGCTACCCTAACCCCGTGGATATTAGGCAACAGCAAGCCAGAATTTATTACGACTTAAATCAAGACACGGACATGGAAATTAAGATATTTGATCTCTTCGGCTTGGAAGTTATAACACTCAATTTCCCCTCGGGATCAGGTGGCGGTCGATTAGGAGGCAACGAGGTATTCTGGGATGGTAAAAATTCTAGAGGAGATTCTGTGTCGCTAGGAGTGTACATTTTGAGAGTTCGCTCCAAAAACACAGGTCACGTATTAACTTATAAATTAGGAGTGGTGCACTAACATGGGGAAAGGCGAATAACGTGAATAAGGTAAATAAGGTGAACATAAACAAGAAGATAAGCCAGTGTTTTGCATTATTGACTTTATTCACCTTATTCACTTTACCTACCCTTTCTGCCAAAGAGGTCGGCGGGGACCCTGGTCAAATTTGGCACTTCGGCACAGATTCCAGAAGCTTCGGCCTGGCTAACGCCATGGTAAGTATCGTGAACGATTCGGCAGCGGGTTATTGGAATTCCTCTCGATTGGCAACGCTCGATCAGCCGCATTTTGGATTTCTAAGCACTTCGTTGCTCGAAGGAGCCAAATACGATTACCTAGGATTTTCTTATCCTTCCCTAACTCATGGAGCTTTTGGGTTTAACTTAGTCCGATTAGGCATCGATGGCATTGAAAGGCGCGACATTAGTAACAATTTATCAGGCAACTACGGCTTCTCGGTCGCGGGCTACTCTCTTGGCTGGGCCACTCAATTTACTGATCATCTGTATTTAGGCGGCAATGTAAAGTATCTCAATCGACAGCTCGCGGAATTCAAAAGTACCTTAACTTCCCTCGATTTAAGCGCTAATGTCGCTCTCACCCAACACATGGATTCCGCCGTTGTGTTGCGCGATGTTGTATTTAGCGGTTCTAACACCAGCGATAAATTGCCACAAAATTTCGTTGTGGGAACAAGTTATAGATTCTTCCAAGATAGTCTGCGCTTTACACTTCAATTTGAACAGATAGGCTTTGTTATTAAAAGCGGTATCGAATACAACTTTGGTCCCGCCGCGTTTCGCCTGGGTCTAGGAGAAAACGCTTTAGAAGGCGGCGGTTTCGGCTTCCAATACCGTGGTATGCATCTCGATTACGCCTTGCGCATGCATCCTGTTTTTGGAAATACCAGCAGCCTATCCTTTGGTTTCGGTTTTGGCAAAAGCCGTATCGAAGAACGCAAGATACAGACTAAGCATTACTCAAGTAAAGCGACCGAGGCGTATGAACATGGGAAGCTCGCGCAAGCAAACAAAATGTTTAAAAAAGCCCTTGATTTTTCGCCAAGGGATGTTATCCTTGAGAAGAGAAAGCAGCAAGTGGAAACGCTGCAGAAGCTCTTGAAGCGGGAGGCAGTAGAATATCAAGAACCCCCGGAAACCGCTTCAAACGAAACGAAAGCTCAATATAAAGCCATGCAATCTAACTTAACGGACTACATCGAAAATGAAACCGAAAGGGGAACGGCTAAGTTTAAATTGGCCCGGGCGGAAGGCGCGTTCTTAGATGGAAAACTGGGACTCGCTATGCGATACAGCCAGGAAGCCGTGGAAATGGAGCCTGACAATACTTTGGCTTATGAGCGCCTGGGTTCGGTTTATTTCTCTCTTGGATTTAGGAAAGAAGCCCTTCAAATGTGGAATAAATCACTCGCCATCAATCCTACCAATGAGGTATTAAAAGATTTCTTAAGAAAACAACAACTGGAAGTTAAATAATGCGACTCAAAAAACTTTTTCCCATTGCAATAGTCTTGGCCCTGGTAGCTCTTGGTTCCAATTCCCACGCTACTTTAATGATGGAATCGGCCGAGTTTTCCAAAAACGTTCAAGACCAAATTCAAAAACACCTTGATCACATTTTTGGATCCAAAAAGAGCGAAGTTTTTGTGTTTGTTGAGCTAGATTACCCCGAGGACGTCAAAAAAAAGCTGTCTCAAAACTTGGACGTTCTTTTAAGCAAAGAAGCCCAATATTTGGCAGAACTAAACAAGCCGCGACCCAAAGAATCAGCCAGTCCCTACTCCGTTTCCTTGGCCAGCCCAACAGTTAACTGGATGCTTCCCGGGGCATGGGATCCCTCTAAACAGGAACGCCTAGCCTATATTCTGCCGGGGTTTAAAGCGCCCAATCAAACGGGTTACGTCCCGGACAATATTCCTACGCAAAGCGCCGGTCTTCAGAGCCCAACTAGCGCCCTGCCTTTTGGCGACGCGAATTTTATGCAGTCTTTGGCGGTAAACATTAAACGCTCCTTCATTAAGATTTTGCTGGACAAATCTCTCCCGCCGGACGCCGAAGAAAAAGTGCAGGTTATTATCGGCATGATGTTCAACTTAAACCCGGAGCGCGGAGATCGTATGGTTATTGACAGAGTAAAAATATACCACCCCATGGCCGAGCTATTCAGGGACATCGGTTTTTTAGGCTCCACGGTAACCGGTCTCGCTATTATTTTTGTTGGCAGTTTGGCTCTCATAATGGTCTTTTTCGCCTTGATGATTCTAAGAAACTACCTGCGAGAGCGCGCCACATACTCGCCCGAAGTATTTCGCTCCAACACAGAAGCGCGCCACCCCGGCCTAAGCGCGCCAGGAGCGGGGACGACCGCTCTGCCGATGATGGAGGAATACTTCGCTCGAGGAGGGCTGCCGATGGGCAACGCGTCCAAGAGCCTGGCTCTGCGAGCGGATGAACCGAGCGACACAATTAAGGTCGCGCCTGAACAGCTAGGCGGACTTTTCCAGTTAATTGGCAATGAAGAGCCGTCCCGCATCGCGCTTGTTATCGCGAGACTGGAACCCAACTGCCGCATGGATTTTCTTAAATTTTTTGAAGGAACGCATTTGGCCCAAATTTTAGAAGCGCTATCGCAACCCCAATTTGTCGACCCCGACGCGATTACTCAACTTAAGAAAAAACTAGAACATCGATTGAGCGGATTCTTCGGGGGCGAGGAGGAGGTTCTTAGAATTCTAGAAACTTCCTCTATCGAAGCCAAAGACGCCCTACTCAAAGCCATCGAGGAAAAAACGCCGGATTTCTACAGACAAATACGCTCCAAAGTCCTAGTATTTGAAGATTTGAAAAAATTCGATGATACCAACTTTATTAAGATCCTCTCGCGCATACCACTTGAAAAAATATCCTGGCTCATAGGCAACGGCATCGAGGATGATCTGCGGCAAAAAATCATGAAATGCCTCCCTAAAAAAACGCAAGAAACCATAGGGCAATTGTCCTCCATGGCGGGTCAAATACCAAAACAACGTGTCCAGCAAACTAAGGAAGAACTGCTAAGCCTAGCCGGTCGCATGGTTAAAGAAGGTATGATCGCGCGTCCCAACATTGAAGTATCCGAGACAGAGGCAGTCGAAGTCATCAACCCCGATTTAAATCTAGAAAATAATTCAGAAATCAGCGTACCGGAAGAAATAGGAGAGACGAAGGAGAAAACAAAAAATGGATAACAAAGAAGACATCTTCTCAACAAAATTTGAACTTCAGGCGAAGCCCAATACCAGTGACCTCTGGGATACGCAGTCTGTTGCAGAACCCCCTCAACAAGGCCCAGAAAAACCAGCGGCTCACGATGATCTAGAAAAAATATTGACTGCCCAATCACAGATTAGACTGCACAACAAAGATCTCCAGGACAAGCTAAAAGATGTCCAAGGTTTATACGAAACCAGAATTTTAGAGCTTGTTAGAACCCATACCAAACAACTAGAAAACCAAAACGCTGCTGCGCAAGCGCTTCATCAAAAAATTTATAAGGTGGAACAAGATCTAACCACCACCAGGGAAGATCTGAAGGTAACTAAAAATCAAATCCTGACCACGCTAAATTCTAAACTGGAAACCTTCGGCAAACAAATCGAAAATCTACAGACCTCTGTCGAGGTTAAATTGCAAAACGCACAGAGCAGCAGCCAAGCGCAATGGAACGCGCTGGATAAAGACTTGGCCATAACGAAAGAAAACCTGGCCGCGGCCAAAGATCACTTTGCCCTGGAACTACACTCCAAGTCAGACTTTCTAACCAAAAGCATTCAAGATATAGACTTAAAAACAGACCAAAAAATTAAAGATATCGAGAAAGAAAGCAAAGAAAAATTAGACGCTAGAACGGAAACCCTGGGCAAGAACGTTCATGACCTAGAAGCCAAGGTAGATCAAAAAATTGAAAATTATCAAAGCAACAGCCAGAACAAAATCGACTCGCTATCTAAAGATCTGAATGCCGCTAGAGAGCAATTTCAGGCAAACGACAACAAAATAAAAAACATACTCGCCGCGAAAACGGAAGCAATGGAAAATGAGCTTAAAGACTTCCGTTTGAAAGTAAATCAACTTAATGAAAAACGAGATAAAGACTTACAACTAAAGCTCGAGGAATTGAGCAACGATCAAACCGTTAAACTTACCGACGCGCGTCACAATCTGGCGCTTCAGTTGGAAAATGGCAACAAGAAGAGCCAGGAATTGCAGGGCAAGCTGCGCTCTTTGGAACAAGAACTAGAAACCGGCCGACTGCAAAATCACACCATAACGGACAAACTCAAAGGCGCCCTAGACACAAAATTAGACACCGTGGATAAGCTCATGGCTGGCCTACAAAATAAAATAGCTGAAATTGGAGAACAAAAAACCAAGGAACTGCTTTTAAAGTCTGAAGAGATAAAGAACGAACAAGAGGCCGGACTCAAAGAACTGCAACACGGGCATGCCGCGCAGCAGGACGCGTGGAACGCCAAAAGTCTAGCTTTAGAAGCAAGAATGGAAACTTTAGAACAAGAATTGACATTCACCAAAGAACAGCTTCATGCCGCGGAAAATAAATTACGCGGACTTCTGAACTCTCGGGCGGAAACATCTGACAAAGAGATTGCCGAACTGGAATCT
>OBEQ012145819.1_pt1 | contig 10733 bp, 8 predicted proteins | sample 1670901 | NCBI WGS metagenome assembly OBEQ01 (sample SAMEA104232315, study PRJEB22302) | groundwater metagenome | biome: forest; feature: aquifer; material: groundwater | place: USA | collected 2011-08-07 | depth 5.4 m | reverse complement strand
GTCCCAATGATTTGGCCGAAAAAGTATTCAGCCACATGACCCATCTTCAAAAATCGCCGACCAAAGTCAGGGCTTTTTTCCAAGAAGAAAACGTCCGCTATGCGGCGGCGTGTTGAAAAATCAATGCACAGGTCAGTAACAGCTTGATCTCAGACTTGGCATCCAGACTAGAATCCGCCGTATCGGTTCCTCCATGCGGTTTTGTGCCATCAATTTGGACTAAGGAGTCAACTCTCACTGCATATTTTGCGTTACCTTGTCTCATTATGGGCTTGGTTGGCTTTGGCTCGATCCCGTCATCCGCATGAGCGAAAACCCTCGACCTTATCAGGGTGCATGATCATCAACCCAGGTCCAGGCAATCGCATAATAAAGGAAACCCGCTCGCGCAGTGCTCGGTATCCGGGCAATATACTTGTTGACTTGCGCAGTATAGGTCGCACCAGCAGTCAGATTGGCTGCGAGAACGTCAATGATTTCGACGTTTCCATTCCAACTGCTGCTTGATGACCATCCTGTATTATGCTGAAGGGAAAGATCAAGGTCGCTAAGGTTGTTTGCGAAGGGCGCATCAACGTCCGGGTTACTATCCCAGGTCAAGACAACTCGAAGGTGTTTTCCCGCCGGTTTGGAAGCCGGGATTTTGATCTTGTAATTCATATATCCAGAGAAGTCCGCTGGATACAGGGCTCCTGCCCCGACACCATCCACGACCGGTGTATTCTCAGAGCTGACACTAGTATGATTCTTGGCCAGAAAAACGGCTGAGGCCCCATTTACAACACCCGCGCCATCCCTGCCATCCTGATTGGAGTTCCATTCCCCTCCATAGACGTTTTCAGCTGTTGCGAGTAGGACTGCCCGAACCTTTTCCGGCCAGCCCTGCATGCGCGAATCTGCCGCGAGCACGTTTGCGGCCATGCCGAGAGTGACGGGCGCACTGAAACTGGTGCCACATGCCCCGAGTTCACTGCTAAAATACGAGCTGCACGCATCGGTGAGGGGTTGTCCCGGTACGGAGCTAAATCCAGGAGCCACCAGCAGGGGTAATTCCCGGTCACCAGCGCATCCTTGGCCTAGGGATCCCGTCAGACAGGAACCGCCATAGATGGGCGCAGGGTTCTTTGCCCGAGTGCAGCCTCCATTGGGATTTGCCACGTCTACCAACTCGAAAGCAGACTGATTGGTGTGCCGGACATTACCAACGTTGATGAGATTGTACTCCTGGTTTCCAGGAACGTACTGATATCCTTGGTTTCCAGCAGGGCCGACGAAGACAGGAAAGGGAAAACGGTACGCGAAATCATCCGTAAAACGGGCGATTCCGTCACTAGGGGAAGATGCTCCTTCTATACTGGCATCCATGGCGGTGATGTTGTTTGTGATGATCCAATTTTCCGCGTCACTATATGAGAAGCTTGGATAATGCCAAAGATTGGCTCCAGGGGAAGCGTATTGGAGTAGGCGGAATGTAATCATGCTGTGAGATGATGGAACGGTGGTAATTCCCAATCGGTATTGCAGAGAGGAAGGGATTCCGATGCAATTCACAAAAGCCTGGAGCAATCCTTGCTCGAAAGTGGCTGCATTCACGTTCTGCCCTGACTGAGTAGGGATAGAGGCCGAACTGTGGTTATATGCGGAATTTGCCAAGCCGGAAAGTGCTGGTCCTCCGGACTGCGTTGGACTCGGTGGCAAATATTCCTCTATGATCGCGACCTCACTGCGGAGCATGATTTTCCTCAGTTTCGCTTTGCTGACCTTTGCCACTCCCGCTGCTTTCCCCATCTTCCGCATCAGTCCTAGGTCGTAGTTCTTGAGGAATGTCTCCAAATCGACTTCTGGCTGAAGCGCTGCCAGAAATGAACTTTGTTCACGCAAGGCGCTCTCCGGATGCCTGGTTTTGTCCAGATATCTCACGCCGTCGCCATACTTCATGAAGATGGAGACCTCCTTCTCATCGGCATCCTTCGCCTTCGAGAGCCAATCGACCAGGGGATCGGCAAGTGCGCCCGATTCTGACCTTTTAAGGCGCCGTTCTCCTTCTTCCAAGGCGACAAGATCGGCCATGGACTGCACCTGCTCAGAATTCGAGGCGATGCGGACGATTTTCTCGACTGGGTCCATTTCCTTGCGCACTTCGATGCGAATGCCCGGAAGCATGTGCGGAAATTCCCGGATGGTCCTTGCGAGAACCTGGGTCCCAGATGCCCCGAGGTCTTGGCTGAAAATGAGGACGGCCCCCGAGATTAATTGCCGGATGATGGTAGGCATAGTTTACTGTCTCCTTTAAAGGGTATCAGGCTCTCAGGGAAAATAATACAGGGTTGTAGAAATAAAAAGACCATTTTAAATGGTCAATGAGATTGAAATAGTCGAGCTGTCGTTGCCTTTCAGTCCTGCGCATTGGGTCGGGTTGGCTTGTTGCGTATTCTTAGATAAATGCACAAAAGCCCCGGACGAGCGTCCGAGGCTCACGATAACCCTAAGAGCCAGAAGAAGAGCGCAGGCAAGGTTTCCAACTAGAGCAGGGCGACCTTCTTTCGGAATGTCTTTCCATGGACCGACACGCCGACCAGATAAAAGCCCCGTTGCAACCCGAGGACCGAATATGAGCGCTCACCGGAGCCCTTGTTGTGGAAAACCGAGTTTCCCATGAGATTCACAACATCGACGGAATGATTGCCGGTACTGGTAACTGACACGTTCAAACCGGACTGTTGGATGGAAATCCTGCCAAGATCGAGGTCTCCATCCCGCAGCAGGGCGTCACGGCCGATCGAGGTGGGAATGCAGCTTCCGTCGTTGACCGTGGCTAGGGAGTTGTAGTTCTGCGAAATGGGATTCATGCAGCCCCGATCATCCTTGACCACCCAGCGCAAAGCCGACATCCACAGGTTACCCATCCATCCGTTGGCCTTGGTGAACTCGTCGCCGGCATGCCCGGGATTGAAGTAAACGAAGCGGCCGTTTGTGGCGGAACCATTGGGGTCGAACGTTCCCTTGCTGACTTCACGGGCCCACACCGAAAGGCGGCCCTTTCCGGGAGGCGTGTAGTTCGCGCCCTGGATCTTGGTGAGCACGGAAATGATCTTGGTGGGGCCGATGCCGCTGTCCGGATAGCCCGCGTTGCCGCGCACAGGGACCGGCTGGAACTTGTTGTTGGGGTTGGAGACCTTGCCGCCGGTGCCGTCCTCGTACTTGAAGCCGCCGTTGAAATGGTACCACTCGCCGGTGACCTGATCGGTAACGAGCGGCATGCCCAGGCCCTTCTTGTCCTTGCCCAGGAGCATCACGTTGCGGATGAAGTAGGTGGACGAATCCTTGGCGGGAAGGGTTTCCTCGTCGAAGGTCACGGTTCCGGCCGTGCCGCTGCTGAAATGGCCGCCGTTTCCCTGAACAGACGGGGAGGCGAAGTATTCGTCCTCGAACCAGTCGCCCATGAGCTTGGCGCCGAAGATCCATCCCGAACGGGAGATTTCACGGCCCGCGGCCGCATGGGTGATGATGAGGCCGCCGCCGCCGCGTACGTGCGCGTTGATCTGCGCCATGCGGGTTTCGACGCCGCCGATGAGGGGATTCCCCGTCACGTTCCAATCGCCTTCGCCCTGGTCAAACACCATCACGTCGATGGCGTTGGCGGGCTTGGTGCCGTCGCCCTTATAGAGCCGCGCGAACACGGCGTTCAGGTCATTCTGGTTGAGCGGGTTGGCCGGGACTTCCGCGGTGTATCCGTAGGTCGTGGCGTTGCCTTCCACCAGGTCCTTGAGGGCCTGGAAGCCGTTCTGATGTCCGCCGTCCACCCATTCGCGGAGCACGTAGACCTTCTTCCCTTTGAGCTTGCTCACCTGCGCCTGGGCGACCCCGAGCCCGCAGGCCAAGGCGATTCCGATCATTGCTGTTCTCATACCCATCCCCGATTCATTGATTGTACCCCAAGTTCCCATTTCCGTGTCGTGCCATTATCCCTAGGCGCTTTACTTCAAAGCGCTACTTCAATGCGTAGTCGACGCGCAAAGCCCCGTAGAATTGGCCCGGATTGGCCGCGGCCTCGTACTGGACGAAGTTGTTGTTCGGCACGCGCCAGTGATCGCTGGCCACCTGTATCTTGAAGGTGATGCGGTCCTGAATGCGTTTGGAAGCGAACAGGGACCATTTCCAATTGTCTTTTTTGGGATCGAAGTCCACTTGCGCCTTGGACAGATGGCCCTGGCCTGCCTTGTTGGAAGGCGGGATGGGGGAGAACGCGTAGTTGATGGAGTTGCCGTCCGAGAATTGGAACACGTCGTATGCGCCCACCAGCTTGTAGGGATCGTTCTGGTAGGGGGCGTTGTAGTATTCCGCTTCCAGGGAGAGCAGGTCCAGCAGGCCGTAGGTGGGCACGTTGAAGCCGAACAGCATGGGCATGCGCTCGCTTTTCTTCTCGTAGATGATGGGGTAGTTCTTCACGCCCAGCAGGGCGGATTCGAAATAGAGCACCCAATCCTTGCTGCCGCCTTCGTAGCCGGTCAGGACCTTCTTGAAATCCAGCGCGCCGCGCAGCATGACCTTGGTGCCGGCCATGGAATAGGTCAGGGTGTCCGACTTGCCGCCCGTGGTATCGATGATCATGAATGCGCTCTGGTACACGTCCGCATCGCCGCCCGCGGTGACGGTCTTGGGATCGCCGCCCAGGCATTCGTTCACGTCCGCGACGCCGCCGGGCGAGGTGATGCAGGAGTTGAATTCCACCAGCCGCTGGGATTCCACGCCCGCGCCCAGCTCCAACAGGCCGGCATGCCAGGTGAGGAAGCTGGAAAGGTTGAGATCCATGAAGGGTTTGTAGTCGGTTTCGAAGGTGGCCAGCACATCCCAGCGCACGGATTCGATCGGCGACCAGGAAGTCATGGCGCCGACCTTGGTCAACCCGCCGATCTCGTCGAATCCGCTGTAGATGAATCCCGGATAGACGGGGCCGCGAAGAAGGTACAGGCCCATGTTGGTGTTGTAGTCCGAATAGGTGTAGTGGAACTTGCCGATCTTCAGGGCGAAGGCGTCGCCGCGATGGTAGGCGATGCTCGCTTCGTACAGGAACCCGCCCATGCCCAGGCTGATGCTGTTGGGGTTGGTCCGGCCGATGGTGGTGTTGTTGGTATCCTTGATGGTCTTCTTGATGGCGGAGTTTCCGAAGGCGACGCCCAGGCTGAGATTGGTGGTCCAGTTGTCCGAAGGCTTGTTGCCGAGGAAGATCATGCCGCCGGCGCTGAAGAAGGGGTCATAGTCGAAATTGGCGGCGCCCTTGTACATCTTGGTGAGCCCTTGTTCATACTGGGTCCAGGCGAAGCCGGAAACATCCAGATTCGTTTCGGCCATGGCGGAAACGCCAACGCATGAGAGGGCCGCCGCGAACAACGCCCCGCGTCCCCAACCACCCGCGATACCCATGCTTCCTCTCTGCAAACCCATCTGCCCTGCTCCTTTTGCCCGGTAGAAACATTGTCCCACCAAACCGGCGTTATCGATATGGTTTTAAGCTAAGGCAAAGCCGGGGGGAAGTCTTGCTGTTTATCGACCGATAAAAGGAGAAAACCGTCATTTGGGGAAAAAAGTCATCCGGGTCCTTAGCAGCCTTTTTACATGGAAACCAGGGATTTACCAGGCCTTAGGGAATCCTCTAAATGGGGATTTTCGACATATTTGGCCGTTGAAAAACGGCAAAGCGGGAGAATCGAAAACGCATTTTGGAAATTCGAGACCGATCTCTCTTCCGGCCCGTTTTGACGGAGTCATTTCCCGGCGCGTCGAAGGTGACCGTGGTCACTGGAATCCCAAGTCGGACCGTGACCGCCCTCTCATTCCCACATTGGAACCCGAGGTAACTTCCCTTTCAACAAACCCAGGAGGATACCATGACCCCAGCGATTCCGACTCCCACCAGCTCCATCATCCGTCCCGCCATCCCGATCCGCATGAAGGCGGCCCCGGTCCCGCAAACGGCATCGGTCGCGTATTCCGGATCGAATGCCGACCCCGACTCCGGAGAGGGTAACACACAGGATACCCAATCCGCGCGCGCCGATTTTCCTTACGCATCGTCTGTCCCTGCCCACCTGCGCCATCCCGGAGCGGACTCCTCGGACCGCCGTTTCCAGGCCCTGAAAAAGGTCGAGCTGTTCTCGGACCTGGGGGATCCGGATCTGCGCCGCATCTCCGATACCGTGGTCGATCGGCGCTATACCGCCGGTTCCTCCATCGTGCATGCGGACGATCCCGCCGGCGGCCATTTTTTCGTGGTGGCCGAAGGCGAGGTGGCCTTGATCCTGGAGACTTCGGAAGGCAAGGAGACCGTGCTCGCGACGCTTCAGCCCGGGGATTTCTTCGGGGAGATGTCCCTGTTGGACGAAAGCCCGCGCGCCGCCACGGCCCGCGCCGTGGGGCCGACGCGCCTGATGCTGCTGCGCCGGGAGGACTTCCGCCGCCACCTGCGCCAATGCCCGGAGATGGCCTTTTCCCTGCTGATCGAAATGAACAAGCGCCTGCGCCAGAGCAACCGCAAGGTGATGGGCTTGTCCTACCGTTCCATGCACGCGCGCGTGGCCGGGGCCATCCTGGGCCTGATGGAAGAGAAGGGGGTGCGTCAGCGCGAGGAAGGCGGCATGCGCGTGCTCATCCGCAACCGGCCCACCCAGAAGTTCCTGGCGGAGATGGCGGGGACCACGCGGGAGTCGGTGTCGCGCACGCTGGCGGCGTGGGGGCGCAATGGATGGCTGCGGGCGAAGGGGCGCGATCTGTTCATCCTGGAGGAGGAGCGGATTAAAGCGTTTACCGTCTGAAGAGCAATCTGAGGATTCGGAATTGCGGAGCCGGCCCGGAACCCGGGCCTCGGCTTTTCAGTCGCAGCGGAACTTGGTCGATCCTTCGGGGATGTCCTCGGGATATTTTCCCGTGAAGCAGGCCGCGCAATAGTTCTCCGCGCCGCCCGGAGCCGTGGCCAGCAGGTTTTTCGCGCCCAGGTATTCCAGGCTGTCCGCGCCCAGGAGCTTGCGGGTTTCTTCCTTGGTCAGATTGCTGGCGATGAGCTCGGTCTTGGAGGGGAAGTCCATGCCGTAGAAGCATGGGTTCACCACGGGCGGCGAGCTGATACGGATGTGCACTTCCTTGGCGCCGCCGTCCCTGAGCATCTTGGTCAGGAACTTGAGGGTGGTGCCGCGCACGATGCTGTCGTCCACCAGCACCACGCGTTTGTTGCGCAAGACGCCGGCGATGGTGTTGAACTTGAGTTTCACCTTCTGTTCGCGCACGTTCTGGGATGGATCGATGAAGGTGCGGCCCACGTAATGATTGCGGAGCAGACCGATGTCGAAGGGGATGCCCGCTTCCTGCGCGTAGCCGATGGCGGCGGTGTTGCTGGAGTCCGGCACGGAGATGACGACGTCCGCGACGGTGGGATGTTCCTTGGCCAGGGCCTTGCCTATCTTGCGGCGGATCTTGTCGCAGCTTTCCTCGAAGATGCGGGAGTCCGGGCGCGCGAAGTAGACGAACTCGAACACGCAATGGGCGCGGTGCGGTTTGCTCGTGAAGGTGGTGGACTCCAGGCCATTGTCGTTGATGCGGCAGAGTTCGCCGGGTTTGATGTCGCGGACGTAGCTGGCGCCGAGCAGATCCAGGGCGCAAGTCTCCGAGGCCACGACCCAGGTCTTGTCCAGACGGCCGAGACACAGCGGGCGGATGCCGAAGCCGTCCCGGGCCACGTAGATTTCCTTGTCCGTGAGGAACACCAGGCAGAAGGATCCGGTGAGTTGGCGCAGCGTGTCGGTGATGGCTTCCATGAGGGAGACTTTTTGCGAGCGTTCGATGAGATGCAGGATGATCTCGGTATCGGAAGTGCTCTGGAAGATGCTGCCTTCCTCTTCCATGCGCTTGCGGATTTCCGGGGCGTTGACGATGTTGCCGTTATGCGCCACCGCGAGCTGGCCGCGCTTGGTGGCGACGAGCATGGGCTGGGCGTTGTTGATGTTGGAGTTGCCGGTGGTGGAATAGCGGACGTGGCCGATGGAGGCGATGCCCGTCATCGACTCGACTTCCTTCTCCTCGCGGTTGAGCTCGGTGACGAGGCCCATGCGTTTGAGGACGCGGATGTGTTCGCCGTTGGTGGTGGCGACGCCGACGCTTTCCTGACCGCGGTGCTGGAGCGAGTAGAGGCCCATCACCACGCGGCGGGTGACTTCCGGTCCTCCGAAAACGCCCATCACACCGCATTCGTCATTGATCCGTTCCAACGCGACCGCCTTTTGGAGATGAGGAGATGAACCCCGTTCAAAGGATTCCTTCGAGCCCGCAAATATAGGACTTTGGGAGGACCCTGAAGGTCAATAAACTAGAAAATGGGCCGCGCCGGACGATAGGACTGGAACCGGCCCCGGGCCGCTCCCTATACTGTCTCCAGGATACCCAAAAAGGCCCAAACAACCATGTCCCAAAGCGTATATTCGGACGCCGGCCGCATCCTCGCCGTCGGCGATCTGCACGGCAACTACGCGGGATTCCGGCGCATCCTTCAGGAGGCCGGCATCCTGGACAAGCGCGGCCATTGGCGCGCCCGGGACACCCATCTGGTCCAGCTCGGGGACATCCTGGGCCGGGGCGGCGAACCCGGAAAGATTTTCAAGCTGCTGAAACGCATGGAAGAGGAAGCGCCGCAATTCGGATCACGCGTGCACGTGCTTCTGGGCAACCACGAGGCCATGTCCATGAGCGGGCTCATCCTGTACAATACCATGGAGGAGTTCAAGGATCTTGCCCACGAAGAATTGCTCGAGGGCGGCGGTAACCGGCAGGAAAGCTGGGTTGCCCGGGCCTCGGCCATCAGTGAGGCGTTGGAAAAGCGCGCCGCCGGTTCCGGCGCGGACGATGGCGGCCCCGGCGCCGCTGACCGCGACCACTCCTTGGACGGCAAGCTGGGCAAGCGCCTGGACATGCTCGGTTGCAGGGAATTCCGCGCGGCACTATCGCCCCACGGCAAGGTGGGCAGCTGGCTGGTGGGTCACGATTCGGCCGTGTCCATCGACGGGAACCTGTTCGTGCACGGCGGCCTCAACCGCCTCCACGGTTTCATGCCATTGCAGGAACTCAACGACCGCGTGCGCACGGAACTCTCGGACGACGGCCTCCCGCGCGCGGGCAAGGACGCCATGCTCCGCCGCGACGGGCCCCAGTGGAACCGCGATTTCACCTTGCGGCCCAATGACGAGCGCGCAACGGAATTGCGCGAAGTGCTGGACTACCACAAGTGCGCGCGCATGGTGGTGGGGCATACGCCCACCTCGTGCATCGATCAATCCCAGTCCGGCCGCATCCTTCCGCTCTACGGCGATAGCCTGTACTGCATCGATACCGGCATCGGCAAAACCTACGGCGGAAAATTGAGCGCCCTGAACCTGGAGCGAGGCGGCGCTACCGCCCTGTATTTCTGAGCCGGAAACCGACTGGTCCCGGTCCACAATCCCCTTCCCGGTCCTATACTATATTTGCACCCGGGCTTCCGCAACCGCGGAACCCTCTGGAGCCCCCATGGTAGCGCCCAACAGCGAATTCGAAGATCAGAACAACCCGCAGCAGCACATCAACATCGAATTGAGCGAAGCCGCCGCGGAAGGCATCTATTCCAATCTGGTGCTCGTATCGCACTCGCCTTCCGAATTCATCATCGACTTCGCGCGCTTGCTTCCGGGCCCGCCCAAGGGCAAGGTGTACAGCCGCATCATTATGACGCCCATGCACGCGAAATCCCTGATCGCGACCCTGCAGGAAAACCTCTCGCGCTACGAGCGCAACTTCGGCACCATCGTGCCGCCCGCGGGTCCCGGCGGCCAAAGGCCCGGCCAGGCTCCAGGCAGCGAATTCGATCTCTGATCCATGGCGTCACCGCCCCGGACCTTTTAGCGAAACATAAAGCGGAACCTATCGGATGAAAATCGTTTGCTTGGACATGGAAGGCGTGCTCACCCCGGAAATCTGGCAGCACGTGGCGCGGCGCACGCAAATCAAGGAACTCAACCTCACGACGCGGGACGTCAAGGACTACCGCGAGCTGATGGATCGGCGCCTGGACATCTGCGCCGCCCATGACGTGACCTTGGAAAAGATCCAGGGCTACATCGCCGAGCTCGACGTGTTCGAAGGCGCGCGCGACATGATCGATTGGATCCGCGAGCGCTACCAGCTTCTCATCCTCTCCGACACGTTCAACGAGTTCGCCGGGCACTTCATGAAGCTGCTGGGACGCCCCAGCCTGTTCTGCCACAACATCTCGTACAATCAGTCCACCCAGCGGCTGGAATACGTCCTCCGCCAGGACAACGCCAAGGCCAAGGCCATCCAGGCCATGCGCTCCCTGAACATCCGCACCTGCGCGGCCGGGGATTCCTATAACGACATCCACATGCTGAAGGAAGCCGACGTGGCCACCTTCTTCCGCGCCCCCGCCAACATCCGCGGGGAGTTCCCGGAGTACGGGAACCTGCAGGCCTACGACGAGCTGAAGGAATTCATCACCCGTTCACTTTGAACGGCCCGTTCGCTCTGACATGCGAAGAGCGTGGAGTTAGCCACCGGCAACAATCCCATACGCCAATGCCCGAAAAAGCGAGAAGCGAAGCGACGAGCCGGTAGACCACGCCACGCGAGGAGCATGGAGTGTGCCCTGCCAACTCCAGAGCGACAAGCCTACCCCAGCCTCTCCCGAATCCAACTCC
>OBEQ011624224.1_pt1 | contig 10733 bp, 8 predicted proteins | sample 1670901 | NCBI WGS metagenome assembly OBEQ01 (sample SAMEA104232315, study PRJEB22302) | groundwater metagenome | biome: forest; feature: aquifer; material: groundwater | place: USA | collected 2011-08-07 | depth 5.4 m | reverse complement strand
TTTTCAGTTTCACTCAGGCTGTCGCCGCAGCGGACGCAGGCGCGTTTTTAATTTCACCCTTTGTGGGACGAATCTTGGATTGGTATAAAGCGCATTCTGGTCAGCCTCACTTTGAACCTCATGAAGATCCGGGGGTACTCTCAGTGACTAAAATTTATAATTTTTATAAGCAGCACAACTATAATACGGTTGTCATGGGAGCCAGTTTTCGCAATACAGGGGAAATTGAACAACTCGCCGGCTGCGACCGATTGACCATCAGCCCACAATTACTTGAAGAACTCCAAAATGATTTCGGCGCGTTACCCGTGAAGCTTTCTGCCGCCAATACCGGCGAACCCATTCATCAAAAAGTAGAAGATGAACAGGCATTCCGCTGGTCAATGAATGAAGATGCGATGGCCACAGAAAAACTTGCTGAAGGTATTCGCAACTTCACCGCAGATCAAATTAAACTCGAAACTATTCTCAAAGAATTGGCCAATAAAATATGCTAGCAAAAATTAAAGCTTTTTTTGAAATCAATATCCAAGCTGAAGCGCAAAAAAGTAGTCGCGAACAGATTCAGTTAGCCGCCGCCGCTTTGCTGATTGAGCTTACCATGGCGGATCGCGAGGTGGACCCGCAGGAATCCGTGATGCTGCTGAAGATTCTGCACCAACGCTTCGGCATAACGCAGGATAAACTTGATGAGTTAGTTGCGATGGCGGAAGAAGAGGTTTCACAGTCCACCTCTCTCTTCCAGTTCACTCGCCTGGTCAATGATTTTTACACGGCGGAGGATAAGTTCGATCTCATCAAAGCAATGTGGGATGTGGCTTATGCGGACGGCGATATCGATAAGTATGAAGAGGCGTTGATTCGCAAAATCTCAGAGCTAATTTACGTGCCACACAGCCATTTTATTAAAGCAAAACACTTGGCGCGAGATGGAGAATAAGCAGTGTTAAAGTTTTTAAGCGCTTCGTTCAGTGATTTTCAAGATTTTGCATCAGCTCGTTAAAGGTCGCCGCATTTTTCGCGTTTAGGCTCATCAGAACGCGATGAGCTTCAATCACCTTTTCTTTGACTTCATCTTCAGTGCAGTGAATTTCTTGTAATTCACCGGTTCCATTATCGGCGATGGGTTCTGGTTCTGCGTCAAGCGCCTCTGTATGGATATCAAATACTTTTTCGAAACCCATGCTGTGGAGTACACGCGTGATGCCTTCATTGGTGGAGACAATGGTAGGTACGGTACCGGATATTTTCTTCGATTCTAGGGAGAGTTTGGCAAGGAGACCAAGGGTTGTGCTATCGATTCCGTCCGTTTCCGTGAGGTCAATAAGTACCGAGACAAAGTTGGGTTGGGAAAACATCGACTCAACAAATTGATCCAGCGAACTGCAAAGGGTAACTCTGACATCGCCTAGAAACTTCAAAACAAATACGCCGTCGTGCTCGGCGACCAGAATTCTTCCAGCCTGCATTATCAGGCCTCCTTGGTTACTGTCATAATCGCTATATCGTCAGGGGCATCTTTTATTTCTAAGATCTTGAGCTTTTTATTGAACTCATCGACCGTTCGACACCCATCTCTTACCATTGCTAGTAATTTGTTTTCTTTTTCAGTCAGAGAATCCGCCGGCATGATTTCTAAAATGCCGTCAGAAAACATACACAGGCTAAATTCGTCGGGCAACTTTACCATATAATTGGTGTACTCTGCGCCTTCGAATATACCCACCGGTAAAGCCCGTCCTTCAAGGTAGTAAACAGCTTCTTTACTTGCCATGATGGGCATCGGTAAATGGCCGGCAACGCTATAAAACATTCTGCTTCTGGATTTATCGATCATGGCAACAAACATAGTGACATGCTTATCCAGCTCGCTCTCGATTAATTCCTTATTAGCCCAACTTAGTACATCTGCGGGTGAAATCAAATTTTCTGCACTGTCATCGTAGATATTTATCATTCGAGTCGACAGGTTTTTGAGCAGTACCGTCACGAATGCTGATGAAGCGCCGTGGCCGGAAACGTCTGCAATATAGAAGCAAAGATACTTATCATCAAGTTCCATGTACTCAACAAAATCACCACTGAGATAGAGTGAGGGGATAACCTGCTGATTCAAGAGATATTTGCCGTAACGAGTTTCTTTCGGCGGCATCATTTTCATTTGTACGTGGCGACCGGCCTGCTGATCTTGTTCTAACATACGCAGATGATCTCGCATCTCTTTGTTAGTCTGCTCGAGTTCTTCGCGGTATTTGCGGTTTTGATGAACCAAGTCAGCACGATCGATACAGCGTTCCACCGCATGCTCTAACACTTCCAGATCTACTATGGGCTTGATCAGATAATCGCTGGCACCCAATCTCAAGGCTGCGACAACATCTGAAATAACGCCCGCGCCAGATACCACGATGACGGGAACGTCTGGATCCTCTGTCATGATCTCTTTTAAAACTCGCAGACCGTCCATATTGGGCATGCGCAAATCACAAATAACCAGATCGGGTTTATCTTTCTTAAAGAGTTCAATGCCATCAATGCCATTACTTGCTTCAATAACTTGAAAACTGCTGTCTTCCAAATAAGTAACTATGCTGTCGCGCACTATCGCGTCATCATCAATCACCAGTAATTTTCTGCTTCCTTCCATATCAGCTGTCTGCTCTACATCTCTCATAAATCACTTATAGAAAAAGGAAGCTGAATTTAGAACAAATGCGTCTAAAAAACTTCATTCCCATTGCAAACTTTAACCTATTGACCCCGCTGAGGAATTATAGGCGACTAGACGATAAATCGAGTTGGCTCTATTGAGTATAGTCGATGCGCAATTGACAGGCATAACTATAAGTACTATAAAAAGTCCATTAGAGTGAAACCGCATAAGGTAATAATAAAATGAGCTTATCGGACCAAGCCTACAGCGAGAAGCGCAGCTTCCGCCGCATGAAAATCGATACCATAGTGAACATTACAACCAGAGATGGCATTACCATAAAGGGACTCTGCAAAGATCTCAGTGGTGCGGGTATGTTGATTGAACTTAATCGGCAATTCCCGATTGGTACCGAACTCAATGTCACCATTTCTCCTTCCAAAGGTATAACTTCGCTCTTCAGCGCTGCAGCAGAAGTGGCGCGAATTAAGCCAAGTTCACACGGCATGTTTACTGTTGGATTGATGATTCGTGAGATTCACGAATGATGGACTGAGGACAAACCGAAGTAGTCAGAAGGTCTGACTTTATACAATCTTGAGGACTCTACAAAGGTCCTTTAAATCATTTGCAATCACTGAGCTGCGTTAACTTTTAAATTCTACCTAACGTATAACTCCTGACAACCCATCACTTAGGGTTTTACTCTTCGTCCTCAAAATCACCAAACGAGTCTTCGACTACGCCATCTTTAATGAGAAAATCTCGTCTCTGCAGGTACGCATCGCGTATAAAAACGTAACGATCTCCGGAGATAAGCTCTTCAGCGCTTAAAAAATCGGCTCGCGTATCAATAACGTCTACAGCTTTGATACTGTTGCGTGTACTCACATCATCTACATAAGTTACGGGATCTGAATAAACATCAACGACCTTACCGCTGGTATCACGAATAGTACTGGGGCCGTAGAATGGCAGCATAAGATAAGGTCCCGATTCTACACCCCAAACCGCCAGTGTCTGACCAAAATCCTCCGGCCGCTGTTCAATACCCCACCTGGTTGCAATATCAATAAAGCCGACCAAGCCAACTGTAGTGTTTACTAAAAATCGACCTATTGTTTTACTTGAATCAAGAGGTTTAGCCTGCAGTAGGGAATTTAGAGCGGAAGCAGGTTCAGCGAGGTTATCAAAAAACCGTGAAATGCTCGAATCGATAAATTGTGGCGTCACCTTTTGATATACCTTGGCCACTGGTTTCAGCAGATAGCGATCGGCAATATCATTAAATTTGTATATGGAGCGATTGAGTCCCTCCCAGGGATCAACACTCTCTTCTGCTCCAGCATTTACCGAAAAAGTCCAAAAACAACACAATATCAAACAAAAATTTAATCGCTTAGGGATGCTCACCAGAAGTTTGTACATTGTTTTTTTGTCCCAATTGTTTTTGTCTTGGCGACCCACACTAGCTAACTGATAGGAGCCACTTAAAATCTCAGTTTGTGTTGATAGTAGATAAATTTATATGAGGACGATTTATAATCCCCATGATCACAAAGAGGCCTTATCTATCACTATCTACCCAAGCTATGATTTTCATTCTGTATAAGAAATTCGAGCGGCAATTTTACACATAGATATAAGAATGACTAGCCCGAATCTTCTCGATAAAAAATGTTTTCTTAAAATTGCTGTGATATTTGTGAGACAATCTTAGCGCAATGAATAACACAGAGATGGGACCTGAATGGATTATTTTTCGACGAAGAGCCTGTCTCGGTTGCTGGATAGATTGGAGCACATCGGCAACAAGCTACCGCATCCTATTTTACTCTTCACTTATTTCTGTGTAGCAATCCTACTCCTCTCAGCCCTTTGCGCCAGCTTGAATGTATCCGCTATCCACCCACTTACCGGGCAAACAATTCATGCAGTTAATTTACTTAGTCAGGAAGGGCTAGCTAAAATACTCACCAATACTGTTACCAACTTTACGCAGTTCGCTCCCTTAGGCACAGTAATTATTGCGCTGCTGGGTATCGGTATCGCTGAACACTCTGGTTTGCTAGCGACCTTTTTGCGATTACTCATCATCAAAGCACCGGCCAGTTTGATCACGCCCTGCGTCGTCTTTGCTGGGGTACTCTCAAGCCTAGCGGCGGATTCTGGGTACGTCGTTCTCATTCCGCTCAGCGCCGTGGTTTTTATGGCCTCCGGCAAACACCCGATTGCGGGGATTGCCGCTGCATTTGCCGGCGTGTCCGGAGGATATTCCGCTAATCTTTTTATCGGCCCATTAGACGCCATCCTCGCAGGTATTTCGACCGAAGCTGCACATCTGGTCGCGCCCAATTACACCGTGAATGCGGCAAGCAACTTTTATTTTAGTGCCGTCTCTACTTTACTGATCACATTAGTAGGCACCTGGGTGACAGAAAGAATTGTAATTCCTCGCCTACAACCGATAGCCCCTGATCAAAATCAACTAGAACTATCCGCACAAGAATTCGCTCCAAAACCCTCCCCAGACAAACCATCGCCCGACAAACTTTCCCCCAACGAGCAGCGTGGACTCAAATTTTGTGGCGTATTCACACTGATTTTTATTGGTCTGCTCTGTTTAGGTCTACTCCCAGAAAATGGAATTTTGCGCGACCCAACCAATGGCAGCATTGTGAGCTCTCCTTTCATTAAAGGCATAGTCACGATCATCGCAATTTTTTTTGGATTTGCAGGTTATATCTATAGTCGGGGTGCGCAAACATTGCAGGAAAAAAATTCTGTCATCGACAGCATGGAAAAAACCATGGCGACAATGGCATCCTATCTGGTGCTAATGTTTTTCGCAGCGCAGTTCATCAATTATTTTTCATGGACCCAACTGGGGCTTATCAGCGCGGTTCAAGGTGCTGAACTTTTAAAATCATCGCATATAGATACTGTATGGCTGATGCTGATTTTTATTTTCTTTACCTCAACGATCAATTTGTTGATCGCCAGTTCTTCTGCTAACTGGACGATGATAGCACCGGTTTTTGTGCCTATGTTTTATCTGCTTGGCATTGCACCAGAGACAACCCAGGCTGCCTACCGGATTGGTGACAGTTGCACAAATATCATTACCCCATTAATGCCCTACTTTGCACTCATCGTTGCCTTTGTGCAGCGTTACGACAAAAAGGCTGGAATGGGCACTATGATTGCCATCATGCTCCCCTACTCTGTTTGTTTCCTTATCAGCTGGTCCGTTTTATTTGTGCTCTGGTTCTTGTTGGGGCTGCCACTGGGTCCAGGCGCCGCACTCTTCATCAAATAATTGGTTCTAAATTTATCGCTCCAAGTTGATTCTTAAAGATAAATCTATATTTGTATTCACCGCATAAAAATCTAAGAAACTGCTATGCTTAATGGAATCTTCGTTTTCCTGTGGCAAATTCCTATGGAACAATTATTAATAAGCAACATTATGAGTGCTGAAGTGCTGACTGCACCGGCCGACAGCTTGCTAAAAGATGCGCTCACAAAGATGTCAGAAACATCCATGTCATGTGTTGTTGCAGTGAAGGATGGGCACCCAATCGGCATTTTTAGTGAAAGTGATGCTGTTAGATTACTAACCCACTCCCTCAGCGATGGTAGCACACGCAATGTTTATCTCGGCGAGGTGATGACAAAAAAGTTAGTCACCATTGAAGAGAACAGTCTAATCAATGATGCTTTTAATCTTAAAAGACAATACAAAATTCGCCATATACCTGTCGTCAATAGCGAAGGTTTACTGGTCGGTATAATCACTCAGACCGATCTACTCATGGCACACTCACAAATTGTCGAGAATCAACGCTGTTTTATGGCAAAAGCAGTTGCGGATCAAACCAAAGAGTTGCAGGAGATGAACGCGCAACTTCAACTGTCGTCCGCGCGTGATGCAATGCTCGATATTGGTAATCGAATTGCGATGGAAAGGGATCTTAGCCAGACACACGCGACGGCGTTACGCTACGATCGACCCTATTCTGTGGCACTTATCGACGTCGATTTTTTTAAATCCTACAGTGAGCGTTACGGACACACTGAAGCGGGCAATGCGTTACAACGCATCACGATCAATATTTCAAAGGCCATTCGACAGCCGGATCAACTCTATCGCTTCGGTGGAAATCGCTTGTTATTACTCATGCCCGAGACGGAGATCGAAGGCGCTCAAATAATCACTTCACGCATTGTTGAAGATGTGGAAGACCTCGATATTCCGCACGAAGACACTGATTTCAATGTGCTTACAGTAAGCGCAGGTATAGCAGATAATTTTAGCGGCGGTATTTGTAGCGCAGAATGGCGCGATGTTGTCGAGCGTGCAGAGAAGGGTCTTAACGTCGCGATACGCAATGGCCGCAATCAGATCGCCGTACATGAAGCAAGTTTTGCAGAAGAAGTATCGGCTAATTTAAAACGCAGCGAAGATTTCGGCGACTATCCTCAACATTAGGCAATCAACAAAAATCTCAATACGAGGAACAGAATATTTAGGTTTGAGTATCGGTTGGTGGTGCGTCGCCAGCATCTTGGTTGCGGCCATCCAATTCTCGATCTTTTTCTTCGAGTTCTTGGTTCTGCAACGACACACGATGTATATAAGCTTCTATTCGCAAACGTAACTGGTGAACAGATGTCGCAAGCAAACCAATTTCATCGTTCGTTTCAACTAAGATCGGTTCATCAAATTTACCTGCAGCAACCGTTTGCGCCCATTTGTGAATCTTAATAATGGGACGACTCAAGTTATTGGAAAGAACAACTGCACCAGCATAAATTATAATGACGGATACCACACCAATGCCGATAAATAATGAGAGGAGATTCCGCAGGGGTGAAAGTGCTTTCTTGGCGTCTTTAAATACTAATACATACCAACCCATGCCACTTTCAGCCTCAAGTTTTGCGGGCGTCGTCGAAAAACCTACCAGATACTCTCGATCACCAAATTTCTTCTGCACAAAGCCCGTGCCAGCTTCAGTGTCTTTAATCGTATCCTGCAGAGATAATCGACGCAGATTAATGTCCGACACACGATAACGATCGGTGCCTTCAATATAGTCTTCATACTCATCACCATAAAGCACGAAACTAGGTGCGGCGATGACGTAACCGTCATGATCAAGAAAGACAATAAACATGTCATCTTCTTTCGTTCCACTGAGCAATACGCCATTGCGGCTGCCTTCAGATTCGATCTGCTCTACGTCAACCTGATCGAGCTGCGAGAGTAATTGGCGCCAACTGAAACTCGCATTCAAAATGCCAATCATTTTTGATTTGTCTTCACCGGAGAATATTGGCTGAGAAATACTGACACCGTACCCGCCATACATCATATCAAAACGCAAAGGTCCAATTTGTGCTTCGTGAGATTTAATGGTATCGAAAAACCATGATTGCTCCACAACATCGTCACCAAGTGTCTCTTGGTCAGTGGAAGCCACAACCTTGCCCGACATATTGACGACATAAGCGCCGTTGAAAAGTCTGTGCGCCTGGTGATTCGCCAACAGCATTTTTTGTATCCGACCATTCACGTCATCAATCAAAACATCTTTCATCACGGAGTGCATGGACCAAGCTTGAACATTCTCTACCGAATAGCGAAACATCGCGTGGAGTTGCACCAGCCGATTGCGCGCCGAACTAGAAAGCTCAGTGCCAATTGCCTCATTCAAATAATCTTTTACGCTGATCGACGTTGCGGTAAACAATATGAGAAAAGGGATGCCCGAGAGCAACAAGAGAGCAATCATGATCTTTTTCTGGATACTGAAGGCAGGTTTATCGCTGTGTGTACGCTCTAAGTATTCGATGACTAAGCTTCCTTCTTTTCATCGGTCGGATTTAAATTGATTTTAGAAAAGTCTGTAAAACTTTCCTGTATTGTTTTAAAAGTTTAGCTTTTTCTAGCGCAGTTAGTGTATGAGCGTCTAGAACATCACACGATTAGACAGGCCTCCGTTATACCAGACCTAGATAACCCCTAAATCCAGATCGATGTTTAAAAAATCTCGTATCACAGGATGACCACTTTCATTCTCACATCTTTTCCTCGATCTTCGGTCATCTAATACCCCAATCACAAAAGACATCTGAGTGAAATTAAACATATAAAGCCCAACTTTTGTGTGGCACAGATTTCGCTATAACCCCTTATAATTGTTAATAATAGCGGAATTTAGCACCGATACAGTGCGTTTTCCCCAAAATATACTTTTGTCGTGCCACTTAATAGGTGCAAGCCGAGGTTGATAACATGTTATTTGGTCGAAAAACCAAAAATCCCATTGTCATTGCCGACAAAGGCGTCGTTGAATGGAAATACACAACCTGCGGCTACTGCTCCGTTGGCTGCTCCATAGAAGTCGGAATCAACAGTGAAGGAACACCAGTAACAACTCGCGGCGTCGGTGGCGCCGATGTAAATCGCGGCAAGCTTTGTATCAAAGGCTTAACTGAAGCACAAATTTTTGCTGCGGCTGGCCGAGGAGCAGATCCTTTAATTCGCGAACGCACCTTTGACGACTGGATTAAAACCGATTGGGATAGCGCACTCGATAAAGTTGCCAACGAGTTTAAACGAATTCAGACCAAGTATGGTCGTGACTCAGTAGCAATCGTCTCTACTGGTCAGATCATGACAGAAGAGTTTTACACGCTAGGCAAATTAGCGCGTGGTGTTATCGGCACCAACAACTACGATGGCAATACCACTCTGTGCATGGCCTCAGCCGTGTCTGGTTATAAACGCTCTTTTGGCTCCGACGGTCCGCCCGGATGCTATGAAGACTTTTCGGAAACCGAATGTTTGATTGCTTTTGGCGCAAACTTACCGGAACAACATCCGATTATTTATTGGCGTTTAAAAGAAGCCTTGGAAAAACGCAAGTTCCCTGTGATAGTGATTGATCCACGCGTTACTATGTTTGCGCAATTTGCTGATATCCATCTGCCCATCACCCCTGGAACGGATTTAGTTTTGTTGAATGCGCTGGCGCATGTCATCCTGGCTGAAGGCCTCCAAGACCGCGCCTATATAGAAGCACATACCAATGGGTTGGTAGATTTTGAGGCGCTAGTGAAGCAGTATGACCCGGTCACAGCAGCAAAAATCTGTGGCATTGATGAAGATACGATTCGTGTAGTTGCACGCCTTTTTGCCAAAGCAGGTTCGGCGATGTGTATCTGGACGATGGGCATCAATCAAAGCACACATGGCTCTGACGGCGTAGCTGCCATCAATAACCTCTGCCTCATCACCGGAAATGTTGGCAAACCCGGCGGCACTTCATTGTCGATTACCGGACAATGTAATGCGATGGGAACCAGAGAGTGGTCATCCTGTTCTGGTTTACCTGGCTACCGGCTGCTGGAGAATCCCCAGCATAGAAAAGAGATCAGCGAATTTTGGGGCATAGATGAAAGTTTTTTCCCACCCAAACGCGGCCTCGCGCAAACCGACATTTTTCCGGCTATCGAAACTGGAGAGATAAAAGCGCTCTGGGTAGTCGCCACTAATCCAATGACGTCGATGGCCAATTCCGCCCGCATTCGTAAAATCTTTCAGAAACTCGAATTTTGTGTGGTGCAGGATTCCTATCAAGATGTTGAATGCACCCAGTATGCACATGTCTATCTCCCCGGTTCAGTCTGGGCAGAAAAAGAAGGTTGTTTTACCAATACAGAACGGCGGGTAAATATTACTCGACCCGTTACCAAACCTTACGCCAACTCAAAACCCGATTTTTGGATTTTCAATGAGCTGGCTAAACGCTGGGAGCAGGGTAAAAAGATCATTTTCCCCGACTCCACCGAAGCCGTTTTTGAAGAAATGAAAGCCTTGTCAAAACTGGGCAAAGGCGTCAATGGCCATGATCGTATGCTGGATATCTCCGGCATGAGTTATGAAAAAATTGAAAAAAATCGCGGCATCCAATGGCCAATGCGAGAAGGCAGCGATATCGGCAGTCCGCGACTCTACACAGACGGCGTATTCCAATTTCCTGATGGCAAAGCCAAACTTCTTGCGCTTCCC
>OBEQ011956781.1_pt1 | contig 10734 bp, 6 predicted proteins | sample 1670901 | NCBI WGS metagenome assembly OBEQ01 (sample SAMEA104232315, study PRJEB22302) | groundwater metagenome | biome: forest; feature: aquifer; material: groundwater | place: USA | collected 2011-08-07 | depth 5.4 m | reverse complement strand
GCCGACAAAGCGGACATCCAGGAGCGGATGCGACGCGCGACGCTGACCGGCATTGGGGTCGACGCGCTGAAGCAGCTCTGCGGGCTGTGAACCTTTTGGACGGTTGCACGTAATACCGTCCATGATCGATTCCTGGCTGCAGGACATTCGTTACGCCGCGCGGCTTCTTCGCCGCAACCCGCTGTTCGCGTTCACGGCCGCCGCCTCCCTGGCGATCGGCATCGGTGCCAACACGACGATCTTCACGATCGCCAACGCGCTCCTGTTCAAGCCGCCGGTTGGCGTCGCCGAGCCCGGCCGGCTCGTGGACGTCGGCCGCTTGCAGGACGGCCAAGGCTTCGACAACAGCTCTTACCCGAACTATCTCGACGCGCGCGCGCGTCAGACTGTGTTCTCGGATCTGTACGCGTTTCGAAGCGATCTGCCGATGAGCTTGAGTGGAGCTGACGGCGCGGAACGCATCAACGGCAACCTCGTCACGCAGAACTACTTCGCCACCCTCGGCGCGCGGCCGGCGACCGGCCGGTTTTTCTCGACGGCGGACGGTGAAGCCCTTGGCGCCAGCCCCTTGCTGGTCCTCAGTCATCGCCTCTGGACACGTCGCTTTCATGCGGATCCTGCCGTTGTCGGTCAGATGCTCCAGATCAATGGACATCCGTTCACGGTGGTCGGCGTCGCGCAGAACGGATTTCAGGGAACGACGATCCTCGCGCCGGACGTCTGGATTCCGATGGGCATGGTGACGCAGGCCGTGCCGCGGCTTCCGGCATCGATGCTCACCAGTCGCGAATCGGTGTGGGTACTGATGGGCGGGCGGCTCAAGCGTGGGGTGTCGATCCGGCAGGCCCAGGCCGAGCTCGACGGCATCGCGAGCGCGCTTGTGCGCGAGTTTCCAAAGGAAAACCGCGGCAAGGGCCTGCGCGTCGTCGCCTCGTCGCCGATTCCCGGCAACGGTGCGCCGGTTGCTGCGTTCATGGCGGTGCTGATGGGAATCGTGGGCCTCGTGCTCGCCATCGCGTGCGCGAACGTGGCCGGCGTGCTGCTGGCGCGCGCCACCGCGCGCCACCGCGAGATCGCCGTCCGTCTGGCGATCGGCGCGGGCCGCGGTCGTTTGATTCGCCAGATGCTCGTCGAATCCACGCTCCTGTTTCTGGTGGGCGGAGGCGCGGGGCTGGCGCTCGCGCGCGTGATGACGGACGCGCTGGTGTCGCTGCTGCCAACGCTGCCGGTACCGGTGGACGTGACGCTGCCGCTCGACACGCGCGCGGTCGCGTTCACGCTCGGCCTGTCGCTCGTCGCCGCGATCCTCTCGGGCCTCGCACCGGCGTTCCACGCGTCGAGAGCCGACGTGGTCGGCGGCCTGAAAGCCGACGCGCAGGGCGGACCCGAGCGGCTGCGGCTCCGCAACGCGTTCGTGATCGGCCAGGTCGCGTTCAGCATCGTGCTCGTCGTGGGCGCCGGTCTCTTTGTCCGGGCGCTGCAGCGCGCGACCGAGATCAATCCCGGGTTCGATCCGCACGGCGTCGAGCTCGCCGCGCTCGATCTCTCGCTCGCCGGATACACCTCCGATACCGGACGCGTCTTCACACGCGAACTGATCCAGCGCGTGCGCCAGACTCCCGGCGTGCAGTCGGCAACGCTCTCCGCGATCATGCCGCTCGGCGGTGGGGGTCTCGGCCTCGGCGGGCTCAGCGTGGCGGGCGTCGAGCCGCCCAAGGGCCGTCGTTTCTTCGACGCAGACTGGAACGTCGTCACACCAGGCTATTTCGCGACGATGAAGATGGCGCTCGCCTCGGGGCGGGATTTCACCGACGCCGATCGAGATGGGTCGCCCTCGGTCGTGATCGTCAACGAAACGGCGGCGCGCCAGTGGTGGCCGGGGCAGGACGCGCTTGGGAAGACGCTGCTGCAGCAGGACGGCCGGGCCGGGGCGCCGGACGCTGTGCGAACGCTCACCGTCGTCGCGGTGGCGCGCGACACCAAGTACCGCAGCCTTGGCGAGGACCCGCGCCCGTTCGTCTACGTGCCGATGTCTCAGCAATACATCTCGCGGACGACGATTGTCGCGCGCTCGACGCAAGGCCAGCGGCTGGCGGCGGAGCTCAGGCAATTGCTCGCATCGCTGAACCCGAACCTGCCGATCGTGCAGGCGAACACGCTCGAGGAGTACGCGTCGCTCGGCCTCATTCCCCAACGCATCGCGGCGTCGGTCTCCGGCAGCCTCGGGATCGTCGGTCTGTTGCTCGCGGCGATCGGGATCTACGGCGTGACGGCATACGTGGCGTCCAGCCGCACGCGTGAGATCGGCATCCGCATCGCGCTTGGCGCGCAGCAGGGCAGCGTGGTCTGGATGGTGCTGCGGCAGGGCATGACGTTGACGCTGACCGGCGCCGTGATCGGCCTCGTGCTCGCCGCCGGCGCCAGTCGGCTGCTCGGCTCGCTGCTCTTCGGCGTCGGTCCGACCGACCCGATCGCGTTCATCGGATCGACGGTGCTCTTCATCGTCATTGGCCTCGCCGCGTGCTACGTCCCCGCGCGCCGCGCGATGGGCGTCAATGCCATGGAGGCGCTCAGATACGAATGAGATTTCAGATCGCAGAGCCCACCCGGCCTACCTGACGGCAGGCGCAGACGACGTCTGCGCTCGTCTCACCACTGTCACCGTCACGGCCGAGGGGTACTGCTTCGAGTGGTGCACGGCGTTGTGCGCCACCACGCCTTTCGTCTCGTCGTAGTTGTTGCCGCCGGTGTTCAGATTGCGATCGAAGCGCGGGAAGTTGCTGCTCGAGACTTCGATGCGCAGCTTGTGTCCGGCGGCGAAGTAGTTGCTCGTGGTCAGCGGCTGCAGCGTCACCTTGGACACCTTCCCTGATTCCATCCAGACGAGCGGCTTGTCGTAGCCGTCGCGGTAGCGCATCCGCTGGATCGATTCGTCGAGGTTGTACGCGCGGCCATCCGGATAGACGTCCAGCACCTTCACGGTGAAATCCGTGTCCTTCGCGTCCGAGGAAACATAGAAGGTCGGCGTGATCGGGCCGCTGACCTCAGTCCCTTCCTTGAACGCCTCCGTCGTGTAGACGAGGATGTCCTCGCGCGCTTCCATACGCCGCTGATCGAACGCGCCCGCCTGCACGGCAGTGCCGGTGCAGCAGACGTTTCCGCCGTACGAGAGCACCGGGTTCAGCGGGTCGTACGTGAACGCGTCCGGTTTGTCGGTGTCCGGCGCCGCGGCTGCGAGCGCGCCGTCGCCGCTGAGCGAATTCGCCTTGCCGCCGCTCGAAAGATAGAACGTCAACGGCTGTGCGCCTGCGGGTGGCCAGGTATCCGCTGTCTGCCACCTGTTTGTCCCCATCGTGAAGTATGTGACCTTGGGCATCGCATCGAGCCGCGGGCTCCTGTCGCCCTTGAGGAAGCGGTCGAAGAATCCGTAGACGATCTCGTTGTAGTCGAGGCGCGCGTCGCCCATGCTCCGCTCGCCGACGACGGTGTCGGATGTTGCGCGCGTGTAGGAGCAATGTGCGACCGGCGCGATCACCGCCCATTGCTCGTCCGCGATTGCGGGCGATGCGGTCTTGCGCGCGTGGTTGAAGAGCGCGAGGTTCGGCCCGACCGACACGTCGTACCACGACATGAACCAGAGGCCGGGGACGTTGAGCTTCATGTCGTCGTGATAGAGGCCGCCGCGGTACCATGCCGGATCGTTTGGCGCGCGCTGAATCATTTTCCCGCCGGTTTCGACCGGCATCGCGCTCTCGAAAATGCCGCGAGGACCGTCGACGTTCTTGATGACGTCCTGCACCGGCAGGTGCCACAGCTCCTTCGACCAGTCGACCGGCGGCAGGTGCTGCGCGAGGTCGAACGACTTCGAGGCGCGGACCAGATCCTCTCGCAACGTATTCGGCGGAAACATCGGCCGCACCTGGTTCTGCTCGCCGTAGAGCCATGCGATGAACAACATCTGCACCGCTCCGCCGCGGTACCAGTTGCCCTGCTCGTAGTACGGACCCACACGGCCGACGCCGGCGCCGAAACCCTGGACGTTCATCGCGGCGTAGCCGGGATGCCCGAGCGCGGCGACGCCCATCTGATATTCCGCGGTCGACGAACAGCCGGTCGTGCCGATTTTGCCGTTCGACCACGGTTGCTTCGTCAGCCAGTCGACCGTATTGAAGCCGTCGGTTTTCGATCCGAGGATGTCGTAATTGCCTTCGGAGAAAAAGTGCCCGCGCTCGTTCTGCACCACGTACGCGTAGCCGCGCTTGACGGCGGCGAGGATCGCGCTCATGTCGGCGGGCACGCCGTTCTGGATGTCCCAGAAGTTGACGTTGTAGGGCGTGCGCACCCAAATTGTCGGGATCTTGCCGGTCGCGTTTTTCGGCCGGTAGATGTCGGTGGCGAGCCGGACGCCGTCCGGCATCGGCATCATCACCTTGCGCTCGACGACGGCGAGCGCCTGCAGCTCGTTTTCGACGTCCCAGCGCCGCGTCTTGTCGGTGGCGCTGAGGCTGCCCTGCTGCGCCCGCGTCAGCGCGGCCGCGCCGCAGACGGCAATCGACGTGGCCAGGACCAGGTGACGGAAAGCGTTCTTCTTCATCCGGCGATGATACTGCCGTCAGTCTTGGAGCGCGAGCCCTTCAGGCGAGCCGTCGTGTGCGGAGGGACGGCATCTCGCTCCGCGAGCCTTTTCGTCAGACCGGAAAAACGCCGCTTCGCTCGAACCTTGTCGCCCCAGCAGCGGTCCTACTGGTTCGAACATCGCTCAGATCAACAAGCGGCCCCTCGGCATCTCGAACGACGGGGGTGACTTTCGAGCAGACCGCCGCGAAGGACACGCTCCACGACATTTTCCGTGAGCCTGACGCTCTGACTCATGCGGCTCGCTGCGCGAGACGCCGTCCCCCCGCCACCCGGCTGAGGAGTAATGGTCAAGCCAAACTTGACCACTACCGGCTGAGGGGTTGTGTGGCCGCCGCGTGCCGGACGATGCCCTCGCATTCATCCAAAGGTGCATCCGCGATCGCAAGGTCTATTGGACGTACCATGTGAACATCGGCTTGCCGGGCGTTACATCACCAGGATGAAATCTTCGCGGCCGTGGACGGCTACGTACCTCGTGTTCGCAGCACAGACGAGCGCCGCGTTTCACATTCTGTTCGGAGCCGACGTCGAGGCGGACCACGTGAGGGTGGTCATCGCGTACCGTCCCCACCCGAACGAATGGGAGCCGGATCTCAAGACAAGGAGAAGCCAGGCATGAAATGCCGAGTGTGCGGCGACATCTTACGGGCGACAACCACAGACTTGCTGTTCAAGGTGGGCGAGCGGGCCATCGTCATTCTCAAGGATCTGCCCGTGGCGCAGTGCCGCGGCTGCAGTGAGTATTTGATTGCAGATGTCGTGTTTGTGAAGGTCGAAGCACTGCTGTCCAAAGCCGACAGGTCAGCTGAGCTCGAGATCATCCCATTCGCGGCTTGAGGCGCACGACCTGCCCGGTCGGCTCAAGCCCCGCGTACGCCCGGCAGACCTGAAGGCCTTCTGCACTACTCACGGCCTTTTGCGCAACGTCTCGTCGCCCTTAGCCCCTAGCCCTCAGCCCTCCGTGATGCGGGGCGCTATACTCCGCCCTTGGATCTTCGACAGACGTTCGTCCTCGCGAACGAGTTCAAGGAAGGCGATCTGCTCGTTGGCGGGGCGGATGATGCGCTCGTGCGGGCCGAGGCGCGGCGTTCGCTCGAGGAGCTGCGGCTCGGTGAAATCGTTCCCGCCGCCTTCGTCGATGATGGGGTCACCGAGTCGCTCGAGCGTTCACTGCATGCGCAATCGCTCGCCGACGTCTCCGGGCTGACCGTCGCGGAGCTGAAGCAGATCCTGTTGAGCCCGGCCGGCGCCGGATGGATTCGGCGCTATCGAAACGGTCTGCGAAGCGAAGCGATCGCCGCGGTGGTCAAGGTGATGACCGAGGCCGAGCTCTCGGTCGTGGCCCGCGCGATCTTCAACGAACCCGCCGCTCGCCTGAAAGGCTCGCGCTCCGGCGATGCAGGCACGACCGTCGGCTCACCGCAGCACTTCGGCTCGCGCATCCAACCCAACAGCCCCGGCGACGATGAAGACGACATTCTGTTATCGATCCTCGAAGGGCTCACCTACGGCTGCGGCGATGTCATCATCGGGTTGAACCCGGCGAGCGACGATGTCGAGACGATCGTCCATCTCGAAGATCTGCTTCGGCGCGTCGTCGAGCGGCTGCGCCTGCCGACGCGTTACTGCGTGTTGTCGGACATCGTCAAGCAGACGCGGGCGCGCGAGCGCGCGCCGGTCGACGTCGGCTTCCAGAGCCTGGCGGGGACGTCCAAGGCGCTCGCGGGCATGGTCGGCCTCGATGTTGACGGCATCCTCGATCTGGCGCGCGGGTTCGATGGCTGTTACTTCGAGACAGGACAGGGATCCGCCGTGACCAACGGCGCGGCCGAAGGCGTCGACATGGTGACGCTCGAAGCCCGCGCGTACGGCGTCGCCCGGCATATTCAGGCGACTACCGGTGCGTGGACGATCGTCAACGACGTCGCTGGATTCATCGGACCGGAAGTGTTCAGGACCGCGGACCAGCTGCAGCGAGCGTGTTTAGAGGATGTCGTGATGGCCAAGCTGCACGGCCTGACGATGGGACTCGACGTGTGCGCCACGTTCCACATGGGCATCGCTCCCGCCGTTTTGCAGGAGACGACCCGGCGCATCGTCGAGCTGGCCGCGCCGGCCTATCTCATGGCCGTCGCCGGCAACGCGGATCCGATGCTCGGCTACCTCACCACGTCGTTCCGCGAGCATCCACAACTTCGCCGTCTCTCGGGACGCCGCATGACGACAGCCATGGGCAAACGGCTCACGGCGCTCGACGCCGTGCTGCCGGATGGAGAGGTCCCGCACCCGAGGATCGGCGCGCAGGCGACCGCTTCGCTCTACGCGGCGTACGTGAAGGAAGGCGGCGACGGTCGCACGACGGACGCGCTGCGCTGGGAAGGCGTCGCGAAGATTGACCGTCTGCGAGCGCGCGGATACGACATCGGTCACGGACACGATGCTGACTACGCGGCGCCGCCGGCTGTGAGTGTCCGCATGGAGACGATATACACCCAGGCTCGGCATGCGCTGTACGCCGTGCTGGACGCCGGTGTCGTGCAGGCAGCGTCCCCGCACCACACTCGCGTCCGCACACCATCGCGCGATCGGGAGGACTATCTCGCGCATCCACGATCCGGAGAATCGATTCGAGACGAAGATGCGGAGCGCATCGTGTCGCTCGTCGCGTCCAGGGGATCGCGACGCCCGCAGGTGCAGATCGTGATCTCCGATGGGCTCAACGCCAACGCCTTGAACGAGAACCTCCGCGCGGTGCTGCCGCCGCTGCGCCACGAGCTCGCCGCCGCCGGCCTTCACGCTGGCGACATCGACGTAGTGATCCAGAACGGACGCGTGCGCGCCGGCTATCACGTGGGTGCGCTCGTCAATGCGGACGCAGTCGTGCATTTCATCGGTGAGCGGCCCGGCACGGGTCTTGACACACTGTCGGCGTATCTTACCTACGGCCGCGACCCGGCCGGGCGGTTGCGGTGGAGCCCCGACCTCGACCACGCCGCGACGACGGCGGTGTGCGGCATCCATCGCGAGGGAAAATCGCCGCCCGAAGCCGTCGACGAAATCGCGCGGTTGCTCCGGCGAATCCTCGACACCCGTCGTTCGGGCGTGGCGCTCGGAGATGCATGAGCACGTTTGAAGTCCCGACAGCCGGTTTCACAACCTTCGATGTAGAGGCCGACCCATGTGTCGGCCTCGGGGCGGACACGCGGGTCCGCCCCTACGACCTGGGCTATAAAACCGGTTCAAGTCTGAAGCCTGAGCAGGGCCTTCAAGACGTTCGCGATCTAAGCGCGCTCGGCTACGCGCAGGAATTGTTCCGGACGATGGGCGGGTTTTCGAACTTCGCGATTTCGTTCTCGATCATCTCGATCCTCACGGGCGCCGTGACGCTCTACTCGCACGGGCTCGTGATGGGAGGGCCGGCGGAGATGGCGTTCGGCTGGCCGCTCGTCAGCGTGTTCACGCTCGCGGTCGCGCTCAGCATGGCGGAGCTGGCTTCGTCCATGCCGACCTCCGGTGCGATGTATCACTGGGCGTGCCGGCTCGGCGGTAAAGGCTGGGGCTGGTTCACGGCATGGTTCAACATCATCGGACAGCTCGCGACGCTTGCGGGCATCGACTACGGCTGCGCGCTGTTCGTCACGCCGCTCGTGGGGTTGCAGACGAAGACGGGCAACGTGCTGATCGTCTACGCTGCCGTGCTGACATCGCACGCAGTGATCAACCACGTCGGCATTCGGCTGGTGGCACGGCTCAACGACCTCAGCGTCGCGGTCCATGTCGTCGGCGTGATCGCGATCGTCGGCGCCCTGTTTCTCTTCGCGCCGAAGCAACCGGTAGGATTCTTCTTTACGCGCATCACGTCCAACACCAATGGCTGGCCGTACTGGTGGGCGTTCGTCGTCGGCCTGCTGCAGGCGCAGTGGACGTTCACGGGATACGATGCGTCGGCGAGCGTGTCGGAGGAGACGGTGGATCCGCGGCGCCGCGTCCCATGGGGCATCGTGATGGCGGTCGTGGTCTCGAGCGTCGTGGGCTACCTGCTGTTAATCGCGCTGACCCTGGCCATCAAGGACATTCCTGGCGTGCTGAATGCGCGCGATGCGAGCGGTCACGAGATTCCGGCCGTGATCGCGATCCTCACGACTGCGCTCGGGGAGCGGGCCGGCGGACTGGTGACCGGGCTGGCCGCGATGGCGATGTGGTTCTGCGGTCTCTCAGCGGTCACGTGGACCTCGCGGGTCATCTACGCGTTCGCGCGTGACGGAGGGATGCCGGCGTCGGCGGTCTGGAGGCGGGTAAGCGCCGCGCATCTCACGCCTGCGCCGGCGATCTGGCTTTCAGTCCTGATCGCCTTTGTGGCGACCATCAGCAGCGGCACCTACGCCGTCGTGACGTCTCTCAGCGTGATCGGCCTGTACGTGTCGTACATCGTCCCGGTGTGGCTGGCCTGGCGGGCAAGAGGCTCAGTGATGGCGGTCCCACGAGGTCCATGGCATCTCGGACGCCTCGGATCGCCGATCAACATCGTCGCGATAATCTGGGTCGGCTTCATCACGGTGATCCTCGCGATCCCCGACAACATGCGGGCGGGGAAGACCATCGCGAGTCTGACGGTGGCGCTCAGCGTCTGGTACTGGCTCGCGGAACGACACCGGTTCCGAGGCCCGGCGTGGACAACGCCGTCTATGCCTGACCCGAGTGGAAGCCCCAGGGGACGCGCAGAATGAGGTGGTGTGTTTCCTCTTTCTTCCCAAGGCGGCCGCGGTTCGGAAATGTCAGCAGCGCGGCCGGAGCATCGTAGACCGGGCGTACGAGATCGTTCGCAGATTCTTCGGTCCAACGAAGCTACATCAAAGGCGCGGCTGTTTTTCGTTCAACCGCTTCTCGAGATGAGCGCCGACCGCTTCATGCGAGAGCACTTCGCGGCGCTCGATTTGCGCCGGGCCCCTTTCGACTTCTCGGATAAACCACTCGTCATAATCGACCAGGCGTTCGATCGCCTTACGCGCCAGGGCTTCGGCATCGCAGCCCCGCTGGTCAGCGATGCGCGCGAGCTTGGCTTGAAGGTCAGGCGAGAGGTTCACGTTCATGCGGCCAGCTTACAGGAGGCGATGGGGCTGTCAACCAGTCGAACTCTCGGTGCTCGGGCTTGCGATCCCCGGCAACTGGCTTGGGAAGGGGGATGACCATCATGGGCCTGACGTGGCGCTCAGCATCTGATACTTGCTCGTGGAGCGCGATATCTTCTCGTCGCACCCGCTCGGCTGAAAGCCTCGCGCTCCGTCAAAGAAAAAACCCGCGAGCACCGTTCGGCGCCCGCGGGTTCCAATTACCCGATCAATCCGAAATCAATCTGAAATCTGCATTCTGAAATCTGCAATCTCAGTATCGATAGTGATCCGGCTTGTACGGCCCGTCCACCGGCACGCCGATGTAGTCCGCCTGATCCTTCGTGAGCTTCGTCAGCTTCACGCCGAGATGATCGAGGTGCAGCCGCGCCACCTGTTCGTCGAGGTGCTTGGGCAGCATGTAGACCTTCTTCTCGTACTTGCCGGTGTTGGCGTGCAGCTCGAGCTGCGCGATCACCTGGTTCGTGAACGACGCCGACATCACGAAGCTCGGATGACCGGTCGCGCAGCCAAGATTGAGCAGTCGCCCTTCCGCGAGGATCATCACGCTGTGGCCGTCGGGGAAGCGGAACTCGTCGTACTGCGGCTTGATGTTGATCCGCTCGACACCCGGATACTTCTTCAGCCCCGCCATGTCGATCTCGTTGTCGAAGTGGCCGATGTTGCCGACGATGGCCTTGTCTTTCATCTTCGCCATGTGGGCCACGGTAATGATGTTGTGGTTGCCCGTCGCCGTGATGAAGAGGTCCGCGTCCGCGACCACGTCATCGATCGTCGCGACCTGGTAGCCTTCCATCGACGCCTGCAGCGCGCAGATCGGATCGATTTCCGTGACGATGACGCGGGCGCCCTGGCCGCGCAGCGCCTGCGCGCACCCCTTGCCGACTTCCCCGTACCCGAACACCACCGCGACTTTGCCGCCCAGCATGACGTCGGTCGCGCGCGCGATTCCGTCCGGCAGCGAGTG
>OBEQ013058225.1_pt1 | contig 10735 bp, 13 predicted proteins | sample 1670901 | NCBI WGS metagenome assembly OBEQ01 (sample SAMEA104232315, study PRJEB22302) | groundwater metagenome | biome: forest; feature: aquifer; material: groundwater | place: USA | collected 2011-08-07 | depth 5.4 m | reverse complement strand
TTTTGCCGTATGCCGCGACTAGCCCCACCGTACCTTTTTCTGGTATGATATGTTCAAAGACCGGAAGATTATTCTTCTCCGCTAGAACCCTAACTGGATTAGGTATTGTTTTTAGGCCGCGACCGGCTGGTTTATCGGGCGTAGTTACTACGGCCGATATTGCGCGTTTAGCATTGAGCATTTTCTCCAAAACAATGTTGGAAAATGGCGACGAGCCAAAAAAGATGATTTTAGGTTGCAGTTGCATAAGGGGATTATAATATGTCTATGGCTAAGACATACAGACCACGCAGTTTTGAACCAGATCCCCAAGAAGAAGTGTACGTAGTTTTTAATAGGGAAGGGCAGCCGATTGGAGGATTAGTTGGTACTACTCCCGTAAGTCTTCAGGAAGCAGAACATCAGGCCGCCAAGAAAGCCTTAGGCAGCGAGGAAAGAACTTGGGTTTGGGGAGACAAAGTATCTGGCCCACCGAGGATCATCGGTAAGGAACGACCAATTTGATCCTACTGAACTTCTTTGCTGCCGCAGGTGCCGGGTTTGATAAAGATGAATCTCATGGAATCGACTAACTCGAGCCGCACATTGAAGGCACCGTTATTAAAGTCCAGCAAAGCAGCGGCGCAAGCATCTCTCTTTTGCTGGGTATCAAGACCAAGATCGGGATTTTGGTCGGCCAATTTATTGACAAAATCACCGAGATTGGGCGGCTTTTGATTCCAATAGACGGGATTGACCCTGATGGTTCCAGCCACCTCCACAACCTGTCCGTTGGCATCCAGGCCTTGAAACGGAGTCAAATCGGTAAAGATACGTTTCGGTTCAGGTGATGGGATGAGGGATTCTGGGGTTTTAGCTTCAGAGCAAGAAGCAACCAGTCCCAGAGCAAGGAAGGCATTCAACAAAGTATATTTCATATCCCTACCTCTACCCACTCTTCACCCTCAATTTTGTAAATTTTGGCGTTTTGGGTTAGGGCTCTATCGATAAACAGGATGCCGTTTAAGTGGTCCATTTCGTGCTGAACCACATGGGCGGCAAAGCCGGTAAAAGTCTCGATTTTTTCACTCAACTTTCCGTTATTGATAACTTGGTATTTAACCGTCACGCTGTAAGACCGGCGGATGGGTGAGAAATGGGCGGGAATGGACAGGCAGCCTTCGTAAACCCCATCTTTTCGGTGCGGGTCCACAGTTTTTTGGGACAAACCGATGATCTCGGGGTTGATAAAAGTGTGCATAGCCCCATTTTTAATAGGGCGGGTGAGAAAGATGCGTAAAGGTACCCCAACTTGGGTGGCGGCCAGTCCCACTCCTTGGGGATCTTTGGCTTTCTTCAGGATCTCTTGCATATCTTTGAGTAAGTCCAGTATCCGAACATCTACTCCCTCCACAGGCTTGGCGACTTTCCGAAGAGTGTCCGAAGGAACAGTGATGATTTTAACCATGTGTTTATTTTAGCAGATTTGTTATAATTCCCCATGGAAACTGAACCTAAACAACGTGAACTTAAGCTCTATTTACTTAGGACGATTTGCATAGATTGCCACACAATATTGGCCTACCACCTTATGCGCAGCGGGGTGAATCCTGATCAGTGAGGGTGGCCATTGCCAGTGGCGATTAGTCATTCACACTGCGGGAGATGCGGTAAAAAAATGCTGGCGGAGATGAAAGCAGAGAGTAAAAGAAAATGAACTAATTTAGATTGATTTTTGCCCTCCCGACCTTTAATATTTACTTATGGCAGAACCAGGTGGACTAGAAGACGAAAGGCTAAAAGCAATTCAAGATCAAGCGGCACGAGATGCAGCTGCAGGGGTGACTCCTGTGGTTACTGTTAGTCCTACTGGTGAATCGACTGATTTGTCATTAAAAGATAATAAAGGTGTAATCAGAGGTACACCTCTAACTTCTCAAAAAGATATTGCTTACTATTTAGCAATTTTCGGCCGGGCATTAGATAGAATATTGGGAAGGTAGTTTACTTTAGCTCTTTCAATTTTACTTGTGGGTCGGCGAAGTCGGGTTTGAGTTTTAGGGACTGTTCGTAATTGTGGCGAGCCTCACCAGGCCTATTTTGATACTGGGCTATCACGCCCATGTTATAAAGGATCCGCGGGTCGGTGGGCGACAATTCGTGGGCTTGGGACAGATATTGGTAGGCGGCTGTTAAATATTTGGGATCCAGATCAGAAAGCAGGATGGCCGTTTTGGCCGCGGTTTTATAGTAGTTGGGGTGGTGCGGACTAATTTTGATGGCCGTTTCTTCCGCCTGTATGGACAGCGCTGCCAATTGGGCTGCCGAGGTGGCATTGGTGGAGCGCATGGCGTTGGCGAGGTAGGCGGCAGAGGCTCCAAATTCAGAAATGATGACTGGCTCGTTTTTGTTCATCACAAAAGCTTGCTGATAAGCCTGGTACGCCCCTAGCAGGTACTCACTCTTGCTAGTCGCGTTAAAATAACGCGTCAGGTTTTGCCCGCTAGCATATTTGACATCGGCCAGCCAGTATCTTCCGGTTACAAATAACAAATAGGCCGCTACAAGTATAATACCGACCATCATCAATATTTGCCCTCCTTCGACATCAGATTTTTTTGGCGGGGTGTCTTGGGAATTAAGCGTTATCCCTATGGCCGGCAGGATAAACAGCAAAATTTGCATTATGACTACGGAAAAGCCCCAAAAGTTGGTCACTGAAATCGTCAGCCAGCCAGCCAGGAGTGCCCAATTTTTGCTTTTGAAAAGAAGCCATCCCATCACCCCCAACATTATCAAGTAGGCACCTAAACCCAAAAATCCGGTTGTGGCTAGGTAATTTAGGAATTCATTGTGGGCTTTGTTGTACAACAGCTCCCATTCCGAAGTTTGGTTATGCTCCACCGGACGGTATTGGTAATAAGACTCGGCAAAAGTCTCCGGGCCCGTGCCCAGTAAAAAGTTTTTGGTACTGCCTCGCCAAATGCGCACAGCTCCCGTCCAGACGATTTTTCTAATATTTCCAGATTCGGTGCCACCCACTTCCAAAGCCGGCCCAACCGGCGCTTGTGTTTGAGATTTGATGACCAAATCGCGGATGGGGTTGGGTATCAAAGACACGAGAAGCAAGATACAAGATGCCAGAACCAAAAAATTTTTGATAGACCGGTTGAATCCCCAAAAAACCACCCCCGATATGCCAAAAGCCAATAAACCGGAGCGGGATTTGGTAAATAGCAAAACTATGAATATGAGTGCAAAAAGCCCCAAGGCTGGGAGTGACTTATTTTTCAGAAATCGTGCCATGGGGATAAAAATCAAACTGACTAAATAAGCCGCCAGCCAGTTGGGCTGGCCCAAGGTGCCGAAAACTCGATTTTGCACGTCTTGGATCCAGCAGGCCACGTCCGGTTTGCCCGTAGTCATAACACAAGAAGGGGAAACGCCAAAATGCTCAAAACCAGCATACACGGCCACCACAGCAGCTGCAACCAAAACCCAAGTAAGCAGCTGCTTACTGGACTCATATGTCATATTTGACACATACGACCAATAAAGGGCCGCATAAGCGAAAAGTGACAGCACCCCGCCGTTCCAGCGCGAATAATAACCAAACCAAGAAGTGTGAATGTCAATTGAAAATACTAAACTCAAAAGGCTAAATGCTAAAAAAGCCAGGAGGGGGGTGTCTAAAAGTGTGCGGTGGAAAATCAGCCGTTTTTCGGTGATCATGCGGATAAGCCAGGTAGCCAGAATTAAAGTCGTAAGGATATAAGTGAAAATCATTTTGTTAAACTCAAACAGTTCCGAAGTATTGGACAGCCAAATCAAGGGGACGAGGGCCAGCAGGAGAGTGTACCAAACCGCCATCAGTTTTTGCCAGAAAGACATGGATTCCAGTTTAGCAGATTACTAAGTGTATAATAATGAGCATGAAAAATGATGCATATTCAGAAGGAGGTATACCTCTGTTCGACACAATCGATGATGAAGGCGGAAGAAGGGTGAGGCTTCCTATTCATATATCCAAGGCACTTAGTGGTCCACTAATTAAAGCATTTGCCGATACAATCGCAGACGAGGAACGTCTACCCGCGTTTGTAAGATTAACTGTGCATTGTGAAAGTTGAACAATATCTCTTTTCAGGCATTTAAAATCAATTGATCAACCCACCACTCTGATATACAGCTTTAACATAATCTTGCCTATTCTTCAATTCTAATTGGATGGCCAGGATAGTTATAGGGACGATTTTTCTATATTTGGGATCATTAAGGTATTCAGCCAGGAAACGTCGTAAAGCGATCAGACCTGGGGTGGTTTCTCCGATATCAAAATCTGGTAGTTGTTGAAGAACATCTGTCATTTTATCCTTTTCCTTCAAGCGGGATATGGCCACCTTCATCTGTGTGATCATGGGGAGGGGATTTTCTTCGAGTGATTCCTTTCGACCTTTTACCTTGTTCGCCTTCGCCGTAAGACTCCTCGCCACTGCGAGCCTTAGGGTGGAGGTGGTAGGCCAAATCCCTATCGGTGACTACAGTTTCCCGATTTCCTTCCAGCATGTCGCTTTCGATGTCAAAAAGGATTTCTGCTTGTTGGTCGAGCGTGAGATTTTTAAACAAATTTCCATGTCTTTTTAGGGCCAAGGTATTCTGACTAATTTTTTTGTTAAGGTTTTTAACAAACGTGTTCATGATCTAACAATATATCAGATTTATGGTCCTGTGGGCTAGTTTTGATTCTTGGGTTTCTCTAGTCTGGCGTCCCTTAATTCGAAGTATCTTTCTAGTCTTGCCCAGAATTTCTTCATCTGCCGTTCTCCTAGTCTCATCCATGTCTGCCACATCATGGGGATGTAGAGGTTGTTTGGATAATCGTCTTTAGTTGGCCGGGTTGTGATTTCGTTTTCCATTTTTGGGGATTCTAGACCTTGAATAAAGCCCTGTCAACAACTATATTGCGGTCACTATATGTTCGACTCCCTTTTTGGACTTTTTTCTTTGGATGTGGGTATTGATTTAGGGACCGCCAATACCCTGGTTTACGTCAAAGGCCGCGGTATTCTGATCCGCGAGCCTTCGGTGGTAGCCCGGCACCGCAAGACCCACCAAATTTTAGCAATCGGTGAGGAAGCCAAAAAAATGTTGGGCCGGGCCCCAGCCACTATTGAGGTGGTGCGCCCGCTAAAAGATGGGGTGATAGCCGATTTTGACGCCACCGAAGTCATGCTCAAACATTTTATCAGCCGGGTGCACGAGTCCGGCAAACTCATTCCCAAAATTCCTAGGCCCCGAGTCGTTATTGGTATTCCATCGGGTGTGACCGAAGTCGAACAGCGGGCGGTCCAGGAAGCTGCGCTGTCCGCCGGGGCCCGGCAAGCCTATTTAATCGAAGAGCCCATGGCGGCGGCGATAGGCGCCGATCTGCCCATTTCCGACCCGGGCGGGGTTCTGATGGTGGATATTGGCGGCGGCACGAGCGAAATCGCCGTCATTTCACTGGGGGGGGTGGGGGTCAATAAATCTATCCGCATTGCCAGCGATGAGATGGATGAGGCCATCACTGCCTACATGCGCCTGAAATACAATGTACTCCTCGGTGAACGTACGGCCGAAGACATCAAACTGACTTTGGGCAACGCTTTTATCTCCGATAAAGATAAATTTATGGTCATTCGCGGCCGGGATATGGAATCGGGTTTGCCCAAAAGCCTGAAAATTACTTCGTCGGAAGTCCGTGAAGCCTTGATGCCGGTCCTGCGGGAGATTACCGGGGCCGTGGCCGACCTGATCGAAGAAACACCGCCGGAACTGGTGTCGGACATTTTGGAGCGGGGCATCGTCATGGCCGGGGGCGGCAGTTTGATTGCCGGCATGGACAAGCTGATGAGTGAAGAAACCAGAATGCCGGTTTATATTACTGAAGATCCACTGACGGCCGTGGTCCGCGGCTGCGGGCGAGTCTTGGCTGACGATGCCTTGTTGCGCAAGGTTCGGGTCATTGGCGGTTTGCGTTAGAATAATGACATGGTCAGATTCAAGCCCGGCGTAGGCTTTTCCGATTTTGTCATTTCCGACACGGCTAAATCTAAGACCCGAATTTCCTTGGGACTGCCCAGTTTGGGAGTAGGTTTGCCGCGGTGGATATTTGCCGGCAGCCTGCTGGCGGTGTGTTTGCTGTGGGTCAGGGTAATTATGCTGGCCGGCTTTTTGGGCAGCCGCTATGCCGTGCTGGCCGACGAAAACCGGATCAAACAAATTATTGTTCCGGCCCCGCGGGGGAATATTTTCGATCGCAACAACAAGCTTTTAGCTACCGATAATTCCGCCGGGATTCGGCAATACCCCTTGGGTCCTGCGGCCGCGCACGTGGTGGGTTATTTGGGGGCCGTGGATCCCAAAGAAGTCGGCTTACTGCGGCCCCGGGGCGGTAAATACAACTTGCATGACTTGATCGGCCGGGGCGGGATTGAAAAAGTTATGGAAGAAGTTTTAAAAGGCCAAGATGGCGGCCGGATTGTGGAGGTCAATCAGGCCGGAGTTGCCGTCCGGGACATGGGGACTGCGCCTCCCATCCCCGGCCAAGAAATTCACTTGTCCCTGGACGCGGACTTGCAGAGTGTGGCTTACGAAGCCACAAAATTTGAAAAGGCCGCGGTGGTAGTGAGTGTACCCAGTACGGGGGAAATACTGGCTTTGGTAAGTACGCCCAGTTTTGACCCCGCTACCCCCAAACCGGACTCGGCTTTTTTAAACCGGGCCATCGGGGCGCTATACGCACCCGGTTCGACTTTCAAAATGATCACTACTATAGCGGGCATAGATTCCGGTAAAATGAGTAGAGATTTTACTTACCAAGACGTGGGGTTTATCCGCGTGGGCGATTTTACCTATAACAATTGGTTCTTTACTCAATATGGCCGGACCGAAGGAGTCGTGGGCTGGATCAAAGCCCTGACCCGTTCTACCGACACCTTTTTTTATACTGTGGGTGCCGATACTGGGGCCGAAACTCTGGCTAAATATGCCGGCGATTTGGGCTTGGGCAAGTTAACCGGGATTGAAATAGACGGTGAGGTGGCTGGCCTGGTGCCGACCCCGCAATGGAAGTTAAAGACTAAAGGTGAGGCTTGGTTTTTGGGTAATACTTATCATATGGCCATTGGTCAGGGAGATGTGCTGACCACCCCCATTCAAGTCAACCTTATGACCAATGTTTTGGCGACAGGTGGAAAAAAGTGTCGGCCGCATTTGTCGGGATCGAAAGTTAGTTGCGAAAACGTCAAGATTTCTCCCCAAGCTTTGGATATTGTTTCTCGCGGCATGATCGGGGCTTGCAGTGCCGGGGGAACGGCCTTTCCGCTGTTTGATTTTAAGCCCCAGGTGGCTTGCAAGACCGGGACAGCTGAATTCGTTCGCCCCGACGGCAAGATCGGCACTCACGCTTGGCTGACGGCTTACGCGCCAGCCGACCATCCCACCATTTCGGTCACGGTTTTGGTCGAAGGTGGGGGGGAGGGGTCCCGGGCGGCGGCTCCGGTAGCCCGTAAAATCCTGGCTAAATATTTTGGTGTAGAAGACCACTACAACTACGCCGCTATCTCCGGTCAGGGGGAGTAAAAAGAGCCTCTGTGCTAAGATTTACCAATGGATTTAGTCATTGTGGAGTCGCCGACCAAGGCCAAAACGCTGGCCAAATTTTTGGGGTCGGATTACCAAATTGAGGCCAGTTATGGCCACGTTCGGGACCTGCCGCAGAAAAAACTCGGCATCAAAATAACCCCAAACCACTTTGCCCTGGATTACGTCCAGACTAAAAAACAAAAGGAACGCACTGATGAAATAAAAAAGATTGGTAAAGGGGCCACTAAAATCTATTTGGCCACGGATCCGGACCGCGAAGGTGAGGCCATCGCTTGGCACGTGAGCGAAATACTTAATGCTAAAAGCTCAATGCATAGAATTTCGTTTCATGAAATCACCAAGACGGCCATTGCTCAGGCTCTGGCCAATCCCCGAGATTTGGATGTCAATTTGATTGATGCTCAGCAAGCTAGACGGGTCTTGGATAGACTTGTTGGATACAAGCTGTCTCCACTTTTGTGGAAGAAAGTCCGGCGCGGCCTTTCGGCTGGCCGGGTTCAAAGTGTGGCTTTGCGGTTAATTGTCGAGAAAGAACGCGAAATTGAGGCTTTTGTGCCAGTGGAGTTTTGGAATATTTTTGTCCAGCTGAATAAATTAACGGTCAAACTCATCGACGAAGTTAAAACTGGCGACCAGGCCCGCGATATAGCCGATGATCTGCGCGGGGCAACATATATAGTATCCGAGATCGAGAAAAAGGATTTCCGGCGTACTCCACCAGCGCCGTTTACCACTTCCACTCTACAGCAAGCAGCCGCTAATCGCTTGGGCTGGAGCGCCAAAAAAACCATGCAGGTGGCCCAAAGTTTGTATGAGCAAGGCTATATTACTTATCATCGCACCGACTCGACTAATATTGCCACAGAAGCCGCCGTTGGAGCGGCTGTGTATTTGCGCAAAACTTTAGGCGATGACTATGCCCTGCCCACCCCCCGGCTTTTCAAAACCAAATCCAAAGTCGCCCAGGAAGCTCACGAAGCCATTCGCCCCACGGATATTGAAGTCCATGGTACTAACCAGGAGTTGTTTGACAATCGCGATCAGGCCCGCTTGTACGAGCTGATTTGGAAACGGTTTGCGGCCGGACAAATGACGGAAGTAGAGGGCAAGAATACAAGAGTACAAGTAACAGGAAGCAAGAATAGCAACAAATATTTATTGGAAGCTAAGGGAGAAACTATTAGTTTTGACGGTTGGTACAAGCTATATGGCCGCGAGGAAGAATCTGAAGAGAAACGTTTACCAGAATTATCCAAAGACGAAAAACTGGATTTTGTGGATTTGACTTCCGAACAAAAATTTACCCAACCCCCGGCCCGGTATAATGACGCCTCTTTGATTAAAACTCTGGAGGAGATGGGCATTGGCCGCCCCAGCACTTATGCCCCCACGATTTCCACCATTTTAGAAAGATTGTATGTCGAGAAAGAGGAAAAAAGATTCAAGCCCACTGATTTAGGGATCGGCGTCAACGACTTTCTAGTGGGTAATTTTGCTGACGTCATCAATTACGAATTTACCGCCAAAATGGAAGACCAGTTAGACGATATCGCCAATGGCGCAGCCAAGTGGGAACCGGTGGTGAGTCAGTTTTACGAGCCGTTTGCCAAAAAATTAGAAGAAGTGACTGAAACGGCGCAGCGGATACAGATCAAAACCGAAGAAACCGGCAATCCCTGTCCCAAATGTGGAATAGGCCGGGAAATTATCCGTATGGGCCGGTTTGGCCGCTTTTTGGCCTGCAGCCGCTTTCCGGAATGCGATTACAAAGGCGCCTGGCAAAACAAGACCGGGCAAAAATGCCCCAAGTGCGGAGATGGCGATGTTATCCAAAGGAAAACCCGATCAGGCCGGACTTTCTTTGGCTGCAGCAATTACCCCAAATGCGACTTCGCCAGCTGGAACAAACCAAAGTGATCAGCGCGAAAGTCTTCTGGTAGGTCCCGGCGAGGTTTTGCCATAATTAATGTTACTCCCGGCCGCCTGACTGCATATTAAATACAAGGCCTCACCACATTTTTTTACTTTGGAGGAATTGGCGATGTACTCTCCTGGTTTTCTAAGAGGGCAAATTGCGCAAACCCAAAATTTTTCTGGCTCAAGTTTTAATTGTGTTGGTCCCTCTGTCCTAACCCTTGGCATATAACAATTATATATGCTTCAACAAATTGGGGATTGAAATTGAAGTTTTGGTTTGGTAGAAAATCTAGGTGGGCAAAGGTTATTACATTGTGTTCGAAGGTGTCACGGGGTGTGGGAAAACTACACAAAGTAAAATTTTGGCCAAAAAGTTGGGAGCGGTGTGGACGCGTGAGCCGGGTGGTGCGGAAATTGCCGAAGCTATCCGTAAGCTGGTTCAAGGAACTAAATTCAATGAAGAGATGGAAGGTGTGTGCGAGGCTTATTTATATGCCGCCGCCCGGGCCCACAGTTTGCGCAAAGTTGTTAAACCAGTTTTAGATAAAAAAGGCATAGTGGTAGCTGACAGGTCATTTTTTACCAGTGTGGCTTTTCAGGGTTCCGGCCGGGGTTTGGGATGGCAAAGAGTTTTGGATATTAACAAAGAAGCTGTTATAAAAATTTGGCCGGACTTGGTAATTTTTTTGGACCTCAAGATTGCTGAAGGACTTAAACGGGTGGTTGATCGGCAGGGAGATAAGTTTGAATATATGGGGAGGGATTTTTTTAATAAAGTCCGCCGGGGGTACTTGCAACTGCTGCGCAAGTATCCGAGAACCTTTGTCAAAATTGACGCCGGGGGATCGGTCGAGGAAGTTGAAGATCGAATTTGGGGGGTTGTCAAACGCAAACTGAAGATTTAGCATAGAAGTGTGGCTACTCCTGACACCTATCCCGATCACACACCCAATAAGAATAAATTTCCATTCAGGTTGATGCTGTGTCTTGCAGTTGGTGGGTTGGGATTATTACTGATTAAAGAAAGGAAAGTAAGTGAAGGCGTAGGTTTAATCCTACTGGCAGCAGTGTATGGGTGGGCTTCCACCCCGTTGTAATTGTATAATTGGGGCATGGAGGGGAGTGAACTTATTAAGCTGGAGGAGAAGCGGCAGGGGGGGGCCGTGGAGGGCCTCCCCCCCGACAAAAACCC
>OBEQ010532670.1_pt1 | contig 10737 bp, 4 predicted proteins | sample 1670901 | NCBI WGS metagenome assembly OBEQ01 (sample SAMEA104232315, study PRJEB22302) | groundwater metagenome | biome: forest; feature: aquifer; material: groundwater | place: USA | collected 2011-08-07 | depth 5.4 m | reverse complement strand
CGACGCGCACGCCACGGCGCAGCAGTGCATCGAGCTGGCTCAGGCCGGCTCGGAGTTGGTACGCATCACCGTGAACGTCCCTGAAGCCGCCGCGGCCGTCCCCGAAATCAAGCAGCGCATCCGCGAGGCCGGCTGCGACGCGCCCCTCATCGGCGATTTTCATTACAACGGCCACGTCCTGCTCACCAAGTATCCGCGCTGCGCCGCGGCCCTCGACAAATTCCGCATCAACCCCGGCAACGTCGGCGCCGGCCAGCGCCGCGACGAACAGTTCGCCGCCATCTGCAAGGTCGCCCGCGATCTGGACAAACCTGTCCGCATCGGCGTCAATGGCGGCTCGCTCAATCAAGAGCTGGTCATGCGCAAGATGCAGGAGAACACCGACGGCGACCTCGGCCGCAGCTCCGAAGAGATCATCAACGAGTGCATGATTCTGAGCGCGCTCCAGTCCACCGCGCTCGCCCTGGAGTGCGGCCTGCGCAAAGACCAGATCATCATCTCCTGCAAGACCTCGCGCCCGCGCGACCTCATCGCCCTCTATCGCGAGCTGGCCCGCAAGACCGATCAGCCGCTCCATCTCGGCCTCACCGAAGCCGGCATGGGCACCAAGGGCATCGTTTGGTCCGCGGCGTCCGTGGGGATTTTGCTTGCCGAAGGCATCGGCGACACCATTCGTATTTCGCTCACGCCGCGCCCCGGCGGCGACCGCCGCGAAGAAGTCTATGCCGCCTGCGAGCTCCTCCAGGCGCTGGGCCTGCGCACCTTCGCGCCCAGCATCACGGCTTGTCCCGGCTGCGGCCGCACCACCAGCACCACGTTTCAAGAGCTTGCCGAGAGCATTCAGGCCTACGTCCGCGAAATGATGCCCGAGTGGAAAAAGCAGTACGACGGCGTCGAAAGCATGACCGTCGCCGTGATGGGGTGCATCGTCAACGGCCCGGGCGAATCCAAGGCCGCCAACATCGGCATCAGCCTGCCCGGCACCGGCGAAGCCCCCAGTTGTCCCGTGTACATTGACGGCCGGAAATCTGTAACCCTGAAAGGTACCTACGACGAGTTGTCCGCCGCTTTCCAGAAGCTCGTGGACGACTACGTTGTCGCTAAATATCCCCGCCGCTCCTCGACTCCCGTTATCGCCGCTCTCCGCCGTGCCAGCGATTCCTCCCTGTGACCGCGGTCAGACGGACGGTTCCTGGTAGCCGCTCGCTCTTTCCATATTTTCGCAGAAGATTCTTGCGCGCAGTCCCTCGCGGCAGTACGCTTCGCGCTTCATGGACCAAGCACGGCGATTTACGCAGCGGTTTCTGCTGAGCGCCTTCGGAGCGAGCGCTCTTTTCGGAGGAGCGATGCGCGCATCGGCGCAAGAGCTGAAGCTGGTCCCCGAGCCGAAGCAAGTGGAGCGTCGCGACGGCCTCTTCCGCGCGGGTGCGGGACTGCGCATCGTCCTGGGCGCGGCGCACGCCAAGGATGACCGCGTCGCCGCGGAAATGCTTTCCGATGAAATCCGCGCCGCCACGGGCCGCAAGGCGCCGATCACCACGGCGCTCGCGCTGCCGGAATCAAGCGGCGTGATCTATCTCTCGCGGGCCGGCGATGATCGCAGCCTGCGCCGGAAGCTGGCTGCGCGCGGCCTGGCCGTGGACGAGGAGTTCGACGACGAAGGCTACGTCCTCGAGGCGGACGCAAAGCGCATCGTGGTGGCGGCCCGCACGGGCCAAGGTCTGTTCTACGGCGTGCAGACGCTGCGGCAGCTCCTGCGCCGCGAAGAGCGCGCGGGTAAAACTGCGGCGCTCGTGTGTCCCGCCGTGCGCATCAAAGACTGGCCCACGATGCGCTGGCGCGGCGTGCACGACGACATCAGCCGCGGCCCTGTGCCCACGCTCGAATATGCCAAGCAGCAGATCCGCACCGTCGCCGAATACAAACTGAATCTCTTTGCGCTGTACATCGAGCACGTATTTGATTACGAGAGCCAGCCCGTCGTTGCGCCGAAGGAAGGCGCGCTGACCGCCGCGGAAATCCGCGAGCTGGTGGCCTACGCGAAGCGCTACTACGTCACTCTGCTTCCCGAGCAGCAGGCCTTCGGCCATCTCCACCACGTGCTCAAGTTCGAGCTTTACAGCGACGTGGCCGAAACGCCGCACGGGCACGTGCTCGCGCCGGTGAACGAAAAATCCTACGCGCTCATCAAAGACATGTACGCGGAGCTCGTGCCGCTTTTTCCCGGACCGTTCTTTCACATCGGCGCCGACGAAACCTGGGAGCTGGGCACGGGCCAGAGCAAGGCGCGCGCCGAGGCCGCCGGCTTGGGGCGCGTTTACCTGGAGCACCTGAAGCGCGTCGCGGAGATCATGCAGCCGTACCACAAGCGGCTGCTTTTCTGGGGCGACATCGCCGTGCGCTACCCGGAGCTGCTGGATATTCTGCCGAAAGAGATGATCGCGGTGCCCTGGGCGTACGACCCGCGGCCGAGCTTCGACGCGTATCTGAAGCCGTTCAAAGACGCCGGTCTGGAGATGATCGTTTCGCCGGGCGCGAACAATTGGAACCGCATCTTTCCCGACCTCGACGCCGCGCTGGTGAATATCCGCAATTTGGCGCGCGACGGCCAGAAATTCGGCGCGCTCGGTTTGCTCAATACCACCTGGCGCGACGATGGCGAGGCGCTGTTCGCCATGACCTGGCCGGCGCTGGTCTTTGGCGCGGCGTGCGCGTGGCAGCCGGGCGAATCCTCCATCCAGACGTTTCAAGACCGCTACGACTGGGCGTTCTATCGCAATGACGACGCGGCCTTCCGCGACGCCCTCGCCAATCTGGCGAAAGCGCAAGCGCTGCTGAAAAGCCAGGGACTGGGCGGCGCGATGGACGGCGCGTTCTGGCTGGACCCCTTCAGCGAGGCCGGGGCGCGCTACACGGAGAGGGCTTTGCCCGTCGCGCACGAGCTGCGTCTGGCGGCCGAGCAGGCGCTGGCCTCGCTTTATCAAAACCGCGCCAAGGCCCGCGCGCACGCCGACACGCTGGACGCGCTTATTTTCGCCGCGCTGCGCCTGGACGCGTTGGGGATGAAGATTCAGTTTGCCGCGGAGATCAGCCGCTTCTACCGCGACGCGTACGAGAACCGCGGCGACCGCGCGCGCGTCAACCGCAACCTGCATGAAATCACCGGCACCAACGGACGCCTGGAAGACTTGCGCGATTCCGCGACGCGCCTCCGCGCGCTCTACGCCGATCTCTGGAGAAAGGAAAATCGCCCCTATTGGCTGGGCAACGTGCTGGTCCGCTACGACAACCTCGCCAGCCTCTATCAGGCCAAGGTCGAACGCATGCACGCCGTGCAGGCCCTGTTCCACGATGCCGGAACCCTGCCCGCGCCCGAATCCCTCGGCTTCTTTGTCAAAGCAAATCAATAACCTGCGCGCGCCTCAATTCCCCGGAGCATCAAAAGTGAAGCGGCCCTTGCTCCCGCGGGAGCAAGGGCCGTCCGACCTGCGGAGGCAGGACTACAATTAGAAGTTGAGCTTCAGCCCCAACTGCATGACACGCATCGGTTCGCCGACGGGGTTCACCTGTTGCGCGCTCGTAACCGCAGCCGTCGTACAGCAGGTTTGGCCGAACCCGCTGCTGGTGATTGTGGCCGAACCGACCGACGCATTCCGCGGGTTTTCGAAGTTGGGATGGTTCAGGACGTTGAAGAGCTCCGCCCGGAACTGAAGGTTGAAGCGCTCCGTCAGACGAAAAGTCTTCAAAAGCCCCGAGTCCAGGTTCCAGTAGTTCGGGCCCTGCCAGTTGTTGCGGCCGCGGCCGTTCTGCCCCGGCGGCGGGATGCAGAAGAAGGTCTGCGTTCCGGTCACGTTCTGGCAATTGAGGTGCGGGTCGTTGAGCGGGTTGTTGATGAACCCGCCGGTGTTGTACAGCACGGGGCCATTGACGGTGGTGTCGGTTGGGGCCAGCAGAGCGCCGCCGCGGATGTTGGGGCCCACAAGCAGTGCTGTACTGTTGTGCAGAGAGTTGGAGGTGCGTGCGCCGCTGCTGATCGTGTACGGCTCGCCACTCTGGTAGATGTAGATCGAGCTGACGGTCCAGCCGCCGATAATGTGGTTCAACCAGCCGGGGGCGCCGGAGGCGAACTTCTTCCCCTTTCCGAGGGGGAATTCGTACAGCAAGTTCATCAGCACCACGTGCGTGTTGTTGAAGTCAGAGAGCGACCTGTCCAGGCGGAAATTGCGGACATCTGTGGGCGTGCGTTGGAAGCTCGCGCTGCTCAAGGCTCCTCCGGTGGCCGCGCCGGTCGGGTCCACCGACAGCGCGTCAATGGACTTGCTGAAGGTGTAGGAGAAGCCCAGATCGAGTCCGCGCTCAAAGCGGCGTCGCGCGGAGATGAACATGGCGTGGTAGTAGGAGTCGCCGCCCGAATCCTGATAGAAGAGCTGCCCGAACTGGGCATTCGGACGGACGTAGTTCAGCGGGAGCGCCCGGCGCTGCGCGTTGGGCGCGTTGCTGATCGCCAGGCCGTCCATGCGGGTGGCGAAGTTGCCGATGTTGCCGCGCCGGAGGTCCGTCCTCGACGCGTTGCTGTTGATGAACGTTGGAGAGACGAGTTGCAACAGCAAAGTCGGAGCCGTGCCGGTTACGCCTGGCGGGCAACCCGTCCCATCACCGTTGCAACCCGCGAGAGAGTTGACGCGGGCGGTGTTGAAGGAATCCAGGAAGCCCGACTGGTTGATCGTGCCCTGGTTCAAATCGTAGGCGCGGTAGAGGTGTGTGCCGCGCTTCCCGACGTAGCCGATCTCCGCCACGAAGTGCATCGGCAGCTCACGCTGAACAGTAAGGCTCCACTCGTGTACAGCGGGGTTCTTGAGGTTGGGGTCGAAGGCGCCCACGCCCGGCGCCGTTCCGCCGACTTGCGCCGGCACAGTCAGCGCGGCCGAAGGCGTCGTGGTCGGCGCCGGAATGCTGAGCGGGAAGCCCCGGGAAATGCGGTTTGTCGTGCCCGCCGGCGTGGCGCAACCTGGACTCGTGGAAATCGCGCCAGCAAAGTCCGTGTTGGTGCGGCAACCCAGCATGAAGCCCGGCACCTTGCCCGCTATCGCGGTGACCTGGAAGGTGGACAACGTGTCAAACAGCAAGGCGTAGCCGGCACGGACCGAAGTCTTGCCGTCTGGTGACCAGGCGATGCCCAGGCGTGGGGCCACGGATTGGATATTGTTGTTCCCGAACCAGCGATCCGCCGGCACATACGTGACCTGGCCTTGCGAGCCGTCGGGGAAGACGTTGGGGACCAGGGCCTGCTTGGCGTCGTACGGCGCGGGATTGTACTCCCAACGCAGGCCGGCGCTGAGGGTCAGGTTGGGCCGCAACTTCCACTCATCTTGAATGTACGAGTCGTACTGGTGGGCGCGAGTATAGACCGTGGCGAACTGGGCGGGCACGTAGGCGTTGGCGGCGAAGTCGGCCCTGTAACTTTGGCGAATAGAGAATGGAATGCCGAGGAGTTCCGCGATGGCCTGCTGCAGGGTGCCGATATCGGTCGAGGACGGCGTTGTGGCCGTGTCGGTCCCTATCCGGGTTGGAATGCTATACGGGTTGACGCCGTTGGCGGGGTCGAAGGGGATGCTGCCGCCGCCGTTGAAAAGTATGCCCGGAGCCAGGATGGTGCTGCCGAAGAAGCCGCGGGCGTCGTTGTGGATGTAGAACCGGAAGTTGATTCCAGCGCGGAAGGTGTGTGCGCCGTGGCTCCAGCTCAGGTTGTCGATAAACTGAGGCGTGGTGATGGCGCGTTGCGTGTGCGGGGAGGCGCAATAGGGCCCGTCGATGTTGCCGAAGGATCCGTAAATGCAGCTGTCGCCCCACGGCGGGTTTTTCGTGGGATCGCCGAAGCCAGGGTTCGACTCGCCAAAGGTAAATCTGAAGGCGAAGCGATTGAAGCCGGCGGTGAACTCGTTCACCAGCGACGGCGAGAAGGTGTGGCGGTAGCTGATGGCCAGGTTCTTGCCCAGCCGGCTGACCTCGCCCAGCGGCGGGAACCCCGGATACACTTGCGGACGGCCGTTGATGAAGTCCCCTTCCGTCGTGTCAAAATGGTTCTGCAGCCAGCGCACGAACACGTTGTCATTGGGACCGAAAGTGTGGTCCACGCGGACCATGACGTGGGGTCCGGTGAACTTAGTGGGCGGGTTCCAGAGGAAACCGGCCGTGTTCAGCCCATCACCGGCTGAAGAGAAGGTGTTGGGCAGCGGCAGGCTCCTGATAAGGGCGATCACGGCTGGATCGGCGCCGATGCGCGGTGTGGGTTCATTGGCGAAGATGTCGTAGCTGTCCACGCAATTCCGGAAGCTATTGGCTGCGCTGCACGTGGCAATGCCGGGCAGCAGGTTGCCGCTCGCGTCCACCAACTTCCGGTCGTTGCGGCTGAAGCGCCCGCCGCTCGGCGTGGTAACGGTTCCGCGGACGAAGCGGAAGATGCCATTATTCCGCATGGAGCCCGTGTACACACTGGGGATCCCCCCTAAGGCGGAGGCGATAGGAGCGCTCTGCTTGATAATGTTGCCCTGGTAGCTGCCGAAGAAGAAGGTTTTGCTCTTGATGACCGGCCCGCCCGCATCGAAACCCCATTGATGGAGCTTTAGGTCGGGCCGCGGTTGGGCCGGGACCGCGGCGTTATTGAAAAACTCATTCGCGGTATAGACTGTATTCCGGTTGAAGTAATAGGCCCCGGCGTGCAGGCTGTTCGTGCCGGCCTTCGTAGCCACCATCACGTTGGCGCCGCTGTTGCGGCCGTTTTCCGCCGTGGCGCCCAGTGTTACGGCACGGAACTCCTGCACGTTGTCAGGGTTCAGGCGCTGGATATTGCTCTGCGGGTTGGGCACGGTGGACTCGTTGGCGTCAATGCCGTCTATGGTGATGTTGTGCGCTCGGTCGCGCGAGCCAAACACGTGCGTACCCGAGCCTGCGCCGCCGTTGGTGCGCTGCACCACGCCGGGCTCCAGCGTCAACAGACTGAGTGGATTGCGCCCGTTGAGCGGCAGGTTCAGCACTTGCTTGCCGGTCATGACGTCGCTGATGGTCGCGTTCGAGGTTTCGAGGCGCTGGTAGCTCGACTCCACCTGTACGGTCGTGGTCAACTCTCCGATTTGCAGCTTCGCTTCCACGACCAGAGGCGCTCCGACGGTCAGCGGGTTGTGCAGGCTGACGAATGTCTGGAACCCCTGCTGCGTCACCGTAATCTTGTACGACCCAGGAGGCAGCGAGCTCAGCGAATACTCCCCTGCACTCGTCGTCTTTGTCTCATAGTTGACGCCGGTGGCCTCGTTTGTGGCCACCACTTTTGCGCCGACGACCACCAGGCCGCCTTTGTCCACCACTGTGCCCGTGATGGTCGAAGTGGATACCTGCGCCGCGCTCAGGCTCGCCAGCAGGCACACGGCGAGCACCATAAAACTGCTTGCTTGCACGATTCTTGTGATTTTCATTTTGTTTTCTCCCGACGACAAGACGGAGCGGTTCACTGCGGAGTGAGCCATTCCCGCAGGAAGACAGACCCTCGGCACCCTTATATTACTCACCCCAGCACCCCGTGTGGCTGGCGCATATCAAAACGAGAGCCGCTTGTCAACGGCCAATCGGAAATTTCGAGGGCGCACGCGAAGCGCCGAGTACAGGCATAAACGTCCGTCATCGCTGTAATAAACCGCAATAGCCACGATGGTTTGCTCATTCGCCTGCCCCTCGGCCAGTTTCAGGAACCAAATCGTATTCAGACGCTCCTCACCGAACTGTCTGTTGAATGATTCCACGTAAGCGTTGTCCGTCGGCTTACCCGCGGCCTATTGGAACTCGCGGAGGACGGAAGACTCGATGCCGTTCATGCGCTTGTGGGTGACATCGAGCACCTTCAGGTAACCGTCCACGCGCTTGCGCGATGTGGCAAGCTGCTTCATTTTGCGCGCCCGGGTTTCATTCAATGCGCGAAGCTGCTGTTCCATTTTCTGAACGTATTCTTCCTCTTGCACCACTTGTTGCGGGGACTGGGCGAGTCGGTTGTTGCCGAGACGCTTTTCGTTATTCTTCTGGATGGTTTCAAGCTGACGCAATATTTCCTCCGTCTGGTCGTCGTTTTGGCGGATCTCGTGGGCCAGTTCTCGCTGGTTGTTGTCCTCGTCCAGATAGGAGAGATAAAAAACCAAATAGATGGCGGCGTCGCGCGCTCCGTCGCTGTTCTTCGGAAACTCCTTGTCCACGACGCTCATGATTTCTCGCGGATCAATCCGGCGTTTTGGCATGTCCTTGTGCGCAAATTTTTCGCACCACGCCTTGAACTGGGGAGGTGCCTGCTCGCGAAGCGCTGAGCCGTAGGCCAGTGCCCCGGCGGGAAGAGTGGCCGGCCTCCACTCCGGCGTCGCGGAGCCTTTCTTTTCCTGTTGGATAGGCGCCGATTGCGTCCATGCCTCGACGCTCCAAGCACACAATAGGAAAATGGCCCATGAGAATCTGCGGAGCTTAAGGATCGCCACCGGGCCCTCCACTACTCCAATGCTCGGCGCAAGAGTACACCACTTGCCGCGAGAAAAATGCACAGATGCCTGAGCCCTCCGGAAACCCCTGCGGCTTCGAACGATCGAAAGGGAATTCTTTTTAAGCCGGAATTTCCGTTTTGAGCTTCTCCTTCGCCCGAAACCCTAGCCCTCCTGCCCCGTCGCGTCAACCGCATACGGCGCGGGGCGCGATGGAGTCAATCGGGGCGGGGCGCGCGCGCGGGTTTGTTCAGGCGGTAGAGGACGAGTCCGCCAGCGGAATAGACGTTCTGGCCGATGGCCTCCAGCGCCGGGGCAAACTGGCGAACGTCGTAGGCCCAGACGAAGTCGTAGTCGCGCTGCACCTGGGCCCAGTCAGGCGCCTCTTTGTACTCGGTGTCCCAGAACCCCGTTGGGGCGTAAGGCGCGTACCGCAGGCGCAAGGCCACAAAGCCCGGGGTGGCAGTCAGGTACGGAGAATACCAGCCGCGTTGGACCACGCCGTAGGCCCAGAAGTGCGCGTACGGCCGCAGGATTATGTCTTCTTCCTCGGCGTTCACAATCGGCAGTACGCGCGCGCCGGCCGGGGTCAGCGCGAACGAATTCGCCAGGGCGTGCAAGGGGCCCTGCGCGGCGCGGAAATTCTGCGTCACGCTGGCCGTGCGCAACGCAAAGAAAAGAAGCGCCAAGGGCGCCAGTTTCCATCCGCGCGAGCCCATGCGTCCCAGCGCCAGCAACAGCACAAAAATCACCGGCAGCAGGCGGTGATACAAATACCCGCCTTCGCCATAACCCCACGGCAGCACCCAGTACGCGACAACCAGAAACGCGGTCACGCCGGCCCAGCGCGTGTTCCAGCGCCACCTAGCGTTGCGCCATTTGCCCGCCACCAGGAAAGCGGCCAGGCCCGCCAGCGTCGCGGCGTCGAGCCAGGACGAGTAGCCGTGCGCGAAGGCGGCCAGGCCTTCCACTCTTTCGCTGAGGTCGTGCATTTGCAATTCCGCGGAGCGGCCCCCCATCGTCCACCAGATGCGCAGGTAACACAGCGCGCCAGGCAAAAACATCAGCCACGAAAGCAGCAGTTTGCGCAATCCTCGTCGGGCCAGAAGCGCGTACACAGTGACCACCAGGCCGGCGACGCAGAAGGGCACCAGATGAGTGAAGTAACCCGCCGTAAAAACGACGCCGCAGAGCAGCCACAAGGCCGCACGCGGCCGGTGCAGCCATCGCAGCCAAAGTCCCAGGCCCAAGAAGCAGACCGCGAGTCCCAGCTCAAATTGGACAAAACCGAGGAGGAAAAAATAGCCGTGCGCCAGCAGCGCGGCCCACACGGCTTGCGCGTCCTCGCCTGGATTGGCTTGGCGCAGAAAAAACCACGCGCTCAGCGGCACGAGCAGCGCGCAGAGGCTCAGGAACACGCGGCTGGCCGCGTCCACCGGAAGTACGCGCAGCAATCCCATCAGCAGCATTTCCGCCGTGAGGTAGGGATAGACGTCCCACTCGGTGCCATAGAATTCGCTGAATTTGTACGCGGGGTCGTGCAGGTGCAGAATCACATAAGCGCGGGCCAGATGGTTCGGGTAATCGAGCAGCGGCGGATACCTTACCAGCCAGACCGGCGCCACCGCCATCGCGCACAGCACCACGACCAGCGCCGCCGCGCCCCAGCGCTGCGCGCGCCTCGGCGCCGGAGTTGGCAGCGCCGCTTGAGTTTCCGTTGGCATGGTCATCTTCGTGGTCAGGCTTTGGGCATCGTGTCAGGGCACAGCCCTTCTCGCTGCGCTGGCACGTATGTTCTCTATAACACAAAGAGAAAAAATAGTGGGCTTGCCTCTCAACGGAAGTGCTGAAGTTCCGCCGTTGCTCCCGGGTCCGGGCATGGTCCTGCTAAGTCGTGACGCCGCTCGGAATGACACTGCTCGTGGCGGGGCGCGCGATGCAAAAGGAAACTAGCGCGTCACTCAGGTGCGAGAGTGCAGTTTATTCTCTGGCGAGAGCGGCCTTGGTCTCTCGGAGCTCGGGCCGATCTCCGTCGGCATGGCTGCAGATGGCCAGTAACTTGACGCGAAGATTTTTGGCCTTCTCGGGGTCTCCCGAAAGTTCGGCAGCATGGGCTCCGCCCGCCAGCGCATGGAATCGCCCTGGAGCGCCGCGCAACGTGGTTTCAAAAGCCGCCAGCGCCTCCCCCGGCCGCTTGAGCTGGAGCAACATTTCCCCAAGAAGTTCG
>OBEQ012738421.1_pt1 | contig 10740 bp, 8 predicted proteins | sample 1670901 | NCBI WGS metagenome assembly OBEQ01 (sample SAMEA104232315, study PRJEB22302) | groundwater metagenome | biome: forest; feature: aquifer; material: groundwater | place: USA | collected 2011-08-07 | depth 5.4 m | reverse complement strand
TCGCCGCGGCCGATGTGAAGAACTTCCGCGCGAACCGTGAGCGCATGGCGCGCGCCGCCGTGAGGGAGCGGTATAGCCAATACCTGAGCGAGATCGCCGGCCGCCACCGTTACATCTATCATGGGAGCCGGCCGAAGGATTTGGACGCGCTTCCTTTTGCGGCCTGGCACCTCTTGGAGCGGGACGTCTACGACCAACCCGTTCTCGACTGGTACATCGAAACTCCAGTCTGGGGTGATCTTGCGACCGGCAACTCCTCCGCAGCACCCTTCAGAATGAAGCGGTCCCTCACGACCGTTTCCTCCCGCGGCTGCCCGCACGCCTGCACCTTCTGCTTCCGCGGGGCGCAGGGCGAGCGCAACTGGGGGCTCCGGAGCGCTGCGAACCTACGGGCGGAGATTGAGTGGCTTATCGAGCGGTATGGCGTTGACTTCGTCGGCTTCCCCGACGACAACTTCGCCATCTCGGTCGAGCGCTGTCTCGAGTTGCCTGTCGCCTTCGAAGGCCTCCCCATCAAGTGGGGTACGCACTTCCGTCTCGACGAATGCGACCCGGTACGTCTGCGGGCCATGGCGAAGTCAGGTCTCGTGTACGTGGGAGTGGGCGCGGAAAGCGCGTCAAAGAACGTGCTCTACGCTATGGACAAGGGTGGCCACATCGTTCGGAAGGGCGGCGAGGAACGCCTCACCATGTGGCAGGGGTATGAATTCCCCACGACCATGTTTGAGGGAATCCGCACCTGCCGCGACGAAGGGGTCCATGTGAACTGCACGTGGATCATGGGCTTCCCCTCCGAGACGCTTGCTGATCTCCAGACGTCTGTCGCCTTCATTAAGTGGCAGATTGAGGAGGTTACGCAGGGCCTTACGCCCGGCACGCCGGAATACGCGAACGCGTACCAGTCGATCAATAAGCGGCTCTTCACCGCTACCTGGTACCCGGGCACGACCATGGTCGAAGCCTCGCCCGAGAGCATGCCGAAGAGTCGTCTCTACCTAGCGGAGAGCGCAGAAAAAGCGCGCCGACTCTTGACCCAGCACTTTGGCATCTCCTTCGAAAAGACCGGGATGGGCCGCTTGACGAAGTTCAGCCCGGTTATAGACAAGGCGATGTGGCACTACGTCCTTGAGCTCGACGACGCCACAAAGATGCTGATAGGCGCTGATGGCGAGCCGCTCAACTACTCGGCCATGCCTGACGACGTCTTCGTCAAAGCTCGCGAGCACATCGACGCGGGCGAGCTAGACGCCGTCCTCGCGATGTAACCACTCGCACACTCGTGCGCACAAAGCCCCCGGCATGCCGGGGGCTTCTTCTTACAACATGGTGCGTCAGACTCGCTTCGATATTAGATAGTACAAATGATTCCCGGTGAAGAATGGGGAGCGAAGAAAATCGCCCCCCAAAAAGAAGCTGCCCTTCACGTGCGGCAGATGCGTAATGTGCTTCTCAAGCTCTGCCGCGAATTCTCTCTGATACTGCGTACGAACACTCGCGTACCCACGGCGAACATCAAGCTCGGCAAGAGTTTTCCGAGCCCGTCTTCGACGTCCTTCACAGGGGTAGTGCAGAAGGAGGGAGAGCTTGCGCACTACCCGCTCAATATAGGAAATAGGTTTACCGAAATTGGGAGTACTCACGAATAGTATCCCTCCAACGGAAAGCTCCTTATAGGCTGCGTCGAAAACGGATCGCCAATCGTGGATAAACTCAAGAACGTCGTTAAATACAATGACATCGTATGTTCCGCTCGGTATACCTTCCCCACAAACGAATCGTATATTGTCACCCCCCCCTCGCTCAGCGATATGTATAGCTTCGCGGGAGATATCGATACCGACAACACTGCGCGCCACTTGGCCAAACCATCGTGAATAGCACCCGGTACTGCAACCAAAATCCAACACACTCTTCCCACGCATGATTGGTAAGAGAAGCTTCGCGATGAGCTTCTTCTTGCCATGATGCATACCTGCGTCGAAGTGCAGTTGATCGGATAATTTCCGTAGTTCATCCATATCTATTTCGTTGCAATCAAGATTGAGATCTCTTTGGGGAAATGGCGGCCGAGAGTGGAGTAGACGCGGTGGTCACTGCTGATGTTGGGGCCGCCGCGCTTTTCGGGAGATACAAAAAAGCGCGTGAGATGAGTTTGGAGGCGTGGTGGGAGCATAGCGAAGAGCGCCTTGCCGTGCGCGATGAGCGGGTTCCCCGAGACCGTGCGCGCAATATTGAAATGCTCAAAGTGCGAGAAGCCCGCACTCAGAAACGCCCCACGCCAGTCCTTGAGCCGATACTCGCGCTCGCCGTTCATCCGGCGGGTGTGGAGAATCTCGGGCGCGACACCCATCTTGACCTTAAACTCAGGTGGGTACCCGACCTCAAGCAGGGCCTCAAGCTCCTCCTCGGTGAGATAATCGGGACGCGCCTTATCGAAGCCAAGGACGACGCCACCTGGCCTCATCGCGCGTGCAAGCTCATGAAAGGTCTTCCCGATATCGGTGGAGTGGTGGAGGGAGAAGAAGTCGAAGGCAAAGTCAAGAGAGGCATCAGGGAGCGCAAGCCGATCGAAGTCACCCACTACCGGGATGACCTTGCCCTCGCTACCGGGGGCAAGGGCGGGCACCACTTCGCGCGCAAGCGCCACAATGGGCTCGCATGCGTCGAGTGCATAGATTTTCTCGACCGCAGGAGCGCGGGCGATAATCGCGCTCCACGTGCCCGCCCCAGCCCCCATCTCGACACCAACGCCATGCAGGGATGCCGGGAGAAAGGAGCGCTCCACCCAGTGCAGAAACGCCTCGCATTCATCGAACGTAAGAGCGGGGGCCTCTTCATCAAAGGTAAACTCGTGACTAATGGCGTGCGCCCCGCGGCCAACGAAACCGGCGGCCTTACGCGCTTTGTAGTGTTCGTTCATCTCCTTGGCAAGAATTGGGTCAAGAGGCCAGTGCAGTATCTCCATTGCGACCTAGTATCACATACGCGTATACTTTCGAGAAATGGACCTCGTATCTATTGTTAATATTCTCGCCATCGCAGCGCTCGCCTTCATGTCCTTTGGGATACTCAAGCAGTGGCACCTTATCCGAAAAACGGGCGTCACGAGCGGCATCTCACTCACTGAGGTACTCATTCGATTTACAGTTACCTACGTCCTTCTCGTAAAAATACTCCTCGTGGGCGATATATACCTCATCGTGGGGCAAATTATGCTCGCGGCCGCAATCACGCTCTATATGATAACCCTCGTCCTCGTGCGATTACGCCGTGGATAGATAGCCTCCCTTGCAACAAAGAAGGCCTGTGGCACACTGACTCATATTATGAAGATTGTTGGCATTATCCCGGCCAGGGGCGGTTCTAAAAGTATTCCGAAGAAGAATATTAAAGACTTCGGTGGCAAGCCCCTTATTGCCTGGACCATTCTCTCGGCCAAGGCTTCGGGACTCGACCGCGTTATTGTCTCGACCGATAGCGAGGAAATTGCTGGGGTCGCAAAAGCGCATGGTGCTGAGGCTCCCTTCCTCCGGCCGGAGGAGCTCGCAACCGACACACTTGGCATCGAGCCGGTACTGAAACATGCGTATGAGTGGCTGCGCGACACTGAGAGCTATGAGGCAGATGCTCTGGCGCTTCTCATGCCTACCTCTCCACTACGCCAAACGCGCCATATTGAAGAGATGCTCGACCTATTCAGGACGAGCGGCGCCGACTCCGTCGTTGCGGTCAATGAGACTCCAGCAAATCACACTCCGTACTGGACGCTTACCCGAGACGAAAGTGGTACTGTCTCGCTTTGGGGTGGTGTTCCACTTCGGAATATCCTCACGCGGCGCCAGGACTTCCCGCAGAAATGCTATGCGCGTAACGATCTCGGCTATATCTTGAAACCTGCTAATCTCTACGAAGAGCGGCCGAACCTCTACGGCAATAGAGTCGAGCTCTACGTTGTCCTCGACCCAGAACGCTATGAAGCCGATATCAACACGCCGGGCGAATGGCTAGAGGCAGAAGAGAAACTGCTTAAACTAAACCGAATGTAATGAAGCCATCGTTAATACACCCGCTCGACGGCTCTCCGCAGATAAGCGACAACTGCTGGAGTGCTATTCTTGATACACTTCGTGACCGTGGACGAGGAAATAAGCCAGTTCGTTACCTTGAGTGGGGTGCGGGCAATAGCACGCTCAGCGTTCTTACGCTCGGACTCGAAACGAATGCTGGAATTGAAATAACTTCGATAGACCACAGCACCGAATTCTTTCCTACTCTCGCCGAGTCACTTATAGAGAAGGCGACCGAATACGGTGATACCCACGTCTCGTGGAGACCGCTCAAGCCGTATGCATTCTCGTTCGCTCACCTCTCACAACTCCTCGCTGACAGGCACCTCATCTCGTCCCCGTTTACCTGGACAGTGATTTGGGGGAACGATCGTATTCAATGGACTGAGGGATACGTACCGCGTTTCGGATTTCCCTTGTTCACCATCATGAGGAATAAGGTAAAGTTGCTGCTCGTAGAAGGGGCGTATTGGTGGTGGATCATACGAGGACTTGTACGAGGACTATTGAGTACTGCTGTCGAGCCTTATGAACTTGCTAAGGAGCACGTCTTGTCCAGTACCCCAGGCAGCTTCGCCGCATGGTTTAGTGTCCACTCCTCTCCCGGCGCATTGACCCTCACCCGCGGGAATACCTCTCTGACATTCTGGCACCTTCCGATTATCAAGAATATCTGCTGGAACAGAGGACTGCTGGTGGACGGCTCAGCCACACAGCTTCCAAGCTTTGTAGGCGTACCACTTACGGGAACATTCGACGTCGTGCTCGTAGATGGCAGAGCACGCGTACCCTGCATCATGCGCGTAGACCGCGACCGGCTCGTTGTCCGAGGAGGACGCCTATTTGTGCACGACGCGTTCCGAGAAGAAATGTCTGAGGCATTTCTGCGCTTTGGCCCCATTCCCACCTTCATCAACGGCTCAAACCGGATGCTGAATGGTGCCCGCCGATGCCGTCCTGATTATGGGCCGCCACTTATGTGGACAGGTTTGTCACTGACGTCGCTTGCGCAAGAGATAGTCCAGGAATTATTCGTATGGGAGAATGTCGACTAATGAAAATGAAAAGATTCCTGCATACATGCATCGATCTTTTTTATCGTGCACCACCCCGTTTTGCTGGAGGCCTCGTGGCAAATGTCCTTGGATATCACATCGTCCGTCTCGTATTTTTCCATGTGCGCCATCGTTTACGTCGTGTCCGATTGCCCCAAGATAGCCGAGCATGGGCACTGGCTAAAACCATAGAGCGAGAAGGCATAGCCGTAATCCATGACTACTTTCCTCCCGAGGTCTTCGCCTCTATACAGAGCGCGTGTATGCGCGCACCACTCTCCGTTGATAACGAACGCGCACCACTCATACGCCGCGGAGCACTTGCAGGTCCAACCGTCAAAGACTTGCTCGAAGACGCCGTAGTGGACCAAGTGGTTGCGGCAATAACGCGCAAAGATATCTTGGTGCAGCCCGTTGCTACTCTTGAGGTCACTTCCTTCCGCGCCGAGGACATCGGCTCCCGAACAACAGATGAACGATCGGACGTTATTCATTTCGATGTAGGATACCCAACCATGAAGACCATTTTCTATGTAAACGATGTTGATGAGTTGAATGGGGCTTTCAGGTATGCGCGGCGCTCTCATAAGCTCACGCCCAGCCGGCTTTGGATGGAGCATCGTATGAGCATCGCCTTCTATCGCTCACCAAAAAAGCTTCGGGAGACCGAAACACCGGAAGTAACAGCCTCATTCCTTACTAAGAACGGTCTCGCGATGGAGTCGATACAAGGGAAGGCAAATACGATGATCATCGTGAACACTATGGGCCTACACCAGCGCGGAGAGTTCTTGGGGACATCCGAGCGGCATGCGATATTCAGGAGCTTCCGGTTACTTGACTCGCTACAATATATGAAAGCGTTATTTCTCCCGGGTGCAAAGTACGCAGACTAGACGTCCCCCACTAAGTGGACGAGGAGAGAGCATACCGCCTCGCCTACCCGATCGCCGGCGCCCCCGTCGAGACGATACAGCTGCTCTGTGACAATACGTGCACGACCTTCATGATCAAGCGCGGGGTCAGCTAGGTAGCGACGAATATGCTCCACAAGCTCCTCGGCGGAATGCGCGATTGCAACGCCCCCCGTCGCGATGAGCTTCTTCATATGATCCTCGTCGTGATAGCGCACAACGCTCTCGGCATACGGCTTGGTTTCGTAGCCGTCGAAATCCACGATAATCTGCGACTTATCAAAAACTGCACTATCGATCCCCAAGGTAGTGGCCGTGTAGATGACCACATCGGCATGGTAGAGCAGGTCAGCGAGGAAGGTCGTATCTTGCTTCGTAAATTCGGTTGCCTTCGAACCGGCTTCGCCTACGATACCTTGGCCCGGCTGCACGATAATGAGGTGGGGGCGGCCTGCAACCTTTGATAAGTCAGCCGGGTGGTGGGGATGGTTGCGCACATAGAGTTCTATGGGGGGGGTGAAACGGCCACCTTCCTCAGCCTTGAGAATCGCGTCACAGACCTGCCAATCAGTATCCGAGAGGATGGCGCCTGCAGGAGCAAGGAGGACGAGCTTACGCGATGGGTCCGCCCCGATAGAACGGAAAAAAGCCTCACGCGGAGTGCGCGATATGTTTATGAAAAGATCAAATTGCGGGAGGCCAACGACCTTGATATGCGCGGCAGGGACATCATGGAGCGTGACCGCTTCATCCTTCAAGAGTTCGGTATTAACGATAAGTTGGTCTGGAATAACAGGTAAGACACCCTTGCTATAGCAATTGTCCCAAGAACGCACCATACCAACAATGGGAACATCGAAGCGCCGAGCAAGCCGCATGAGCTGTATGTCGCCTACATTGAAGACATCCGTTGCGAAGAGGAGTGCTGGCTGGTAGCGCTCGAAGAGTTCTGCGTAGAGAGTGCGGGGTGCGAAGGCACGGTCAAAGCGGCGATAGAGCGCTCGTACGAGGCGACGGTTACCGAAGATGGCCATGATCGCCCGGGCACCTACATATTCAACCAGGGCGCGGAAGGTACGGCGCGCACGATACTTCTCGACGAGCCTGTAGCGAGGGTAGTGAGCATTGATGAAGAGTCGGGCGATGCGTACCAACAAAATGATGTGACGCTCGCGCTGGATGCGAGTGTAGTCGACACCCTCGATTCGTACGCCGGGGCGCGCGAACTGCGCTTCAAAGAACTCACGCTTTTCATTCGGTACGAGTATGACGACCTCGGTATGAGGGATACGCGCAATAGTTGCAAGCGCATTGGTTTCGAGAATGTTCCGCGATATGAGACTGTGAAATGCTGTGATGAATATCGTGCGTGTGGATTCCATGTCGTGGTCGCTACTATAGCAAAAAATAGGTTGAGTGCCCTAACATGCCTTACGTGCGACAATTGTGACACTCGCAAGGGACTGGTTCGGATGCTGAACACCCTTGAAGGTGCCGCTTGGGAAGGTATCGAGGACCTCGTATCCGAGCGAGATGAGAAGCCGGGTTAGACCTGCGCGGGTAAAATGCCAGAGATGGTCGACGAGCGAGAGCGTTGGGCCCGTGGCCGGAGTATCGGGAACACGGATGACTACTATGCCGTCAGGAGCAAGGAGCCCGCGCACGTGCTCGAGGAGCCGCTTCGGATCGCGCACATGCTCAAGCACGCTATAAAGAGCGATGGTCGAGAACTGCATGTCGCTCACTATCGAGGCGAAATCTTCGTCGATTGAGCCCTGCCGAACATCGAGCCCTTTTGCCCTGGCACGAGCGACGGCTTCGCTCCCGTATTCAATGCCGATGACTGGCCTAAATCCGGCGCTGAGGGCAGCGGTGAGCGTATGACCGTATGCCGAACCGAGCTCGAGGAAGGGGCCTGTCGCGGCGCCGTACGGTATAAGCTCCTTGATGCGCATGGTGGCGATGGCGCCCGATTTCGTATCGTCCGTAGACATGCCATACATATCGTCGCTCCCTTCGTAGTAGGTGGGATGGGAGTAGAGCGCCTCGAGATATCGGTCGCCCGGTTGTGGTGAGAGGAACATAAGGTCATCGTGTTCGCAGCGCTGTATGGAGAATCGCTCACCGTTGATAAGAAAATAAGCGGTCTCCTCGCCTACCCCACCACACACCGAGCAGGCGACCGGGCGATAATCATCGGCCGGGAGCCAGGGGTACGAGAGGTCGTAGAGCGGCACATTATCGTGCATGACGTTTCCAGACTTCGACATACGGCACTACGTTATGCTTCCAGTCCATCGAGGAGGCAAAGCGCTTTGACGCCTCCGACATCTGTGCACGACGAGATGGGTCACCAACAAGATGCTCAAGGGCCTGTACGTATCCCTCGGTGTCCCCCTCTTTGACTAAGAAACCTGTCTCGCCATCTTTGAGAGCATCTTCCTGGCCACCTCCGGCAGAAGTCACTACGGGGGTACCGCAGGCCTGCGCCTCAAGGTACACCGAGCCAAACCCTTCGAAATATTCAGGAGAGTCTACTGAAACCGAGGGCAGGAAGAAAGCCTTGGCCCTCTGATAGAGCCCAATGAGCTGGTCCTCGGAGAGGTGTTCGAGACGGATGATGGAGTCGCGAAGTCTGAGCTCGTCGATCTGCGCACCAATCTTATTATCGTAGGAGTCGTTGCCATAGGAAGCGACAATGACCAACTTGAGCTCTGGGTGGGTCTCCCGGAGCTTCGCGAATGCAGGTAGTGCATGGTGATACCCCTTGCGCTGCTTCATGGTGCCCACAATAAGGACGAAAGAAATGTCTCGCGATATGGGGGCCTCGCGTGGCGCCTGGTACGCCTCGTAGGCGATACCTTGGAGCACCACCGTAACAAGCGCCCCTGGTTTCGCGTCCTCTATCTTGCGCGCCGTAATATGACTGATGGCCGCGTTCAGAGAGCTCCGCTGGTACGCCCGGACCATAAGCAGTCGCTGGCGCGGGCGATAGAGCGGTACCACGGCGTACGTAGCATACAAGCTCATAGTGTACGGCAAACGATTAATGCAAGAGGCTAGATACGTGACGACGCCCCAGGGCCAACCATCAAAGGCATGCATGAAGCGATAGCCACGCGCATACCACGCGATGATGAAGGGGTTCACGAGGAAAGTCGCGAGGGCGTTATTGCGATAGAGGACGGCGTGTGTATTCGGGAGCGCGAGCTTCTCGCCACGACACACGAGCACTAGAGGCTCTATGCCGTAATCGCGCGCCAAGGTCGAGATCATTGAATGTGCGAAGCGTCCACTGCCATTGTCTGGCTCGACGGTACTCGAAATGAAGCAAATGCGCATAACTAGCGCACAATTGCACACAGTGCCGCACACACAGCTTTCACCTCCTTTACCGTAAGGGCGGGGTGGGTGGGCAGATTCACGATTTCTTTCGAAATCTTCTCTGCAACCTGGAATCGTTGATTCTTTGGCTTCGCGATTGACTTTAAAACCTTGATCTCGAATGGTTTTAGAAGTCACCGGGCCAATAGAAATAATTTTGGCATTTATTTTTTTCCCATTTTTTAGGGATTCAAAGAAATTCTGAGCAGTCGATGAACTAGTGAAGGTAAGAAAATCGACTGTTTCTTCATGCAGTGTTTGCGTAAGCGTCTTGGATAAGCCTTCAGGTTTTACTGTTTTATAAATGGGAATTTCAGTCACATCGGCTCCCAAATCGACAAGGGATTTATTCAAGAGATCAGGGGCAATATTGGCTCTGAGTAAAAGGAACTTTTGATTCAACAGATTCATTTTTTTGAACTTGCCAAGAAGTCCATCTGTTGAAAATTCGCGCGGCATTAAATCAGGTTCAATTAAAAAAGAAGTGAGCTTAGCCCTTGTTCCCGGACCGATTGCAGCAATTTTAACCTGCCCCAAAATCCGTGTATCTTTTTTAAGACGTATGAGATGGTTGAAAAAAGCATCGACTCCATTTTCACTGGTAAGCACAATCCAGTTAAAGGTTTTAATTTGGTTAATTGCTGATTTTAATTTAGGGCTTTCGTCGATCATTTCCATTTCAATGGTTGGAACCTCAATCACGCGAGCTCCCTTATCTTCGAGCTGCTCAGAAAGTTGAGAGGCTTGTTTTCTAGACCGGGTCACCAAAACGGTTTTTCCAAAAAGAGGTTTTTCCTCGAACCATTTCAAATCTTTTCTTAGATTATTAACTTCTCCAATAACTGTCAGAGCGGGCGGCGTTAATTTTGCTTTTTTAATTTTTTCTGCAATATTAGAAAGCTGCCCCGTTACCACTTTTTGATTCGCAGTGGTTCCCCAACGAATGACTGACACTTGAGTTTTTGGTGATTTTCCATATCCAATTAATGTTTTGATAATTTGAGGAAGCGTTTTGATCCCCATAAAAAGCACAATCGTTCCACTTAAACCAGCTACGGCTTTCCAGTTAATATCTTGCTTCTCTTTCGTAGGATCTTCGTGCCCTGTAATAAAAGTCACTTCTGCGGCAAGCGTTCTATGTGTGACGGGAATTCCAGCATAAGCAGGCGCTGCAATTCCGGAAGTAATTCCGGGAATAATTTCAAAGGGGATTTTATGTTTCGCAAGAATTAGCGCTTCTTCCCCGCCGCGGCCAAAAATAAATGGATCGCCGCCTTTTAAACGAACAATTCTTTTTCCTTTTTTTGCGAGGCTCAAAAG
>OBEQ011597273.1_pt1 | contig 10740 bp, 14 predicted proteins | sample 1670901 | NCBI WGS metagenome assembly OBEQ01 (sample SAMEA104232315, study PRJEB22302) | groundwater metagenome | biome: forest; feature: aquifer; material: groundwater | place: USA | collected 2011-08-07 | depth 5.4 m | reverse complement strand
TCTTTTGCAAGCTGCTCTAGCTCACTTGAATTATCTGAACTTGCTGATAGTTTAACTAGTACACCTATTTTATTTCCTACTGGATGAATATATGACCCTATCATGCCAAAAGTATTTAATTCAAATCTTTCAAATCTTCTTACCTGTATATTCTCACCAATTGCTGCAACCTTACTAGAAATAAGCTCTGACACAGAAGTTCCATTTACTTTTGTACTTAAAAGCTGAGCTATATCTCTTGGTTTATTTATTAAAGTAACATCAGCTATAATATTCGAAAGTTCTTTAAAGATGTCGTTTTTAGCAACAAAATCTGTCTGTGTATTGAGTTCAACCAATACACCTGACTTTTTATCATTTGCAATCTTCGCAACTACAATTCCTTCAAGTGTTGTCTTTTCAGCTTTTTTAGCAGCTGCAACTAAACCTTTTTGTCTTAATACTTCACGAGCTTTATCAATAGAACCATTTGCTTCTTTCAAGGCATTTTTACATTCCATCATGCCAGCCCCGGTTGCTTGTCTTAGATCTGCTACATCTTTTGCAGTAAATGTCATATTAGCCAACTTCCTGTTCTTGGGGTACTACAGGTACTGTAATTTCTTGAAGCAGATTAGTTTGAGTTCTTGCACTAGTTACCTTTCTTAACAAGCTATTTTTACCTGTAACTGTTTTATGAACATCTGGTACTTGACCTTCATGTCCTTCAATAATGGCATTTGCCACAATAGTTGTAATTAGCTTCACAGATCTAATTGAATCATCATTACCTGGTATTACATAGTCAATTCCCTTTGGATCGCAATTACTGTCTGCAATAGCTACAACTTTAACCCCTGTAAGCTTAGCTTCTGTTATAGCAATCTCTTCTTTTTGTTGATCAATAACAAACAATATATCTGGCTTACCTCTCATATTTTTAATTCCACCGAGAGTTTTTTGTAGTTTTTCTAATTCCTTATTAAAGACTGCTAATTCTTTTTTATTTTGGTGAGACATCGTCCCTGATTCTTGCATATCTTCTAATTCTCTGAGTCTGTTTAATCTATGCCTTATTGTGTCAAAGTTTGTTAACAAACCACCAAGCCATCGCCTATTAATATAGTATGACCCACATCTAATAGCTTCCTCTTTAACAATTTCCGATATATGTCTCTTCGTCCCAACAAAAATTATATTTTTCTTTTGTGATGCTGCTTCTTTAAGAAAACCACGAGCCTTCTCTAATAAATCTACAGTTAATGCTAGATTAATAATACAAACACCATCTTTATCACCATAAATATAAGGTCCCATTTTAGGATTCCATTTTTTTCTTAAATGTCCAAAATGTACACCGGCTTCTAAAAGATCTTTTATTTCAATTGCTTCCATTTAACTAAAGGCCTATTCCCTCTCTAGTTCTTGCTTACTTTTTTACCACTGTTCTAATATTGTATTTGAAAATATTAGCTTGAATATTCTAACATGTAAAAGCCATAAAACGCTTAACAATCAAAAAACAACCCTTGAAAGCTAAAGGTAATAACTATTGGCAGCTAATAAAATAATTAATGATATGGAAATAAATCTTTAGGTCCAACCGGTACTGAAATAGGTCCAGATAAATACCTGTTTTGTATGTCTGGTGAAAAATTTACTAAATCTTCTCTAATAAGCTCAACATTAAACATTGCATGGCCTCTTGTAATAAAAATCTTTATTTATGTTCCTGGCTCACCAGATAATAGTTGATAAACACCATCTGAATTTAAACGATCTGTTCTTACTCCATCAATTGCAAAAATTAAATCTTGTGGTCTTAGTCCTCCTCTACTTGCTGGTGAATTTGGATAAATTTCTTCAACATAAGATGAAAAACCGCTTTGATGTATAAATCTCAAACCTATAACACCAATTCCTGTTTGAGGTTTTATATGGCTAATATCTTCTCTAATATTGCCTTTAAGTGTTACTTTTGATTCGGGTTTTGCCCATGGTGGCTGTTTAAGTTCTAGTTCTTCAATTGCACTGGCCTTAAATCCTAAAAGTACTAGGCTAACAATTACAAATACTATGTAGTATTTTTTATCCATGATTATTATTACAGTAATTGGTAAGTATTAAAGAGAAATTAAGAACCCCTGATTCTTAATTCTTACTTTTAAGTTTCTTTATTAACTTATATCGGCTCTTTTTGCTTAGTCTGTATTTTTATTGCTTCAATTAAGTCATTTGGTGTAATAAAGCCATGCTCTAATAATATTTGTCCCACTGGTTTATGTTCTTTACCTTCTGAATCTAATAATTTTTGTTCATTCAATGAAATATTTAGTTGTTCTTCCGTAAGAACCCCAAGGCTAATTAAAATTTCACCTAATAGATATTTTTTCTCAGTCATCATAATATTACTTAATAGCTTATCTAAATTTCTAAAACATTTCAATTATTATTATGGTATTTCTTCCTTAATTACAATTATCTTACCCTAAAATCATTATTTTAATTTCTTCATGGGGATAAACCTCAAAGCCATTAGGTACACCCAGACACTCCATTTATGGCTGCTTAGTTTCCCATCTGACCAGTTTCATAAAATCTCTGCCATACCTAACAGCAAGATCATTATAGCGGATAGCATATATAAAGAATATGAAGTATTCACAACTCTATGCTCAACGCCATCTGTTTTACTCTATTATCGTGGTGAAAACACAAGCACATCACTTAAAAAGTTTAAGTCTTCAGCTAACTTAACTTCAATATATAGATCAGAAGCCCTGCTACTTCTTTTACTTACTTTACTAACCTTCCCAACGATATGACCAGATGGATACGTAGGTAATAATGCTTGGCTTCCTATTCCTGAGGTTACAACTAAATCACCAACCTTTACATCAGTTCCTATTGGAATAAACTCTAATAACCCAACCGAATTTGTTTTTCCTGAAAGAATACCTATAAGTTTTCTTTTTGAAATCTTACAACCAAGCTTATAAGCTGGATCAGATATTAATTGAATAATAGAAGTACTCTTATCAATATCAACAATCTGTCCAATAACTCCTTTTTCACTTAATACCGCATCCCCCAACTTAAGCCCATTGGTTTTCCCTTTATCCAGTATTATTTGCTTATGCCAATTATCTGCTGTTCTTCCAATGACTGTAGCGCTAATGGCTTTATAACTTAAGTGTTTTTTTAAATCCAATATTTGTTTTAGTTTCTCCAGTTCACTGATTTGATTTCTTAAATAGTTTAATTTAATTTCAAGCAAAGAAATTCTATTTGCTTGCTCATTAAGCAAAGTTTTTGACTTAAGTAGGTCTTCTGCAGATGACTTGCTTTCATATAGTCCTTGGAAGGTTTGACTAGTAACGGTTCCTAATAGCTTATATACACCTTGACCTATACCAACTAAAGGCCTAGATAAAATCCAAGCAACTATTAGCCAAACTATCAGGGTTAATATCGTTTGAGGATTTACATTTAAAGAAAATATAGGCTTCTTTAAAAACATCTTTAGCAATTACTAGTCATTTTGCGCAGAAGCATTTAGGATTCTTCTTAAGGTTTTATCTACTAAAACCTTACCAGTACCAATCACAACACAAGACAATGGATCTTCTGCAATATGAACAGGGACTTCTGTTTCATGTGATAAGAGTTCATCTAATCCTGTTAATAGCGCACCTCCGCCAGCAATGACAATACCTCTATCATAAATATCTGCAGCTAATTCCGGTGGCGTTCTTTCTAACGTTCTTTTAACTGCCTCAACAATTGCAGCAAGAGGATCTTGCATAGATTCTCTTACTTCAGGCCTACCTATTACTACCGTTCTTGGTAACCCATTAATCAGATTTAAACCTCTTACTTCTAATTTGTCACCATCTTCACTTGTCTTAAAAGCTGAACCTAATCTAAACTTAATTTCTTCGGCTGTTCTTTCTCCAATAGCTAAGTTATAAACTTTTTTCATGTATTGAATAATTGATTCATTCAATTCATCTCCGGCAACACGAATGGATTCACTAACTACAATTCCAGAGAGTGAAATTACTGCTACTTCTGTCGTTCCACCACCAATATCTACGATCATGCTACCAATTGGCTCTGCTACAGGTAGACTAGCCCCAATAGCTGCTGCCATTGGTTCCTCTATTAAATAAACCGGACCTGCTCCTGCATTTTCTGCAGCTTCTCTTACAGCTCTTCTTTCAACCTCAGTTATTCCAGATGGTATTCCTATAGCTACTCTTGGTTTCCCAAGTGGTCTTCCAAAGTTTGTTTTGCCATTAACTTTGTCTATAAAATACCGAAGCATCATTTCTGCATGTTTAAAATCTGCTATTACTCCATCTCTTAAAGGCCTAGTTGCAATAATATGCGATGGCGTACGGCCGATCATAGCTCTTGCTTCTTCACCTACTGCTATAACCTCTTTGGTTTCATTATTAACAGCTACAACTGATGGCTCTCTTAAAACAATTCCACGCTCAGAAGTACACACAAGCGTATTGGCTGTACCTAAATCAATTCCTATATCTCTTGATAGCTTTCTCCACAACACTGTATTTTTTCCTTATTTTTGACAATTAAGCTATAATCTAGTGTAGTTGATTTTGTTAAACTGAGCAAACAATAAACTAAGGAAAAAGAAAAAGCATGAAATTAAGTGAAGCAATTATCAGTGAGAAGTTTGTTATTACCTGTGAACTAGCACCGCCAAAGGGTACAGACGTATCGAGTCTGCTAGAAATATCTTTGAAGCTAACTGGATTAGTTGATGCAATTAACTTAACTGATGGACAAGGTGGCAATATGCGCATGTGTCCCTTAGCCGCTAGCATTTTTATACTAAAGAATAAAATAGATGTAATTTGGCAAGTAACGTGTAGGGACAGAAATAGAATTGCACTACAAGCAGATTGTTTAGGAGCAAGCGCACTTGGAATCAGAAATGTTCTACCAATGCGAGGAGATGATCCAAAATCAGGTGATCATCCAGATGCAAAACCAGTATTTGAGATTGATACAACCGAGTTAATTAAAACAATAAACAGCCTAAATCAAGGAATGGATATGTCAGGAAAAGAGCTAAAAGGAAAAACTGATTTTTTTATTGGTTGTACGGCTCATCCAAATGCTCCTGATTTAAAAAAACAAAAAGAAACTCTACAACAAAGATTTGAAATTGGTGCAAGTTTTATCCAGACACAAATTTGCTATGAAATTGAACAAACAAAAAGATTTATTGATTCGCTAGGAGAGCTTGCAAAAAAAACAATTATAGGAGTTACTCCTTTAAAAGGAGTGAAAATGGCACAATACATGAATGAAAAGGTTTTTGGTGTTTCTGTACCTGAAAACATTATGGAAAGACTAGTGAATACTCAGGATGAAAGACAAGAAGGATTAAATATTGCAAAAGAAATTGTAGATGAATTAAAAAAAACAAATATTGGGGGAATTCATATCATGGCGGTAGGGCAAGAAAATGCTTTACCAAGTATTATTCAGTTCTTAACAAACTCTAAACTATCACCAATTCACTAATAAATTTACCTAATGACTTTTTATGCTATTAAAATCGAGGGCTACCCCCGAGTATTAAACCTTCAATATGTGCATATTTTATTTGAAATACCGTTGCTTTGACGAGTATTTTAATTAGAGGTAATTATCATGAAAGTTGTAAAAAGTTTATTTTTGACTTTAGTATTAGCTGTACTTATCTGTTTATCTTCTTTTGCAGACGATGACTGTACCCAATACCAAATCGACGGTGGTATGAGTTATGGCTTTGCAACTTGTACCCTCGACCCAAATGCAGATCAGGATTGTGCTGATGTAGGCGATGAATATGAAATTGTAGAAAGTATTTGTTGCTGCATACATTAAATTAGGAGAGTATATGAAAATTATTTATTTTATTTTGTTAATTGGAGCATTGCTAAATTTATCCCCTTGCTATGCATTTTGTGGAGATACTGAAGCTGACGAAAATGACAAACAATGCAATTCATCCTGTAATGGTACTGATGAAGATATAAAAGGATGTATGCCATCAACCCCTGGAACTTGTCCAGAAGATAATCATGCACAGGATGTGTGTTGCTGTAAAGATTAGTTTCTACCTACAGCCGGTTTTTTAGGTTTTGCCGAGTTTTTACAACTGGTAAGGTTGTAAAAACCTCAAGGATATCATTCTCCAGCTTGACTGGAGAATCTAGACTAGTAAGCTTATGGCTTATGTATCTGGATTCCCATTTTCATGGGAATGACAATTTGGATTTACCCGTGTTTAGTTTACACACACCTTATTGCACTATATAGTAAAATATATTTATTCTAAAAAAGAGAGGGGTAAAGATGGATATTCAGAAGATGTTAAAAGATGCTGAAAAGTTACAAAAGTCATTATCAGTTGCACAACAAGAACTAAGCAAAATAGATGTTACAGGAGCAGCTGGTAACGGACTTGTAGAAATTTCAATGAGTGCTCAAGGTGAAATCAAAAATATTAAAATAAAAAAAGAAGCAGTAGATCCAAATGATGTTGAAACACTTGAAGATTTAATCCTTTCTGCCTTTAAAGATGCTACAAATAAAGCAGTTGCTGTATCACAAGAAAAACTAGGCAAATTAACTGGTGGAATGAATCTCCCCTTTTTACAGTAATTTGATTTATGATTTGTTTACATCTTCAATTTTGGATTGCTAGAATAGTTACTTAATATGAAATATACTCGCCCTTTATTAAAACTAATAGAAGAGTTCCAGAAATTTCCAGGAGTAGGTCCAAAATCTGCACAAAGAATGGCTTTCCACGTTTTAAATAAGAATATAAAGGATGTAGAAGAATTATCAAAAACAATTATAGAAGCAAAAACACAAATCAAGAAATGTTCTACTTGCCAAAACTTAAGTGCTCTTGACCCTTGTGAAATATGCTCCAATACATCAAGAGATCTTGGAACTATTTGCTTAGTATCTGAACCTAGAGATTTATTAGCAATTGAAAGAACAAATGGTTTCAAAGGAATGTACCATGTACTCGGTGGTTTAATTTCTCCAATCGATGGTATTGGACCCGAGCAACTAGCAATTAAAGCTCTCTTACAAAGAGTAAGTAAAAATAATTTACATGAGGTTATCCTAGCATTGGACACAAGTACTGAAGGCGAAGCAACAACATTGTACCTTCATAGAATTCTTTCACCCGTTTGTACTAAAATAACAAGATTGGGCTTTGGGTTACCCGTAGGTAGTGAATTAGAATATGCCGACGAGCTTACACTAACTAGAGCATTAGAAAACAGGACAGAAATAATCTAAGTAAAAATGCGCTAAAATAATATGATACCAAGATGAAAACAGTAAAACTAAACAACATAATCTGGGGAGATGGGAAAACCTTACCACTAATAGCTGGACCATGTGTTATAGAAAGCAAAGACATTGTATTTAGGACAGCAGAAAAACTAAAAAGTATTTGTGAAAAACTTAAACTGCCTTTTATATTTAAATCATCTTACGATAAAGCTAATAGAACATCTATTGATAGCTTTAGAGGGCATGGTATAGAAGAAGGATTAGAAATATTAAATCAAGTAAAGAAAGAATTTGGTGTACTTGTTTTATCAGATGTTCACGAAATAAGTGAAATTGAACTAGTGAAAGACGTTCTTGATATTATTCAAATCCCTGCTTTTCTATGCAGACAAACAAACTTAATTATAAAAGCTGCTAAAACAGGCAAAGTAATAAATATAAAAAAAGGGCAATTTTTAGCTCCTGATGATGTTTTAAATATTGCTAAGAAGGCTTATGCAACAGGAAATGAAAACATTTTAATTACTGAAAGAGGCACTTCATTTGGTTATCATAATCTAGTCGTAGATATGCGATCGTTTGAAATTATCCATAAGCTTGGTATCCCCGTAGTATTTGATTCTACACACTCAGTCCAGTTGCCTGGTGGTGCTGGTACAACATCCTCAGGACAAAGAGAATTCATTCCAGGCTTACTAAAAGCTGCCGTAGCAGCCGGATGTGATGGAATCTTTATGGAAACCCACCCTAACCCTGATATAGCTTTAAGTGATGGACCAAACATGGTCCCACTTGATAAAGTGGAAGATTTATTAAAACAAGCTATGAGGATTAAAGAAGCAACTTATAATACCGTAAGTGCCAGCAAATAATAAACAATCAGAACCCATTGTAGAAGTTGTAGACTTGTGCAAGTCTTTTGGAAATAAAAAAATATTAGATAATGTCAGCTTTAAAGTTTTTAAAAATGAAATCTTACTAATTATTGGATGCTCAGGGACTGGAAAATCCACTTTATTAAAGTTAATCTGTGGACTGGAAGACCCGGATTCAGGCAAAGTAATACTTAAAACCGATCATATTGGAATGGTCTTCCAAGGAGCTGCATTGTTTGATTCAATGACTGTTTTTGAAAATGTTGCATTTCCATTAATCAATAATGAAAGGAGACCTTCCAACGATCAGTTAAAAGATAAAGTATTAGAAAAATTAAGATTAGTTGGTTTAGCTGGAATAGAAAACTTAAGGCCCGATGAACTATCTGGTGGTATGAAAAAAAGAGTAAGTTTTGCACGAGCTGTTATAAATAATCCTGAAGTCATCTTATATGATGAGCCTACAAGCGGATTAGATCCAATTGTTTCAACAATCATTGTGGATTACATACTAAAGCTTCAAAAAGAACTAAATGCATCAAGTATTTTAGTCACTCATAATTTAGACTTGGTACAAAGAGTTTCAAGTCGAGTTATTCTTTTATACGATGCAAAAGTTACCTGGGAAGGTACTTCACATGAACTGCTTACAACACCTAATCCTTTCGCAAGACAATTTAGAGAAGGTGCTATACAAGGACCAATGGCAATAATAAAAGAATAAAATAAAGAATAAAATGGGGCTAGTATTTATCTCCCGATGCAACTGTTACCCCAATTAAATTAATGTCTGAATAATCTCTATAAATAGTTCTTGCTAATTCACTTAACGTACTACCAGAAGTCAAAATATCATCCACTAAAATGATATGTTTAATGTTCTCTGGTATTGGATTTACTAATTTAAACGCATTGTCAATATTTTCTTTACGTTCTTTTATATTTATCAGACTATTCATAAATTTTGTTTTTTTTCGTCTAATCACTAAATCCTTGGAAAAAGCAAGTCCTAACTTTTTAGCAAAGACATCTGCGATTAAAGAAGATTGACAGTAGCCCCGTTCTTTAACTCTATGTTTATGAGAAGGTACTGGTATTACCATAATATTTTTATTCGGTATTTGAAGTGACATCTTTTCCCATAGCTCAACAAGTTTATATCCCAAATAGTTAGCAAGTTTTTTTTTACCGTTTTTAAGATTAATAATGCCCTGTCTAAGCTTTCCATCATAATAAGCCCAACTAAATACAAAAAAGTCATCAACTTGTTTTAAATAATTGTCATCTCTTATTACAAAGTTATTTTCACAAAATTCACAAACAGAATATCCTTGACAAGGATTAGAACAAATACAACAGGCATTTTCATAAAGCAGATTTAAAGCTTTTATAAATAATTGTTTCATCAATAAAAAGCCTATTGAATACAAAACAATTTGTGAATCAGGCAAATGGTGTATTAATAAGTCGGTGAAAGCTGGCGCAAAGCCTGAACTAATAACTCAACCTCATCACAAAATGATAATGAAAGTTTTTTCCCAGCCATTACAAGATAGTCATAATTCTTATCTCTTAACTTATAAGCTAAGCTAATTAAATCAACTAATAAATCAGGTTTCAATTGGTGTTTTTTAGTTACATTTACAAGATTTGATAACCCTTCATTACTAGTAAGGTTTAAAAACTCTTCTTCGGTAACCTCGTAAACAATGTCGTGAATCATAATAGGCTTACTTGGCTTATGATTTATAGTTTCTTCTCCTTTATAAGCAAATAAACATATTTGAAGCTCCTTCTTAAGTAGCTCATATACTTGAGGTTGTAATTGCTCAAGCTCACTAAAACTCAAACCCAGGGCAGAAGGCTTGTGTATATTGTCAAGGCTAGTATTACAAATCTTGGAAACTAAACCAAATGCTGAGAAAGAAACATCGTATGAGCTATCAATTCTTACTATAGCTCCCTGAAAAATGCCTTGGTTATAAAGTTTATAAGGGATGTCTTCTTTATAACACTGCGCTGTAACAACCGTGCCATCTGAAAACACAACCTCTCCAAGTGGCTTAGCTAGAGCTTTTCTGGTGGTAGGTTTAGGCATATATCTAATGTAACAGATTTAGAACTATTGTGCATAAATTGTTATCACTGCTCTTGACTTACTTTCAAATGTTTGTCATACTTCTTCATTGGTTGTTAAACCCTGATAAACAAAGGCTTTCGTAAAAGAAGTCTTTAAAAAGTAAAAAGGACCCCATCAAAATCTTCTTTTAAGGGCCATTTGTAATGAGCATTAGAAGAAGGTCCTAGGTGGCCCACAAAAAAACAAGGAGGCTCTATAAATGAATAAATCAGAAATGGTAGATGCAGTAGCACAAGCAACTGGTCTCTCAAAGGTAGATGTAGATCGTGCATTAAAAAGCACTATTTATAATATTTCTTCAGCACTTTCTCGTGGTGAGAAAGTAACATTTGTTGGCTTTGGTACATTTGAAAGACGTGACAGAAAAGCACGTATGGGTGTAAATCCACAAAGACCAACTGAAAAAAT
>OBEQ010867119.1_pt1 | contig 10740 bp, 10 predicted proteins | sample 1670901 | NCBI WGS metagenome assembly OBEQ01 (sample SAMEA104232315, study PRJEB22302) | groundwater metagenome | biome: forest; feature: aquifer; material: groundwater | place: USA | collected 2011-08-07 | depth 5.4 m | reverse complement strand
CTGCACACGAGGACTTGTTTGATGCTACGCTCGGAAAATCAAGCTCAAGGATCTAAAGAGATCCAAGTGTCGAAGCTCCAAGCGCTACTTGCGAAGCACGGCCGCGAACCCGAGCGAGCCCCAGCCACCCTCGAGCCAGCCGCAGCCCCAGCGCCACCGCCCGCCACCCCAGATGAGACACGGGACAGAGCGACCGCCGACCGCGCCGCGGAAGATGGTTCCCCAGAAGTAGGTGACGCCGGTCTTCCATTCCTCGGGAATGAGGTGGGGGTGAGCGTGGAGTTCCTCGAGAACGCGGACGTCGAGGAGAGTCTCGCCGGCCTTTTTCGCTCGCACTTTCAAGCGGCGGAGGTTCTCCTCACCTCCGACCGAGCTCTCGCCGAACTTGAGAGTAAGGACGCGCTCGACCTTCGAGAGGTCGATCACGGCCGTGTCTCCTCGATCCGGATGCTCGACGACCTCGAGCCTCACCAGTGAGGGCCGAACCGAGTAGTCCACAGTGAGAAGCCGGCCCGCCCCAACACCGTCGAAATGGCCTTCGATGAGCTTCTGCAAGCCTCGGGATACGAGGTCAGGATCCAACCCTTCCCGCACCCGGCGGAAAAGATCGTTCTGCTGCCGGGCGATTTTGCCCAGCATCGCATCGTCGGCGACTTTCGTCATGACGAACTCCTTGGTTTTTTGGCATACCTATCGTCCACGCAGAATTGCGAGAGCTCTAGGTTTGCCAGTCTCTGCGCTTCATCTAGCCGCAGTTTTTGGATCGCACTCTAAAATATAACTAAACCGAAAAATATGCTTGAGATTTGCTATACCGATGTAACCCAAAAACTGCGGCCAGATAATTTAGTGTTCTGCTTGCAATTGTACACCGCATCTTCTACTTTGTCAATAGATCAAGATTTCCTTCCAAAACCTCCTCAACTCTTGAAATCTTAAGCCCGGTTCGATGATCTTTTACTTGCTTATATGGGTGAAGTACATAAGAACGGATCTCGTGCCCCCACTCGGGCGCAACTTTTACCCGCAAGTTACCAATTTCTTTTTCGTGACGCTCTTCCATTACTTTCACAAGTTTAGCCTTGAGGAGTTTTAACGCTTTTTCGCGGTTTGCGGCTTGCGAGCGCTCAACTTGAGACGAGGCAACGAGCCCTGTCGGTAGGTGTACGATTCTCACTGCCGTTTCAACTTTGTTTACATTCTGGCCGCCTGGCCCCCCGGCACGAGAAAACTCAATTTTTAAATCTCTATCGGGTATTTGGATTTTGGATTCGTCTACCTTGGGCAAGTCGGGTAAAACCTCAACGAGCGCAAACGAAGTGTGTCGTAATTTTTTTGCGTCAAATGGAGAGATTCGCACAAGCCGGTGCACGCCATACTCATCTTTTAACCGGTCATAAACCCCAACACCCGAAATTTCTAGTGTTGTATCGTTCACAAAAACTTTTTTCCATTTTTTAATATCGGCGTAACGTGAGTACATCCGGAGAATCATTTTTGCCCAGTCTTTAGCATCATCCCCGCCTGCGCCCGCTAATACAGAAATTGTAACGGTGTTAGGATTGTAATTCATTTTTACTCCAAACCGACGCTAGAAAAAGATCCTTTTGTAATAAGTAAAACCGCTATTACTACCAAAATATAACCTAGAAATTGATAGGTGTTGGGATAACCACCGACCCAAAAGTGCCGAAAAATAGAAACAATAACGGGACCCAAAAGAAGTATTGTTGCTATGGTAATAACATTTCCACCAGAAGTGAATGCTCCAATATAAAAATAATCGGCTAAAAAATAAATTGCTCCCAATAGCATTGTTAACCAAAAATATCCTCCCTTTGGGAAAACAGGCTCTTCATTAAGAAGCTTCGAGCTCGACAAAAAGATCAGAGACAGAGGGATGAAAGGAAGAGTGAAAAGAAAGGTTAACGCAAGATTGCTAAACCTCCCAAGTTTTTGTTCAACAACAACCGAAGTTAATGCGTAAAGAGTTATTGCTAAAATTGCGAAAATTACTGGTTTCATATGGTTTTATATTCAATTTATGAGCCACCTCCCGGATTCGAACCGGGGACCTTTGCTTTACGAAAGCACTGCTCTACCAGCTGAGCTAAGGTGGCAAAAATACAGTTACTAATTACGAGTCGTTTTTAAGTAATCGTAAATATTTAAAACCGCTTTTATGGCGTCTCCCGCCGAGATGTTGTTCTGATTGTATAACACATCGCTCGAATCTCCTGCAACCCAAATACCAGGAGTGTTGGATTTTTGAGTCTTGTGATCAATTACAACCCTGCCCCATTCATTTTTATTTACCAAGTCTCCCAAAAACTCGGTGTTTGGCATCTGGCCTATTTTTACAAATACACCCCGCACTTTCAATTCTTTTGTCTCGCCTGAAGTTTTATCGAAGTATTTTAAGCCCGATACCGTCTCTTCTCCTAAAATTTCTTTAGGTTCGGCATTAAGAATAACGGTTACTTTTGATTCGCGTAAAATTCGCTCTTCTAGCACCGGATCGCCTTTTAGAACATCGCTTCGATGAATAAGTATGATATTTTTTGCGTAAGGCAAAAGATCGTGAACGGCTTCGAGGCCAGAATTACCACCGCCCAAAACTGCCACGCTCATATCTTTAAAAATTGGTGCGTCGCAAGTACTGCACCAGGCCACCCCCTTGCCGTCGAACTTATCCTCACCAGGAATACCGAGCCGCTTATAGCGACTACCTGTTGCAACAAGCACTGTTTTTGTTTCAAGCGTTTTACCGCTTTCGGTTGTAACTTTAAAAGTCGGCCGAGTCTCCTTCGCGTCTTCGGTTAGTAAAATACTCGCCACCTTATCACCTTCAATAATTTCAATATCTTCTTGCGCCTTCAGATGTTCCTCTAAAGACTTCGCCAAATCAAAACCGGAAATTGATTTTGCGCCAATCCAGTTCTGAATATCCGCGGAGACAAGCGATTGCCCGCCAAACGAATCGGTCACAAGAACAGTCTTGATCTTTTTCCGCGCGGCATAAACACCAGCCGCTACTCCGGCAGGACCACCACCGATAATAATCAAATCGTAAATCATAATTACTTATAACAAATAACTAAACTAAGCTTGTTATCGGTTAGGGGTTAATTTTTATTTGACGCCGAGCGCCTTCGCAATCGCTCCCTTATTAAAACCAACAAAAACCTCACTACCAATTTCAATCACCGGAACGCCCAACTGATGCGACTTTGCAATCATTGCTTCGCGCGCGCGATCGTCTTCAGCAACGTTATATTCTTCGTAATTAACGTTATTGGTCTTAAAAAAATCCTTTGCCATCTTGCAATAGACGCAACTCGGAGTTGTATAAATCTTTACTGTCATTTTTTATTTGTCTAATGGCTCTGAAAAATTCCAGAGCGCAAACACTACGACGAGACCTCCGACCATTAAGTTGTTCCACACAACCAAATTAAGTCCCGAAAACCCCAATATCCAAGGCGAGAGAATCAGCCATATGCCCAATCCAAAAATTGTCCAGTGGTTCCACTTCATATGGTTTTTACATATTAATTATAACGCGAATCCGGAACCTAAAAAGAGGCGAATCGCTATCCGTCCCTGCTCAATCTAAGTAAAACCCCCGATTTTACTCAAGCGCCCGATCAATAATTGCTTTTACTTCTGCGTAAGGAAGAGCTCCGTTAATTACGTATTGCTTTCCTTTTTTACCGAGAACAACAGAATATGGCGTGCCCCGAGCTCCTGCGCCAAGCGCATCAGAAATATCTTTTGACACCTTGTCAGCATAGCGACCGCTTGCGAGGCACGAAGCAAATTTTGCTTTATCGAGACCGATCTCGAGAGCAACCTTAGGCAACTCTGCCGGATCTAATCCGTTATTTGATGGCGTGATCTCGAATATTCGATTTACGTAATCCCAAAACTTTTGATTCCCTCCAATCTCGTTTGCACACTCCGACGCCGACGCTTCATTACGAGACTTGGGGTGAAGTTCGTCGATCGGGAAATGGCGATAAACCCACGCAACTTGTCCTTTATAATCCGCAATAATTTTCTGCATCGTGCTATGAAACTGTTTACAAAAAGGGCACTCGAGATCTGAAAACTCTACTACTTTTACCAAAGCGTCAGGATTTCCAAAAACATGATCGTCGCTACTAAAGGGACGGAGAGTTACCGATCCAGTAGCTCCCACGTTATTATTTACGGATGCGCCAAGATTGCCTTGAAGATCTGAAACGGTTGCGCGTTTCCCAGCGCTCCAAACAAGCGAGCCGGAAACAAGAAGCGCCGCAATCAAAATACTAGCAGGTAGAAAGTAATCTCGATTTGGTTGAGTCTGCGCATTGTCTTGGTTCGTATTTTCTTGGTTTTCGATCATTTAAATATTTCTTATTTTTATTCTTCGCGCCCCAATGGTAGAATCTTAAGCAAGAACGCCATGAAAGTCAATTTTCAAGAACTCAAGAAGCTACTTTTTTTAAATATATCGCCGAAACAAACCATTATCAAAAATACATTTTGGTTAGGTTTCGGAAATTTCGCGAGCCGCCTTATCAAAGCGCTTCTTATTATATATGTAGCTAGGGCTTTGGGTTCTTACGGATACGGTGTCTTTTCTTACGTAGTAGGCCTCGCCGCTTTCTTTACCACGTTTCAGGACATTGGTATCACCGGAACCTTAACGCGAGAGGGCTCTAAAAACCCCGAACGTTTAGGTTCGTACATATCGGCATCGCTTGCAATTAAAATAGTGCTCCTCTTTATAAGCCTAGCTCTTGTTCTTTTTGTAACACCGTTATTTTTAAACATACCGGAAGCGGTTGCGCTCCTACCGATTGCGGGATTGCTTATAGTCTTTGATTCGCTAAGAGATTTTAATACGGGCATTATCCGCGCTGAGGAAAAAATGCAAGTTGAGGCCTTGATAGCAGTCTTCACAAATATAGCGATCACTGCCTTGGGAATTTTATTTATAGTTCTCGACGTATCTTCAAAAAGCTTGCTTATTGGGTACACCTTAGGATCACTTGCGGGCACGCTTATGTCTTTTTGGATTTTTCGCCATCACTTCAGAAACCTTCTGGAAAAATTTGATAAAAAGTTGATCGGACCCATTATAAGAGAAGCTTGGCCATTTGCCCTAACCGGCGTATTTGGAAGCTTAATGATCACGGTCGACACCATAATGTTGGGCTGGCTAAGGGGCGCGAGCGACGTTGGATTTTATTCCGCAGCCCAAAGACCAGTACAGCTCTTGTACCTTATTCCCACATTTCTCGCCGCAAGTGTTTTCCCCGTACTCTCGAGACTCGCTCATGCGGACAACGATAAGTTTCGAGCTGTGTTTGAAAAAACTTTAAAGTCGCTTTTTCTCTTGGCGATCCCGATCGCAATCGGCGGAGTTCTTCTCTCAGATCAGATTATCATCCTACTTTTTGGCGAGCCATTTAGACCGGCAATTATTTCTTTCGCGCTTCTTATTACCACGGTGATTATAGTATTCCCAAGTTACGTGATGACGAACTCAATTTTTGCTTACAATAGCCAAAGTTTTTTCATGAAATCAGTTTCTGTCGGATTCATAATTAACGCCATTCTTGATTACATACTAATTCCTCACTATGGCGGGCCCGGGTCCGCGCTTGCAACCATCGTTTCGCAAATCATTATGAATCTATTTTTGTGGAGAAAAATGAAATCAATAAACCGTTTCGAAATTTTCCATAACCTTAAAAAAATAATTATCGCTACAACATTTATGGGCATTGGGGTGTTTTTATTAAAAACCTTAGGTGTGCCGGTGATTTTTAATATATGTATTGCGGTAATGCTGTATCTTGCTTTGTTGTATTTCCTAAGAGAGCCTCTTATTGACAAATCATCTATTTCTGGCATTTTAAGGTAAGTACATTTCGCGGGAGAAAAATTGAAGCGCTCTTTTTCTGCGAAGCTAAAAAGAGGAATCCTTGTCGCTCTTCCTATAGCGATTATTTATTTTGTATTTTCCAAAATCTTCTTTTTAGCCGCTCTAGAAGCAGAAAAAATACCGGGCCCAAAGATTACCGATGGATTGATCGGTATTGCGATCGGAACATTGATAATAGTCTTGATCGCGATCATCGCCGACAAGATTATTGATTTTGTACCGTTCGACCGGCCATTCCTAAAGTTTATTGAAAAGAAGTTACCGTTTTTTGGAATGTACAAAGCAATCATGAGAGACACGGAAGGAAGGATTTTCCAAGAAATTTCGTATTATGATGGGGGCGTATTGCGTAGGGGCATCTTAACATCCGAAGCTTACACTGTTAACATTTTTGGAAAAGATGTTGCGGTGTGGAACGTGCTTGAACCAAGGCCTGGATCCGCAGGGGGCAGGACATGCCAACTAGAAGAGCGCGAATTCTCACGAACGGGACGAAGTGGTTTTGAAACTATAAAGGAAATTGTTCTTGGTTATGGTATTAGATAATAAGTGAAAAATCCGCCTAATTTTAGGCGGATTTATTGTTTTTGGACCAGCTAGACGGTAATATGAGGGTATATGTTATGGGCTAAAAAAGTCCTTATTTTAATAGGCGATGTTTTGGCGCTTTATCTTTCTTTGGCCTTAATGTTGGTTATTCGGTATGGGCTACGCGGTTTTTTAGGAAAAGTTCAAGATCATTTTGTGCCATTTTCGATTATTTTCCTTCTTTGGATCTTTATATTTTACCTCGCGAATCTCTACCGCCCCCACACATTTAGAAGTCGGGCCGTGCTTTTGAGCACGCTCACAATATCGGTATTGGTTGCGCTAATCGCTTCAATGATCGCTTTCTATCTTTTTGGAAGCTTTTTTGAGCTAACTCCAAAAACAAATCTTTTAATCTTTGGCGCAGTATTCATATTTATAGGTTTTATTTTTAGGCGAGCGACACTCAATATTTTTGTAAGCGGGGCTATTCCCATAGTTATCTTCGGTACGACCTCACTTGTAGAAGAAGCGGTTGAGTTTCTTAAACAAAATCCGCATGCTGGTTATCGCGTTGCTTTTTGGTACAAAGAACTCTCCGCTTCATCGCTTGAGACGGCCTCGAGTCGCGCAAAAGAAGAAAAGGTTGAGATGGTAATAATTGCTGAGTCCCATCTTACCAAAGAAATGGCGAGCGTAATCGTGCAAAAACTTCTTTCCAAGGAAGTGATGATTATTAACTTTTGGGATTTCTATGAAATGGTTTTTGAAAAAATTCCCCTAGAAGAACTTGAGGAAAGCTGGTTTATCGAAAACGTTACAACGCGGCGACCAATTTATGACAGCGTAAAGCGTGCGCTTGATTTATTTTTAGGAGTAATTTTTAGCATCGCGTTCTTTTTACCAGCCCTCCTTGTTGGGGCGCTTATAAAAGTTTCCTCACGGGGTCCGGTAATTTTTTCTCAAGAGCGCACCGGAAAAAATGGAATGGTATTCAAAGTTTATAAATTCCGCACCATGCGCGAAGGAAATTCCGGACCGCTTTGGACGGAAAAAAACGATAATCGTCTGACAACTATCGGAAAATTTTTGAGATTTTCTCACCTCGATGAAATTCCTCAACTCGTCAATGTGTTAAAAGGTAATATCTCATTTACCGGTCCAAGGCCTGAGAGAATAGAGCTCGTAGATCAATATCGAAAACTTCCCTATTATGACATGCGCCATGTGATAAAGCCGGGGTTAACCGGCTGGGCACAGATTAACTATCGCCCAAGCGCATCCCTTGAAGAAGCTTATGAAAAACTTCGTTATGACGCGTACTACGTAAAAAACAGATCACTCCTGCTGGACTTAAAAATTATTTTAAAAACAATAAAATACATATTCACTTCGTATGTTAAGTAGGATCAAAACACTACTACTCCATAATAGGAATACGCGACAAACTGTCGCTAAAAATATTTTTTGGCTCACGGTTGGCCAGATAGGCACCCGTCTTTTGAGATCGCTCGTAATAATTTATGCCGCCCGAGTCTTGGGTACTGGAGAGTACGGAGTTTTTTCTTACGTCTTAGGGCTCGCCGGATTTTTCTCAATATTTGTAGACGTCGGTCTTAATCCTATTCTTACCAAAGAAGCGGCTAAAAATCCTGATGAGGCAATTAATTATTTCGCGACTATATTTTGGATTAAAGCCACATTTCTTGCTCTTACGGCATTAGCAATAATTTTTCTGGCCCCTCATTTTTCGAAAATAGAAGAGGCCAAGGTGCTTCTTCCTCTCGCGGCAATTCTTGTCGCTTTTGATGGACTAAGAGAGTTTGCGTCCGCGTTCTTTAGAGCAAAGGAAAAAATGGAGCTTGAGGCGCTCATAACCACGGTTACAAATGTCGCTATCACTATTTTTGGTTTTATTATTTTGCGAAAAATACCAACCGCAGGAGCATTGGTCACGACCTATGCCTTAAGCGCTGGTACAGGAACATTGCTCGCGGTATTCCTTCTTAGGCATGAATTGAGGTCCATTCTAAGCCGCTTCAAAAAAGAACTCTTGAAGCCGATTCTCATTTTAGCGTGGCCCATCGCTCTAGTTTCCTTGACAAGTGTTTTGATGCTGAACGTTGATATTATTATGCTCGGATTTTTCAAAACAGCGCAGGACGTTGGTCTTTATTCGGCAGGTCAAAAAATTGTTCAACTTCTTTATGTTTTTCCGGCAATTTTAGCCGCTAGTCTCTACCCTGTATTTGCGAGGTTTGTCGGCCAAAAAAATAACGAAAGGGTTAAGGAGCTTATGGAAAATGGTGTCGCTATGTCTCTTCTTCTCGCGATCCCTCTCGCAACCGGTGGGATTATTTTGGCTCAAAGCATAATCCGATTTCTCTACGGCGCATCCTATGGGGCGGCGGCACCAATTTTCCAAGCGCTTTTATTTACGGTTTTTACTAATTTTCTCTCCGCTCATTTCGCTAATTACATAATGGTCTACGACCAGCAAAAAAGAAGCCCCATGATCGTTCTTGCGGGCTCACTCGCAAACGTGGTCTTTTGCGGAATACTAATTCCGCTCTATGGCGCCTTGGGAGCCGCAATTGCTACCGTGCTTGCTCAAGCGCTCTTTCAAGGCCTGCTTTGGCGCTTAACGAAACAAATTAATAATTACGACACTTTGCGCCACCTTAAAAAGATTACATTCTCGGCCGTTGTGATGGGCGCAATCGCTTTCACGCTAAATACTCTGGGCCTTCATGTGATCGTAAATATTGGCATTTCAGCAATCGTGTACTTCGTGATCCTTTACATGTTAAAAGAAAAAACTCTTCTCGAAATTAAATATTTATTTTCAAGAATTTAAAAAATGTGTCCCGTTAGAGATTACCCATATAGTCTTTATGTATAACCCAACAATAAAAAATAAACGCAACACAAAGGTCTTTTCTAGCGTATACGGAAACGATAGCGTTTCCCATCTCTAACGGGATGTGCGGCATATCAGGAATTTATCACTTCAATAACTCGAGGGTTGTGAGCGAGGCCGAGCTTACCAAATCGCGCGATACGCTTATTCATCGCGGGCCGGATGGAGGAGCGAATTATATCTCACCGGACAAAAAGGTGGGCTTGTCGCAACGCCGACTTGCAATCATTGATCTTTCGCGTGAGGCCGCCTGCCCCATGGCAAATGAAAGCAAAACAATCTGGATAACTTATAACGGCGAGATATATAACTTTAAGCTGCTTCGCGAAGAGCTTATAAAACTCGGGTATAAATTCAAAACTCAAGGCGACACAGAGGTGATTCTTTATGGCTATGAGGAGTGGGGCGTCGATGTTGTGAAGCGTCTAAATGGGATGTTTGCATTTGTTGTTTGGGACGAAGAAAAAAACATACTTTTTGCCGCTCGCGATCACATGGGCATAAAACCATTATTCTACGCGGAGCAAAACGGAACTTTTTATTTCGGATCGGAAATAAAAGCAATTCTTAGTAATCAGGATTTCAAGAAAGAGTTAAACGAAGTTGGCGTTTTTCACTACCTAACCTTTTCCTCAACTCCTGCGCCTTATGCCTTATTCAAAGATGTTCAAAAGCTCGAGGGCGCTCATTATTTATTGATTCGAAATGGAAAAATTGAGACAAAAGAATATTGGAACCCCGCTCACGCCGAAAAAGAAACTCTTAACGAAAAACAATACGTCGAGCGTGTCCGCACTCTACTTGAAGAATCAATTCACTCCCAGATGGTTTCAGATGTTCCTTTCGGTTGTTTCCTCTCGGGTGGAATCGACTCCTCAACAAACGCAGCGTTAATGAGTAAAGCTCTTGGGAAACCTGTTGAAACATTTTCGGTAGGCTACAAAGATTTTGATGAGAAAAACGAATTTGAGCACTCAAGGAAAATCGCGAAGATTCTTGGCGCAAAAAATCATGAAATCTTGCTTGATGAGTCCCACATGCACGATTTCTTGGGTCAGTATGCGAAATACGCCGATGATCCAAACGGCGATCAGGTCTGCTTCCCCCTATTCCATCTTTCAAAACTCACGCGCGACTCCGGCGTAACTGTGATTCAGATCGGTGAGGGGTCGGACGAGATTTTTGCCGGATACGATCAATATATTAGAGCGTTAAGGTTGCGCGGCCTGTGGAAGCAGCTCGAAAAATTACCTCAATTTATAAAAAACGGATTGTGTAAAGGCGGTGAAGTTTTGGGCGAGTTCGGAAAAGAGTATTTGCGCCGGCTTGCTCTAAACCAAGAACCGTTTTGGGGGTT
>OBEQ012911973.1_pt1 | contig 10742 bp, 11 predicted proteins | sample 1670901 | NCBI WGS metagenome assembly OBEQ01 (sample SAMEA104232315, study PRJEB22302) | groundwater metagenome | biome: forest; feature: aquifer; material: groundwater | place: USA | collected 2011-08-07 | depth 5.4 m | reverse complement strand
TTGTCTGAAAGAAGACGAACGCACTGCGTGACTAAAGGTGTGAGCATCTCGTTGAGTTTCCACGTTTGTCCCTCGGTGCCGCGGCCATAGACGGGCGGATCCATAATGATGCCATCGTATCGCACGCCACGCTTTTCTTCGCGGGCCAGAAACTTGAAGACATCATCAACGATTAGGCGTACCCCGCCAGCCTCGCTTCGCTCGCGGCGGGACAAGCCGGGCGCATCAGCGAGTCCGTTGAGTGCAAGATTTTCTTTTGCCCAGCTCACGATGCCTTTTGAGGAATCCACATGTGTCACCGACGCCCCCGCTTTTGCACAAGCTACAGTCGAACCACCCGTATACCCAAACAAGTTCAAAATGTTCTCACAAGACTCCCTTCTGCGCAGAAGGGAGTCTTGTGAGAACATTTCTCGCAACCATTGCCAGTGAACTGCTTGCTCGGGGAATAGTCCGGTATGTTTGAATGCCGTTAGCTTAACCACAAACCGTAAATCCTCCCAGCCAATCTCCCACTGTTCAGGGACCGTTCCCTTCCATCCTCCGCCAGTGCCCTTGCGAACGTAGATTGCGTTAGCTTTGGCCCACTCGTTTTCAGGTAGTGTTTTTGACCAGATTGCTTCCGGGTCCGGTCGTCTTAAAACATACCTACCCCAACGTTCAAGCTTCTCGCCTTGACCAGCGTCAAGTAGCTCGTAGTCCTTCCAATTTGCTGGTGTCATCATGTTGGCGGGAGCTGAGGGAATCGGACCCACGACGGTGGATTTGGAGTCCACAGTTATACCACTTAACTAAGCTCCCCGGCTTTTGCTAGATATTGTTCCGCTACAGATCTTAAAACCCTACTTATCGCATTTGAGCCATAGCTGACGCAAGCGCATCCATGGTATCCTTCCCGGGCATACTTGTGATTGCTTGGCTTGAGATAAGGTCTCATGAATTGCGATAGAGGAATATTAGTGATATTTGACCAGAAACGCAACTGCTTTTCTTTGTTGTGGTAGTCATGCAAGTGGACACATACTTGTAAGCGCTTTTCATCAAGAGGGAAACTTTTGCGAAGCAAGGCAAGGAATGATGCGATGAGCTGAGGGTCAGAATTTGTAAACTTTACGCCTCCGGTTTTATTTCCTTCGCACCAGTAAATGAGGCTACAAAGAAGCAACGAGAGCTTTGCCGTAGATCCTAGCTTTGATAAGTAAGCGCTCGCTTCAGTTGTTGCAGTAAGTTCCCTTGCTATTCTTCTCTTGCGAAGGGTTTCTTGTGAATTCTGTTGCCCAAAAGTATATCTATTATCGAGGCGCTCTCGCGCCATAGAGGACAACTCTACGGCGCGAACCCATAATGAAAGGGTGCTTTTTGACACGGGTATCAATTTCGCCATCTCTTTTATTGAGTAGCCCTGTTTGCGCAGCTCAATTGCTTGTAATTTCTCATCTAGTTTCACATAAACATGTGAATAGGTTCGATTTTTGATCACAAACAACCGCCTGTGGATAGGCGGTTGTCTCGAGATGTTTCTTATTTCTTCTTCTCCTTATGAACAGTGTGCGCCATGCACCAGTTACAGTGCTTTTTAAATTCCAATTTACGCTCGACGCGCTTTTTGTGCTTATGCGTCCAGTAATTGATACGCTTGCACTTTGAGCAGACGAGTTTTATTACGTGATCTTGAACTCCCATGGTCGTAAATTAAGGTCGCAGAAGTAAGAATTATGGTCACGACATAGTATCAAACACCTCGTCAAAAAGCAAATTATCGTTTGTGATAGAATACAGCCATGCAAGAAGAGTTGGTGCCCTCAATGTTTGATGTTATGCCGCTATCGGTGGGGCAATTTCTCGATGCTGTCAACGTTGCCCTGCGTGGTCGGCCAGCGGCCGTCTTTGGTGAGGTGACCGAATTCAAAGAGAGTACGAAGTGGATTTCATTTAGTCTCAAAGACAAGGAAGAAGAAGCACTTCTCAAGTGCGTCGTTTCAGTCTGGCGGTACCGCAAGATGGGCGTGCGCGTTGAAGATGGCATGGAGATCAAAGTAACGGGCAACCCAAGCATCTCCAAGCGTTGGGGCAGCTTTGGGTTCTGGGTAGAGACGATCGAGCCCCTAGGCGAAGGGTCACTGAAGCGCGCCTACGAGCTCTTGCTGAAGCAGTTACAAGCGGAAGGATTGTGCACACGGAAACGTCCACTTCCTGAGTTCGTTCGACGCATCGCTGTCATCACCTCACGCGATGGCGTCGTCATCCAAGACTTTCGCAAAAATCTGGCAAAACGTGGCATTGCCATCACCCTTATTGATACTCGCGTTGAAGGCGCGACGGCGGTGCCCGGTCTCCTTGCTGGTATTACTTGGATAGGGAAGCATCACGAGCAATTTGATGCCCTCGTCGTTATGCGAGGCGGTGGCGGGCTCGAGAGCATGCAACCCTTCAATAACGAAACCGTCTGTCGTGCACTCTATGCATGTCCCATTCCCGTTATTGCCGCCATTGGCCACGATGTTAACGTGCCGCTCGCCGCCCTTGTTGCCGATCGCGAAGTCTCGACCCCGACCTCGGCGGCAGTGGCTGTCAATCAGACATGGGACAGGCTTACGATTGGTTTGCCGGTCCTCACGCAAAAGATGCTACGGGGTTTCGCCGAAGCACTCTCTACCGAACGCATACGTCGCGCTTGTGAACGGATTCTGCCTCAATATACGCAGGTGCTTCAGAATATGCGGCATAGGAGTACCCTCGCCTCGTCGCACATGATACACGCATACAAGCAACTGTTAGCGAAGTGGTATGCTCTCGAGCAAGCGTTTCGCATGGGTGCATTGCGCGTCGGCGAAGCAATCATACGATCGCGAGAGCTCGTAAATCGCCTTGAGCGACTCATCAGCTTTGCCAGCCCCGAGCGGCAACTGCGCTTAGGCTATAGCCTTGTGCAGAACAGAGAAGGAAAGATTATCAAGTCGACAGATGGTTTAAAAATAGGTGAATGGATTCGCACACGTTTGGCATGTGGTAGTATAGATGCAACCATTGATAAGCTGGACAAATAATCTCATGAAGAAAACGAGTATCAAACAAGACTTAGAGAAGCTCGAACTCATCGCTGGCTGGTTTGAGCGGGAGAAAGATATTGACGTCGAAGAGGGCCTCGCCAAGGTTAAAGAAGGGGCGGTGCTGGTCAAGACGCTGCGTGCCGAACTGAAAGACGTCGAGAACCAATTCGAGGAAGTGAAGAAAGAGTTGCTCGAAGACTAGAGAGCGGGCTTTAGCTTGTAGGTTGTAGAAATTTGTGGACGAGGCTCGAAGCTTCCTCAAGGGCGTTGTTCCAGAGCCAGTGGACGCGAGGGTCGTGTTTCCACCACGTCAGTTGCCGTCGCGAGTACTGCCAGCTGGCTGTTTCAACACCTTTGATCATTTCTTCTTTTGAAATCAATTTTTGCAGGTAGCGAGCGACAAAACGATACTCGAGGCCGAAGCTATCGAATCGCTCCCATGATAAACCTTCACGGTGTAAGCGCTCGACTTCTTCGATCATGCCATGGTTTAGTCGTTTTATGAGTCGCTCGTGAATCCTGGTACGCAATTCCTCGCTGGGAGGAAGAAGACCGAGGAGGAGTACGGAGTACGAAGGACGGAGTACGGATTGTCTTGGCACGGAACCGAGTGCCGTGGCGATTTCGATGGCGCGGATAAGACGACGCGGGTTATCTTTCTCGATTTCACTGGCGCGTCGCGGGTCAAGCTTTTGCAATAAGTTAAAAAGTCCTACGATCGTAGAATTATTTAACTTCTTGCGCAGGGCGAGATTTGGGGGGACGTGGGGGAAATTAGTGCCGTCAATGATCGACTTCACATACTGGGCTGTCCCTCCGCAGATAATGGGAATATTCCCCCGACATCGGATGTCGGTGGTTATTGTTTGGGCAAGCTTTTGATATTGAGCAACACTGAATTGTTCTCGAGGATCAGCGACATCAAGGAGGTGGTGGGGGACACTGCTTATCTCGGCCGGTGTGATTTTGCCAGAGCCGACATCCAAACCGCGGTAGACTTGCCGTGAGTCAGCAGAAATGACTTCACCGTTGAAGTGAAGGGCGAGCTCAACCGCTAATTCGCTTTTGCCGCTTGCGGTCGGGCCAACGATGGCGATGAGGGGTTGTATAGGCTGGGCACATGTCTTCTTCATGCTACTATACTACGCATATGTACGTGCGTGTCCACGTTTCGCCGAGCGTCAAGCGTGAATTTGTTATCAAAAAGTCCGACGAGCTACTTGATGTCGGCGTGCGGGAACCGGCCGAACGTGGATTGGCCAATGCACGTGTCCGCGAGCTTGTAGCACTCCACTTTAGCGTTCCCGAAACGGCGGTACGTCTCATCTCCGGCCATACAGGGAGAAATAAACTGTTCTCTATCCAAGACCAGGACTGAAGCATATAATAGCTCCCAGAAGATTACCACCAGTAAGTAGCGCTCTCTATGAAGATAAACATCGTAGCGACGCATATGGACTTAACATTGGCAATAACAGACTATGTCAAGAAGAAGCTTAATAGTCTAGAAAAACTGATCGACACGTCGGGGGATAAGGAGGTACTGACGAAAGTGGAGATTGGAAAAGAAAGTACGCATCATCAAAAAGGGAATATTTTTGTAATGGAAGCACACCTGCTCTATCGTAAAGAAACCTACACCACCAAAGTACGTGGCGAGGATCTCTATGCAGTCATTGACGAAGTGAAAGATGGACTCTCGCGCGAGTTGAAAGCGACAAAGGATAGACGAAGCACGCGCGTTAAAGCCGGCGCGCGAAAGATAAAAGAACTACTGCATGCGGCGACGTGAGTGGATTCACTGGGCGACATTTATAATCGTCGCTCTCTTCATGGCGACAGCGGTGATTGCGTACGGAAAAATTGCGTTCGCAGACATCGAACAGCAATCAACTCATTCGCTCCTGCTCTCACCGCAGTCCCGTGCAAGCGCGAAACTCCTGCACGACAAAACCCTCGAGCTGTAGTCATGTAACTACTCACAAAACCGAGTCGTGGCTCAACCAGCCAAGGTTCAACCTTACGTAAGGTTGAACCTTGGCTGGAAACGGCTCAACGCCAATAACAGTTGCTCGGTTTTGTGAGCAGGTACTAAGTCATAGTTGCACCAATATCAATCCCGTGGTATGGTACGCAAGGCTTCCCGTGAGTATCGGGAAGGAGTACCTAAGGAGGAATTAGACGATGATCGAACTGCTACACACTGCCGCTGACGTGGTCATTTTCCTGCTATCACCGAATCCATCGAGCGGAGGCCAGCGTCCTGCTGGGCCTGATGATTTCAACATCGTTCTTGCCATCATGGCGAGAATTTGGTTCGGTCGAGAGCGGATCGCGAAAGTTCGAAAACTCTGGAACGAGTACTGCGATTCCCTAAGCCTAAGACGGGATGTCTCAATAGATGATTGGTTGTTGCATCAAGAGCAGGTCATTTCAGATAACGACGAACACATGCGTCGTTGCAAGGAAAACCTCGCAGAAAAACTCGCAAAGGATGGAGACCAAGAAGCAGTCAGCGGGCTTTTAGTAGAAGGCAGTCTCCGTGCATACAGACAGGCCATCGAGCCTCCCTTGCATTCCGCTGGAGGCGGATGGGAGAAAACACCGATCGCCGTAGTGGGAGTGGTTCAAAAACCGCTCGACGCGATCGTCTCCAATCCACCAGGCGATTTCGACTTCGGTCCGGGGGCAGATTCGGGCGGGGCAATGGACTTGGAGCGTATCAAGGTCCACGATTCCGAGCGGGTAGCTGACGTCCGCGCCGCCGAAGTTGGAGCCGCTGCAAGTGGTGAAAAGGAGGAGCTTCCCAAGGATCTCTGGCGCGACGACGACGGAAAACTGCACCAGATCGGCTCGCATCGAGAGGGTTCCTGCTTTTGCGCTCCAGAGCACCTCCTGTTGAGAAATAAGTAACTCTGGTGCTGCCACGCTAACAATTTGGTCGGACTTCGAACCCTCGCGGGCAGGCGGGGGTTCTTCTTTTCCACTTTTGTTATCTATTCGCTTATTCGCGCGAATAAGCGAATAGATAAAGGTGAAGTGTTGCAAAAAGTTTTTCTTGTTTCGCGAATGGTGATATTGATACAGAAGTCGAACTAACTCACGAGATGTGGTTGCCGCGAAGGAAGTTCTGCCAGTTCATTTCTTTTTTGCCGGCGGGGAGGACGAGATCGGGGACAAATTTTTCGTGGTCGAGATGAGCGGAGAGGATCTTGAGGCGAATTTCCAGCTCACCCTTTGTACCCCACCCCACCCCTCCCCTTGGCAGGGGAGGGAGAAGGGTCCATGTGCCGGGGTCGGGGTTAAGGGCCCGCACCATCCGTTCGGCTTTTTTCGCTTCTTCTCCCATTTTTTTGCCAAGCACAATATCTGGCTCTATATATGCATCTTCCGATGTAAATTTTTTTGTGTATGTTGCTTGGGTATGGTCTTGTGGGCGTGACTTTATCTTCCCAGCGATCCAATTGGGGAGAATTCGTGCAAGCAATTTACCACCTGCTTTTGCCGAGCGTTCACGAAGTTCAGTGTGGGTCGGTTGCCAGCTTGTAAGATCAAAAATTTCTTGCGCAACGATATTGCCTTCATCGAGTCCCTCGACAACTTCCATGATCGTTACACCTGTTTTGTCTTCGCCATCAAACAGTGCTGTTTGCATGGGCGATGGTCCGCGAAACTTTGGTAAGAGCGAAACGTGCACGTTCAGCGACCCATGTTTGGGGATGGTGAGTAATTCCTTGGGGATAAGTTTACCGTAGTCAACGACGATAAAAAGATCGAACGAGGTAGTAGGTCGTTCAGACTCTGACGAGTCATCAGACTCGATGAGTAGTAGGTAGTAGGTAGTAGGGTTGAAACCCTTGAGTAACGATGGTTGGGCGACGGGAATGTGATGCTCTTGCGCCCAGCGTTTGACGGGTGGGGGAGTCAGGAGACGTTTGCGACCGACGGGGGCGTCAGGAACAGTCACGATAAGCGAAGGCAGAAAACCTGCCGTTGCGAGTTCATCGAGCACGGTTGCGGCAAAAGATGAGGTACCGAAGAATGCAAATTGTGTCATGAAATTAAAAAATCAAACATCAAAGATCAAAATGACATTGTAAAATTGAAAATTATCACGTCCATCTTGGGACTTTACATTGTCATTTTACATTTTGATTTTTGATATTTGCACTAGTTTCTTGTTCGCGCAGAACAAGATCAGTGGCGTGATCGATAAATAATGTGCCGTCCAGATGATCGATCTCGTGCTGAAAAATCTGTGCCAAGATGCCGCCGGCGCCGCGAGTGAATTTTCTGCCGTGTTCATCGTAGGCCTCGACGGTTGCGCGAGTCGAGCGTCGCGTTTTGCCGTACACTCCGCGCACCGAAAGGCAGCCTTCGTCCATCGCCTCTTTTTTCTTTGACTGGCGTATCAAAACAGGATTGATGTACGTCAAGGGTTCGTCTTTCGACAAGCTTCCTTCTTTCCAGACTCGAGGATGAACAATGAAAAGTCGTAGCGCCTCACCGATTTGGGGCGCTGCCAAAGCGACACCGTCAGGGCAAGCCTCAAGCGCTTCACGCATACGCTCGATGATGTTGGACATTTTAGCCCCAGTTATTTCATTTTTTGGGATCGCTTTTGCAATCACTTTCAAGGCGGGGTGTCCCTTCTGTACGATCGTTTGCATGCTCCCATTCTTAGCTTTTTTTGAGCTTCGCGCAAGCTTACGCCTTAGGCGAGAAGGTTCTGCGGATGGACATCGACGACAAAATCTCGGGGAAGGGAGCGAAGCAAGGCAGAAAGCGAGGAGTAATCCTTCCCCCCCACCGTCTTTACGGGTAATTTTGGGCCAAGCGGCCAAGCGTCCCGAGGAATTCGCAGGAGCGCAATCAACTTTTTTTGACCGAGATCATCATCACCATCAACTAATGTCGGTTCGTAGGATTTGAACATCTCGTTAATATGTTTTTCCGCCAGTGCCCGTTTCTCTCGCGTACCCGACCACCTGATCTTGATGAGCGTGGTTACGGGCGGATAGGCGAACGCTTGTCGTTCGAGTAGCTCTTTTTTGTAGAATGCTCCGCGCCGAATCTCGCGTAATTCGTTCCAAAGTTTCTCATTCGGGCGACGAGTTTGAATGAGGCAGTGCTCACTCGCAGCTTCGGCCAGTTGCACAACCAGCGCGTACATTCGTTCACGCATTCGGTAGTCCGGGATCGCAAATAGTGCGTCGAGGGTTACTGCGGCAACAAGCGGTATGGGTTCAGGCAGAGCATGGAGTGCCATTTCGGTTCCGATGATGATACTGTCGGGCTTGGCAAGAAAAGATTCACGCACAGTGATCACCTCATGCGTTGAACGCACGGTATCGCTAGTAAGCAGGAATGCGGGGCGGCGGGGGAACAATGTCCGGACCGCTTCGAAGACGCGCTCCGCGCCGATACCGAGTGGCACGAGCCGCCAACTTTCACATCGTGAGCAAATAATGGCCGCATCGCTTTTTTTATTACAGCGAGCACAGAAAAAAGTGCGCCCCGATTTTTGATCTGCGGCTTTCCCCGACAGTTGTAACAGGAGTGGCGCTGTGCAGTCGCGACACTGCACCAGAGTGCCGCAGTCTGCGCAAATAGTTATCGGTGCAACCCCGCGCCGATGGGCAAATAGAAAACTCCGTTTGCCGTCCCTGCCATTCGCCGAAAGCATGTCGTGCAGCTGTGTTGAAAATATGAACCGTGCGGGATCGGATGATGGATGTTGTGAGGTCGCACTATTACGTACAGCAATGATTTCGGGAGCCGGATCGAGCGTAATGCGCTGTCGCGAACCGGGGTGCATCATTAGTTCACCGCGCTCGATGGCGTGATGGGTTTCAACGGAAAGCATGGTGTCTCCGAGCACGAACTCGGCTCCCATCGTCTCCGCGAGTATTCTGACAACCACCGAATAATCGAGATAGGGGCGTTCACGCGATTTATACGAGCGGAGTTCGGTGCCCTCTAGGATGTATGTGCCGAAATCATTTCGTGGCAAGGAGAGGAAATGAGCCGTGCCGATGATGAGGACGGGATGCGCATGTGTGAGTGCGGCTTGCCATTTAAGCAGTTGCTCTTTTGGCGAGAGGGAACTGTGCAAAATGAAAACATGCGAGAGTAGTCCGCGTGAAAGGGTGGAAGCGAGGCGCTCGGTGTCGGCAAATGTTTGAACACAGACGAAAACAGATTGTCCGCGCGCAAATGTTTCCCGTACCGTATTCCTGTAGAGTAGCGACCTTTCCTCACGTGGTGCTTGCAGGGCGCTAGGAAGTGCCACGCGAGTGTAAGACCGCTTGTCTTCTTGTTGTGGGACGGTAATAGTTCTTGCGCCTCGCAGAACTGGTGCAGGTGTAAGCAATTTCAATATCTGACCTGTACTGCCGACGAAAACCCGACCAAGTATCCGTGCCGCTTCGATAAATTGCTGATCATAGAAAGCCACCCCTACAGGGGCCCTTAGAATCTTGAGACGAAAGCGCGCCTCCTTGAGTTCGGCCTTGAGAGCAGTACTTTCTCGCGACTCGACAACGATGGCGGGAACCTTTTTTTTGCGTACGGGAACGAAAAGAAGATCGCCTTGTTGGAGCGATTCTGGCGAAAGATACGAGAGTTCTTCCTTACCTATTCCGCGAGCGATGGGTAGTACGGTGATGACAAACATGTACTCATCGTTGCAGAACCGAGCGTCCTTGTAAACAGAAGGGAACTCTGTCTCCCGCACTATGCTAAAATAACTTTTAGTAGAGCCGTTTTATGGCTAGCACTTACCAGACCATACTTTTTCAAAAAAGACTATGTTTTTTACACAGTTTTTACTTGACTAAGAGCTGATGAAGACGACTTCGGTTATCCACTATTTTAATCAAAAAAGCGAGGAAAAAAGCCTTTTTTTCGTTAAAATAGCTGTATGCAATTCAGTCGGAGGAAATCCCTCGTGACGGGCACTTTTGTGTTTGTTTTTTGGTTGTTGCTCGTCGCGCTTCCCTCATCGGTTCAGGCCCAATCATCTCCGCTTCAGTTTCTTTCTCGGCTGGGTGGCAGTGCTTTACAAAATGTGGGGGAGGTTTTATCTGCTCTCGATGAGCGCGGGGCGAATGTGATTGAGCACCAGCGTACTTCTTTTGAGCACCTGCTTTTGCACGGTCTGCCCGAGTCGGGAACACATAAACAAAAACCGCGGTCGTCAATAGCCCAAAAACATATTACGGTCTCAAATCTTTCTGTATTAGCCGCTTTGCCAGAAGCAGTTGGTGAGCAGATGAAAAGCATTGGACAGAATATTGGCAATGTGACCACGAAAATACTTTTTCCATGGAGCGGGGTGGGAAGTCAACTTACGCCGGCGTCGTCAGTGAACGTGCAAGAGGACAAACAAAAAATCGAGCAGGCAAATAAGGATGCCCTTGCCTCCGAAGTGCGTGCGGCCAAAGCAGAAGCTGACGTACGAGCACTACGCAACATTGTCGAAAATCTGCAAACCAAAGGTTTACACGTTGAAGCGCCTGTGCTCAAACCGACGATTGTCGAACGAGTTATTGAACGCATCGTCGAGCGCCAGAGCGCGCCAGCGTCAGTCGTAAGTGCCCTTCCCGGAGCGGTAACACAAGCTGATCTGCAGAGCACGTTCGCAAGCGCGCGTAATGATTTACAATCGCAAATCGCCAACTTGAGTAGGAG
>OBEQ013055056.1_pt1 | contig 10743 bp, 6 predicted proteins | sample 1670901 | NCBI WGS metagenome assembly OBEQ01 (sample SAMEA104232315, study PRJEB22302) | groundwater metagenome | biome: forest; feature: aquifer; material: groundwater | place: USA | collected 2011-08-07 | depth 5.4 m | reverse complement strand
CTCGATGTTTACACCAAGGCGGGTCAGGGACTCGCGGCGGCACATGCCGCGGGACTCGTTCACCGGGACTTCAAGCCCGAAAACGTCATGGTTGGGACCGACGGGCGTGTCCTCGTCACCGACTTCGGGCTCGCGCGACCGGTGGGACGTGGACAGGACTCCGGAAGTATCGCGCTCGCGGTCGGGCGGAGACCGAACGACGACGCGCTTACCGAGGCAGGCGCCATTGCCGGGACGCCAGCGTACATGTCGCCAGAGCAACTTCAGGGCAAATCGGCGAACGTGCTGACCGATCAGTTCAGCTTCTGCGTCGCGCTCTATCAAGGCTTGTATGGCGAACGGCCGTTCGCAGGCGCGAGCTTCGAGGAGCTCGAGAAGGAGGTGTCGCGTGGGCGAGTAAGAGACATCCCGAAAGACACGCAAGTGCCGACCCGCATCCGCGCCGCGCTCCTGAAGGGACTGAGCGTTGCGCCGGAAGCCCGGTACGAGTCGATGGCCGAGCTCCTCCCGGCAATGCAGCCGCGGCGCTTTCGCGTCCGACGGCGCGTGATCACCTTGATCGGCGTGGTGAGCGTCGTGCTTGCGGGACTCTTGGGATACCGGGGCGCACGGCGAGAGCGCCTCTTGTGCACGGGGGCGGATAGGAAGCTCGCCGGCGTGTGGGACGGTCAACGAAAAGCGCAAATTGCAGCTGCGTTCGCGCGCTCGGGGAGGGCCTATTCCAACGACGCCTGGCGCGGTGCCGAGAGGGTGCTCGACGGCTATGCGCACGCCTGGATCGCCATGCGCACCGATGCATGCGAGGCCACGCGTCTTCGCGGCGAGCAGAGCGAAGAAATGCTCGATCGCCGAGTAGAGTGCCTCGATTCGCATCTGTCGCAAGTAACCGCGCTGACCAGGCTATTTTCTGAAGCGGACGGTGACGTCGTGTCGCGCGCGGTCGAGGCCTCGCTCGCGCTGCCGAACCTCGAAGACTGCGCAAACCTCGCGGCGCTCAAGGCCGGCGTAAGACCGCCGAACGATCCGGCCAAGGTCGAACGGGTGCAAAACGCACGAATTCACCTGGCTCGCGTCAAGGCGCTGGACGACGCGGGCAAGTACGACGAAGCGCGCCTGCTAGTCGAGCCCATCGTCGGAGACGCACGGGACATCGCCTATCTCCCACTCGAAGCCGAGGCACTCGCGCTCGACGGACGCGTGTCAGGCCGACTCGAAGACACGCGCCGCGCCGAGCACGCACTGCGCGAAGCCGCCGAGGCGGCGCTCGCATCCGGTCACGATGCCATCGCAGCGCGCGCGTTCATCGATCTCGTGTACTTCGTTGGCCATAAAGCAGCGCGCTACGACGACGCGCATCAATGGGCTCGCTACGCCGCCATCGCCATCGAGCGCCTCGGCGGAAATGACGAGCTCGAGGCCGATCGGCTCGAGACGTTCAGTATCATTCTGTGGAAGCAGGGAAAACATGAGGAGGCGCTGGCCAAACTCGAGCGGGCGCTGTCTCTCTACCAAAGAGTGTTCGGCCCCGATCACGTCAAAGTTGCCCACACGCTGGACGGAATTGCCACCGTGTACTTCGATCTCGGAAAACTCCAAGAGTCCTACGAGCTCGACGAAAAAGCGCTGGCGATCGCCGAGCGCGCGCTCGGCCCAAATCATCCACAGCTTTCCATGTACTTGAACAACATGGGAAATGAGCTCTCGTTCGAGGGGCGCTACGCAGACGCGCTCGCGGCACTTCGCCGAGCGCTCGACATCGCGGAGCAGACCGTTGGGCACGATCACCCGGACACGATCGCACCGCTCGATTCCATAGGAGCCGTGCTCACCTGGATGGGCAAGTACGAGGACGCACTCGTCTATCTCGCGCGGGCCAAGGCCATCGTGGAGAAGGCTGGACGGAAGGGCACCCCCGACTACGCGTCGGTGTTGAACGACATCGGCTCTGTCGAGCTCGCGCGAGGGCGCGCTGAAGCTGCGCTCCTGAACCACACCGAGGCACTCGCCGTCATCGAGAAGGTGCTCGGGAAAGGCCATCCCGATTGTGCGTCCACATTGTTTCGCGTGGCGGACGCGCACCTGGCCCTCGGGAAGAACCGCGAAGCGTACGACGAGAACGCGCGCGCGCTCGCGATCGCCGAGAAGGCCCTCGGGCCCGATTCGCTCATCGCAGCCCAGATCCTCGTCGGCCTTGGTCGGGCGCAAATGCGTCTCGGGTCGCCGAGGTCGGCAGTCGCCCCGCTCGAGCGCGCCGTGCAGATCCGAGAGGCGCATCGCGGCGATCCGCGTGACCTGGCCGACGCGCGTTTCGCCCTTGGGCAAGCTCTGTGGGCGACCGGCAGTGAAAGAGACCGAGCGCGCCGCCTGGCGAGGGAAGCGCGCGAGGCCTTCGAGCGCCCGGCCTGGTTCAAGGACCGGCTTCTTGCAGTCGACTCATGGATGGCCGAGATCGACGGGCGCGTCACGCGGAGGCCGAATTGACCAATGAGGGGTTCTACGATCCTCCACCGTCGTTTCTTCCTTCCCGAGTTGATGTAAGAAAGAAGGGTGAAGACGAGCTATTGGCTCATCAAGAGCGAGCCGTACAAGTACGCGTTTTCCCAGCTTCAGAAGGACAAGGTCACGACCTGGGACGGCGTCCGGAACTTCGAGGCTCGGAACAACCTCCGCGCCATGAAGAAGGGCGATCTGGCCCTCTACTACCACTCGAACGAAGGCAAAGAGGTCGTCGGGGTGGCACGTGTAAGGCGTGAGGCCTACCAGGACCCGAGCACGGACGAGGACTGGAGCGCCGTGGATTTCGAACCTGTCTTGGCCATGAAAGAGTCCGTGGGACTGGATGCCATTCGGAAAAACGGCAGACTACGGGAGATGCAGCTCTTGAAACGCTCTCGGCTGTCCGTCGTGCCGGTCACCGCCGCGGAATTCAAGGAAGTTCTCGCGGCTGGCAAGACCAAATTGCCCTGAGCGGCATCAGAGGGCGCATGTGGCTCCGTATCGCGCTGTTCGTCGCAGTCATCACGGCGCTCGTGGGCCTGACGCACTACTACGTTTGGGTGCGTCTGGTGCGCGATCCCGCGTTCCCGGCCCCTTGGAACATCATCGGCCACGGCGTCGTCGCGCTTCTCGCGGCGTCAATCGTCCTGGGATTCATCGTGACGCGCGGACAACGTGACGCGGCTGCGCCCATCGCGTGGGTCACGTTCATCTGGATGGGCGTCCTGTTTTATCTCATCGTTTTCTTGGGGGCCGCCGACCTCGTGCGAGCAGCGCTCACTATCGCCCGCAAGTTCAGCGGAGACGGCCCGCTCGATCCCGAACGTCGCGTCGCAATCGCTCGCATCCTGGCCGGAACCGTTGGCTTCGCCGCGGCCGCGGTGTCGGGCACGGCGCTCGCGAGCGGCCTTCGTCCGGTCGAGGTGAAGCGCGTGAAGGTCGCGCTTGGGAAGCTGCCGGCTGCGCTGGACGGATATACCATCGTGCAACTCTCGGATGTCCACGTTGGACCGACGATTGGACTTGCATTCATCGAGGAGCTCGTCGCCAAGGTCAACGCGTTGAAGCCAGATCTGGTGGCGATCACGGGCGATCTCGTCGACGGGTCCGTCGCAGCGCTCGGCGATCTCGTGAGGCCGCTGGAGAAACTTCGGACCAAAGATGGCGTCTATTTCGTCACCGGAAATCACGAGTACTACTCGGGTGCCGAAGAGTGGGTGCGTTTTCTCGGGTCTTTGGGCGTGCGGGTGCTCGAAAACGAGCGGGTGGCGATTGGCGCCACGGCCGGCTTCGACTTAGCGGGCGTGAACGATTGGACTGCGCATCAGTTCGGCGAGGGGGCCGATCTGAAACGCGCAGTCGCCGGGCGCGATGCCTCACGCGCGCTCGTCCTGCTCGCGCATCAGCCGAAGCAGATCGAAGAGGCCGCACAGTTGGGAGTCGACCTTCAACTTTCAGGGCACACGCACGGCGGGCAGCTCTTTCCCTTCAACTACCTCGTTGGGCTCCAGCAGCCGTACGTCGAGGGGTTGCACAACCATGGTCGCGCGCAGATCTACGTGAGCTCCGGGACGGGCTACTGGGGCCCGCCGATGCGCCTCCTCGCGCCCGCAGAGATCACGAAGATCGAGCTCGCGGCATCGTGATACGACGTTGCCATGGTCCTCGACATCCGCCTCAAGAAGCTTGCCAGCGGCCTCTCGGCGCGCGCGGCCGCGGACGCTTACGCAATGAGCCAGGCGGATTCGAAGAAGTTGCGAGATGACGAGCGCGCGCAGGCCGCGGAGTTCGAAGCGACGATCGAAGCGATGTTCCTCATGGCCGCGGTCGACGGAGACGTTACCGAGGCCGAGCTCGGCCAGCTCATCGCGAGTGTTCAGGCGATCGTCGACATGTCGGGAGCGCGGCAGGCGAAAATCGACAGCCTCATCGGACTCTCAATGTGCACCTTGCAAAGGAAGGGTGGAAGGCTCGCCTCGACGCGGTCGCGGCGCGCCTCAACACACCCGAATCCCGGACGTTCGCGTTCCGACTGGCCGCGGGCGTCGCGTTTGTCGACGATCACGTCGCCCACGCGGAGGCCGCAGCGATCGACGCGCTCGCTGCGGCACTTGCGCTCACGGCAGAAGAGTCGCAGGAAATCCTGAGCGACGTTCAGGAGACCTTGTTCGGCTAGCGAACGAGCAGCCTGGCGAAGCCGTAGATCGCTGCAAACACCAGCCACGTTGCCGCGAGCGCCTTCATTCCCTGCCGCGCCGCCCAGTACGGAGCAAGCACTGGCAGAACGAGCGCGACGCCTCCGTGCCAGCGCGGCCGTTGGCCGAGCAGGCCTGCGGCGGTGACGACATGCACCGTAACCCACGCGGCGAACACCGCGACTACGACACCGATCTCGACTGCATCACGAATCATGGCTCCTCCGCGGTCTGGGTCTCGGGCTCGTGTGCCGTGTGCGTGGCGCCGGCGGGTCCGAGCACTCGAGGTGGCGGAACTTTCGCGCCGTGCGCGTCACGCCACGACGCCTCGGCGAACAGGAGCATCCCGTCGGCGCGTCGGAACGTGCGCCACGGGGCGAAAAAGGCCCCAGGTGGAGGCACGACCCATCCGCCACGATCCCATCGCCACTCACCGTCCCAGGTCCATTGTCCGTCGATCCACACCGCTTCGCGGTGCGGTTGGGGTGGAACGTACTCCAGGTGTGCCGCAGGAGGGGGCGTCTCCACGTCGACGAAGGGTCCTTGGACCGGTGCCGCGAACGGAGGCATGGGCAAGCTCGGGTGACACCCGAGCAAGAGCAAGTAGGCCATGGGGAGCGTAAACCTCATGCTTTGCTCCATGCACGGCGCGCGCCGTACTTGGATCGCGACGTGCAGCCGGGACGCGCGTGGACACGATGCGGCTCACGGGTACGTGCATGGCCGCGGCCGTGGCAGTGCTCGGTTGCGCGTCCATCCCGTCGGGTCGCGCCGCCGTAGATGCGGTCCAAATTCAGGGGAACGACGCCGTAGACGACGATGAGATTCTAGAGAGGCTGGCGACGACGCCGAGTCCGAAGTTCCTCGGGCTGTGGTCTGGCGTCGTGTTCGACTACGAGCTCCTCGACCGGTACGTCCTGCAGAAGGACCTCGCACGCGTCGAACGCTTCTACAGGGCCCGCGGCTTCTACGAAGCTCACGCGCGCGCCGGCCGCATCGAACAGAGCGCCAACCACGTGCGCGTCACGATCGTGGTCGAAGAGGGGCCCGAGATCACGGTGAGCGACGTGGCCCTGAACGGGCTGAATGCCATTCCAATGTCCGTTGCGGCCGTTGCCCGCGGGGCTGCCGAAAGAGGAGTCCGGCGGGGCGAACGTTTCGACGAAGACGCATTTTCGGCCGCCGACGCCGCCGTCGAGCGAGCATTGACCGACCAGGGATACGCGTTCGCGAAAGTGACGCGGAGGGCGCAGGTCGACCTCGTCACGCGCAAAGCCAACGTGGTCTTCGACGTACAGCCAGATCGACCTTCGAAGTTTGGCCCCGTACGCATCGAAGGCCTGGGAGCTCTACCGGACGGACCCGTGCGACGCGCACTAGACATCTCGGAAGGAGAGACCTTCTCGAGCGCGGAGCTCGATCGCGCCCAACAAGCCATACTCGACCTCGGCGTCTTCACGTCGGTGCAGATCGTCCCGGAGCTACCTGATCCACCGCCTGCCAATCGCGTCGTACCACTCACCGTGAAGGTCGAGCCCACGCGCTTGCACAGCGTCACGCTGGGAGGCGGAATCGAGCTCGACGCTATCAGAACGGAAGGGCATCTCGTCGTCGGATGGGAGTCTCTGAATTTTCTCGGCGGAATGCGGAACTTTTCCGTGCGCGCCAAGCCGGGTCTCGTCCTCTACCCAACGCGCCTCCCGGAGCTCCAAGGACCAACGGACGTACTTCCGGAAGGAAGACTCCAAACCCAGCTCCGCCAGCCAGGGTTTCTGGAAGCGCGAACGGCTGGGCTCTTCCGTGCCGAAGCGAGCGAGTATCCCATTTTGCTGACGACGGGCAGCGAACCAGGACAGCCCGTCATCGGCTATCGCGAGGTTCGTACGACGGCCGGCATCGATCGCACGGTCTGGAGGCTCTACGTCTTTCCCAGCTACAACCTGCAACTCAACTTTCCATTCGCGTACAAAGGCGAGCTCGATCCCGCGCTTCAAAATATCGCCATCTCGTACGTGGAGGCGCTGGCTCGTTTCGATTTGCGCGACAACGCGGTCCATCCGCGCAAGGGCCTCTACTTCGGCGCCGACGTCCAATATGCAGGGCTCGGCGGCGATGCGCGCGACCTGCGCGTCCAGCCAGAGATGCGTGTGTACGCGCCGGTCACGCGCTCGCTCACGTTCGCGGCGCGTGCATTGGTGGGTTTCCTCTTCCCCTCGAACTACGGCGACTTCCTCGGTACACCGACCGTGCCGCCGGAATCGGATCGCACCCAGTGGGCCAGGGACATTCAGATCGGCTACTTTCGGGGTTTTTTCTCCGGCGGACCGAGCTCAAACCGAGGGTATCCGCTCCGAGGTGTCGGGCCGCACGGCGTCGTGCCGTTCTTCAGCCCCGGCATCGCCACTCAGCAACTCCTGAGCTCGTGTGAACCGGACAATCCGGCGTTCGATCCGGTGCGCTGCGCCATTCCGCTCGGCGGCGTTTCACTGTGGGAAGCCTCAGTCGAGCTCCGGCTCCACGTATCGGGTCCGTTCTCGACTGCCGGATTCTGCGACACGAGCGATGTGTCGGCCAAGTCGCTCACTCTTCGGTTCAGAAAGCCGCATCTATCGTGCGGCGCGGGCCTTCGCTTTGACACGCCTGTAGGACCGATCCGCCTCGACGTGGGCTATCGCATTCCGGGCGTTCAAACGCTGGGGCCCGAAAATCCGATCGAAGAAGGCCAACCTGGAACGATTTTCGGCGCACCGATAGCAGTCGCGCTCGGGATCGGGGAGGCGTTCTGATGCAACACGACGAGCACATCTCGGAGGCCACCCATCCCGTTCGCTTGCAAAGCAACCGTCCACCTCCGGGACGGCGAGGGCCGCGACGCGTGCTGCGGACCATCCTGGTTCTTTTGGGCGTGAGCGCAACGTTCGCAATCGCCGCGGGGGGCGGGGCGGTCCTTCACATGGGCCTTCCGCCTGCGCGGAGGCTATCGGCCGAAGCGGTGAACCGAATGCTCGCCAGCGCGTTTCAAGGCCAGCTCGTGATCGAGCAAGTAGGGCGATTTCGCCTGGGCGGAGTCGACGGAGTGCACGGCTCGATGATCGATACCGAGGGGCGGACGGTGCTCGTGGTCGACGGACTGAGCGCACGGATTCGCTTGCGCGCTCTCGTGTCGTCGCTCCTCTCGCGAGGTGACGTAAAGGTGCTCCTGTCGCGAGTTACCGTCGACCATGTGGAGGGAATCCTCGTGCCCGAAGAAGATGGCGTCCCGAGCGTGGCGCGCGCTTTCGTGCCGCGTGCAACGGAAAGCCCTTCGCCGCAAGAGCCCAGGGTGGGGCGTGGGGTAGACGTCGAGTTGGGAGACGTACGACTCCGCCACGCATGGATTCACGGCCGAACGGGAAACCTCATCGTCGACGCAGAGATCGGCGATCTATGGGGGTCCGCACGAATTGCCCCCTCCGGCATCCATGCCTCGCTCGGACATGCCGCGCTCACCGCGCGCGCGCCAGTGCCACGCGAATCGCGGGCCGACGTGTGGGGACGCCTTAGCCTGCCAAACGATGGCGAACCTTCCGCAGAAGCGCACGTGCGCGGCGTCGTCGGGCGGGTCGCCGCAGCCGCCGATGGTCTACTCGACGGGAAGAGCGTTCGAATCGTAGCCGACGTTCCACGCACGGAGGCAGAGAGCGTGCGTGACGCGTTCCCGGGCGCTCCCGTCTATGCACCGGCGAGCGCACACGTCGAGGTGATAGGAACACTCCCGCACCTCGAGCCGCGCGTGCACGCAGTGCTGGGCTTCGGAACGATCGACGTGCACGGCCACGTCGCAGTGCCGGGGCACGCCGAGTTCGCGATCGATGCTCGAGACATCGATTTGCGCACGCTCTCGCCATCCGGACCGGCGTCGCGCCTGGCGGCCACTTCGGACATCGAGCTCTCTCGGAAGGAAGACGGAACCCTTCGCGGGCGGTTCGACTTCTCGAGCCCGGTTGGGCAGCTCGCCGGGCAGCGCATTCCGGCAGCGCGCGCGAGAGGTTCGTTCACCGAGGCGCGCGTGGCGGCCGAACTTCGAATCGATGAGCCCGGGATGCCCTTGGCCCTCGACCTCACGTTCTACGAGAAGCGGGGTGCAGCGGTCGTCGACTTCGACGCGCGCGGCGACGCTCGGGACCTGACGCGCGTCGGACGCATCGGTAACGCGGCCAGCGGCTCGGCACGCCTGCGGGCGCGAGGACGCGTGGACATCTCGAACAAGCTGGTCGACGCGAGAGTCGGTGCGGAAGGCGCCCAGCTCGCGCGTGGAGAGCTGGCGATCGATGCCGCCTCGCTCGACGCACGCGTGCGCGGTCCGTTCGAGCGCCCTCGGGTCGAAGGATCCGTGTCTTTGACCCGCGGCAACACCAGCGCAAAGCTGCGCGTTCAGGACGCAATCCTCGGCGACGGTGGGGTGAACGTGCCGAGCCTCGTCATCGAAGGGCTCGGCGAGCCGATGCGTATGAGCGCGCGATTTGCAGTCGGGCGCGTGAACGCATCGGCCGCGGCACCCGATGTGGACCTCGCGAGAGTAGCGCTTCTGTTTGGTCGAAAGGAGTCGAGCGGACATGTGTCTCTCGTGGCGCAACTCGATGCGCACGGGAACGAAGCGCACGGAAACGTCTCCCTCGACCTCCGCGAGGCCGATCTTGGGCGCCTCAAGGGGGCGAACGCCCACGTCGAGGCCGTGCTGAACGTCCGGCGCATCGCAGTACATGCAACGGCCTCGCTGGAAGGAACCGGCGACGTAAAGGTCGACGCACCCGACGTGAAGCTCGGCGGGCCGGCCTTCGATGCGCGTGCCTGGCGACGAGCGACGGGGGCCGTCTCCACCGAAGCGAATGTCGATCTCGAGAGAGCGCTGCAACTCTTGCCAGCTGACGGGCGTCCGCTCGACAAGCTCTCGGGCCGACTCATGTTGCGCGGGCAAGCCCAGCGCGCGCGCGCGGAGGACGTGCCGAGCCTGGAAATTTCCCTCGCAACGAGCGAATTGGTCGCCCACGGAAGAACGTGGCAGACCGAAGGTCTCGACGTGCGCGCTACCGGCACGACCCGCACGGGCGGCGGCGACGCGCATTTCGCGGTAGAGCTCGTCGATCGACGGGGCACCTTCGCCTCACTTTCCTTCGACTCGCGCCTTCCCGTCTCCGACGTACGAACCGCCCCCGTATCGGCGCACCTGGTGCTTCCGCGGCGGGCGCTCTCGGAGATGCCTCGAATCATAGGCCAAATTCCGCTCGACGGAGATGTCGAGCTCGCTCTCGACCTGCGCGGCACGGCGTCGGATCCGCAGGGCGACATGAAGGCGCGCGGGTGGTCCCTGCGTGCATCGCGCGATTCTCGCACGCGGCCGTACGATGCCGACATTGCTGCCACCTACGACGGTGAGCGCGGGGACGTGCAGGCGCGCGCTTTCCGAGGAAACGATGTGCTTCTCGACGCGAATGCCCAGATGGCCCTCGCCGCCCGCGATGTGCTCGAGCCTGGGCGACCTGTTCCTTGGATCGCTTCGGCGCGCGCGGTGCTGCGCTCGTTTCCACTCGAGAGCGTGACGCCCATTGCAGATCGACACGTGCGCGGTGAAATGAGCGGCCAACTGGAACTCCGGGACCTTCACAAAGAGGCCGCACTCGATGCCCACTTCGAATTCAACGATCTGAGAGTGGGAGGAGCATTTTTCCCCCGCACGAGCGTCACGCTGAAGTCCATGCGCGGCCTCTTCGACGCGCGGGCGCGCCTGGATCAGACCGACGGCTTTGGCGAGCTCTCGGCTCGGCTTGGATTGACGTGGGGCGCCGCCGTGGCTCCCGAGCTCGACAAGAATCACCCCATCGACGTGACGTTCACGGCGCACCAGCTGCGAGCGGCGGCAGCGAGGCCGCTCTTGGAGGGCACCTTCAGCGAGCTCGATGGACGGGTCGACGCGAACGTGAGCGTTCACGCCATGCCAAGCACCACGACGGGCGAAGTCTCCGGCGCAGTCGTCATCTCGAAGGGTGTTTTCCACATCCCCACCATCGGCGGG
>OBEQ012678762.1_pt1 | contig 10743 bp, 9 predicted proteins | sample 1670901 | NCBI WGS metagenome assembly OBEQ01 (sample SAMEA104232315, study PRJEB22302) | groundwater metagenome | biome: forest; feature: aquifer; material: groundwater | place: USA | collected 2011-08-07 | depth 5.4 m | reverse complement strand
TTGAAGTAGCCGCCCGAAACCAGCTCCTCAAACTGAAAGGATATTATTCCGCCCGAGAATTTCAGGAAAAACTCACTCGAGAACTTCTGTCAGGAGAAAAAGACAGCTCTCATGTAAGCGAATTAACGGACTAGAGTATGAAAAATCGTGAACTGATCATTATCTCGGGTTTCTCGGGTTCTGGAAAATCAACGGCCCTGGCCACGCTCGAAGATGCGGGATATTTTGCCATAGACAACCTGCCCGCACCCCTTTTTCTCCCTCTTTTAGATCTCTTGAAACAAAAAGAATCGCCTGATTCGTTCAGAAAATTGGCGATTGCCATGGATGCCAGAGAAAAATCCTTCGTTCAAAATTTTGAAAAATATCTTGAGACATTAAAAGCGCGCCATATCCCTTACAAAATTTTCTTTTTGGCCGCGCGCGAGAGTGTGCTGATAAAACGTTTTTCGGAGACCCGGAGGCGACATCCCCTGGCCCCCAAAGATCGAGTCTCGCGTGGCATTCATCGGGAGAGACTTCTCCTGCATCCTCTGAGAGAAGCCTCGACACAGGTCATTGATACGTCTCATCTTAATGTTCACCAGCTCCGGGAAAAGATTTTGACCCTCGTGCATCAACAACAAAAAGCCGATGAGCTTCTTGTCACTCTCGTCTCTTTTGGTTATCGTTATGGACTTCCTCTGGAAGCCGACTTGATCTTTGATGTTCGTTTTCTTCCCAATCCTTTTTTTGTGCGCAGTCTCAGAGCTCTTTCCGGCAAGAATCCACGAGTCGCCAGGTTCGTTCTACAAAAATCGGAAACAAAAAAAATTCTCAATCTCATGAGGATTCTTCTGTCACGACTCTTGAAACATTATCTCAAGGAAGGAAAAGCTTATTTAACCATTGGGGTTGGCTGTACAGGAGGACGTCATCGATCCGTGGCCGTTATTGAACGTATGTCACATGACTTGAAAAAAATGGGATACCCGGTTATGATCCACCACAGAGATTTTTTGAGGGCCTAACCTTATGATCGGAATTGTTGTGATTACACATGGAATGATCGGCATCGAGATGGTTCGTATTGCCCGATCTATCGTACGAGATCCCTCACCCATGACGGGTGTGGCTCTTGAGCATGATGAGAATGTCGACACAATCCACCAAAAAATTGCTGCCGCCATTCAAGAAGTCAATCGAGGACAAGGAGTTCTATTGCTGACCGATATGTTTGGAGGCACTCCCTCCAATTTAAGCCTTTCCTTTCTCCAGGAAGGGAAGATCGAAGTTATCACCGGAGTCAATCTGCCTATGCTCATCAAGCTCTCCAGCTTGAAGGAGCCAAAACCTCTAGCAGAACTTGCCTCCTTTATAAGAGATTATGGCCAAAAAAACATCACACTTGCAGGGGAAGTCCTCCAAGGAAGCTCTCCCAGGACTTAAGCAGCATGCGGCAAGTTTCCTGATTCAGAATCAATTAGGTCTTCATGCGAGGGCTGCTGCCCAATTCGTCAAAATCGCCTCAAAATATCGATCTGAAATCAAGATCGACAAAAATGGAAGATCGGTCAATGGCAAGAGCATCATGGGGATTCTCACTCTCGCCGCCTCAAAGGGATCAAAAGTCACTATCCTCGCTACGGGAGAAGATGCCCAAGACGCTGTCAACGAACTCGGGAAACTCATTGAGTTAAAATTTGGTGAGGAATGAAGAAAAAAAATCGACGATTCAAAGGGCTCGCTGTTTCTCCTGGCATCTCTTTTGGCCGCGCTTTTCTCATTGAGTCCCAAGTCATTAACTTCCCCAAGTTCTGGATTCTTGATCGAGATATTCCTCAAGAAGTTTCCCGCTTCAAACAAGCCTTAAAAAAAATCCAACAGGAGTTGACCCGTATCAAAGAAAGACTCGCTCATGCCTCCATCGGAGATCAAATGCGCATTATTGAGACGCATCAAATGATTGCCAATGATGAAACCCTCGTCAAAGAAACCTTGGAAGTCATCAAACAAGAAAAAATTAATTCTGAATGGGCTTTTGATAAAGTCGTCCAAAAAGTGAGAGGTTCCCTACCCGAAAATACGGACTCTTACTTTCTTGAAAGAATTCAGGAACTAGGGCACGTGGCGCGGCGCATTCTAACTCACCTCATGGGAAGTGAGACAGCTTCTCTCAAGCAGTTTCCTAAAAATTCTATTCTGGTGGCTCATGACCTTTCGCCGACAGACACCGCTCAACTGATCAAAGGAATGGTTCAAGGGTTTATTACAGAAGTGGGCGGTCCGACTTCCCATACAGCCATTGTCGCCAGAGCTATGGAAATTCCAGCCGTTGTGGGTCTTGAAGGTGCCTGTAGCATCATCCAAGATGGAGACTCCCTTCTCATTGACGGCTCTGAAGGAATTCTTCTCCTTCATCCCACAGAGGAAGAAAAACAGCATTATCGGACCCTCAAGAAAAAACAGGAGCGTTTGGAGCTTGTTCTCTTGAAGGAAACCCACCTTCCCTCCGTCACACCGGATGGTTACCACCTGCAAATTTCTGCCAACATGGAATTTCCGGAAGAAATGGATTCTATCCTGAAGTATCGTGCGGATGGCATTGGTCTCTTTCGAACAGAGATGATGACCACTCTTTATAAAAGAATTCCAACTGAAGAAGAGCAGTATCAAATCTATAAAAAAATATTGAGAAAGATGTCTCCTCACCCCACAACCGTTCGTACCTTTGATATGGGAGGCGATAAACTTGCCTTCGAATCAAGTTATAATGAAGGATTGAATCCAGCTTTGGGACTCCGGGGGATTCGGTACGGATTAAAAATTAAAGATCTTCTTCGGAACCAAATACGGGCTCTCCTCCGAGCCTCTCAGGAAGGTCCTCTGCGTATTATGATTCCCATGATCACCACCTTGGAAGAGATTCGCCAAGTTCGAAAAATCATCCTGGAAACTCAGCAAGAACTAGATCTCCTCAAAATTCCTTTTGATAAAAATATCAAAATGGGCGTAATGATCGAGGTGCCTTCAGCTGCCATCATGGCAGATCAAATCGCGAAAGAAGTCGATTTTTTGAGTATCGGCACCAATGACCTGATTCAATACACCCTCGCTGTGGATCGTATCAACGAAGAGGTCTCCTATCTGTACGAACCCCTCCACCCCTCTATTCTCCGCCTTTTAAAAATGACGGCCCAGGCAGGTCGTGAAAGAAATATTGAAGTGTCTGTGTGTGGAGAAATGGCCGGAAACCCTTTGTGCTTTGTCATGCTGTTAGGGCTGGGTCTCACCGCTCTTTCTCTCAATCCCGTTTCCATTCCACGGATTAAAAAGCTGTCTCGCCTCCTCCCCTTTCGACTCGCTCAAGAACTTCTCGAAGAAGCTCTCAATTCAAAAACAGCCAGTGAGGTTGAATCACTCATCCGCCGCGAAGTCTCAAAAATTCCAAACTTTCCCCTCTCCTTTTCTTAAAATCTTGACTTACCTAAACTCCTCGGCTAAGCAGGCCATCACTTTATGGCCAATTCATTTCTTTTTAGCTCTGAATCAGTCACTGAAGGTCACCCGGACAAAGTCTCCGATCAAATTTCGGATGCCATTCTAGATAACTACATGGCTCAAGATCCCTTTAGCCGTGTTGCTTGCGAAACTCTTGTCACAACAGGATTGGTGGTTATCAGTGGAGAAATTACAAGCCGTGGACTTGTGGATCATCAAAAAATAGCCCGGGAAGTTATCACAGATATCGGGTACACAGATTCCTCTTACGGTTTTGACGGCAATTCTTGCGGAGTCATTGTCACCACGGGTCGCCAATCTCCCGACATTTCACAAGGAGTCACCGAAGGTGAAGGATTATTCAAGGAACAAGGGGCCGGAGATCAGGGACTCATGTTTGGTTATGCGTGTGATCAAACGCCTGAGCTCATGCCCATGCCTATACTCTACTCTCACAAGCTCACCCAAAAATTAGCGGAAGTTCGCAAATCAAAAAAACTGAAATTTCTAAGGCCGGATGGAAAATCCCAAGTCACTGTTCAGTATGAAGATGGTAAGCCTGTCAGAATTCATACGGTGGTTTTGTCGAGCCAGCATGATCCGGACGTGAATTACAAAACCCTTAAAGAATCTTTGATCGAAGAAGTTATCAAAAAAGTCCTTCCCGCAAACATGCTTGAAAAAACCACTTATCTTGTGAACCCTACCGGACGATTTGTTATCGGAGGTCCTCAGGGAGATTGTGGGCTCACGGGCAGAAAAATTATCGTCGATAGTTATGGAGGTTGGGGTCGTCATGGAGGAGGCGCTTTTTCAGGCAAAGATCCTTCCAAAGTTGATCGTTCGGCTTGTTACATGGCTAGATACATCGCCAAGAATCTTGTGGCTGCCGGTTTAGCCAAAAAATGTGAAATTCAGATTGCCTACGCCATTGGTTATCCAGAACCTGTCTCTTTTATGGTAGACACCTTTGGCACAGGAACAACTAGTGATGAACGACTCACAGAGATTGCCAAAGAAATTTGGAGCTTAAAACCTTTCCAAATTATCAAAACGTTAGATCTGCTTCGGCCCATTTACCGAAAGACAGCCAGTTACGGCCATTTTGGAAGAACCGAAAAAGAATTCACATGGGAAAAAACTGATTGCGTGAATGTTTTAAAGGATCTTGGAAAAAACCATCCGGTTAAAAAACAAGCTTCCAAAAACCCTGCACGGCCTTCATTCAAAAAAAGTCGCGAAAAGGGAGCTCTGCATGAACATTCCTTTTGATATCAAAGATAAGAATCTTGCCGATCAAGGACAGCTACGCATTGAATGGGCGGCTCAAAATATGCCCGTCGTCCTCAAAATTCGTGAAAGATTTGAAAAAGAAAAACCTCTCCGGGGTATTCGTCTGGGCGCCTGCCTTCATGTAACAACAGAAACGGCTAATCTGATGATTGCCCTCAAGGCCGGAGGTGCCGAACCTTTTATCTGTGCCTCAAATCCTCTTTCGACACAAGATGACGTGGCCGCCTGTCTTGCAGTGACTCATGGCATCCCAACTTTTGCCATCAAGGGGGAAGACAACAAAACATATTACCAACATATCGAAGCGCTGCTGGATGCTCATCCCATCATCACGATGGATGATGGCGCCGATGTTGTAACCCAGTTGCATCAAAAGAGAAAAAATCAGCTTTCCGAAATTATCGGAGGCACTGAAGAAACAACTACCGGTGTCATTCGTCTCAAAAGTATGGAAAAAGAGGGTGTCCTCTCCTACCCGATTATTGCCGTCAATGATGCTCTCACAAAACACCTTTTTGATAACCGTTATGGCACAGGGCAAAGCACCCTAGACGGAATCATTCGTGCCACTAATCGCCTTCTCTCAGGGATCGTTTTTGTGGTCTGCGGCTACGGTTGGTGTGGGCGAGGCCTTGCCATGAGAGCTCGCGGGATGGGAAGTCGTGTGGTTGTCACAGAAATTGATCCCTTAAAAGCCTTAGAAGCCGTCATGGATGGGTTTGAAATTCTTCCGATGGAGAAAGCAGCGGCTCTTGGGGATATTTTTTGTACGGTCACAGGAAATAAAGACGTGATTCGCAAAGAACATTTTCAAAAAATGAAGGATGGAGCCATTATCTCTAACTCGGGTCATTTCAACGTTGAAATTGATATTCCCGCCTTAGAATCTCTCTCCTCAAAGCAAAGAAAAATACGTGAGTTTGTGATGGAATATACTCTTCAGGACGGCCGCAGAATTAATTTACTTGGAGAAGGCCGACTCATCAACCTCGCCTCCGCAGAGGGACATCCATCCAGTGTCATGGATATGAGCTTTGCCAACCAGGCCCTGTGTGCCGAATACATGGTGAAGAATGCAAAGAACCTGCAAAAGAAGGTCTACAGTGTTCCAGAGGAAATTGACAAACTCATCTCCAAACTCAAACTAGCCAGCATGGGAATTCTTATTGATGAGTTGACTCCTGCGCAGGCAAAGTATCTGGCTTCGTGGAACGAAGGAACCTAGATCGTCCTTCCACAGCCTTTTGAAGAACCTCGACCGAATGTTTTTCAGCCACATCTGCATAGTCCGTCATGAGCGTTGAAAGAATTTCACTGACCTGCAGGTATTTCTTTTCTTGATCAAAAAGCCGCCGAGCCTCATCTAACAGGCCTTTGGCCTTCACTTCCCGCATCTCTTGAATTTTGGCCAAAAGAATTTTTGCCTTTTGGGAGTTGGGTGAATCTGGTTTTTCGTCACAAGCCTTGGCCAGAAATTCTCGAGAGCCTTCCGGAATTTCACCGGCTTCAAGAACTGTTTCGATATCCAAAAGCTGCAAACTGATCACATCTTTCTTCCTTCCTTCTTTTCCCTTCATAATCCTCAGTCGGCCTCGAACTTTTGAAATAATTTCGTCATGATGAGACGCTAAAATCAAAACCTTTTGATAATGCACTTGGGCCTCTGCATGTTTTTTCTGAATAAAAAGCAGATTGGCTAAATCGTAATGGAGTTTGATCGGATCTACTTGAGTTGAAAAGTCAGATAAAAGTCCCTTCAGCACTTCAATGGCCCGATCCAAATCACCCACATCCGCCAAAGATTGACTGTAGAGAGTTTTCATAACCAAGGGAAGATCATGATCGGAATGGTGACTCACAAAATCTTCATAAAGATGGATCACTTGTTTGTAATTATTTTTTTGAAACTCTCGTGTGATTTGCTGCTGCATCTTCTGAGAGGGGCTGCTTTCTTGAACCCAAGCCGTATAAGAAACCAGACCAAAAACAATGATGAGAAAAAATTTTTTCATCTTTACGGTGGGGCGTATGTCAGCTTCAGCACACTGTGTCAATATTCGAAATGGGGTTTCATCCCCCCAATAATGAGAGTCAAGGGGTCATGGCTTCAAAAAAATCAAAAAATAAGCTCGGTTTAGAGATAAAATAACCAATGATTTCAATGGTTTAAAAATTGTACCTTGCCTCAAAACTGGTACGCCTTTTGCTATACACAACTAGAGAAGGGACTAAGACCGATAAATACTTATGGCTATTCATTCAATTCATGGAGGTTCGCCTCAAACACAAGTTCATGAAGCCCCGAAGTCTTCGGAGCCCAAAACTTCTTCCTCTCATCAAGCAGGCTTTACTCCTGTTCCCGATTATCTTCTTCAAGCCACCAGTGGACCGCTCGCTGCAACAACCAGTGATATTCCTGAACCCGACATGAGTCATCCCGTTGAAAGGGCCCATTGGGTGACAAACAAAATCGATGAAACGAATCAAGCCATCACTCAAAACGAAACAGACATCGAAGCCAATCAAACAGCTATTGAAAATCTTACGACAGAAATTGCCAAATATGACGATCTACTCGCTCTCAAAGACAGCCTTCAATCACTGTCTGATGCCGGAGACCAAAGAGCTAAGCAACTTTTGGACAAACTGAAAGAAGCACAAACACAACGTGACTCTCTGCAAAGTCAGCTTGAAGCCCTAAAAACTCATGGCAAAGAACTCGACGACGCCGGAAAAAAACTTGAAACTCAGCACTCCGATTTGGAATCTCAATCGAGTGACCTGGAAAAATATGCCCCTAATGGAGACTTTGATGGGGATGGCATTATTAATTCTGAGGATCCTGACATTGACGGAGACGGTCTTACCAATGATTACGAAAGACAGATTGGAACCAACCCGTACGATGTGGATACCGACCATGATGGACTCACAGATCGTGGTGAAATGGAATTAAAACAAATCGCCGGTTACGAATGGATGGATCCGAATAATGCCGACTCAGACGGCAATGGCCGCATCGATGGGATTGACCTTCCCGACACCATTGCTGCAGGACGCCGCGTCGCTCAACCAGGCGCTACTTCAGTACCAGGGACACCTGGAACTCCAGGAGCGGCTCAAACCAACAGCACGCCGGCACTTTGGAGAGCTCTCCCTTCTGACCCCAATTCAACGGCTGTGAACCGACCCACTGTGGGAACCACAGTTCCCGATAATGGGAAGGATACCGAAGTCACTGTAACAGGTGACACGATTGAATTTTCAAAGAGTGGGCGGAATCTCATTGTTAACGGCACGACGATTGAAAACTTTTTTGATGCATCAGGAAAACCGGCTCGACGCATCTATCTCAAGCCTACTGATAGCCAACATCCCCCGACCAAAGTAAAGTTCAACAACATGGACGCCAATGACATTAAAACTATCAAGAACGCCGATGGCTATGCCAGTGCGGGTGTGCATTTTCCAACAGCTTCGGGCACACTCGAGAGATTCCAAACAACCTCTTCCTATGATCCTTTTTCTGGAAGCATGCCGATTGTTCCCAATCCGGATCCGGCCAGCAGTGAGATGATCTACGATGTCAGTGGGCTCAATTCTCAAATTGACTTCCCCATTCCTGAATCCATTGACGGCAAAGAAGTGAAACAAGTGGCTGTCACTAAAGATGGCAACGACGCTGTCGTCACACTCAAAGACAAAAGCAATCAAACGCTTAAAGTATTTCGTCTGCAAAATGGAGCCTCAAAATTGTATGACGGCTCCCACTACTTGATCCAATTCAAACTGGCCAACAACGGCCAGCTCTTTGCCGCAAAAGATCTTGCGGTCAAGGTTGTCGGTGGTGACGGCGATGATGTGATTAAGGTCGGTGGTGGTTCCTACGCCGAGGGTGGCAAGGGAAATGATGTCCTCAAGGTTTTTGAAGACACCTCCAGTCCAACGCAAGGAGTCACCTTCTATGGTGGCGAAGGAGACGACATCCTCATGGGTGGTGATGCCAGGGATGATCTCTATGGTGGTGATGGAATGGATATCCTTTACAGTGGTGGCTCTGCCAACGGAGGCTCTGACGAAGATATTATGCATGGTGACGCAGGAGCCGACTTTATTGTGGGAAGTAAAGCCGGTGGAAATTATCACATCGATGGGGGGGGGGGCTCTGATCCAGACGCCTCAAATATCGCTGGACCCAATGTGCAAGGCGTTGAGTTGGGTCAAATCAGAGGTCAGAGTGTACTCAATACTCTCATTCATATGAGAAACGACTTGGCAAGCAATCCAACGAATGGAACGGCCGGTCATCTTTCTCTCGACAAGTTGGATGAGGCCATTGCCTTGGCAACAGGGGCTCAAGCGACAGGGGCCGATAGTGTTTATGATGTTGTCTCCAGCTTCCTCACTGATGAAACCAGCTCGCGTGAGGGTGCCTATATCAATGGGGGCTCAAACAGCTTACTCGATGACCTTCAAAGACGTCTTGCCGAAGCTCAAAGAAATAATCAGCCACCGCAAAACACACAACCTCCAGCCAACGGCACTCCTACAGTTCATTCCTAACAGGTTGTTGACAAAGTGCTCATTCATGGTTCGACAAGCTCACCATGTCCAATTAAACCCTTATAAAACAATGGACACCCTGAGCGAAGTCGAAGGGTCAAGCAGGTTTGTCAACAGACTGCTAAGTATAAAACACTTTTTGAAGATACAGCCCACACGCCGGAGCTGTCGAACCCGCTTGACGTCGATCGCGTGATTGCAAAATTTTCTTCATATCTAGAGCGGGCCTCTTCCCCTGCCCTATTTCAATGAGAGTCCCCACAATATTTCGAACCATGTATTTGAGAAATCCGTTGCCGGTGATGGTGATCTGTAAGGGCGAGGCAACCTCACTCCTACAAATTTTTATTTCATAGATCGTCCGCACCGATGTCACCGTATCGCTCTTGGCCCCACGAAAAGCAGAAAAATCATGACGCCCTACCAAGAATCGCGCGGATTGTTGCATCGCTTTCAAATTTAAAACTTTGTAAACATGTGCTGCACAACCGTGCAGAAAAACAGAAGGATTGGGATGGTTCCAAATAAGATACGTATAGGTTTTCTTTTTCGCGTGTCGATTGGACTGAAAATTTAAAGGCACCTCATCAATTTTTTTAACTGACACATCTTCCGGCAGGAGCCCCCGCAAAGACGCCAAAATTTTTAGGCAAGAGACAGAGCTTTTTAGATGAAAGTTTGCCACTTGCCCCAAAGCATGAACACCGGCATCTGTCCTCGAAGCGCCAGTAACAACCACTTCTTCACCGGTGATTTTTTGAAGAACGTCCTGCAGCGTTTGTTGCACAGTTCTCTTCCCGGGCTGAATCTGCCACCCGGAAAAATACGTGCCGTTGTATTCAAGAGTCAGGCGAATGTTGCGCATTAAAACTCAAATAAAAAACCACCCGTAAAAGCCAGCCCCGACAAATCCACACCACTGGCTCCAAAGCCGTTGAGCCATGAATAGCGTCCCTCCAGAGTGAAGTAAACATGATGAACCCCAAAATCGTGCTCCATTGTGTCCGAGAGCTCATCCAGATTATCTAACAAGATCGCCAACCCCCCAACCGTATGGAGACCGAGCTTCACCCCTTTGGTCACATCCCCACGCAAGCTCTGGCGAAAAATCCAGTAATCTAAACCTCCCTTGATATAAGGAACCACCCACTGGTCTTCCTTAAAATCGGCTCGGAAGGTGAGATTATTTTCTAAGGGGATCATCTGAAAATTAAATTCGTCCCGAGACACACTGCCCCCAACCGTCTGTGTCCTGCCTCCTGCACTGACATAACCTGCCCCCAACTCGACTCCAAATTTTGAATGGTACAAAAAACCAAATTCAGCCAGGCCTGCAGGAGAACAACAACTTCCCAAAAAATTCTTGGTCGTTTGATTGGTGGGAAGCCAAACACCTCCCTTTAAATA
>OBEQ010027293.1_pt1 | contig 10743 bp, 6 predicted proteins | sample 1670901 | NCBI WGS metagenome assembly OBEQ01 (sample SAMEA104232315, study PRJEB22302) | groundwater metagenome | biome: forest; feature: aquifer; material: groundwater | place: USA | collected 2011-08-07 | depth 5.4 m | reverse complement strand
TAGGCTGTCGTATAGATTACAAATTTTAACCTGATCGTCATTCCCGCGAAGGCGGGAATCCAGTGGTGCGGCATGCCGAAGTCGTGCAACAGGCAATGAAGGGGCATATTATCGATCAAGCAGAGCTTGTTGGGACTTACCAAAAATCCGCCTCTTAGGCGCCGGATTATCCTGATCATTCGATAAAACATTCATCATCTAAGCGACTGAATGACAGCTATTAGTTGGTCTGTGTCTAACGGCTTCGAAAGATAGCCATTACAACCCGCATCAAGACATTCTTGAATCGCTGCAGGCGTTTCGTCGGCGGTCAGCGAATAAATTGGCTTATGATAGCCCTTATCACGGAGATATCGCACGGCTGTCATGCCGTTCATATGTGGCATTTGCATATCCATTAAAACAAGGTCAAATTCCCCCTGTTTATAGACTTCACCTAGAGCGTCTAAACCATCATTGGCGATTACGGTTTCACATCCCGCATTTTTGAGATGAAGTTTAATGAGCCCCTGGTTATCAAGATTATCTTCCGCCAATAATACCCGCCGTACTTTTTGGGGATATTGTGCAGCACCATTATTAGTTTTCGCAGGTAAGTAATGCGACATAGCACTGTATAATATTCTTCGATCGAGCGGTTTGCGGAGAATTTGCTTAAACCCTATTGCTTTAAATTCTTCAATTTCATCATCGCTGGCGGCAGCAGTAATGGCGACAACAAGTAGATCGGCATTGTTAGCTAATAACGCCTTTGTTAGCTCCACTCCGTCAAGCATCGGCATACGTATATCGGTAAAAATTAAATCATATTGATTCCGCATTGCATATTCCAGCGCTTTCTGTCCATTGCTCACTGTGTCGATCGTACAGCCAGTTTGCTTAATAAGGGTTGCAATGAGCTCTTGATTTTGCGGATTATCTTCCGCATAGAGGACGTGGCCGGAAAGTTTAGGTACTTCGATCGATTCAATAATTTCTCGACGTCCATTGGGAAGCTCCGATAACCAGCTTGCATGGTGCAATTTACCGGTAGAAACTGTTACTGTGAATGTACTGCCCTTGCCATATTCACTCGTCACAGCAATATCGCCACCAAGTTTTTCCGCAATCTGTTTGGATAGGTGAAGTCCGAGACCAGTGCCACCAAAATTACGTGTAGTGGAGGCATCCACCTGGGTAAATGCACTGAATAATTTATTAACCTGCTCTGGTCTAAGGCCAATACCGGTATCTTTTACGGCAAACATGATTTTCTGCGCGTATTTATTGCAGGATACTTTTACGCTAACGCTGCCTTGCTCGGTGAACTTCACGGCATTGCCGCAGATATTAAGCAGTATCTGTTTCAAACGTGTTGGGTCGCTGAATATAGTACTGGGCAGAGGAAATTGGCAGTCTATCGCAAACAGAATACTGTTTTTTGCCGCGAGAATCGAAAAGTAATCGTCAATATCACGTAATAAATCGGCAATGCTAACATCGATTTTTTCGACCTCAAATTTTTGCGCATCGATTTTTGACAAGTCGAGAATATCATTAACTAACTGCAGCAGATGCTTGCCGCCGCGTTCAATAATCTCGACATTCTTTAATATTTCTTCTTTTGCTAATGAGCCGACTCTGGCGGCTTCCGAATAGCCCAGTATTGCTGTGATCGGTGTTCTAAACTCATGGCTCATGCTGGCAAAGAACTGGCTCTTCGCTTCATTCTTTGCCTCCGCTATGGTCTTGGCCTGTTCTGCAGCACGAGTACGAGATGCCAGGGCCAAAGAAAGCAAAGTGGCCTCACTTAATATGCCACCGTGCAATGACCATATGCTGAAACTATTAAGAGGGAAGATTCCCTGTATCACCAAAATGAAAGAGATACTACCGACCAGCATAAAAAATTCCGCGACAAAAAAGTAACCTGCCGTGGGTATTTTTTTCTGCAATGCAGCAAGGATAGTTAGCAGTATTAACGGCATGGTAAAAATGGGATACAGTTGACTTACTGCGCTGGCTAAACTCAGCGAGGGAGTAAATATATTATTTAATAAAGCCAAGATTCCTACACTGGCTAAAACATAAAATAATTTCCGCAGTTGCGGCGAAAAAGATAAATGTGTTAAAGCTTCCCATAAGAACGCCATATAACACAGCACCGTAAAGATACTGCAAGCTTGACCAAGTCTTAGATTAAGTTCGGGAGCGTTCGGTAACAGAAACCTAAGGGTCGTTGAATCCAACATTGCCGCAGTATACATAGCGGAAATTAAAAACAATAAATAGTAGCCATACACGGCTTGTCTTAGCGATGCAAACAAACAAGCATTGTACACGAGCAAAGTGCACATGGCGGCGTAAAAAGCTGACATTACACAGCGAATGGTGAGATCAGCTTTATTCAGTTGTTTGCTCGATAGGAGAAATAGAGGCATTAAGCTGGGACGTGTTGAATATCGTTGATCAATCCATCCATAGACGGTATACGTCTTCACAGTCTTCGGTGTATTAAAAGCGTAAAAAATAGTATCAACGTCACGCCGATCGTAGGGCAGATAGTTCCCTGTTTCCACTTTTCTGCTGACATGCTCGTCTTCAGGAATCCAAAGTGTAAATTCAGTGAGTAATGAGCTATAGCTTGGCACATAAAGCACCGGTTCCAACACGCTTAAATTAGCCGTGTATTTTATAGAGACACGAAACCAGTAACGGCTTTTTTTTACATCGCCGTTAAATACTGCCTTTTTGTTTTGTTGCCAAAGCTCGGCATGATTATCAGCGCGCAGTTCCTCATAAGTAATCGTTCGAGCAGGATCGATAAAGTACTCAATATAAGGTGCCAAATCGAAAGGTGAATTCAAGTCATTAATTTCAGCAACAAGTGAGTTGCCATAGACACTGAGAGCGCTAAGCCAAAATAACCAGCCGATTAGGCATCTAAATATAATTGGTCTACACAAAGGCAGTTGCTCAAATAAGACTTTCCTTCTTTAAGAGTAGTATTTATTTTGGGTTCTTTAACCTAGATTCCACAGTTTCCGAGTCGGGTTCATATGCGTTTTCTAAGTTAAAATCCCTTTATAAATAACACTGCCGCTGAAAGCAGCTATACTGTCCGCATCATAATAATTATTCGCTATTGGGCATTAAGGATGATGAAAAAATCGCTGTGTTTAGGTTGTTTATTTCTCCTGCAATTAAATTCTGCGCTCGGTGTTGCCGATACCGTCGAGGATGAATTAAAGCTGGTTAAGGAAAAACTCAAAGCCTTAGAGGCAAACGCCAAGAAGAGCAGTCGTGCTGTACAAAGAACGGATAAAACGCTTGCCGCTATTAAGGATCGATTGACGATTAATGGTTTTATGAGTGCCGGCGCGGTAAAGGGTGAAGATGATGTGCAAGCAGGTTTAGAAGGCACCGGCACTGCCTTGACCGAGGAAATTGATTTTACCACCGACAGTTTTATCGCCCTGCAATTTGATTACAAGTTAGATGATGATTTGCATGTTATTACACAACTCGCCGCTGCTGGTCCCAGTAGATTCGAAACCAAAGCGGAGTGGGCATTTTTGAAATATAGAATTAATGATAGTTTTTATATTCGTGCTGGACGCTTTCGCTTACCTTTCTACGCCTATTCGGAGACGTTAGAAGTAGGGATTGCCTACCCTTGGGCAAGACCACCACTCGAGGTCTATAGCAAAGAGGTCACCAGCTATGAAGGTGTGGATTTTCTTTATCGGGTGTATACCGGTGATCTCGGGCATTCCTTCCAACTTGGATATGGCACGCTGCGGCAGGATCTGTTCAGTGTTGACGGGGCAATTTTATTTAATTGGGTTGTTGACTACCAAAATTGGTCTTTCCGCGTGTCGCATAACAAAGCGGACACCAAAGCGTCTTCACCCATTGGAATAATTGAAATAAAAGATCTGAGTTACAGTGCAATCAGCATGTTCTACGATAATGGCAAGCTGTTGAGTTCCTTCGAAACCAACGTGCTTGATATGAATAGCGGCCCAATCAATACTTTTGTCGCAGGTTATTTGATGGTGGGTTATCGGATTGATAAATTTACCCCACACATTACCTACAGTCACAAATACACCACGGAAAAAAATCCGGATCCACTTATGCCAGTGGCCGCTGTTGCACCGCGCGAGGTAGGAGGGTTTGGCTTAACCAGCGCAGAATTAAATTATCAGGGGCTGGCTTTAGGTGTTCGTTATGATATTAAGAGCAACATGGCGATAAAATTTGATATCAATTATTACTCTAAGTTTCAGAAAGACGCGAATGGGGTGTTGACAGGGAATTTTGGGAACTTTGTTCCGACTTCAGAAAACGATAGTTTAACCGTATATACAGTGATGGTGGATCTCAGTTTTTAGCCGTTGATACTACTGCATTGCACTATGTTTAGCGGCAGAAAACATCTGTTAAGCAAAAGGAAATTGCAAATTGTTTAAAAAAATAATGAACGCCAGTTTGCTCATCTGCTTAAGCAGTATGTCGAATTTTGTCTTGGCAGGCACCAATGACATTGAACAGAAAGTGCTTCAGCTAGAGAAAGAAAGCGCTGCGCAGCGCCTCGAGATAGAAAGGCTTAAGAAGCAGATCGAGAATGACGGCAGGGTTAGCAGCAATCCAGATGCAACTAACTTGGAGAAAAAAATTAAAGACGTCGATTTAAAAGCAAAGGCGCGTTATGCAGCGCTTAAGCGTAGTCTTGAGAAGGAGCAGGAGCGGCTTACATTTAACGGTTTTCTATCAGCAGGGCTGGTGCAGAGTAATCGGGATGTAGAATTTCTTAATTTTGGCTTTAAAGAACAAGCAAGTTTTCGGACCGATGCGATAGTTGGTGTGCAAACTACCTATCGTATAGCCGAGAAAACTTCTGCGACAGTGCAAATGGTCGCGAATGGCGTCGACAATTTCACCGTGGAAGCCGTTTGGGGTTACGTGAGTTATAACGCAAACGACAACTTAAAATATCGCGCAGGCCGGATGAAACTTCCGTTGTACCTCATCTCGGAATCACTTGATATCGGTTTTACTTATCCTTATGTTCGGCCTCCCATTGAACTGTATGTTACACCCTTGTCATCTTTTGAAGGAATGGATCTTCTTTATCGATTCTACGCAGGTAATTGGATCAACGAATTACAGTTCGGCATTGGCACATTTGAGCGTGCTAACTTTGGCAATGGAATTAGCATAGTGGGTGAGGACGCTATCGTTTCTAATATCACCTCTACCAATGGACCCTGGACACTGCGTTTATCCTACAATCAAACTAATTTAGATGTGCAAGTTGAAGGGCTGACGTCAGCTGATTTAGCAGCGCTTGGTGTGGAAGCAAAAAATAAAACGCCCTTCATCAATGCGGGGTTGATCTACGATGATGGTGAATGGCTGGTATTAAGTGAATTTGTCGATCTAGCGCCAAAGTCGGGCGCAGTTAATGCGGAAAATAAAATGTATGCTACCGTCGGACGGCGCATTGATCAGTGGTTGCCATATGTGACCTTTGCTCGATTGTATACAACGTCAAATACGGATGATGATGCCCGTAGAGTGCCCATATTCACTATTTATGAAGGCAACTCTTACTCAGTTGGTGTGCGTAAAGATATTAGCTCGAGCATAGCGGCAAAATGTGAAATTAATTATTTTACTGATTTTGAGGATACTCAGGGACCTTTTAATAGCGATCCTGGCGCAGAGTCGGTAACTATCTATACCTTCTTAATTGACGCAGTTTTTTAGAGATAGGTGCTAATTAATTGAAGCTGAAATTCAATTCGCCAATTTTTTCCGCTGCTCTTCCAACAGCTCAGCAATTTTTTCTGGGCTGACAGGTTTGCTGTAGAGATAGCCCTGACCAAAGTCGCAATTGTGCTCTATTAGAATCTGTTCGCACTCTTTGGTCTCGACACCTTCGGCGACGACTTGGACTTTGAGTATGTGAGCCAAAGAAATTATTGAGGACACTAATGCGACATCTTCTTTGGATTTCACTAAACCGTCGATAAAACTTTTATCGATTTTTAGATAGGTGATGGGTAAGTGCTTCAGGTAGTTTAGTGACGAATAACCGGTACCAAAATCATCGATTGCGGTTTTAATGCCGCGCTGGTTAAATTCGGCGAGTATGTTGGCCGTGTTCTCCATGTTATTCATGATAACGCCTTCGGTAATTTCCAACTCGATATTTTTTGCGGCTATACCTGCATCCCTTATCGCGTCCATAAAGGTTTTCACCACGTCACCGCGTTGAAAATGCACGGCGGAAATATTTACCGCCACAGAAAAATCATCAAAGCCGAGCAGCAGCCATTCTTTTACTTGCTTGGCAACGGAGAGAATGAGCCATTCGCTGATGGGAATGATCAGGCCGTTGTCTTCGGCAAAGGGAATAAAGTCCAGCGGTGGAATAACTTTACCGACATCCTGATGCCAGCGAATTAAGGCTTCAGCAGCGATAATCCTGCCGGTCTTGTAGCAAACTTTCGGCTGGTAAACGATGGAAAATTCGCGCTGCTCTATCGCTTGTTGCAAATTATTCTGCATGGTTAAGCGATGCATGGATAAGCGGGCCAACTCCTGCGAGAAAAATTGATAATTATTGCGACCCTGGGATTTGGCGTGGTACATCGCCATGTCGGCATTGCGAATCAGGGTATCGGCCTGTTTGCTGTCATTGGGATAAAGTGAAATGCCGATAGAAGTGGTGATGTGAATTTCCTGATTATCCAAGGCAAAGGGTTCACGGAAGGTGGCAACAATGCGGTTGGCGATCATGGTAACATCGGCTGAGCCAACCAAACCCTCTAATAAAATAATATATTCGTCACCGCCTTGGCGTGCCATTGAATCTTGTGCGCGCAAATAAGTCGTGATCCGTTTTGCCACCATTTGTAACAAATGGTCACCCAGTTGGTGTCCCATGCTATCGTTAATGTATTTAAAGCCGTCCAAATCCAAATACAGCACTGCCAGTTTTTTTCGGCTGCGGCGGTGATTCAGAATAGCATGGGATAAACGATCATAAAAAAGTGATCGATTCGGTAGGCCAGTCAGTGAGTCGTGATAGGCGTGGAAAATCGCTTCCTGCTCACTGCGTTTTAATTCGGTGATATCGTGCAGGCTCCAAACGCGGCCCACCACCTGGTCGATATTGTCGAGATGTGGTTTTGAATAACAATCGAAAATTCTGCCGTCGTTAAATTTGATGGTGCTGGATGTTGTGGTCTTGGGGTTGTTCTTCACAAACTGGAATTCGCGTTCCATATCACCCATGTTGGTGATGTAGTCCTGCAATAATGGTAAAAATCCAGCGTTGAATTGCGATTCTAAATAACTGTCGGAAACACCGAAAATATCCAGCACGTTGCGATTGTAGATCACCAGGCGATTATCGTTGTCCACTACTAATACGGCATCTTGGGTGGAATTTAAGGTGGAGGAGAGTAGTGCGTTGGATTCACGCAGCTCCTTCTCAGTTTGAGTGACTTTAGCCAACTGTTCTTTCAGCTCAACCGTACCCTTGATGAGTTGTTGGGTGGTTGAATCGATGGAGGTTTTGAGTTGTCGGCGATCTTCCTCAAAATGGCGGTAAGCTTCGTCGACAGTATTGAGGAACTCTTCCAAATTCCCGGTTGCAATGCCCTTTGAGGTTAAGAGCTGCTCTATTTGTTCTGTCAGTTTTTCGTGTATAGGCATCGAAATGTATGTTCAGCAGACAGTAGAAAAAATGGTTATAAGTAAAGTTTTCCTTGTTACAAATCTCACTTAGTGCAAATTTTTGCCATCCATGTGTAACACTATTACCCGTACCTAATATTGTTAAGAGTAGTCCAATATATGATTTCAGCTATCAACCGAAAAAAAATGGACGCACTAATTTGCGGTCATTAAATTGCATCCAATTTCTAGGTTAAGACTACCCAAGTACTGATTTTTCTACTATAAGAGCTAACCAACCAGTGAGAGATTGTGACCTTGATATAGGTATGAATAAAGGAGGCATAAATATATGGATACTAATTACCAGCATGCTGCCTACGAGCTAAATTCTTTTTCCAGTTTTGATGGACTGAAACTATTTTATCGAGACTATTTATCTGCTGATGACCTTTTCACTCAAGCGAGTGAAAAAAATCGACTCCCTATTTTATGTTTACATGGTTTAACACGTAACAGCAAAGACTTTGAGCCGCTTGCTGCTTTTCTCGCCCCGCATTTTCGTTTGATCGTGCCGGATATTCGCGGTCGTGGCTTATCTGATTATGACTCAGACTACAACCATTACAATCCGGTTGTCTATGTTCAAGACATCTGGTCGCTGCTCGATACGTTGGCGATTGAGAAGGTTATTCTTATCGGCACATCCATGGGCGGCTTGATGTCTATGTTGATGGCGGCGGAAAAACCGCAGCGCATAGCAGCTGTGGTGCTCAATGATGTTGGACCAGAAGTTGAAACACAGGGATTGGCTAGAATAAAAAAATATGTTGGCATTAAACAAACATTTTCAGCATGGAATGAGGTAGTGATAGCGCTCAAGAAAGGTAATCAAGATTTTTTTCCGGATCTCCAAGAGCAGGATTGGTTAGCTTTTGCCAAAAGATTGTTTGAGGAAAATGATAGCCACAAAATAGAGGCTGATTACGACGTGAATATTACGAGGGCTTTTTCTGATCAACAAACAAATCTCTGGCCCCTTTACGATGCCTTGCGAACCATTCCAACAATGTTGATTCAAGGTGAGTTGTCCGACGTGTTATCCGATAAAATTGTGCATAAAATGGTAGAGCATAAACCGAATCTTTATCTTGTCCGGGTACCTAATCGAGGCCATGCACCTTTTCTCGATGAACCGGTGATTATCGATACGCTGGGTTATTTCTTACAACAGGTGGCTTGAATTCTGCGAGCTTGAGTTTTTATTATGAATAGACTTTGAATTCAATTGTTTAGTAAGTATCATTCTAGAGATCACGGTGTAGTATCTATTTGTTCTTTGCAAGCCTTCTGCTTATCTGATAAATACATTAAGAGTAGAAGCGTAGAAAACTCGATTGGGGTTTAACATATGTCTGAGTCAGAGCGTCTCGCATTAATCATTGATGATTCCCCCACGGCACTCGCGGTGCTGTCGCGAATGCTCCGGCGGTTACAGGTTACGGTTGACACCGTTCTGTCTGGCGAAGAAGCGCTGATTTATCTTAAAGATCATCTCCCCGATATTATTTTCCTCGACCATATCATGCCAGGCATGGACGGCTTCGAAGCGCTGAGATCCATCAAGGGGAGTGCGCGCACCAAGGCTATTCCTGTCGTCATGTACACTTCACAAAAAGAGCGCAAATATGCCGAAGAGGCCAAGCAGCTTGGCGCCGTTGATGTTATCAATAAACAAGTCACCGGTGGTATCTTGTCGCAAGTGTTAGACCATGTGTGGCAGGGCAATCAACCGGCCAATGATGCCGATGGCTTTGTTGAAAGCCTCAGTGATGTAGTTGATGAGGTTAATCGCAGTCAAATAGTGTCGGACGCGGCTGTTGCTGAAGAGCAAGCACAACGTGAATTGATGGGACTGAAAACCCCCAAGGCAGCGGCCAATCCACTCGATCGCCTTTTTAAGTATTATCTCGATGTGCAATTACGCGAGTTGCAGGCTGCTAATGAAGACCTGTTCCAGCGATTTTCGACTCTCATCCTGGCCAAGGATGATCAACCCCAAAGCCCTCCAGCGCGCAGCTCATTTTTGTTGAGTCTGATTTTCGTGATGCTTGCGGTAGTGAGCACGACGGTGAGTGTAAGCCTTTACGAACAGATGGATCGACAAAAACGCGAGATAGCGCAACTATTGCAAAATATAGGGCGTGAAAACCTCGCCACTCAAAAAAGCTCAATGGAGCGCTTAAAAGCGCTAGAATCCCAATATCGCGGTTCGATGAAAGACCAAGCTAATATTCTTACTGCAGTGAAACGCCTTTCGGTCGGTGACGCAAAAACTAAAAGTACTGGTGAAACTACCTTTAATGATGAGATAGAGGCCACTGAGCCCGACGAAACAGAAGCGCACCAGACCCATGAACACGGTGATGCTGCTGACAAAACCGAAAAAGTAGATGAGGCTGCTCCTGAAGCGAGTGAGGCGGCTAGTGAAGAGCCAACGGAAGAATAGTCGTTGTGCGCATGTCATGCGATGTTAGAGCATTTTAAGGTTGAAAATAATTTGGGCTGACGAACCTGAAAGCAGTGTGTAACCCGTTACAAATACCTACTCCCTTGGCGGTAGGTAATTAATACTCGAATTATGCATTCGTTCACTTCCTTCAAAAATCTGATATTTCTTCCACTGACCCATTCAATCACAGCACAATCCCAAATAATTGTTTGGATAATGTTTGCCGATAGTCGTTAGTTTAAAAGTTATTTGAAGCGCAAAGAATATTTCATACACCAACCAGTTGATAATTTGCCAGCGAAGCGGCTTGATGCTGGGAGAGGTTTACCACGGTCAATAGCGCGGTCCTGAAGCAGGAAGGATTGTCCACCGGTGGGAATAGCATTGAATTATGGATGCGGGAGCCGGATGATCTAAACTTTTACCTTTTACCTTTTACCTTTTACCTTTTACCTTTTACCTTTTACCTTTTACCTTTTACCTTTTACCTTTTACCTTTTACCTTTTACCTTTTACCTTTTACCTTTTACCTTTTACCTTTTACAACTACTAACATTAAG
>OBEQ012311823.1_pt1 | contig 10744 bp, 5 predicted proteins | sample 1670901 | NCBI WGS metagenome assembly OBEQ01 (sample SAMEA104232315, study PRJEB22302) | groundwater metagenome | biome: forest; feature: aquifer; material: groundwater | place: USA | collected 2011-08-07 | depth 5.4 m | reverse complement strand
GTACTCCTTGCGAACAATAATGATGTCGTCCGTCCACTCCTGCGCCCATCGCTGGCGGTAGAACGCCAGCAGCTCCTCTAGCGCGTTCAGCTTGGTGTAGGAGAGGTCGTGGTAGAGTTTCTCCATCGTCTCATGGACCAACCCACCCATAAACGCCTCAACGGAGTCCCGCCGATCGCGGTCCAGCTTGTCGATGTAGATGTACTTGTATTTGAGAGGACAGTTTTCGTAGGTCGAAAGGCGGGAGTGGGAGTAGGTAGGCGCCATCTAACTCACCCTTTCAGTCCTCACACTCCAAATAACGGGATCCACCATCTTTGCTCAAACCCCCCGATGACCGCTCGTCCCTATTCACTCCACCTACGGAGGATGTCATCAAGATACGCGAGCACGGGCCCACGGCGAAGCCGGGGGTGCGCAAACTGATTTGCATAGCTCCGCAAGCAGCCGTAGCAAGTCGTGTCCGGAGCACATCCGCAAGAGCCATCAATTCGGTCGCGGGCCCGTGTTAGGCAAGTCCGAAGTGTGGACGGGTCCTCAAGTCGCGCGACGAGGCCGGCTCCTCCTGGCACGTTGTCGAATAAGATGATTTCAGGTAGTTCGTCGCCTGCTGTGTTTCGGACAGTAACGCTCAGGTCCTGCAGGGGGACTTCGAGAACCTCGTGGGCGCCGTGAAGGAGCGCGTAAGTGAGGGAATAGCCGAACCATAGGAAGCCATTCGGTTCGCCAGTCGGCGGGGGCGCACGACGGAACCGGATCCGGAGTACGTCGGTCACAAACTCGTGGCCCAGGGCTACGCGCTGGGTTTGGCCGTGGCATGGCCGTCCCAGGGGTGTTCTGTGCTCTCCCTCCCTTTGCACGCCTGCGCCGCAAGTCGCGCAGATCAGAAAGCCCTGGCCCTTTCGTCCCTCGCAGAGGACTACGAGCTTCCCCAGAGCCGCCTTCCGGACCTCCGCGATCCCGGTGATCTCGATGGGTTCCGGGTCGCCGTGTGATTCCAGGAAGTAGGGGCGGGTCGTGTAGACACGGCCCGGGCGGGAGATTGGATCTTTCGGCGGCTTTCGCTCCGCGATGAAGCCGAAGAGCGGATCGACATACATGGCGCGGTGGGCAGAGTCGCAGCAAGGGGTCTGCGGCGGAGGTTCCCCGCGTTTCCAACTGACGAAGGTTCCGTGCTGGGAGCACTTGAAGTACTCGCGCCACTCCCACTCACGTTCGGCAACTCTCTTGAGTCCGTAGGATGTCCAAAGTTTCTTGTTCGCAACGAGCTTGGATCCTGGAGCGAATTCTGCAACCGCGATGGACAGGTCACGCTGGAGAGAGACCTCGCTGCTCTCCCGAGTCTGGTTCGTCCGAGAGCGCTGCAAATCCAGCTCAACAACGTCGACCGGGAAGCCGTACTTTGGGATCACGGCCTTCCGGGAGAAGAAGGAGATGACGGGCTCTTGCGCGATGGTGAGGGCGCGATTGGTCGCCCATTGGGCACCATTCCAGTCCTCTTGGTTAACGCAATAGGCCTTGTAGTCCAGAACCTTCCGGTAGTCGTCCGAGACCTCAGTCTCTACGACAGCTAAACGGCTTTCCGGATCCATGATGGCCCGTCTCCAACCACCCTCGCGGAGACCAATCCGTGCATGAAGCGATTCCGGAACGATGCGCCGCAACCGCGTTTCGAGATCGGCCCGGTGCTCCTCGACGAAGCGGGACACGTCGGTCACCGCGTGCGGCTGCGTCATGTCTCCCAGGAGCGTCGCCACGGTGTCAAAGCGCTCGCGGTTGCCCGGCGCCCGGAAGAACTCTGAGAGAACGACGGCGGTGATGTGCCTTAGGACGATCTTGTCGTTCGTGACACGAAGGAGAGGGGGCGCGGTGCGCCCGGCCAGAAGTTGTTTTGGGTCAAGGAAGTGCGCGAGGTCGTGGGGCCTGCGACGGCAGTAAGTAACCGCAAACCCGGGATGACTCGGGCGTCGCCCCGCACGCCCAACCCGTTGGGCGTAGTTGAACGACTCCGGTGGCACGTTTCTCAGGAAGATGGTGTCGAGGTCGCCCAGGTCTACGCCGAGTTCGAACGTCGTTGAGCAGCTCAGGAAGTGAATGCGTCCCTTTTCGAAGTCCTCCTGGAAGATTCGCGCCTGCTTGGGATCGATCTGTGCTGTATGCTCCTCAGCGCGCAGTCGCGACGGCAAGGCCGATTGATAGAGGAGACGGTAGTGGTTGGACGCCAGGTCCTCATCGACGGATGCGGCGGACAGGGTGCCTGGGCATGCGTACCTGGCGCAGACACCGCGGACGGAGATCGTCTGATACCGGCCGCATGTATCGCAGCGATAGATGCGGTCTCCAAACTCCAGCAAGCGAAGCCGCCACCATGCTGGATTTGCGCGTCGCGCGTCACCGACGCGTACCAAGATGCGCTCGTCACCGCCTGCTTCCTTGAAAGACTCCCACATTTCCCGGAGGAGTTGCTGCGCTGCCGAGACTCTCTCTGACTCGCTCGATGGAACTTCCCCACCAGTCGCGAGGACGCGCGCGAGGAATCTGACGCGTCTCGTGCGGGAACCTTCCCAGGTTTTGACGTTTCCCCCACGGCCGATCTCAACAGTGGACTGGTAGGCACTTAGCCCGAGGTCGCCCCAGGACAAGTTGACTCCGGGGTCTGCGCGCAGATCGACAGCGTGGTCGGTCCGGATCGAGTCCAACAGTAGACACAGGAGCTCTCTGGCCTGGGACTCGCTCAGCGACCAGGGGGGCTGAGAGAGGGAGTCTGGAATTCGAAAGTCTTCTGGCAGATTCGGGAGCCAGCGGACCAGACCCACGCCCTCAAGCGATATCCGGGGTTCGTCGGTTACGAATTCCCGGAACACCAGGTTCCAGGCCTCCTTCAGGGCCTGCAGATCGTCCGCGGAAGCGGGAATCACCCCCTGACTACGCATGGTGTTCCTGAGCCGCGCAGCCAGGGTGGCCAGCGACACGTCCTTATATCCATCCTCCGCGAGAGCTCGCAGGGAGGTCAGCACGAGATTGCGCCCGAGAAGCGACTCGTAGCTCTTCTGCAAGTACCAGGCGAAGAACGCCGCGTCCTGGCGGCCGTCTACGAAGCCAAGCACCTTCCTTCGATCCTCGGGCAGGAAGCGATGGATGGCAGTGGCGATAACTGCGTTCGGCCCGTCGTTGCCGTGCACGATCTCCCGAACCGGGTCCGGTCCCCGGTAGCCGCATGCACCACACGTCCGAACCTGATCTTCCGCGACATCGCGCGCGCGCTCCTCCACGACCTCGATCAGGGTGTCGTGGCCACAAGGTGGATCAGTCGGGTTCCGGCTCGGTCGCGAGATGGCGCCGCACGCAAGACACAGGCGAGACCGGGTCGCCTCGCTGCCGTGCCCCGCTTCCTCAGCCTCCACAGGACGGAAAAAGGAGACGTCGAACTCATCGTTGCTCCAATCCCGAAGCGCTTCCCGGAGATACTCCCCTTCGCGCCGCCCTACAAAGTAGTGTTGCCCACACTCCCGGCAGAGCGCGACCTCGAACCAGGCACCTTGCGCTTCTTCGTCTCTTCGCGCGTCTGCGCTGGCGGCACGCGAGAGCTGGACTCGTTTCGTCGGCCAGCACCGCACGAAGGCCCCTTCGAGAGCACGCAGGAACAGGTGATACCGCAGCGAGAGGAGCGGCGCTCCCGAGCCAGGGTCCTGGGCGCTCGTGACTAGGTGCAGGAACCGTTGCAGCGCAGCCTCACGGTCCTCAGAGGGAACCTCATCGAACAGTGTGTCGGCGATCCTCCTCACGTCCTGTGGTGCCTCCAGTGCTTCGCGGAGCCGACGCAGCCGCACGTCCATCGAGAGCAACCGGTAGAGTCGTTCCGGCACGTTGGAGGTGTCCGCGAGAGAGACGCCGTAGCGCGAAGCCAGATCTTGGAGTACCGTGTCGGTGCCCACCGGATCGGAATCAATCAGGTGCGCTAGCGTTGCGTACTCCTGCGGCGTGATCGCGACCGATCCGCCGGCCGGGGCCTTCGCGACCTCCTCTAGGATTATGTCGTCCTTGGTGAAGGGTTCGCCGAAAAGCTCCTCTGCGAACCGAGACAGGCCTGCACGGTCTTCTTCGCCGCCCCCGAGCGAAGCGCTCGTTGCGACGCACTGTAGGTTCCTCTGGAGACCACCGCTGCGCAGCCGTTCCTTGAGGCGGCGAAGGAGCATCGCCATCTCAATCCCTTTAGTGCCACGGTACTGGTGAGCTTCGTCAAGCACGCAGAATCGCCAGGTTGTGCCCTGTTCGAACAGCGGGCTATCGTCCGGACGCAACAACAGGTATTCGAGCATCGAGTAATTCGTAAGCAGAATGTCAGGAGGCCGCGTCTGCATCTCCGAACGCAGCACCAGCTCCCCCTGCATGCGTCCGTTGAGCTGCTGGCGTGCGTTTCGTCGTGAGTCCCGTTCGTCTTTGGGAGTCTCGCCGGTGTAGCGTCCAAACGTGAATGAGAAGCGGCTTCCTTCCTTCTGGAGGCGACTGGCTAACTCACCGAGGCGACGGCGCTGATCGTTCGCAAGCGCGTTCATGGGGTATAGAACAAGCGCTCGCACACCCGGAGCCCGCCGACCTTCCAGGCTTTCCCGATACAGCTGGAAAAGAATCGGCAGCAGGTACGCCTCGGTCTTTCCGCTGCCGGTTCCGGTGGCGACGACGACATTGTGTCCCTCGGCAAGGCGGCGTATGGCCCGTTCCTGATGGAGATAAAGCATCCTGTCCGGATCAAGCGACGCCACGAGGCCGGGGTCGACCTCCGCGGTCAGTAGCTGGGTGAGTAGCTGCTTCGTTGCTGTCTCACGGCGGTAGACCGGGGTTGACTCAAGAAACGGCCCATTGACGAGCCGGCCATTCTGGAGCTCATCCACGAACGAGCGACGTAGCTCGGGGTCGCGAAAGTAGAAGCTGGTCTTCAGGTACCCGTGATAGCGCTTCTGAATCTCCTGAGCCAGCTCGAGGGGATGGAGCCGTTGGGACGGACTCGTCATCACACGCTACCGGAATGGGAGTACACGTCAGAGCGTGGGGCTGTCCGCACACCACTGGAGACCTCGACAGCGCCAGCGCGCATCGTTTGTACGAGCTCGGCGCGACGGAGCCAGCGAGCAGGGACGCATGGCCGTACTCCCGATCTGGCCGAGTCTTCGATGACGAGAACGAGAAGGTAAAGCGCCTCCTGGGCAAAGGCTGCTCGTTGGACTCCGTTGCTCATCCTCCTACGACGGCCAGGGCGTCGCCGGAGCGGACGATAGCGGGAGTGTCGAAGCTCGTCTATTTTCCTCTTGTAGCGCGGGTATTGGCGTCGCACAGCGGTGAGCATCCGCATCACAGCGACGGGGTCGAGAGCTTCTAGCCGAAGCGTAGGGTAAGGTCTCGGTCCGATGGCCAGCTTCTTGGCTACAAGAGCTTCCAGGACTTCGGATGTGTCGCTTCCTTCTGACCGGATCCAAAGCTTAAGCTCGGAATCAACGGTGGGTTCCTCAAAGTCAGCGAATCTCCCAAGGTTCCGACAAGGCAGTTCCAACTCGCTCGGATTTCCAGCCATCGGACGGAGTTCAAGGCTGCCTTGCAGCTTGATGCCGACGCGGACGTCCTTCCCCCGATAGCTAGGGGGAAGTCGAACCCGCAAAACTCGTTGGGAGGTCGCAGCCACATCTTCCTGCCGAAGTTCCAGCGGGCGATCCCCCCATTTGCGCTCCAAAGGTGCCGCTCCCTCGCCTGCGAGCGACCACCAGACACGCTCGACACAGAGGCGAACGTCCACCCCGCTGGCATCGCCCTCTTTGATCAGCCAGTTTGTTTCGTCGCAGCTCGGCGACGGCGGGATCTCGATGCAAGAACCACCACGCGTCTTGCATACTGACAGCTCGTCGGCGGCGGACCCAGCCAGCGGAGTGACATCGACGCCATCGTCATGCAAGATGCGAATGCGCGCAGGGCTGTGTCCGTCCAGACCTGGCATCGGCCCAGTAGTCTCTATCTCGATCGCCTGCAATCGGGACGAGAATCTGAAGTCAAGGGTTTCGATATGGCAATCGTTTTCGTCGTAGAGCCGAACAGAGAACCAGCCTGCGCGCCGGTCAGCTATGCTTGGCCGCAATTCATGGAAATCTGAAGCGGACGCACGCCACCCGGCCGTCTGTTCCCGAAGCCCCGCCTGCAAGACGACCACCATCCCGTAGCTCATGCCTCTTAGACACTGAAGGTGTGGCGGCTCGCCACGAAACAGGTAACTCGTACCTAGGTGGCCATCCTGAACAACCTCTCCTTGAAGATCGAACGCGGGACCGGTCATTGGTAGATTCCGGCTATTGCCAGCGACACGAATGAGGATCGCAGCGGCTCTATTCTGATGCGGGACTTCGAGGTGGTATGCACGGCAGTCTCCCCCGATGACGTATTCTGGGGCTTGAGCCTCGCTGTCTGAAACAACTTCACCATCTTGTGGTGTAACGACAAGAAACCGACCCCGAGTAATCGACTGCATGTATCTTCCCTCGTTCCGCGAAGGGCCGGACAGTTTGAAGATCCGGAAAGGCTCTGAGGGAAACTGGTATAACTCGTCCTCACCGTCGTATTTCGCCTCCACGGTGCCAAGGGGTGAAGTGAGTGGCCAGCGTCCTTGCCGATTGCCGTCCTCAATCAAGTTCGAAGATGCCTGACTAACGCACCAGTTCTTGTCGGCTGTCTCATCGGGGACCTCCAGGCCAAGGGCCCAACTCATACCCTGTCTCCAGCAAACAAGCTCTGGTCTCCGTCTGCGTTCTACTCCTTGAGACTTCCTCGGCCCGCTTGGTCCGGTGCCGCGTGGCCTACCGCCACGCTTTTCTGGAGGGATCGGCTGCTTCTGTATTTCCGGCGAACTGGGGCGAAGCGGCTGAGTCGAGCCGTGGCTCTGATCTTCGCTGGGCTCGTGGGCTTTATCAGATGACTCACTCTCCTCAATCTCACTAGGAGGGGCGGTGACGCGACCACGGAGGTCCTCAGATTGGTCGTATTGCGGATGCAAACCCTTCTCACGAGTATCCGGGTGCGCTTGCCCCATATTTTCGTCATCGAGCCCCTGTTTCTGCGTCAAAGACGCTTCTGGGGAAGTGGGGTACTCCATCGCCTGTCTCTCGTCGGCCGTTCGCGCAGCCGTACTCGGCATGGTGGGAGCTACGGTCGCGTCTTCGACGTCGCCGCGATCAGGTGCTTCTGGGTCCGAAGCCGGGAGTTGCCGACTCCTGCGGCGAGACGGCATCAAGAAGCCGCGAATCGCTGCGAAGAGCCGGCGCAGCCTTTTGATCCAAAGACTCAACGGCATCGGTTGTGCCTTCAGCCCGGTCTCTTGGGTTGCGCCTTGAATTGCTCTGCAATCGCCTGAAGATCGCGGATCGCCCGCTCGATGATTTGTCTGCTTACTCGCTTTCCAGCATGGAGATGACTGAGCACCGTCAGGGGCCGGGTGAGTTTGTTGCCGAGCAGGTGACGAAGTTGCTCAACGTGGTAAAAATCCTCCGCTGAGCCGATCAGGCAACCCTGTTGATCGCCATACTTGGAGGTTGCTTTCGCGCTTTGACTCATGACGGGCTCCGACCTTCCTGCCCTTTGCTGGAAACGCAGGCATAAAGCACAACGCTTTTTAACATGAGCTTATTCGCTAAAATCGGGTGCCATGCGTAAGCAGAATCACGTCATGCCATTTGGAACAAAAGAACATGCTCGCTACTAATCCGACTGTTCCTAACATTGAATGCTCTTTTGGTAGAGTGGAGCTTGCGAATCCACCGGGCTTCTATTAGGAAGCCGCGTCTCTCCATCAAGTCCACAAAGGTGTCTCCCACACGCACCGCCTGCTTACTTACAATGGCATCTCCAATCACAAGAACGCATCGGCCGCCTCGGCGCATCACCCGCGCCCATTCGCCAAAGCAGGCATCCATGTCACTGAAATACTTCTCAGGAGTAGCCTTGGGTTTCGTGAATTCGTCATGGCTTCCAATTTCGATGTCACGAGCACATTCCACATCCCCTTCGATCCAGTGTATTCTCTGACGATGGTACTTATGATAGTCATAGGCATTAAGATACGGGGGCGAGGTTATAATCAAGGACACACTCCCTGATCCGATGAACGGAACACTTCTAGCATCGGCCTGATGAATAATTACGGGAGCGCGATCCGAAAGGATGATTTCCTGGAGTCTTTTCAAGACTTCTGCGAGTTTTGCCTTAAAGACTTTATCGACATTCGTGGGTCTTATTGTCTTCTCGATCTTGGCGTAGCGGGTATCACTATCCTGATATGACACGCGAACAATGATTGAAGAGAACACCGCCAGAAGCATAGTCCGGACAGGTTCTGCTGTCGCCAGGATCAGACCCTTCAGCACCGACAGCCTATCCAGAACGTCTTCGCTAAACCAGTAAAGGAAGTTCTTATTGTTAGGGATTAGTTCTCTTCGTGGTTTTGCATTCAGAGGTGTCCGATCAAAATCCGACATAAAAGCTCGAATAGCCGAAACATCAGTAGAACTGTAATTCGCAGTTTTCGCCCTACTAACTAGTATTGCCACAGCATTATTGTCCGTGCCGATGGAAGGACGTCCGAGCAGGCTTGCCTCAAGCAGTGCCGTGCCGCACCCTGCAAACGGGTCATAGACCAGGTCCCCTTTTATCGTCCAAGTCTTAATAGCTTTTCGGGGTATCTGGGGAATGAACTTGGCTGGGTAGGGGTGCAGGGTGTGAAGATGTTCCTGCGTTTCAGCATCGTGGAAATTCCACTCACGACCGTTCTCGGTGAGAACGTCAGCGTTCTCCCTTGTATAGATAGCTTGCCTTTGCATATTTTTACGCGCTGAAACAGAGAATGGTTTCAGCCGAACCCCTGTTCTCCTTGAATATGTCTCTGGAAGCCAGCAATTCCATCGGGATCATTTCATCTGGATGCCATCCTGCTGCCGCGCCGATTTCAAACAAGAACTCGTTGGTTGGAATTTCAATCTTCTGGCCGTCTACGACCGTGCTGTTGTTGCCGACAACGTAGTATCCGTGCGCTCCGGCAGCCATCAACGAATGGGCGGATCGCATGGCGACCAGCATGTCCAAGAAGTATCTCCCGAGGAGTGCCGGTAGGTTTCTCCTCCGGAAACCCACGTTGTCGCCATGGTTGTGTTCGGCGATCTGGTCGATCAAGCCGGCAACGCATTCAGGCAACTCGTTCTTTCTCCCGAGATAATGTTCCCACGCTTCCCGGCGCTGGCGCTCGGTGACCTCCCGTGTTCCAACCATCATACTCTCGGTGCCCTTGTGCTGATTTCTGGGCAGTAGACCGAGGGCGATCAAGCTCAACCGATCCGTGTCCAGATAGGGAAGCGCGGTGGCGTAGGGTGGCGATGTAACCAGCAGATCGACTTTCCCATAGTGTTCGGGGAAAATCTCGGCGACGTTCACCGCATTCCCATGCCGAATGGTTAGCGACGGTCGGACGGAAGGATGGGGCAATGCGCACAGGTAGGGGTAGATTCTGTCGAGTTGTTCGTGCGCCTCTTCATTGAATCTGGCAATCGCGGTGCCCTGGTCGTAGGGTTTGACTTCCTTCCGAACCCGAAGGTCGGTATCTTTCTGCCACGAAACGGATCGAATGATGTTGCTCAGACATACCCGGAAGAAGTCACGGTATAGTGGCTTCTTGACCTTCTTAAGGTCGGCTAGAACAGCCGACAAATCACGTATCGCTTCAGGATCAAACCATCGGTTCAGGTAGCTCAGATCCCCCTCTGACCAGATGTTCCCAGGGCGGATGTCCTTAAATTGGAACTTCTTGAGATATCCGGATACCGTATCGAAGAAGATGGTCGGGTCTTCGATGACGATGGCTGATTTCACCGTGGCGATCAATACAGATAAGGGATTCAAATCAGCACCTATGGCTGACCGGCCCGATGCCAGAGCTTCGCATGGCGTCGTTCCACTGCCGCACATGGGGTCGAGAACCAAAACGTCGTCCGGAATTCCAGAAGCGTTCATCAGACTCCGAACGAGTTGAGGAAAGAACTTTCCTCGGTATTCATGAAGATCGTGGGGGCCGTAACGAAGCCGTCGTGCACTATGGAGTTTCCAGCGCTCGTGGGTACTGGATAGGCCGTTCTGTGTAAATTCAAGCAGTTTCTGAACAGTTGGCTCCAGGAAGGTCCGTCCCACCCGCTGCCAGTAAGTCAGACGCTGCCGGAAGAACTCCCCTGATTTATTAGTTCTTACAAGGTAATAACCGTATTCTTCGACAATGCAATCCTCGGCATCCAGCAAGGCTCTGAGCTCTCGCATTGCCAGTTCACGCTCAAATGGTTGCAGGTAAGGTTTCAGTTCGAACTTGAGCGGATCCCCCTCCACCGTCAGAAAGATCGGTGGGAACACCGAGAACTTCTGGCGGATTGTTTCCGCGAGCTGCACAGGTGTCAGTTGGTTTGGCATTGGCTAATAAGGAAAGAGGCGCAAATGACCTCAATCGGCGTCCTGTCTGCCCCAAACCGAATCGGCACATCACGCATCTGAAATGCGGGAATGTCCAGAGGGTTACTCTTCAAGTAACAGGCGTAGTCGAATAGCCTTTGGGTGAATGCTCCCTTCTTCTTGGCATCTTGAACCTTGCTGAGAAGGGTTGCTACGTAATAAGCAATCAGGGGCGAGTGAATCGGCTTGTCCCGCTGCGTTCTTTTGGCAGTGCCCATATAGGCAT
>OBEQ012008771.1_pt1 | contig 10744 bp, 9 predicted proteins | sample 1670901 | NCBI WGS metagenome assembly OBEQ01 (sample SAMEA104232315, study PRJEB22302) | groundwater metagenome | biome: forest; feature: aquifer; material: groundwater | place: USA | collected 2011-08-07 | depth 5.4 m | reverse complement strand
GCTGAGTCAAACCCCAGCTCCTCCACAATCTCAGAACAATCAACCACAAAATAATCCTCCACAGGGAACTGAAAATACACTCCAACCACTTGTTGATCTTATGAAGAGTTTAGTTAATCTTGATTTGGGGCCGACTCTTGCTCCTGCTCCTACAGAACCGCCTGGCGGTGGAGGCGGTGGTGGCGGAGGTCCACCTCCTGGGGGAGGAAACGGCAAACTTCAGGACGTGGTTTATTGGGCTGGCCAAATTCATCAAAGAATACGGTTCTGTTCGAGTAGGCAAAATTACAGTACTTTACTGACAGCGCTATCTAATAATGGATATACTTCGCACCATGGTGTATGTGTAGAAGCTTGTACGTATAACGTTATCGATTCGTATAGATTAGCAGGAATTCAAGGATTAACCGATGCACAAGGGCTGGTATACAATATGAGAAACTGGTGGGCAGGCAAAGGCGCACCATATGTTCTTTACCACAATGGAAGCGTGGGAAAAGTCCAACCGGGTTGTGCCATGCTACAAGGACTTAGTTTTGGAGCCGAACATGCGGAGATAATTCATGAAGTTCATTTAGATAGTCATAATAATGGAACCATAAACACCTACAGTACAAATTCTCAGGCTAGTGCGCATACTTATCCTGTTCATAACGGTGTGTTGTCGGGAAACTGGGATTCGCCGGTTGATTTCGGGTGCCTTAATTAAATATTTCTATGAAAAAACAAACGCTTATTTATACTTTAGTAGGAGTCTCTGGGGTCATACTGCTTCTTATTTTTTTGGTCTCTCGTTTATTTAACCCATCTCAACAACGAACTATACCTTCTCCAAACCAAACAAATCCGACTAGTATTCCCCAAGAAACCGGGCTTCCTCCTTCTATTCAAAATGATATACAGATACAGCTCGAGGCTGATAAAAAATTTTCTCAACTGGAAAAACAGCGCTCTGATAATTATCCATGGTACGATAAGCTCCCGCTTCAGACAGATAAATATTTTGTATATTTTGATATCAATCAGCAAAAATTCATCGGCGATATTTATAGCGCAAGCGAGGGGGCTTTAATAAAAAACGAAGTTAGTCAAAAACTTAAAGACTTGGGCGTCGATATAAACAAATATCCGATTGAGTGGACGAATCAATAATCCAATGAAATCCCAACGATATCTGATTATTGCCGCAGGCGGATTACTCATTGTACTTATTATCATAACCCTTCTTGTCTCCTCTCTCTTAAGCACGAAGCAATCTTCTCAGCAGCCTACACTTCTTCCCACAGGAGCTTTTGAGAGTGGCGGAAGACAAAACTCATCTTCGAATCAGATGAATATCGTTGAGACCGAATCTCAAAACCTAAACGCCCTGACCTCTGACCAATCAAACAAGATGCTTGCGGTTGGTAATAAGCTTCCCTTCTCTTCTCTCGATCTTGATATTGGTTATTCTCCTTTGCTCAATGAGTTTTTTATCGATAAAAAAACGCCTCAGGCAGATCAAGTACTCCAGCAGTTTTTGAAAGATAACGGACTTTTTGATCTCTATCAACAACATCCTGAATTATTTGTAAATACTACTCAATCAGTTTCAGATGCCGTACAGCAAGCTGAGCAGAATTTTAAACAAGAACAATTACAAGTAACCCCACAAAATACTCAAAACACCAATCAAACCCCTACCTCAAGTTCTCAATCTCAACAGAATACAAATGGGGGCTCGACTGATGAGACTGCCAGTACCCTTCAGCCTCTTGTTGATCTTATCAAGAGTCTGGTCAATCTTGATCTCGGACCGACCCTCACTCCTGTCCCTACAGAACAGCCCGGTGGGGGTGGAGGCGGTGGAGGTCCACCTCCAGGAGGAGGCGGCGGCAATGTCATCATCCCTCCACAACCGTGGTGTAATCCTCCACCCATGGTTACCGATCAGAACGGGGTGCGGCTGCAGGTGCCTGCCCTGAATGCATTCCATCAGGCAAGTCAAATAGTGGGTCATGCTATTCAGGTAGGCAATTCGTTCCGTTCATGCGAAACGCAACGACTAATTTGTCAAAGAATCTGCGGACATGACAGTTGTCAATTTTGCGCTGCTCCTGGACATTCTTATCATCAGCTGGGACTGGCAGTAGATATAAAATGTAGCTCTTTTTCCTCATCAGGTGCTTGTCTTGGCGGTGATTGTGTGAGCTCTGCGGTACGAGCGGCTATGACAAAAACCGCGTGGTGTCGATTTAGTCCAGGCGGAGATGCATGTCACTGGTCCTATGGCGGATGCCACTAATATTAACGTCTTTCGTTGATTGACAACCCATACATATTATGTCTACAATGAATTAAATGGTTCCTTATATAAAACGGTTCTTCAATACGGCAAAAAAAATCTTCATCGTGGTTTCTGTTTTAGTTGCGATACTTAGTCTCTTTTCCTATTTTACGAATAAAGACAAAATAAAAGTAGCTGCTGATCCTTCACAAAAAAACCGTCAAGAAATTTATAAGACTATCAATAATCCCAAGTTGAACTCTACGAAAGAAGGGAAACTTATTGTAGTTTTATATCGAAGCTTTGTCTGCGGCATGATTGGAGAGGCTTGCACTAACAATCCTAAGGATTCTAACAATTATTATGGAAAGAGTCTTCTTGGTTCGGTTACTAATCTTATCTCAGTGACCTATTCTAATGCTCCTGCCTCAGGTGTCTACTGGGTTTATACCGGTCTACAAAATGCCGGCTTCGTCCCAAAAACTTATGCGGCAGAGGGTATTGGCTTCGCTTCACTTAAGGCATATCAAAGCATCTGGGCAATATTCAGGAATTTTGCATATATTACATTAACTCTCGTTCTTGTACTGATAGGGTTTTTAATCATGTTCAGATTGAAAATCAATCAACAAACTGTAATAAGCGTAGAAAACGCTCTTCCTCGTATCATTTTTGCTTTAATACTTATTACTTTTTCTTATGCTATAGCAGGATTTTTGATTGATCTCATGTATTTGTTAATGATGATCATCGTAACTCAATTTACTAATGTAAATATAGGAAATTTCATTCCTTCAAACAGAGGCGCGCTCATAAATCAGTATGTAAGTGCCGGATTTTGGGATATTTATCCGCCTGTAGGTAAATCATTTACTTTTTTCAAACTTGGAAATGCATTTCTTAATATTCTCCCACAAGCAGTTGGGGAAGTTATAAGAGGAACCTTCTCTATCATCGGAGTAATTCTTGTTGTTAAATTGATAGGGTCAGCTTTTGGTGGTATTGTTGCGGGATCTTTTAGTAATATTGCTGTTCAGGCCCAAGCAAGTATTCTCGGTTTTGGCGGAGGAGCAGGCGGAAGTCTCGGACAACTTCCTTTATTTGCAATTGTTGTTGTCGAGATGCTACTTATTGCGTATCTTTTTTCTTTTATTGCACCATTCCTTGTATCTTTATTGATCTTTTTCACCCTTATATTTCTGCTCTTTAGAGTTTTTTTCTTATTATTAAAAACCTATGTTCAGATTGTTCTTCTGATTATATTTGCTCCCATTATCCTACTTCTGTCAGCTATCCCAGGAAGAAAGTCTGCTTTTAACTGGTTTAAAAACTTATCAATTAATTTATTAATTTTTCCTCTTGTTCTTACAATTATTCTACTCGGAAGCCTTTTGACCAAAATAAACGTCGGGAATACCACAATTTGGCAGCCTCCATTCTTATACGGTCTAGACCCAGACGCTTTTGTTGCCATTCTCGGGATCGGTTTGATTCTAGTAATACCGGATATCGTAAAAGCATTTAAAGAAGCTGCTGGAATCAAAGGAACTGGCATACAGTTTGGTATCGGAACATTCTTTGGAGCGGCCACAGCTGTTGGAGCCGGCGCCTTTGGCTCTTACACCAGATTCTCTGGTCTATCCTATCAGGCAGCTTTCTTACCGGAATCAATTCGAGGCTTCATCAGACGTATTCCCGGTGGAGAATTTTTTGCAAGAAAATCTCCTACCGGGGGTTCAGGAGAACCACCAAAATAGCATTCTTCCAAAACTACTGGAAAAACGGTATTCTCAAAATATTTACTCCAATTACCCTTAGAATAAAAATTGAGAAAATGATAAGGATTAATCCCAAAATACAACTTGTGAGATATTCTCGTGCTTTTTTAATTCTCTCCGGATTGCCTTGAGACGTTTGTAATAAAAAGGCAGAGTAGATAATGCACAGCAATGCTATTAGCCCAGCAAGCCCTATCCCAGTGCTAAGAACATTCTTTTGTATAAAAGATGGCACATCAGTGTAAAGACATCCTAGCTCTGTCCAAAATCCCTTTCCGTTAGCCACACAGCTTAAACAGGCTGATCGTTCAGCCGTAGAGGTTATTGACAAACATAGTTTACTAATCTGCGTGCTTCTGTCGTCCACGCAGGAACATACATTTCCTTGGGTTACTGGCTTTCCTTGAAAACATTGAAACTCAGTTGCTTTACCAGCTCCAAACAAGTCTGACACTACTACTCCAGCTAGCTTCCCAACTAATGGAGTAAATATGTGATCTACTATAATATTGATTGGAGAAAGGATTTTGTCTATAACCCATCCGATCACTGGTATAGGAAGCTTTGGGATTCGAATATGTATTTCCTTAAGCTGCTTACAACATGTATTGTTTAATCTTCCGCAGCCGAGATTTTCAATTGTCTGATTAATGCGCGTATCGGAATTGTCTATTTTTTCCGTAGGTATTGGTGTGAAGGTTGGAAGAAGTGGGGTCGGAGTTTGGGCAAAAACGTCAACCCTGTAGATAATAAAAAAGATTAGAAAAAAAGATAATAAAAATACAATTGTTTTTTTCATTGATATATACACTATACTAGATCTCAATCGGCGTGTAAATATTACCTGCTTTTTTTAGGTCCAAGGTCTTCCTCTTCTGCTGCCTTTTTGATTGCCGTATACGTCATGTATAAAGCCATTACTAACAGGATGGATGGAATAACATTTCCTACGATAAATGTGTCTGTTTTTGAGTCAAAAGCCAGTTGTCCCATCTCCGCTGAGTTTCTACCCCTTTGATGTATCGCATTTTTTTCAAAAGCAAGCACTCTAAAATAATTTCGTATCTCGGTCTCTTCCATCACAAAGGAGTATGCGTTTCCGTGTAGTCTAGACAGAGATAGTCTCCTCCCAAGGGCAAATTTAGTCACAAAATTCATTACTCCAAGACCAGATATTCTTGCTTTGCTATGATCCCAAAAATATGAAGCAACTAAAGACGCCAGCAAATAGTTTGCTCGTTTTGCTTCATCTTCCCCTACTATATCTTCTAAGGAGTGGATCGCATCATGCAGTTCGTATATTTTACTCAGATCTTTAGTTTCAGTAGCGGTCCGCATGAGAAGCTCATCCAAATCGCTAATCTGTGAGACAACTTTATCCCACGTATTCACATCCGATAAAAGTCTCCGTATGACAGTTTCTCCAGCCTGTGCTATATCTTGATAAAGAAGGAAATAATCAAGATCAACTGTATTGGGATTCATGTTTCCTTGCTTGATAGACCAGAGTTTTGCAGTATTATAAAATAATCCGTAGTTTCCAACTTTGTCATAGTCTCCAAAGTCTTCATCGAAATTGTTGATAATTTCGTCTAAACTGTCGTGCCGATTAAAAACATGTTCTCGTATAATCTCGTCACCTATCTCTTTATCTTTCATATTAAGATCTGTTCTTTTCTGTTTTAGTTCTTCATCTTTAATTCCCTTCGATCTCTGAATTGTCCTCTCAAGCGCAGTACCCATCTGCTCAAGAAAATAATCAAATACGTCTTTCTCCGTTTTTAGTTCTCTCCCATCCTTGAGTTGACCTTTTAATCTTGTATCGTTGACTAATCTTTCGAGCCATTGTCTTATTGAAACCAATCTCTCAAAGTTCTCTTTCCCCCAATTTTCTATAATAGATTTCCTTAAAGCATTTGCTTGCTGATTTTTTTTAGGAGATAATGCATTGAGTGCCGCGTCATTAAAAATTGTAGATGCAGCATCATTTGGGTCAAAATTTGCAAGTTCGGGGACAACCTGAATAAGGTTTGACAGAAAATCCCCTGGAGACCGTTTAAAGAGTCTGTTAAGTATCTCTCCTTTGATCTGCCATTCTTTTGCTTGTTTAAAATCGGTATAATCGACCTTTACTTTTTTCAGATTTCCGTTCTCGTCTAAAGTTTCTAACTCAAAAATTTTGTCATATACGTGGTGCCCTGAGAGAAGATCTGTTCCAAGCGCGTACTGTTTTAACTCCTGATCAGTGACAGGCTTTCCAAGAACCTGTTCAAGAGCGCGCTTCATTTCGGCATTTACTCTTGTATCAATAAAAAACCAGAGAGACCCTACGCCCATATCTTTAGCAGCAACGTCGAAAAGTTGCTCCCATTCTTCTTTAGCCCAGGTCTCGTCGCGTTTCTCAAAATCTAACCCGATCGATTCTGCCTTTTTTCCTATCATTTGGATAAGATGATCGACTCTCCATCCGGCTCTTGAGATTAAACTTCCGATATTAAAGATGTTCATAAGATCCTGAAATACTCCTTTTCTATCGAGTAGCGCTCTGTCCACAGATTCTCCTAAATTTTGCCTTTCTTGCTCAATTCTTCTATAAACTTTCTCCGGAATCCATTTTCTTTTTTTCCATAATCTTGAAAGGAACGATCTTCTACTTGGATTGTATACTAGGTCCATTGAAAAAAGCTCAGGTATATGTGTTATTCCAAAACCCCCTCTTCCCTGTCCCCATTTGTGCCTCTGTATTAATTTTGCGATCAGGTCTGGAATTCCTTTAAAAGTGCCTGTTGAATCCGCACTTCCCATAATCTCAATATGTCTAAGGTTCACTAAACCGATTCCTCTGCTGTAGCTAATTGCCCTCGCAATCTCCCAAGAAGGATCATATTCGATTCCTAGACTATCTAATCTTCTTCTGATTGAGTCTACCAATTGTTCCTGGTCTTTAATGTGATAAATAACATCTCCAGTATCATACCTTCCTCCAAAAAGATCATGAGGGACTTTATTGTTATTCAGTGCTATTCTTTTTCTTATATGTCTTTCAACCTCGCTCATTGTGATTTTCATCACATCGTCATCTAAAAAAGAGGCTGTTTCCGAAGGAAAAAGTCTGCCTAAGAAACCCGACCAGTTCTCAAAGGATGAGGGATCCTGTGCGTAGATAGGAAGATCGTGAAATAGCTCTCCGTAATAGATTAAACTATATGTATAAGAGCTTATTCCTCGCATATAGGATGTGAATTCTTCGTAATCCTTTGGGTCTAAGCGCTGTATGATCTGTTCACTATATCTTATTTCTGAAAAAATTCCTTTCAAACCTTGTATGTAATAACCATCAATAAAGGGGTTATAAATATCTTTATAGAGTTGTGCTGTGTTTTCATCAATCCTATGGAAATAATAATAATAATATTTTGTTACCTTTTTTTTAAAATCTCTCCTTTTATCGGGGTCGGTAGTAAATTTAAGTTTTCCTTGGGTATCATATTCAAAAAAGCCTTCTTGTTGTAGATTTTTAATATTAAACTCTCTTTTAGCCCCCTCAATTTTTTCTCGAAGAAAAGGGTCGTCAATGTGTCTTGATTCAACTCCTGTGGCTGAGAAAATTTGCCTATTGAGTGTGCTGAATCTTTCTGCATCATTTGAATCTATATTTAATTTTGCTAATATTTCTTCCACTTCTTCTTTGGGTAAATCGCCATAAAAAAAGCTGTCTATTTTTTCACGCTCTTCAGGAGTGAGTTTTTGAGGAGGTGGAAGACTGTCGCTCTGATGTATTTTTTCTCTAATCGTCTTGCTCATGTTCCGAAACCATTCCTTATCCTCAGCTGATACTTGAGGTTGCTCACCTCGACGCAATAATCTTTCTACAACCTCTTCTGCTTGTTCTTCTCTGTCTTCTCGCACCTCTCTTTGGTCTCTCTCCCCGCCTCGTCTGCGCCCTCCGGCTCGCCTTTCTCTTCGTTGACGACGCCTCTGCTCACCTTGACCTGCCTCTTCACGAGGAGGTTGTCCTCCCTCTTGAGATGGAGGCTGTTCTCCTTCAGGCGGCTGTGGTGGTCTTTCATTTTCACCTGCCATATTTTTAGTATAACAGCAACTGATAACAAGTGGCGCTTTTGCCACATAAATACCAGTATATGGGAGTGTAAAGAGTTAAGAATTAGGAAGTATGAATTATGAATAAAGAAGGTATGCTTTATTCACGATTTAAAGAATATGAGGGAAATATATCATACGGATAAGCTAAAGTCAATACGATGTGGAATATAAACTATTGCAAAGAATTATTAATTAAGAATAATTCATCATAAATGAAGTCTCAAATTACATCCTTTACTAAACTCGATGTTTGGAGAGAAGCACATGCTCTTGTTTTATTGATATACAAGCTTACGAAAAAGTTTCCAAACGAAGAAAAGTTCGGGTTGACTGACCAACTACGAAGAGCTGCTGTATCGATTACCAGTAATATCGCTGAAGGATTTTACAGAAGAACTTACAAAGACAAAATAAATTTTTACTATCATGCACTCGCTTCAACAGGTGAGGTACAAAACCAGTTGCTTATTGCAAGGGATCTTAAATATATTGTTCAAGAAGAATTTGTACAAATGGCAGAACAATCAATAACCGTTCACAAATTGCTCAACGGTCTAATAAAATCTTCTTATAAGAAGTTCTCCTCCTAATTCATCATTCTTGATTCATTCTTCCGTTTTCGGTTCGTTGCCTTTGAAGTCGATGACAAGGCGTCGGTCTCTCCCCTCTCCTGTCGAGTAGGAGGTAAGGTCGGGATAATTTTGCGTGACGTACTCGTGGACAAGCTTGCGTTCGTAGGAGGAAAGCCCTCTGATGTAGGAAGAGCTCTGAAGATCTTTTGTTTTTTGCGCATAGCGGTCGGCCAACTCCTCGAGCCGCTCTTTCTGCTTCTCCCGGTAATCGTTTACATTTACGAGAATCTCAACAGACTCTCCGTTCTTTTTGTAGAGAATCACCTCAAGAATTTTCTGGATCGCTTTGATCGTCTCTCCATGCCTCCCAATCACCACAGGAGCTTCCTCATCGGTCTTGATCGTCACATGAAATACTCCACTATCCTCGCTTACCTCAACCTCCGGCTTATCAATGATTTTGGAGAGAAGCGCTTCTGCCTCTTTCTGTATGGTATCAACTTTTGACATCTGTGCTTTTCGTTTTTAGATTGTTATACTGTATTATACTGAAAATCGAGAAAATGTTCCAGTAAAGGGACAGGCCAACAGGAAGCGTATAGGAAAACCATCCAATAAGTATGGGGAAGATAAATTTCATCTGCGTATTCATTGCCTGCTGAAAATTCTCCTGCGAACTCTCTTTTTTCTCCTTCCCTTGAACCGAGTCGGTTAATAGTGGGACCGTGTCGGTTTTTTTCGGGGTTTGCGGTGTTGAGATTTTCACTTGATAATACTGTAAAAATGCTGTCACGGCAGGCAGAAGATAGTAATACCATACTCCTGATTTCTGAGGACTCAGGGCGAGATTGAAACCGTAAAACAATGGGTTAATCGACTGAATCTTAAGAAATGGCGAGTACAAAACATTATTCACCTCTTGTATTAATTTTGCTCCTTTACCGTTCACAAAAAAGAGAAGTAGGGTGTTGTAGAGGGCGATAAAAATCGGAATCTGAATAATAAGAAAAAGGCATCCTGATGCGGGATTAATACCTGCCTGCTGATAAAGTTTTAACTGTTCCTGTTGAATCCGCTGTTTGTCGCCTTTGTGTTTTTCCGAAAGCCTGTCTAAATGAGGCTTAATATCTTGCATCTTCTTTGCGGTATGCATCTGTTGACGAAAGAATGGTTGAAGAAGAAGTCGAACCACGACGGTCAATGCAATAATCGCAAATCCAAATGCCCCGGGGACCTTCACGAAAAGAAACACATGATAAAACAGAATCAGAAGATTTAAGATCGGGAAAACAAAAACGGTGGTGAAAAAATTAGGAGTTAACATGGTTACACAGAGAGCTTTTTACGGGTTTTTGCTCTTCTTCTTCGTAAGACTTTTTGTCCGCCACGAGTTCGCATGCGTTTTAAAAACCCGTGCTTCCGCATCCGCTTTTTCTTTTTTGGCTGATAAGTGCGTTTCGGCATATAAATTTACAATCGCTCATTCAATATCGTTTTGTCTTCTCCATTGAGCGCTTTATATACAGCCTCGGTGACAAACGGTATAAACGGATGAAGCATTTTGAGATTCTCTGTATAGATTGTTTCAAGCTGCTTCAAGACCTCAATGGTACCAGTTTTAAGACCTTCTTTCAACTCCTCGATGTAGTAATCAGCAAATCGATGCCAGAGAAACTCATAGACCTCTTCGAGTGCTTTTGAAAACTGGAACGCTTCCATATGTTTTGTGTATTGTTTTTTAACGCCTTTAAACTCATTTTGTAATTTTTCGATTTCGGATTGCGTATTGCGGATTAATTCGCCATTCGTAATTCGTAATTCTTTATTCAAATATATAAATCTGCCTATATTCCAGATTTTATTTGCGAAATTTCTCATCCCGATAATCCGCTCATCAGAGAGCGAGACATCAGCGCCGTCTTTGATTCCGAAAACGAGGGAGGCGCGCCAGGCATCTGCTCCAAACTGTTGTACTTTCTCCAAAGGATTGATTACGTTTTCTTTGCTCTTGCTCATCTTCTGTC
>OBEQ013066538.1_pt1 | contig 10747 bp, 7 predicted proteins | sample 1670901 | NCBI WGS metagenome assembly OBEQ01 (sample SAMEA104232315, study PRJEB22302) | groundwater metagenome | biome: forest; feature: aquifer; material: groundwater | place: USA | collected 2011-08-07 | depth 5.4 m | reverse complement strand
TGCTTCAATGACGTTATCATAACCCAGTTTTTTCAAGAAGCGGCGCATAGAACTGCGCACCATCTTCATATCGTCAACCACGAGAATTTTCTTGCTCTTTTCAACCATCATTGAAGTATCACCGTTAATACTTCGGATCAGATAATTAAAATAGAATCGACCCACATTATCCACATGCACGGGAACAGTAATAATATCTTTAACGCCTGTTAGTAAGGATGCCATGACATCCGTATCATAGACGAAATAGGGTGGTTGAAAGTGAATGCCCAGGTGATAGGCTGCCAGATTTTTTGTAGCTCGCCCGACAACAGTATTACCCCATTCGGCCAGCGCGTCGGCCATTTCGTCGTTGATCTCTTCGTATGGGTGATCTTCACCGAGGATACATTGTCGAATGGCATTGCCCATCGCAATGGCGGTCTCTGAATAGTGATGCATTAGTACCACGCCGTCGATATGGCCGGTGGTCTCCGCCCAAATTGCATAGCCTTTAAAGCGAAATCTCTCTACGTCGTCAGTGAAACCTTCATCACAGCGACCCTGCATCTTTGCCATAGATCGTAGGTTTTCGAGAGTTTCATCAACGAATGGCTGCAGAATCTGATTTTGAATCCCTGTAAGTGACATAACAAAGCCCTTGGAGTTAGCAATAACAAAACAAACAGTACTAGTTTGACTATAGACAATAATTGCCGGGCCATAGAAATCATTAGCTGTTAAAAATTTAAATTTATCGGCTATATCGCAATTTATTATAAAGGTCGAGACTGGGTATAATTCGAGGTATCAACAACTGATGATTGTGGATAATGGGGCTACTATTCGCTAGTAGCCCAGGTGAGCACTTTTAAGAAATAGTTTTGAATAAACTTTAGATGGCGGCGTGAGGATCGGGTAGATTGTACTTTTCTTTGTTCAATGTAACAAAAGCGGTAAGAGTCATGAATGATTCCAAAACGACCGCACCCCATGAATAGATAGTGGCTGGTTCGGTAGTGAATAGTAGGCCGATAGTCCTTCCCACTGCTAATCCGCCGACAACGAGCACAATGGAAATTAATCCAGCTTCTTGAAATCGAATCTGGAAGACTGCGAGCAGGCAAAACAAACCAAAACCGAGTTCCAGACCGCCGTACATGGCCCGTGTTTCAATGACGGCGTCTGCGCGAGTCATCTCATAGCCTATGTATGCTGTCGGAATATTGGGGTCTATCAAACAGGCAAAGCCGTAACCGATAAATACCAGTGATGCGAACCATAAAATAAACTTGGCCATGATGTCCTTCTCCTATTATGTGACGTCCTTGATAAATTCTATGGTGAAGTTTAACTGAGATTGGCCAGCGGATTAACTGGTAAATACCGATGAAGTTAGATTGTGGAATAGGGTCGTGTTTATTTGGGGGCAATTATTAAGATCTATTTATGGTCTATACTTAGCTGACATTTTCTCTATAGCATTAGGAATAGATCGGCGACACCATCTCCGTTTCAATTGCAGAAATATTGGACAGCAGGGAGCATTATTTACACCGCTATGAAAGAAATTACCTTTGAAGGCCGTGGCTACGAAATTAACCGGGGCCGCGATGTGGCTAGGGGTGGCGTTTACCTTGAACTAAGAATTGCCGGTGATCGTCGTGTGGGTGCCGTGGCAGAGATCTTTTTGTATGAAAAAAGTGGTGATGTGGTGTTTAACAGTTTTCAAAAAGAGATCGCAGTCGAGTTGGCAGAAATCCTCATCAGTGAAGCCAAAAAATCCCTTGGTGTGGCAGAAAAGTAGGTACGCTGATACCCTCCATGTTACTATAGGCGCCTGTAGTATGTAGCTTAAATCTAGTGCTTAAACCTCGACGCTTTTAACCGCCTGATGACTTATCCGATGCAACCCAAACCCTATTATATTGTTCCTTTCTGCCAAGAAAAGGTTGAGATTCTTCTCGCGGATGAAGATTTTTTAGTGGTATCTAAACCATCGGGTCTGTTATCTGTACCGGGCAAAGCGCCTGAAAACAAAGATTGTCTTATTACTCGGGTGCAACAAGAATATCCAACAGCGACGACGGTCCACCGTTTGGATCTCGATACGTCCGGCGTAATGGTCGTTGCACTCACCAAAGATGCGCATCGCAATATCAGTAAACAGTTTGAAGAACGCAGAGTTGCAAAGGAGTATGTTGCCCATGTGTATGGCATTGTTGAGCAGGACCAGGGGACTGTCGATCTGCCGTTGATTTGTGATTGGCCCAACCGGCCAAAACAAAAAGTTGATTTCGAATTAGGAAAGCAGGCCGTTACGCATTGGTCTGTGATGGAACGATGCCTTGGCAACTCTACTAATGAAACTAGCACCAGTGCTTATACTGTAGTAAAGCTCAAGCCCATCACCGGGCGTTCACATCAATTGCGAGTTCATATGGCAGCAATTCAACACCCTATTTTAGGTTGTGATATGTATGCCCATGCGGACGCCTTTCGTGCTGCACCGCGATTAATGTTACATGCAGAGCGACTAACGTTTTATCATCCGACCACTAACGAAACTATCGATATAATACAATCGCCGACGATGTGAAGGCTGTGTTCACGCTTGAACAAAAGCAGTTTATTGCGAGGAGAAAAAAGCACAGCTGCTTTAGCTGGCTTTCTCAAGATGTTTTAACAATTGTTCTTTCAGCGATTTTGGAATTTGTTCGATGATCAAGGAGTCATTTTTTTCATCGTAACGAATACCCTGACCAAAAACATCTGCTGAAAAGCTGATGCTCATACTTCTATCTCGACCAAAAAAACGAATGTAGCGCTTAAGACTGCTGCGATGCGGGTGGAATTCGGGGCGTGGTTCATTTTGTTTTTCATTGACAAAATGGGAAAATTTTTCCGGTTGTCTTTCATCGAGTTGTCCAGAAATATCTTTGATCACTACCGGCTGCCCTTGGCGATCTTGCTCTACGCAATAGGTAATAATTTTTGCTTTGTATTCGTTAACTTTTTCTTCGGGCAACGAATGGGTAAATTCATCGACGATGGTGAGGAATTCATGGGTGTCGCTGGCGGTGTCTAACCCCTCTTTAAAAGCGCAGTAATTAATAAACGCATCGGCCAGAAATTTATCGCCACGGCTCGCGACAATCGTCAGATATTTTTTTGATTCTGCGGCATGCCATTCGGTAAGGTTGACGCGCATGGCATAAGGCAGTCGAGCGGTATCAATATACTGAATAGGTTCGATATCCAACTGATATGAAACTTGCAATGCATCCGTATGCGCCACCCAAAAAAGATAGAGGCAAGAGGTTTCTTCAATGGTTTCCAACCCGACTATTAGATGGGCATCGAGTGGTTCTTCGGTAGTATCTAATTTATCGATCAACAAATCGATAATTCGCTGACTCATGCTCTGAAAAGACGAACTGCCTTTTAGGTGGTCTTTCATCCATTGCGGTAAGGGGTTATCCGATAATTCACTATCAAAGTGGCCATACATTTTTTGGCTTGAGCGATTAAAGGTATTTTTAAGCTGCTGAAACAACGAAATAATACTGCCGGAAACTTGGTTTTCTGCGGCTTTTATGGTCTTAGTTATTTGAGCGCCAGCGGCATTTCGTTGTATAGAATGGATGATAATATTTTTTAAATTCATTAAGACTCGCCAGCAATATCCATATTGGGTAAGGCGATGAATGCTCCAGTTTTTGCGCGGTATCGTCAAGTGTTTTTTAAAGCTGAATAAACTTGTTTATTCAGGCGGCATGTGATTCTTTTCGTTGTGCGACTTGCAGACAAAGTTGATATAGTTTTGCTTGATCGATAGGTTTAGTCAGATAACCATCCATACCGGCAGCGATACATTCATCCAGTTGTTTTTTCAAGACATGGGCTGTAAGCGCAATAACCGGCGTTTTATCGGCTGTTTGCACTTCAAATTCGCGAATGGCACGCACAGCTTCCAGGCCATTCATTATTGGCATTTCATAATCCAACAGGATGAGATCAAATCGTTGCTGGCTGTTGATGACTTCTTTATAACGTTGCAGAGCCAATTCGCCGTTTTCAACCATCTCACAATGGTGACCAAAATTATGAATTAGTTTCTCAATAACGATCTGGTTTACCCGATTATCTTCCGCAACTAAAATCTTTAGTGGCATTGAACCCTTTGACAGGTTCGATGGCGATTCACTTGGCGATGATTGCCTATCTTCAACCGCTGGCTTATGGGGGGAGAGCAGGATATTGACCATTTGCTGGTAATAACAGGGAGTTTTGAGGTAATCGATCTCAGAGTAGGGGCTGATGTTTACTGTATCAATACCGTCGCCAAACAGGATTACCTTAGCGCCGATTTCTTTGCAGTTTTTGTTGAGCTGGGCAAATTGTCGGACGGTAAATTTTATTGTATTGGCGTCGACAAAATAGAGCGCCTTATCGAGCGGTGTCTCCGGCAAAAAATTTGTGTCGCTGATCGCTTGCAGTTTTAGCTCGTAATATTGAATGGTATTACGCAAAAGCTCGACAAACTGTTTTTCAGGGGCAAAAATTTTCACCATCAGCCGATCGTTATGTGGCAGCTGACGATTAACCGCGATAGTATCCTGTGTGTTGTCAGGTGGCAATTTTAGTTTAACCCAAAAACTTGAACCCTTACCCAGGCTACTGTCTACACCTATTTTTCCCTGCATTAATTCGGCTAATTGTCTGCAGATCGATAATCCTAAACCGGTGCCACCGTATTTGCGTGTGGTATCGCTGCCGATTTGGCTAAAAGATTTAAAGAGTTTTTCTTGTGTTTCAGCAGGCAAACCTATTCCGGTATCTTTGACTGCGATATACAAACCATTAAGCTCAGTAAAGTCAATGCTGACGGTAACACTGCCCTGGCTGGTAAACTTAAGTGCATTGCCGACAAAATTAATTATGATCTGACGGATGCGAGTTGGATCGCCAAATAGGATGCGTGGCATATTCGGGTTGCTGATCAGCGCCAGTTCGATATTATTTTCATGGGCTTTGAGTTTAAAGATATTAATCGCATCGAGTACCAGCGCTTCAATGTCGAAGGGAATCTTCTCGAGTTCCATTTTTCCGGCTTCGATTTTTGAGAGATCCAATATGTCGTTTATCAGAGCGAGTAGCGCGTCGCCAGAAGACAAAACAATTTCATTGTACTGGCGCAGCGCAGGGTCAATCAGTTTATCCTGTAGCAATTGGGACATGCCGATAATGCCGGTCATGGGGGTGCGAATCTCATGACTCATGGTAGCGAGAAATTCACTCTTTGCCCGATTTTCGATTTCGGCGATCATCTGCTTTTTTTCTGCTTCTTCAATCTGCTTGCGTTGGGTGATGTTTATCACCGCACCATCAATAAAGGCATTTCTATCATGTTTGATTAATTTGAAGGACAGTGACAACCAAACTTCTGCGCCGGTATTAGTATCTATCATTGTGTATTCATATCCGGAAATCCCTTCGGGATACTTAACTAGCAGCGGGTGAAATTCACCACCAAATTTGTTGAGAATTGCTTTGTATTGGTTTTCTCTGACGTGTTCCATGAAGGCATAACCAAACAACCGGGCGAAGGCCGGGTTGCAATGAAAATCTGTATTGTTGAGATCGTATTGGAAAAGACCTTCATTCGATTTTTCATACAATGCATGGTATTTTTCGATATTTTCTATTGCATCGAGTTGGGCGTAACGAGTTTTTGCAGCAAGTGCCATGGAGAGCAGCAAGGATTCACCTAAGAAGCCGAGATGCAGGCTCCAGCAGGTAAAAGTGTTGATCGGTACCAGTCCCAAGGTCGTGAATATAAAAATGGTACCGAGAACTATCGTGGTAGATTCTGCCGCCAAAAGATAACCCGCCGTGGCAACGCGGTGTTTGATACCCAAAAGGATAATTAGCAAGTTTGACACGAGGATGATAGATGGCGCCATTTGCGCGATCAAGACGGCGTATTTTAAATTGTCCACCATTGCGTTGTGCCATAAGCCGAGTAGACCGATGACTTGCAACACCTTAAAAAATATTTTGTAAGGTGGAAAAAAATTGGCTTTATCCAGTGAGTGGTAAACAAAGGATCCATAGATGAGGCTAACCAAAATGGCGTTGATGGTAGACATACGAACATCGAGCAACGGCAAATTGCCGAGTAGCCATTTTTGCATAGTGCCATCGAGTGCAGCGCACTCCAATGCCACAAACAAAATAAATAGCAGATAAATACCATAAACACGTTCCTGCAGGGTGAGGAAGAGTGTCAGGTTATAGATGAAAAGCGAGGCGAGGACAGCATAAAAGACTACCATAAAGTACGCGGTGAATTCCGTGCGCTCGTTAAAAACGGCCGGTGATAGCAGCGACATGGTGAGGTTGGGGGCGACGGTTCCTTCTCTATTGTCGACATAGCCGTAAAAAGTGGTTAACGTATTTTTCTGCAGAGGTAAATGATATGCCCATTGCACGTTGGGTATGTCGCGGTTGGCGAAGGGTCGCATTGAACCGGTTTCAAATACTTTATACTCGCCATCTACTTCAATATACATGTTAAGCCGCTGAATAGTGCTCGGTTGAACCGGCAGGTGCAGATAATACAAGGTGCGGTCTGCGTCGCCTATCCAGCGGAGCTGCATTTTGAACCAATATCGGCTATCTATATGCGGAGTTACAAATGCATTTTGATGCAGCTGAAAAAACTGATCGTCGTAGCGACCATTGCGGATGTCGTCAAATTGATAAGAGCCTTCAGCGTCTTCAAGAAAATAAAAATAGGGGACGAGTTCTAGAGCATTGCCCTGCTCTGTCACAGTTAACGCTGTGACAGATAATAGCGCAGCCGCATGATCATTGGACGCAGTGCTCAATTGGGTCAGCGTCAAACAAGCAAGCAGCACGAATAATTTTGCGATCAGATTACAAACAGCATATCGCATAAATCTCAGAACTTATCTAAAAACGTGAATTTAATAAGAGGTGCCTAGTGTAAAGCTTCCGTGAACTGCAAGTTGGGATCCAAAAGCTAAAAATCAGTTGAAGAAAATCAGGCATCATCTTCAATTAATTGTAGTCGACTGCTGTTGATTACGATTAATTCACTGCGTAAACTTTTCCTCTTTTGATGCCGTCCTGAAATTGATATTAATTTTAATATCGCTAAAGGCGATAAATGACGGTAGATTTAGCCTGTATTTGGGCGCTTTATAAACTTAAACAACTTGCGAGCAGAATCATGATCACACCTTTTCATTTGGCGATTCAAGTCAGAGATTTAAACGAAGCGCGGCAATTTTATTGCGCAGTGTTAGGTTGTACGGTGGGGCGTTCTAGTGACACTTGGGTAGATCTAAATTTATTTGGCCATCAACTTGTCTGTCATTTAAATCTTGCTTTGGCTGATCCCACGATAGTTAGCGAGAAAGTTAATCCGGTGGATGGTCATGGCGTACCAGTGCCGCATTTCGGCGTTGTGCTTGAAATGCAAGAATGGGAAAAACTGGCCGAGCGTTTAAAACAACAGGGAGTTTGTTTCGCCATTGAACCCTATATTCGTTTCCAAGGCCAAGTTGGAGAGCAGGGGACTATGTTTTTCAGGGATCCAAGTGGCAATGCGCTGGAGTTTAAAGCGTTTCAAGATATAGCTTCTCAGCTGTTTGCCACTGATTGAGTTTAGTGAGTTCCGCATTGGGATGCCTAAGACCCAATGAGGAAAAGTTTCTGCTAAAAACTGTATGGTCAAAAGACTAATTTTCATGTGCCGAAGTTTTCAATTTTATTTTTGCATCCACAACAACTTTATTTATCGGCAATCATTTATAGGTAGACCGTTTAGTGCAATAGCTGCGTTAGATTCAAATGTTTTTTGAATCTCGGCAACTCCCTATAGTAAGCTCGCATAATTAAAAAATAATATTTCATTTCGGAAATATTCTTGCTTTTCTCGGATTATTCTTTATAAAGTACTTAGCGAGTAAATATTCTCTTTGTTGTGTAGTTCGTAGTCGGCGCTTTCAAGCTAGTTGCCATCAGAGTTTTTCAACAGAAGATTTATGTTGTAAACCCGCCTAATTGCAGTCTCTCCAAGAAGTAGTTATCTGTGCAAGTTCCTCGGTAATTTACGGTATCGATACAAGTTACGGTACTGATGTTGCACTGCTTCGGTATCACCAAAAGTAGGTCCTTTGAAGCGACTGAGTTTTCTAGGTTAAAGAGCGAGGTACCACATCCAATCATAAATTCAATTAATCAATTGCGATGACCAGTAGGAGATCATTTGTAGTTGCAAAAAATCAGTATGTGCAGTTTGTCAGATAAACATAACAAGGAAGATTGCCATGCATACGGGAATAGAACAGTTCCAACGACACCCATTAATATTACTCATCGCTACACAATTTCTCTTTTATCCTCTCGCTGTGACTGCAAAGTCAATCTGCAATCCACTGAGTACTTATACTTGTGGCTTGCCCTATCCAAGTAATTATATTGCCGAGGCGAGCGAGAATTCGGCGACTGGTATTCAGCTCTCTATTGATGATGCGATATTTCCAGAGCACACCCTTGATGAATATCCTGCCTTGGCTTACCCATCTGCCATACTCAATGGCCTAAATGGTTTTTCAGCTTTAACGCCGGTGCTATTTGAATTACCGGATGTTATCGATCTGGAGTCGTTGCCGATCAATGGCGGCAATGCGTTGCTGGTTTTTGATATGGAAACAGGCGCGCGACTCAGTGTCAGAGCAGATGTGAGTATGCCCGCTATGCGGGAGGGTATTGCGGTACCCTCTATGGTTGTAGAAGGGTTTCCTCGGTCGCGCTGGCCTTTTGGTCACACACTGGTTGCCGTGCTTACGAACAGCATTAAAAATCTTGATGGCAATGAATTTATCACGCCAGATGTCATCAAAGCGGCAATCGCCAATGATGATTCTGAATTGGCAAGTTCCTCTGAACCGGTGGTAAGTTTTATCGAATCGCAGGGCATAGATCGCAACGATATTCTTTCCTTTACCCAATTCTCGATCCGTGATGAAGCTTCCGTCACCCAACCACTGTTAAATCTTGCCGATATCGTTGCACAAGAGGATCACAAGATAGAGATCACAGGTAAAGTATTCATGCCCACAGGAGATATCGCGGCCATTGTGACAGGGCGGGTACGCAGCTTGGATTTTCGCGATGCTGAGGATGGCCATATTGACTTTTTTCAACCAGAATATCGCGAAAACTGGGTGACCTTCACCTTAAATTTGCCGCGTGCCGCGTTAACTAAATCAGTGCCTATAGTTATCTACGGTCATGGTTTAGGAGTGAATAAGGAAACTGCGGTCCTGTCTGTCAGAAATAACGCGAGTAGAGGCGTTGCCACCATCGCGATCGATCAACCTTATCATGGCATGCGCATTGTTGACGATGGCGCTTACTTTTTAAATCTGTTCCATCCCAAGGATGTAATGAAAGTGACGGGAACAGTAGGGCAGTCGACATTGGATTTCCATTCACTGCTCCACGGTCTTAAATCTGAATTGAAAGATCTTGATATACTGCCAGGTGGAAGTCTGCTTTTTTCACTTAATGGTGCTTTTCGCGGTGGACGCGGTAAACCTGATATAGATATCGATGAAGTCTATTACATGGGAACCTCACTCGGTGCGCTGTTTGGAACCAGTTTTGCCGCAACAGCGCCAGGTGTTAAAGGCGCTTATCTTGAAGCAGCCGGTGCTGGCGTCGCGAATACATTAAATCACACCACATTATATGAAGTGTTAAAGTTCTTTGAAGTGGTGCCAGCAAACTTGACTGGCGCGGATGCCGTATTGTTCGCAAGTATTATGCTTCACGACGTTGATTATGCGGATGGACTCAATTTCGCCCACTTTTTTAGAAACCCACCGCCGCCCTTGGTGCCACGGCCGCTGGCGGTACAATATGGAATTGATGATCAGGTAGTTTATGATGGTTCAGCGATTGCGCTGGCGCAGGTTGCTGGCTTGAGTTTGGTAAGGCCGTCGTTCGATGCCTGGGAGTATCTGGATGAAATTCCGCATTTCGATATGGGTTACGGCGTGGTTCAAGCGCAGAGCAATATTAATGAGGTGTTCATCGACAATCCCAATATTGCTACCGATCTTTGGAGTCATTTAACATTTATTAAAGATCGCTCTGCTGCCGGCTTAGATGAATGGATTGATCAGGTTATTTTCCATAAAAATCTTCGCCCAGTGGAGTCGTTCTCTGATGAAGAAAGCCCAGATGAGGATGAAGAAGAATCCGATCCTGTGCCAGAGACTACTGAGCCTGAACCTGAAGAGCCTGTAGTTGAAGTGCCTACACCAAGTTGCGAACCCAACTGTGTGGTACAACCAAGTACTGAGCCGGTAACACCAGCGCCAACTCCTAGTACAGACAACACTACTAATAACAGTACTAATACCAGCGCTTCACCCTCTGCCGCAGCTAGCTCCACTACTGCCAAGGTTGTGAGTAGTTCAGGTGGTGGTGGAATTGACCAGTTCGTGATATTGATGTTAATTAGTTTTATGACCGTTCGCCAAAGAACTAAATCAGCAAAGAAATAAGTTAATACTGATCGTTGCATAAAGAACTTAATTTTCTCGTTCCCATGCTCCTGAGGCTGTCGCAAAAGTAATTTGGTGGGCAGTGCCCACCCTACAAGTAGTGCTAATTCGCAATACTTGGCTCTAAATGTAGGGTGGGCACCGCCCACCGTTAGACTTTT
>OBEQ012742170.1_pt1 | contig 10747 bp, 8 predicted proteins | sample 1670901 | NCBI WGS metagenome assembly OBEQ01 (sample SAMEA104232315, study PRJEB22302) | groundwater metagenome | biome: forest; feature: aquifer; material: groundwater | place: USA | collected 2011-08-07 | depth 5.4 m | reverse complement strand
CGGAAGAAGACGATCGCGTCGCGGTGCAGCCGCTTCGCGTCGAGATACTGGCGCATGGCCGGAGTTGCCGTCGGAGATGACACGGGATGCGATTATTATCGTTCACCTTGTTGATTCTCGCGCTCGACACGACGACCCGTTCGGCGAGTTGTGCGCTGGCGCGCGACGGCGTCGTGGTGCGCGAGGACGCGATCGATCCGTCCAGGCAGCTGGCGGTGCAGCTGCCCGACGCAGTGGATGCGCTGCTGATCCTTGCCGACGCCGAGCTGCGCGAGGTCGACGCATTTGCCGTCGCCACAGGCCCGGGTTCGTTCACCGGGCTGCGGATCGGCATCGCGACGATGCAGGGACTGGCGTTTGCCGAGGAGAAGCCGCTGATCGGGCTGTCGGCGCTGACCGCCCTCTCGGCCATTGCGTCGCCGGCGTTCCTGGGTTCGCGAATTGCGACCTGGGTCGATGCGTGGCGCGGCGACGTGTATGCCGCGCTGTACGAGGACGGTCGCGCAGCTGGAGAACCGGTGGTCGCAAGCCCGGCGGATCTGCTGGACGCCCTGGCGCCCCGCTCGGACTCCGCGAACGCTTCGTCGGACAAGAAAGGGGCGCCCTACGCCGATCAGGAACCTGCGGTTCGTGTTGCCAACGACATCCTGTTTGTTGGAGACGGAGCGGAGACGTATCGCGACACGATCGTCGCGCGTCTGGGCCACGCGGCCAGGATCGCCGACCCGGTGTCGCCGCTGCTGGCTGGAATGATTGCGACACTCGCCACCATCGCCTACGGGCACGGCGATCGGCCACCGCCGCATGCGATTCGCCCGCTCTATGTGAGACGGCCGGATGCTGAACTGGCGAAGCAGCGACATGCTGAATTGCGAGTGTCACATGCCGATTGATTCTTTGGCGATTGCGACGAATGCATTCTGCATTCAGCATTCGCCATTCCCAATTCCATGAATGTCGTCCCTGCGTACAGGATCGAGCTGCTGGAAGGCGAGAGCGACCTCGACGGCGTGCTCGAGGTCGAGCACGAGTCGTTCACCAGCCCCTGGACGCGCGAGATGTACGCCTGGGAGCTGCAGAACCGCGCCGTCTGCCACATCTACATCGTCCGCACGCCCGAGTGCCCGGTCGCCGGCTTCTGCGCCTTCTGGCTGGTGTTCGACGAGATCCACATCAACAACCTCGCGCTGCGGCCGCAGTATCGCGGCCACGGCTACGGCACGGCGCTGATGCATCACGTGCTGGCGGAAGCCCGGAGCCTCGGCGCGCGGCGCGCGACGCTGGAAGTGCGCGCGGGCAACGCCGGCGCGCTGCGCCTCTACGAGCGCCTCGGGTTCTACGTCGCCGGCACGCGGCGCAACTACTACACGAACCCGGTGGAGGATGCGCTCATTCTGTGGAGGGACGACCGAGGCAATGCTGAATGACGAATTGCGAATGCTGAATGGGCTGTGGTTCTTGACATTCGAAATTCAACATTCGACATTCAGCATTTCCTTGTGTTAGTTTTTGCGTAGCGACCAACCAACCCAGGCCTTCGAGACAAAGGAGGGCGGCGTATGAGCGCAGCAGAAGCGCAGGAAGTAAAGAATTTCCTACTGCAGAGCGACGAGCAGTTCCGCCAGCTTGTCGAGCAGCACCACCAACTGGACGATCGCCTCCATCAACTCATCGACAAGCACTACCTCTCAGAGCCCGAACAAATCGAACAAGTCACCCTGAAGAAACGCAAACTTGCGCTGAAGGATCAGATGGAAACCATCGTCCGCGAGTACGCGCGCCAGCACAGCCGCGCCTCGTAGCGCCGTCGCCGCTGAAAGATTCCGGGCGGGCCATACAGGGCCCGCCCTACGCGTGTACATAGGCCGCCAGGATCCGGCTGGGGTTGTCCCCGGCCCTTTTTCTGTACGATGGGGACGTGCGCATCGACCCCGCGGGCTGGCCCTTCATCGGCGGCTCGCTCCTGGCGGCCATCGCGGCCGGGTGGTTCATCGGCGGCGGGGGCGCCGCGATCTTCCTGGTGTTCACCTGCGTCTTCCTGTTTTTCTTCCGCGACCCACACCGCGTGATCACGCCGGATGCCGACGCGGTGCTGTCGCCGGCCGACGGCCGAGTCATGGTGGCCGGCAGCCCGACCGGGGAGGCGTGCCCGCCGGGGACGTGGCAGCAAATCAGCATCTTTCTGTCCCCGATGGACGTGCACGTCAACCGGATGCCGATCGGCGGGCGCGTCACCAAGGTGGAGTATCATCCCGGCCGTTTCCTGCCGGCCTACCGTGCTGAGGCGGGCGACCTCAACGAATACACTGAGGTCACCGTGGATCATCACGGCCAGCCAGTCGTCGTGCGTCAGATTGTCGGCGTGCTCGCGCGGCGCATCGTGTGCCGCATCAAGGAAGGCGACGTGGTGCAGGCGGGCGATCGGTTCGGGGTCATGAAGTTCGGCTCGCGGATGGACATTTTCGTCCCCGCTGCCGCGTCAGTGGCGGTGAAGGTCAACGACAACGTCGTCGGCGGCGTCACCGTGATCGCGAGATTGGTACACGCATGAGCGAGGATCCAGCTCCCTACGGCGACCCGCGGGTTCGCATTCTGACGCCCGCGCGGCGTCACCGCGACCGGGGCACGCGCCGGTTCCGCCGCGGCGTCTACCTGCTGCCGAGCATGTTCACGCTGGCGAACATGTTCTGCGGCTACGCGTGCATCGTCTACTCGATGCGAGGCGAGCTGCAGAAGGCGGCGCCGCTCATCGGCTTCGCGATCATCGTCGACATGCTGGACGGCCGCGTGGCGCGAATGACGGGAACCTCGAGCGAGTTCGGCGTGGAGTTCGACTCGCTTGCGGACATCATCTCGTTCGGCGTGGCGCCGGCCATCATGGCGTTCCAGTGGGGGCTGCAGCCGCTCGGGCGCCTTGGCTGGGCGGCCGGCTTCGTCTTCGTCGCGGGCGCGGCCATCCGCCTCGCGCGCTTCAACATCCAGACCGGCACGGTGGACAAGCGGTACTTTGTCGGGCTGCCGAGCCCCGCGGCCGCGGCCGTCCCCGCGTCGACGATCTTTTTCTATCCCACCGGATTCGCGACCGCGGCGGCCGCGCTGCCCGTGCTTGCGCTGGTGATGGTCCCGGGTCTGCTGATGGTGAGCACCATCCGCTTCTACAGCTTCAAGACCCTCGATCTGCAATCGCGCCGTGCGTACCCGGTGCTGGCGCTGCTCGCGCTCGGCCTCGCGCTGGTTGTGGCGCACGAGATCATGCTTCTCGCGATGTCGTATGCGTACCTGGCGTCGGGCCTTGTCATGTGGGCCTGGCAGCGCCTGCGGCGGCATGGCCACGAAGAGGCTCACGAAGACGAGCGGACTGCACAGATCACGAAAAGCACACAGATTTAGATCATTCGCTGCCCCTGGTAGTGTCAGGGTCTCCTCCCGGGCCGATAACCTCAGGTACCACCACCTGGAGGGGGCCCACGTGTTCTTTGATCGTCCGGCGTGCTTCCGTTACCGTCACCATCACAATCTCCACATGCCGATGCGCGTGTTTGCACCCACTATGTCCAGATTTGCATTGGCGGCGTGGTCCTGGCCGTGATGTGGCTCACGTTCGAGATCCTGTCGGGCCGCGACCTGCTCTCCTCGGTCGGCATTCTGCGCCACTAGCGCTTGATCGCTGCCTTCCGCGCGTATGGCTAACCCCTCCCGATACTCTTGTCGATCGGCAGACTCATCTCCACTGTTGTCCCTCGATCCCGGTCGCTGCTGATCGCAATCGTCCCTCCATTCAGCTCGACATTCCGCTTCGCGATCGGCAGGCCCAGACCGGTGCCGCTGGCTTTCGTGGAAAAGTAGGGCTCGAAGGCGCGCGCGAGCGCGTCGGCGTCCATGCCGGCGCCGGTATCCGAAACGCCGATGCGGACGAGCTCTCCGTCGGGTTGCGCGACGATGGTGAGCGTGCCGCGGGAGGCCATCGCGTGCAGCGCGTTCTCGATGATGTTGGTGAGCGCGCGGGTGACCAACGTGCGGTCGACGTGCACCGGCGGCAGGTCGGGCGGCACGTGGATGTCGAAATCGATCTGTCCGGTGAGCGCCGTCCTGTACGGCTCGACGATCTCGCGCAGCAGGTCGGCAATGTCGGCGCGCGCAGGCTGCACGGTCGGCGACGAGGCGAAGCTGGAGAACTCGGACGCGATCTGCCGCAGCAGCGTCACCTGCGTGAGGATCGTGGCGACGGACTGCTCGAGGATCGGGCTGAGCGGCTCGCCGCGATCGGCGTTGACGCGGCGGAGATGCTCCGCATTCAGCTGGATCGGCGTCAACGGGTTCTTGATTTCGTGCGCGACCTGCCGCGCCATCTCGGCCCACGCCTCGAGGCGATGCGTTCGCTCGAGCTCGTCTCTCTGCCGCTGGAGATCGCGCGCCATGCGGTTGAAGTCCTGGACGAGGCGGCCCAGCTCGTCGGACGAGGTTGCGATGACCCGCGCGTCCAGTTCGCCTCGCGCGACGCGGCGCGTCGCGCGTGTGAGGCGATTGACCGGATCGGCAATCCGCTCCGCCATCGAATAGCCGATGCCCGCGCCCGCGAGGATGAACAGCAGCGCGGCCAGCAGCACGCGGCGATCGAGCGTGTCGATCTGCGACTCGATCTCCTGCGCGCGCGAGGCGAGCGGCACGGTGAGGATCGCGTCGAGCTGCCGGGCGGTCATGCGCGTGCCCGCGACCAGGAAGTCCAGCGTGCCGATCTGCTCCCGGGTGACGGTTGTCCCCTCGTTGCGAAGCTCGAGCGCGCGATAGGCATCCGCCGGCGTGCGGACCGGCAGCACCCCCGATGCGAACAGATTCCGCTCGCTCGTGGCGAGCAGCCGCGGGCCGGTGAAGATGTTGACGTCCTGATCGATCAACCGGCTGACCCAGACCATCAGGTTGTCGTCGATGCCGACGCCCTGCTGCGCCGCGCGCGGCGCGACGAGATCCTCGACGACGCGCTGGGCGGCGGAGGCGGTCCGCACGGCTTCCTGCTCGATGTTCGCGCGCATCTGATCGCCGACGTAGTTGGTCGTGACAATCGCAAGCGCGACGACGGGGAAGAACGTGGCGGCAACGAAGGCCAGGAAGAGCTTGCGGTAGAAGCTGGCGCGCACTTCACGCAGCAGCGCGCGGGCGCTGGTGACGCGGCGGCTGATGGCGCTGAACAGCGCGGTGAGCGCGAGCAGCAGGAGATACGTGGCCGCGGCGAGCACGGTGAGCTCGGAGAGGTTCATGAGATGGCCGAGCAGCGAGACGACAGGAAACCCGAGCGCGTAGATGCCGCCTCGATCGTTCAGCAGGTAAATGTCGTACGGCTGGCCGCCGCGCTGGAGCCGGGCCCAGATCGGCCGCCGGGTCTCCACCACGCGCGCGAACACGGCATCGTCCATCTCCCACGCGGTGCCGGTGGATGAGTACAGCGGCCTGCGGCTCCAGCCGTAGACGGCGAACTCGACATCGCCCCCGGAGATGCCTTCTTCGCGCTGCGGCTCCGCCGGTCGCAGCAGCTCGACGTACGGGCTCTTCGACGAGATGAAGGGGAGATTCGCGTAGTCGAGCATCGCGTGGACGACGATCGATCCCACGACGTGCGACGTGCCGGACGGGTCGTTGACGCAGACGGCGCGGCTCGCGCTCAGGACGCGCCGCTCGACGGCAAAGAAGGGCGATACTTCTTCGAAGATGTCCCACGAGCAGACACGCTCTTCCGACGTCGGTACCGCGTTGAGATCATCCGGCAGGTTGAACGCGAAGCGGCTCACGAGCCGGCCGTCGGGCCCGAAGAGTTCCACCGACGATGTGATCGGATAGGCGGCGAGCCCAGTGACGCGCCACACCTGGAACGCGCGATCGGTGACTGCTTCCGACCCCGCGGGTCCCGGCGGGACAGACACGAGATCGGTGAGCCCCGGGAACGCGTCGATTTGCTGAAGGCTCTGCTCCATCAGCGACTGGATCGTCTGGCGCTGGTTCAGCGCCTGCGGACCGTAGCGCGTCTCGACGAGCTCCAGTTTGGCCTGCCGCGCGAGCTGAAACACGGTGGGATAGAACGCGAGCACGGGCAGCACCAGGCCAATCGTGAGCAGCGTGAGGCGGAACGCCTGCGATCCCTGGCGATAGCGTCCCTTGATGCGCGTGGCGAAAAGTCCGGCCAGCAGCGCCATGGCCAGGGCGAAAAAGAGCGGCCGGAAAAAGAGCGGTTGGTTGGCGGCGGGCAGCGTCCAGCACGCAGCGGTGGCGAGGCGGACTCGCCAATTGCTGCGCGCGAGGCGCCACGGCAGATAGGCCGCTCGCAGGATCAGCACGGCGCAGCCAAGCACGGTGGCGTCCCAGACCACGATGCCGATCTGCAGCGCGAGCAGCGCCGTGTTCCATGGATGCAGCGAGAAGTGCAGCAGGTCCAGCGTCGTGTTCGCGATCGTGTCGGCGAGCAGCGTGCGGTGCGCCAGGAGAAGCCCGGCGACAGCGATTCCAGCGACCAGCTGCACAGCGAAAAACAGGATTGCGCCGAGCGGTGAGTCGACTCGGCGCCGCGCGTGACGCCAGTTCAGTCGCCATCCCTCGAGCGAAAAGAGCAGGAGCGCCACCAGGCCGCCGGCACAGGCGGCGGTCACCAGGAAGTCGAACGGCGACGTCAGCAGCGGCCGCAGCAGCGGCGAGGCGAATGCCGCCGCCGAGAAAATCTCCGCGCCGGACCAGTCGGCCGGCGATGCGAGGCGGAAGAGGATCCGGCTGCCGACGATCGCCGCGGCGACGGCGACGACGGAAGCGGCATGTTGCCGCCATAGGGATCGGGGATCGGGGATCGGGGATCGGGGAAGACTGCGCTTTTGATCCCTGATCCCTGATCCCCGATCCCTGAAATCGAGCAGAGGTCCGCACAGCAGCAGCACGAAAATCGCACCGGTGATCTCGGCGAGTGACGCCGTCGCGCGGCGCCAGCGCCCGCGCGTCTGCGCGATGTCGGCCGGCGTGACGATCGCGGTGACCAGGTGTCGTCCGTTCGGGCCGACGATGTCGATGCGATCGGGATCGAGGGTGGCGCGGACCTCTTCGAAGGCGAGCTCGAGCGATACGGGTGTCAGCTGACCAGGAAACTGGAATTGATCGGCCTGGCCAGCGGCGCCTGAAGCGTTCGGCGGGCGGATCGACTGCTCGGCGGCAATCGAGCCGACGCGAGTGGCGGAGGCGTCGTTGACCGGCATGACGTAGACCAGACGGAGTCCGAGCGCGCCCTGGGCGATGAACCATGCCTCGTCGCCCTCGAGTCGATCCTTCGGAAGCTCGGACGGGCGGCCTGCCCATGCCAGCGGACGCCCGGCGGCCGCATAGGCGGTGACCGCGAGCTCGACATCGCCTGGATGCGCCACAGCGGCGGCCTGCGCCGCGTCGAACAACTTCCGCGCCGCTCCCTCGTCGTCTCTGGCCGCGGCGACAAGGGCCGCCGGATCGGCTACCCCCCGGGCAATCACCTGGAGGCCGCGCGACATGACGCCAAAGGCGCCGCGCACGTTGCCCTCGATCCGCCGGCGCGCCGACGCTTCGTCGGGCCCCATGACCATGCGCTCGGAGATCCGGCCGATGGCCATGACCGCCAGCACGCAGACCAGGCCGGTCAGCGCGAGGCGAATGAAACGCCGCAGCGGCGAGTCCACAGTTGCATTGTCTACTGAGACAAGCCACAGAGACACAAAGACACGGAGAAAACCAATTCAACTCTGGTTCTCTGGGTCTCTGTGGCCCGTCTCGTTTAACATGGATTCTTCGTGGCGACCGAACTCTTGTTGAAACCGGTGCTGAAGCGAGGCGCGCTCATTGCCGCCGCGAACTGGCAGGTGACGCTGATCCAGGCGACGGCCGACTCGCTTTTCAAGCTGTTGATGGCGACGCCGGTCATCGGCGGCCTGTTCCTGGTGGGGCTCGTCATCGGGACGGCGCCCGAGGAGCTCATGAGCCTCGAGTGGCGCGAGATGGCGACGACGATCATCACGTCTTTGCTGTCGCATCCGGCGGTGCTGGCGGCGTTCCTGGCGTCGCTCGTGGTGGTGGTCGTCGGGGGATCGCTCTTCATCTTCCTGGTGAAGGCGGGCGCCGTGGCGGTGCTCGTCCGCGGCGAACGCGAGGCGGGGCCGATCGAGCAGCCGCCGCTGCATCTCGAGGTCGTCGGCCGCGCGTCGAAGTTCTCGGCGGAGTACTTCATCGAGGCGTGTGGCGCGCTCTTCCCGCGCTACGCGCGTCTCGGCTTCGTGCTGATGGCGGTCTATCTCGTGTCGGGCGGGCTGTACCTGGTGGCCGCCCATGAGTCCGGCATCCGGGGCGATCTTGGCGGCCTGCTCACGCTGTGCATGACGGTCGGCTTCGTCTGCTGGATCACGCTCGTGAACCTCGCCTATCTCCTGATGCAGATCGTGATTGCCGCAGACGACTGCAGCGTCGCGAAGGCGTGGCGTCGCGTCGGCGCCTTCGTGCGGCAGGAGCGGCACGGCGTGAGCGCGGTGTTTGGCGTCGTGCTGGCGCTGGTGGTGGCGGCGACCGGCGTGTCGCTGCTGGCGACGGCGGCGCTCGGCCTCATCGCATTCGTGCCGTTCATCGGGCTTGCCGTGTTGCCGCTGCAACTACTGGCGTGGATCTTCCGCGGCGTCGTGTTTCAGTTCCTCGGGCTGGCGTCGATCGGCGCGTATCTCAGGTTGTATCGTGAATTCGCCGATGGCCTGGAGGGCCGCCTGAAGGCGACCCCTTCGTACGTGGGGGCCGCCGTGAGCCGGCCCTCGGAATCCTGATGTACGACAGGTTCCTCTCGCCGCTCGGACGAAACCTCCACGAATCGGTCCTTCGACAGATGGGGCAGGTGATCGCCTCGCGCGGCGGCGATCTGATCTCGTTTGCCGCCGGATATCCCGATCCCGTTGGCTTTCCGTGGGACGAGTTCCGCGAGATCGCCGGCGAACTGCTCTCGGGCACGGACGGCTCCGTGCTGCAGTACGGCCCAACGCGCGGCTACCGTCCGCTGCTCGAGTCGATCATCGGCGTGCTCGATCGCCGCGGGATTACCGCCGACATCAACCAGGTAATGACGACGAGCGGGTCGCAGCAGGGGCTGGATCTGATCGCGCGCGTGCTGATCGCGCCGGGGGATGCCGTGCTCGTCGAAGTGCCGACGTATACGGGCGCGATCGCGGCGTTTCGCAATGCGCAGTGCCGGCTGGCCGGCGTGAAGCAGGACCCAGACGGCATCAACCTCGAGGAGCTGGATGCCGTCTGCATGCGCGAGCGCGCGGCCGGCACTCGCGTCAACCTGCTGTACCTGGTGCCGAATTTCCAGAATCCGGCGGGCATCCTCCTCAGCCTCGACAAGCGCGCGCGGCTGCTCGAGTGGGCGGAGCGCCGCGACATCCTCATCGTCGAGGACGATCCGTACGGCGAGCTGTATTTCGAGGACGTGGCGAGCGCGGGGGAGACGCGGCCGTTGAAGGCGGACGACAGCCGCGGGCGCGTGATCTATCTGAGCACGTTCTCGAAGACGCTCGCGCCGGGGTTCCGCGTGGCGTGGGTGGCGGCGCCGGCGCCGATTGTCGAGCGGTTCGACACGGCGAAGCAGTCGATGGATTTGATGTGTGGCATCCTCGACCAGCGCGTCGTGCATCAGTCGATCGTTCGCGGCGTGCTGGATCGGCAGTCCGCGCCGCTCCGGCGGCTGTATCGGCTGCGGCGCGACGTGATGGAACAGGCGCTGCGCGACGAGCTTGGCGGCCGGCTGACCTGGAACGCGCCGAAGGGCGGGTTCTTCCTGGGGGCGACGCTGCCGGAGGGCTACGAGTCCGAGCCGCTCCTGGTGCGGGCGCTCGAGCAGGGAGTCATCTTCGTGATCGGCAGCGCGTTCTGCGTCGATGGCAGCGGCCACGATCGCATCCGGCTGTCGTTCTCGTGGCCGACGCCGGAGCGGATTCGCGAAGGCGCGCGGCGGTTGGCGCTGGCGATGCAACCCGTCACGGTCGCCACGATGAGCACGAAGACGAACTAGGGCACGACGCGTCGAAGTGCGTGGGGCTACTCGCCCCACGCGAACAGCGCGATCCGAGGGACGCCGCACGCGCTACGTCTTCAGAAGCTCAACCTCACAGACAGCTGTGCCTGCCGTGCCGCGTCGGCGCTTGTGATCAGCCCTGCGGTCACCAGCGGATTTTCGACATTGGCCAGAGCGCCGTACACAATCCGCTCCGGAATTCCGAGATTCACCCGATTGAAGGCATTGAACACATCGACGCGGAGCTCGGTGCGTACCGATCCGCGGATGGGAATCAGCTTCATGAATGACAGATCGATCCGTGAATAGCCGGGAAGTCGAAAGCCATTTCTTGGTGCGTTCCCCAACGTGCCTATCTGTGGAATCGTGAAGGCGCACGGATCGAACCACAAGTCCGCCGTCCCCACTGGCGTTCCCTGCTTGATGTTTCCGCATCCTCGCGAGACACCCTTCGTCACGTCCGCAGGCCGAACCCCAGGTATGAGATCCGGCCGGTCGATGCCGGCCTGCCCCCCCAGTTGACCACTCCGGGAGCGGTTGGTCATCAGTCCGGGCGTGAACGGCTGCCCTGACGTGGCCTGCACAATCGTCGCGACCTGCCATGTGTTGAGAAGGGCGCCGGCGACCGATCCCGGCGTGAATGCATCGGGCAGGCGATACACCAGATTGAACCGGTAGTTGAGCCTGACGTCGGTTGCCATG
>OBEQ012649799.1_pt1 | contig 10747 bp, 1 predicted proteins | sample 1670901 | NCBI WGS metagenome assembly OBEQ01 (sample SAMEA104232315, study PRJEB22302) | groundwater metagenome | biome: forest; feature: aquifer; material: groundwater | place: USA | collected 2011-08-07 | depth 5.4 m | reverse complement strand
AGGCACAAGAAAGGCTTTCCTTGCACAACCGAACTCGAGCACCCAAGCAATTGAGCCCCGCCAGTTTCAGTGGTGTTCACTGCAGGCGTCCCATCAATGCAAGAAACGGGGGGAACGTCGGGAGTGCACAAGTCGCCATTGGAGTGGTAGCCGGCAGAGCAGCCGCACACGCTGGCTTTTTGCGGGAAAGAAGTGGAAAATCCATCAACGTCGTTGCCTTGGATTGCGCATTGCAGTGGCTTGATTGAATCACAGCCGCCTTCAGAAATTGCAGCACCGCCAGTTCCAATGCAGGAGGTGGGGCGCGCCGCGCGCACGCGCACGGAACCGGGCGCTGCAACGCTGCAGGCAACCGTTCCAGACGCAGAAGTTATTGAGGCATTGTACAAGTAAGTTTTTGCAGGCCCCGGTGAAGAAGAGTAAGTGCACGAGCCCACAAACTCGCCAAGCACGGAATTGTACGAAAGTGTTGCAACCTGGCCTAACGCTGAGTCGCAAAATGCAGTAACTTGCGACGGGAGGGGAACTTGCGCAAAGCCCGAGAAACCCACTGAGAGGCTTGCCTGCTGCGAAGGCAATACGTCTGATGGGAAGGCCACGATAGTGCACGATTGCTGGCCAACTGGGTCAATGCAATCGCTTCCGGCAGCAATTTTTCCTGCAGGGCACGCGCAGGCAACTCCATTGGGCTCTGCGCTTCCGTCGGCGTTTGCAACAAGCTGTGAAAGGCCATTGCAGTAAAGAGGCTTTGAAGAAGAGCAAGCGCCTATTGGCGTGCCGTCAGAGCAGCCGCCGCCCGATGCAAAGCACGAATCGCCAACTACCACCGGCAGGTCTGCGGGGCAGCCGCAAACGCTTGCCTTGTCAACGTAAGCAAGGGAGGCAGTGCAGAACAACGGCTTTTCAAGAGAGCCATCTGCTTTGAGCTTGCAGCTGTTGGAGGAAGTCCTGCCATCAGCGCAAAACTGCGAGGAAATTGCGCGGCACTGCCCTGGCGCAGACGGGTTTGGCTCAAAACCGGGCTTGCAACCGCAAGTGCCCGACTTGGGCTCTAAAACTCCCCCGTTGCAATAAAATGGCTTTCCAAAATCTGCAGAGTTAGAACACTGGCCGAAAGGCGTGCCGTCCTGCAGGCAAACGGAAGGCAACGGAACACACTGGTCTCCCGAAACAACAAAGCCCGCCGGGCAGCCGCACGCAGATGCCCTCAAAACCAACGCGCCGCCTTCACACAAGTAAGGCTGGCCGGCTGAAGCGGAAGAAGAGCACGCACCTGAAACAGTGCCATCGGAACAGTCGGGGTTTGAAGGAACGCATTTGTCGGCGTCAAACGCATCTGGCTTGAAGCCTGGCGCGCAGCCGCACAGCGAAGCCTTCTGTAACAAGTTGGCGTTGCCATCACAGTAGTAAGGCTTTTGATTTGGCGAACAAGAGTTCTGGGAAGTCCCGTCGGAACAGCGCGGCAGGCACTGTGAGCCGCTCAAGTCATACCCTGCAGGGCAACCACACAAATCACCACGCTCCTCAAAAGAAGCATCCGAACAATAAAGCGGCTTTGTTGGCGAGCAAGAGCCGCTTGCAACCCCGCCAGCGCACTGCCTGTTGCCACACGAGTCACCAACCGCAGGACTACCAGAGGGGCAACCGCAAACGCTTGCCTTCTCAACCAAGCCCGTTCCGTCAAGCGGGCACAAAAGCGGCTTGCTTGCAGAGCACGCACCACGCGCAGTTCCATCGTCGCAGTTTACAACGCACTCCTCTCCAACTGGAGTAAAGCCCGCAGGGCAGCCGCACAAGTCAGCGCGGCCAACAGGAACTCCAGCATTACACCACAAAGGCTTGGAAGGCAAACACGCATTACTTGGAGTGGAATCACACGAAGTCGAACCACACGCGTCTCCAACAACAGTATTACCAATGGGGCAGCCGCACTGGCTTGCCTTTTCAATCAAGTCAAACTTTTCGTCAGTTGGGCAGAACAACGGCTTGCTTGCAGAACACGAGCCGCGCACAGTTCCATCAGAACACTCACCCACGGCCTTGCACTCCAAACCAGCCTGAACCAAACCTGCAGGGCAGCCACAAATGTCGGCGCGCACTTGCGTTGTTCCATCATAGCACCACAATGGCTTGGAAGAAAGGCAAGAGCCGCTTGGAGTGGAACCACAGGGCTTCTTAACAGATGCATCGCCGCAGAGAGCCTCGTTTACAACAAGCTCAAGCAACGCATCACAGTAAAGCGGCTTGCTTGAAGAACACGAGTTACGAGCAGTGCCGTCAATGCAGGAAACTGAAACGCACTGAGAACCAACGGCAACTTTTCCAGCAGGGCAGCCGCACAAGTCAGCGCGCTGTTGCGGCGAGCCATCGTCGCACCATAAGGGCTTTGAAGGAAGGCAAGCGCCGCTTGCAGTGGAACCGCAGGCGTTGGCGCCGCACGCATCACCGGAAGCACTGCTCCCAGCAGGGCAGCCGCACTGGCTTGCGCGGTCAACCAACTCGAAATTGGAATTGCAGTAAAGGGGCTTTGCGGCAGAGCAGACTCCCACAGCAGTACCGTCAGAACACGTGCGGGGAACGCACGAATCGCCTTGCACAACGAAATTGGCGGGGCAGCCGCACGCGCTTGCGCGCTCAACAGGCTGTCCGCTATCGCAGAAAAACGGCTTGCTTGCAGAGCACGCACCTGAAACAGTGCCATCAACGCACGACACCCCTTGCTTAACGCAAGAATTGGCGTCGAAAGAATCCACAGCGTATCCGGCAGGGCAGCCGCATGAAGAGGCGCGCTGCTCAAGCAGCCCATCGGAATTGCAGTAATACGGCTTGTTTGCAGAGCAGGCGTTCGACGCAGTGCCGTCAACGCACGCCTTTGGCTTTGCAACGCAAGTGCTTCCCGATGCAATGAAGTTGGCAGGGCAGCCGCACGCCACCGCGTTTTCAACCAACTCGGAATTCAAGTTGCACAACAACGGCTTGCTTGCAGAGCACGCACCGGAAGCAGTTCCATCGGCGCAAGGCAAGCCGCACGAGCCGGTATCGGCACAGCTGTTTGGAACGCACTGGTCGGGGTTTGTCGAATCAACGTGGAAGCCTGCATTGCAACCGCACTGGAAGGCACGTGGCTGCAGCAATCCAGCAGGGCCACAGTACAATGGCTTGCCACTCGCCTGAGAGCACGCTCCAACTAAAGTGCCATCGGCGCAAGAAAAGATTGAAACGCACAGTTCTCCGCTGCGCTGCAAGCCATCAGGGCAGCCGCAAGAAGAAGCCTTTGAAGAGAGAGTCAAGTCAGATGCACAATAGTATGGACGCGAGGAAGAGCATGCATTTGCGGGCGTGCCGTCAAAGCACGACGGAACGCTTATTGCAGGAACGCACTGGTCGGGGGAAGAAGTGCTCTGCACCCATCCTTCGGCGCAGCCGCAATAGGAAGCCTTGTCCAAAAGCTGTGCCGAAGCCGAGCAGAACAGCGGCTTAAAGCGCGAGCACGAATTCTTCACGGTGCCGTCGGAGCAAAGCGATGGAGGGCCTTGCGGCACGCACAAGTCGCCTTGCAAGTTAAAGCCTGCAGGGCAGCCGCACTCGCTTGCCTTGGAAATGAATTCGCCACCCAGGCAATAAAGGGGTTTTGCAGAAAGCGAGCAGACACCCGAGCGCGTGCCATCGCTGCAAATCCCATCGGCGCCTTGAGCAACGCATTGAGTGGAATCCGCCGGGTCGGGCCTCCATCCATACGGGCAGCCGCACAAGTCAGCGCGCGTGGAAAGCAACGCATCGCTCCCGCAGTAAAGCGGCTCAAAGCGCGAGCACGAATTCAATGAAGTCCCATCAACGCAAGCCTTCGGTGAGGCTTTTGGAATGCAGGAATCGCCAACCACGTCAAAGTCCGTTGGACAGCCGCATGAAGAAGCGCGTTGCTCAAGCAAACCATTGTCGCAATAGAGGGGCTTTGAGGGCGAGCACGCGCCAACTGCAACTCCGCCAGCGCACTGCGTGACGCCAACAGGAACGCACTGCGAAGAGTCGGAAGCGCTAGCCTGCCAGCCGGACGGGCAGCCGCACTGGCTTGCGCGCTCAACCAAGCCGCCCTGCTGGTTGCAGAACAACGGCTTGCTTGCAGAACAAGAATTGAGTGCAGACCCGTCTGCGCAATTGGATGGAATGGAAAACGGAAGGCACGAGTTGCCGCTGGCAACAAAACCACTAGGGCATCCACAGGCAGGGGCATTTTCCTCAAGCAGCCCGTTGCCGCAGTACAAGGGCTTTGACTGCGCGCAGCTTCCGGTTGGCGTGCCGTCGGCGCACAAGCCATTGCTTGCAGAGGGAACGCATTGGGTTGAATCTTGCGCGCTGGCTTTCCAACCAGCCGGGCAGCCGCACGCTCCAGCGTCTTGCACTAGCACTCCAAGCGAATTGCAGTACTGCGGCTTGCTTGAAGAACAGGAATTTACAGGCGTGTTGTCAGAGCAGCGTGAAGGGACTGAAGCTGGAACGCAGGCATCGCCTTGCACAACGAAATTGGCAGGGCAGCCGCACTGCGCAGAGCGCTCGATAAGCTGGCCCCCGAAACAATAAAGCGGCTTTGATGAAATAGAGCAGGCGCCCGGAAGAGTACCGTCAACGCAAACGCCAGAGGCAACGGAAGTTTTCACGCACTTGTCGGCGTTTGCCAAGTCAATGTGGAACCCGTCGGGGCAGCCGCACGCACTTGCTTTTTCAACCAAATCCCCTGCAGAACTGCAATAAAACGGCGCGTTGAGCGAGCAAGCGCCACGGCCCGTGCCATCGGAGCACGCCTGCGAGCACAGCGAAGAAGAGCAGGCGCACGAATCGCCTTGCGCAGAAAAGCCCGACGGGCAGCCACACACTCCAGCGCGCTCTACAAGCAATCCACCGCTGCACAGCAAGGGCTTCGAGCCAGCAGAGCACGCATCAAAGAGAGTCCCATCCTCGCACGCTCCAGCACCCGAAATCTGCACGCATTGGCCTGGCGAAGTCAGGCTTTCCTTCCAGCCTGCAGGGCAGCCGCAAAAGCCCGCGCGCGCTTCAAGCAAGCCATTGTCGCAGTAGAGCGGCCGCGAGGAAGAGCATGCGCCTGGGAAAGTACCGTCAATGCACGAGTCGGCGCTGCCAACAGGAATGCAGGTGGCAGTGCCCTTGGCGCTTGCCTTCCAGCCAGACGGGCAGCCGCACAAGTCAGCGCGCTCTAAAAGCTCGGCAGTGGAAGAGCAGCGCAACGGCTTTGCAGAAGAACAGGAGTTCACTGAAGTGCCGTCAGAGCACGTGCTGAACGAAGTTACAGGCCCTACTGGAACGCACTGGTCGCCTTGCGCAACGAAATTTGCGGGGCAGCCGCAGGAAGCAACTGCAGGCTCAAGCAACCCGCTGTCACAGTACAACGGCTTTGCGAAAGAACACTGCCCAGTTGCAGTGCCGTCTGAGCAGGAGTCGGGACCTGCAGAAGGAACGCACTGGGAAGCATCTGCAGCGCTTTGCTTCCAGCCAGCAGGGCATCCGCACTTTGTTGCATTGTCAACAAGCAACCCCGCACTCGAGCAATAAACTGGCTTGCTTGAAGAGCAAGCTCCGGCAAGAGTCCCGTCAGCGCACAAAACTGCGCCAGAACCGCCGCCAATTGGCTGGCATTGCTTGGAATCAATTGAACTTACTTTCCATCCTGCAGGGCAGCCGCAAGTTCCAGCATCAGGCCGCTTTACCCCATCCAAATCGCAGTGGAATGGCTTTTCCAACGAGCAAGAGCCTATTGCAGTGCCGTCGCCGCACGAGAGCCTGCCGCCGTCAAGCGAAACTTTAGTAATCGAACCACCAGAAACACCGAAAACAACAGTTGTGCCAACAGGCGCTGCAATAGTCCCGTCAGGACGCACATCGGCAAAAACAAGAACGCCTCCAGCAACAACGAGAACTTCCAAAACTGATGAGTTGCCAATTCCATTCAACACAACCCTGCCGCCCGCAATTGGAACAATAACTGCATCGCCCCCCGCGGTTAACCCCACGACAAAAGGCGCGCCGGCAACCTGCCCGGTTTGTGAAACGGTTGCCGCAATTACAGAGCCGCCGGAAAACGAGAGAAGCTGGTCGGCCCCCACGGCAACGCCGCCCTGCACTGAAAAAACGCCGGCAACGCCGTTATTCACTGCAAGCACGCTTGAAACCCCAGTAATCTTTCCGTTGGAAAGCTGGCCTAAAGCAATGCTTGAAGATGAAATGCCAAGCAAGCCCTGGGAAACAAGCCTCTCACAAAAATCGGGGTCTGCAGGAGAGATCCTCCAGCCGCCCGGGCAACCGCACTGGCTTGCCCTGCTCTCCAAGCTGCCCGCCGAATTGCAGAAAAGTGGCTGCTGGCCAGAGCACAAGTTCGCCGGAGTGTTTTGCGCATCCCCGCACGAAGTTGCGTTGCCAATAGGCTGCCTAACTGAAACAGTCAATCCACATGAAGCGCTTGCAGATGGGCCCGATGAAAGGCTTGCAATAATTGACTGCGAGCCCTGCGAGGCAAAAGAACAGTTGGCAATGCAAGTGCCGCTTGAACTCGAGCACGAAATTGCCTTAAGCTGCCCGCCGCCGCACTCGACAACCGCACTAGTTACCGGCTGAGAAAACCTGAACTGAACTATGACGCCAACAGACTGCCCGACAACTGCAGCGGGAGGCACTGCAGCAATGGAACACTCTGCACCACCCTGCACAATTACAGTGGTGGCGGCAACTTTCTCGCTTGCCAAAAGCACGAACGCCGCCTTGCTGCCAAGGGAAGTGTAGGGCCCACATTGCGCAGTGCACTGGCGGGAAGCCGAGTTGCAAGGCGCGTCAACAAACCTGCCGTCACCGCAAGCAACCGAAACAGAGCTTTGGGGCACTGGATCAGAGTAGGAGACAATCATCTGAGTGCTGTTGCCAACTGAAACAACTGAAGGCAATGCAGACAAAGTGTACGAGCGCGCTGCTCCAAGCTGCACGCTTACCGGGCGGGTAGCCGAGCACGAAACAATGCCCAACAACTGCACCGTCTTTGAGCCCTGCGAGTCAAAAACGCATTGCGTGCTGCAAGACCTGCCAACGCAGGTGGAAAAGGCATTAACTCCATTGCACGAAACGTTGACTGAAGAAAGGGGGGTGCTTGAAAAAACAACTTGCACAGGCAGCCGGTCGCCAGGCGAAAGCACTATCGGCCCGTTGCCCGCAACGCCGAGCACAACCTGGCAAGTAGAGGCATTGCTTTCAACCGCGCGGAAAAGCTTTACAAAAACAACTGCGTCGCCTGAATTGAAGTTCACCCTGCTGGTTGCAACCAACGGGTTTGAAGGCTGCCTTACAACTGCGTGAACTCGCGTGCCAACAGGGAAAGAAAAGTTGGCCTGCGCCACAACAGTAGATGAAAGGTAGGCAATAGCCGAATCGTTTAGGTAAAACTCTGCCAGCGCAGTAGTGGGCTGGTCCTGCTGGTCAAAAACCCTCACCAAGGTCGGCAGAGTGTTAACGCCGGGAACTTCAACGTCAAGCAAAACAGTTTGCAAAGCCGTGCCTTTGTTAAGCAAAATTTTCTTCCCAAGCGCATCGCCGTTGAATGCAAGAAAGCCGTTGGCCCGCACGATGAGGTAGACTTCCTGCCCGAAAACCAGGTTGCGGAACTGCGCCAGCCCATCAGCGCCAGTCGAAGCCCTTGCAACAAGCTGCTGCACGCTTGCAGAACGCACTTCCACCGAAGCGTTTGCGACAGGCAACCCAGAGGAAGCGTTGCGCACCAGCACGTCAAGCACGACGCCGTCAGGGAAGGGCGCAAGCACCGTGTTGTTGTCAGTGTGATGCACAACTGGCGGAGTAATTGGAATGTTTGGGAAATCGGGCGAAAAAACAGTTGGGCCGCCGCCAGGAGCCGGCGCAGTTTGCGGCGCAAGGCACTCCGGGCTCACGCAATTAAGCTCTACAGAACCGCGCCTGCTCAAAGACAGGTCAAACTGGCGCGCAGCCTTCTCAAAGCCATCCGCCGAAACAACAAAGCGAAGCCTCGCCGAAGGAAGGGAATCAAATACAACAACTCCCGCCAAAGAAGTGACCGACGAAACAATAAGCTCACCATCAGGCCCGTACACCCTCACAGTAGCGGCACCCACTGGATTATCCGCGCTTACAACCTTTAGCACAAACTGGGCCTGGGAAGAAACCGCCTGTGGAGAGAATGCAAGAAAGCCCGCCAACGCAAGCGCTGCAAGCAGCAAAATTGCAAAAATTGGGAAAGTGCGCACGCCACGCATTTCAAGCGGATCAATTAATTTAAATGCGGGAAAGCCAGCCTGCTCAAGCCAGTCGACGAAATTATAGTACTTGTCTTCAAGCGCAGCGTAGAGGCTTCTAGGCTGCTGTCCCCCACCCACTATCCCACCACTGGATTCTGCCCCTTGTGAAGGCATGCTAACAGTACGAAAAACGCTTATAAAAAGGCTTTGCTGCAACAGGGCGAAAACGCTACAGGTAAAACAAGAAAATGCAATGAAATTGATGAAAAATGCCGTGGAGAAAAATTTTCGCGAAAGCCACCGGCAGCCTGCGGCAGCCATGTTAGGAAAAGCTTTTTAGCTGGGAGAAAAACAATGCCTGAAAGAACAACCAGTTTTGACAGGCAAATCAATCAACTGCATGGATTTGGTGACAAGAATGGCATTAGTGAAAATGGACAAATGGGCGAATACTCTTGCCAAAAATAATTCGCGATGAAATCAACTGCAAAATTTTTGAACTCACAATTGAGAAAAAGAAAATTATCCTCACACCTATGCCAAGTCTTGACGATTCGCTTCAAGCCAAAAGCGAATTCAGTGAACAAGACGCGCTAAGGCACACTCTCAAGCGTGCCAAAACACGCGCAACACTAAAAACTAGTTTTACCGCCAAAAACGCTCGATTAGCACCAACGCTAAACTTAGCTTGTGCAAAACCCGAACGGCTGGCCCGCCGCGCACTCCTTGCAACACGAAGATAAAACGCCGCCAGTCTTGAAAGAGCAATCGTTGTCGCTTGTACAGCGCACGCTGCACTTAAACCCTGTGCCGGCCGGGCACTCACCGTGGTGCGCGTCTTCCGTCCACACAATCGAAGGCGGGCATTGGTCGTGCGTCTCGCAATCGTCTCCGTAAGCCTTGTTCCTGCTTGCCTTTTCCTGCTGGTATTCTGCAAGGCAGTGCGCTATGCCGTCCGGCCCGTCCATTCCATTGGCAGGGCCGTCCGTTAAAGTTCCGTCTGCCATTGCGTGCTTTCGCGCGTCTGCAACGCACGCCACCGCAATCGCATACTGCTCAGGCGCAGCGCCCAGCTCAACACCTGCCGGCGTGCTTTGCGCCTGCAAGCCGCTCTTTAGAAGAGGAGTGGAATTAGTCTGGTTGGAATAATTCACGGGTGCCGCGCCGCTGGCAAGCAGCTTCTTTGAAAGAGATATGTTGGGAAAAACGAGTATCGACGCGATGAACAAGAGCACCAGCGCAACCACCAGCGTGAAAGGGTCAAAGCGCGGCTTGGGCGCAGCTAATTTTGCGGTTTGCTTTCCCGCCTTGTTGGTTTTAGTAATTTTTCTCATAAATAACACTCTATCTTGCAGCAACATTTCTACCAGAGCCAAACAACGTTTGGACAGCAACTATTGACCTTGCACCTTCATCTGTAAAAACCCAGCCCTGGCCATTGAACTGCATTCCTCGACTCACGTAATGAGACAACACATTGTTTTGGTAAAAGTCTATGGAAGCCAAGTTACCATTGGGCCTTATTTGAATGTAACCCTTCTGCCCACTTTGTTGGAAACTCTCGTCCCGCAAGCCGTTGGCAAAACTGTTAATGAAAGGCGTATTTGCAGAGTCTGGCGCGAACGCCCTTGCAAGTCCGCTCAGCCTATTTATCGGCGCATCACCAGGAATGGGATACCCTGCTCCCAGATTAATCCGATTGCCAGACTGTGACAAAACATTTTGGCTCAGCCTAGAACCAGCATTCTGCTCAAACGCCCTTATTTGCTGCGGCGTAACTTGATTTGCCGCATCTTCAAGTACTTGATTCTTCGGAGGCGCATTGATACCCTGCTGTGGAATTGGATTTGTAGCCATTCGAGTCTGTTGAGTCACTGGCGCTTCAGGCTCTTTTTCAGGCTTGACTTTCTTGTCTTTTGCGTTCTTGAAAGCGTCGACGAAAGGCTGCACGCACTTTAGCTCGTCGCGCGAAACCGGGATTTCTTCCGGCTTGAGCTGCTCTCCCTTGGAAATCCTACGCAAGTCGGCAAGCTTCTGCTTCCTTGGAACTTTCTTGTCCTCGTTGTTGCCGCCCGCAACTGGCTTGGGCGCGTTGATAGGCGCTTTCACCATGTCGTCGTAAGTGAAGTGCAGGTAATCGCCGCTCGGGTTTGCCGGGTCGGGCTTTCCAAGCGTGACTAGCAGTCCGGAGCCAGGGTAATGCTTATCTCCAACAAGCCGGTCGACGAATTCAAATGGACTTGCCCACTCCTTAATTCCGTCTGGCTTCTTTGGCAAGCCATCGAGAGTATCGTATTTTGTTGGCAACGGGGCAACTGGCTTGCTTGGCTCAATTATTGAAATTAACTTCGCCAAATCATCGTCGGCTCCGCCATCAATTGTCTTGCCACCAAGCTTGAGCGTATACTCTGCTTGAGGGCCAGTTGGTTCTATTGTTATCGGGCCAACTGTAAACGCGGGTTCTTTATTGAGGAAATCGGTCT
>OBEQ011023719.1_pt1 | contig 10747 bp, 10 predicted proteins | sample 1670901 | NCBI WGS metagenome assembly OBEQ01 (sample SAMEA104232315, study PRJEB22302) | groundwater metagenome | biome: forest; feature: aquifer; material: groundwater | place: USA | collected 2011-08-07 | depth 5.4 m | reverse complement strand
CAGCGCCGAAGCGGCGCTGTTGATCATGCACGCCTGGACCGCTGACGTCGTCGTCTGCGATATCCGCATGCCACGGTACAGCGGCCTGTGGCTCATCGAACATCTGCGCACGCTGTATCCCTCGACGGCCATCGTCATTTCAACAGGGTATGGCGAGCTCGACCCCGCGCTCATGGTGCGCGCCCGAATCACCGGCTACCTGGCCAAGCCGTACGATCGCGACACGCTTATCGCCTCGCTCGATCAGGCGATGCAAAGCCTCCGACCCGAACCGCCTGTGCATTAGAAAATCCCAAACCCCAAATCCCAAATCCCAAGCCCCAAATCCAAAGGCGACTCCCGACCCCCTGATCCCCGATCCCCGATCCCTGATCCCCGCTTCATTGCTGTTCAACTCGATAGCCGCGGCGCTGCAACATCGACAGCAGACCTTCGGGCCCCACGAGGTGCGCGGCGCCGACAATGACGAAGCACGGGGACGGGCGTTTCAGGCACGCGTCGAGCTGCGGCATCCAGTTCATGTTGCGCTGGGTGATGAGCGACGCGTACGCGTCAGGATTGCTGCGGAATGCGCTGAGCAGCATCTTCTCGATCGCGGCGGCGTCGCCGGTCTGCCAGGCGGTGAGCAGCGCGCGCAGGCCCGCTTTCTCCGTATCCATCTCTGCCAGCTCGGTTCGCAGCATCTGCTCCTGCATCGGTCCCGGCATCTTGTCGAACCGATCCATCTGCGACTCAGCGGTCTCGAGTCCGATGACCGGTTTGCCGGCCCCGTGCGCCATGTCGTAGAAGTGCTTGTCGAGGCCAAGCTCCGGATCGAGGCCTGCCGCCTGTGATCCGAGCGCCTCGAGCATCAGCATGACCATCCAGGGCTTCATCGGTTGAATCAGCTCGAGCGCGAGGGGCGTGTCTTTCAGTTTTTCTGCCACGAGCGCAGCCGTTTCGCGCGAAACGGAGCGGTCGAACGTCTGGCCGTTCTGGAACATCCCCTTGGCAAGCAGCGCCGGCCCTGACGAAAACGGATCCGCCTCCGCGAGATCGATTTCCTCGACCAGGACGCCTGTCGCGTCGAACGCGCGCTGGTAGGCCGGATTCAACGGATAGGCATCCGGCGTAAGCGCGTGGACCGACCCGGCCAGGTACAGTACGCCGCTCCCCGACTGGACCTTCCAGAGAAAGTTCTTGCCGCCCGCGGGCCGGTTTTGCCCCGCAGCAACGCCCGACAGGGCAACGGCAATCGCAAGGGCGGTGGAAACCCGCGTCAGGATTCTTCGACTATTCGACATGCTCTCCTTATCGGTTCAACCTAATTCGGTCGTCACAGCCTGCCTTTCTGGCTAGGATCAGGCCATGCACCGAACATTGACCCTGGGACTTGTTGTCTGGGGTATCGCCCTGGCGGCCCAAATCACGCCAGCAGCACACCCCTCGACGCAGCTCGGGGTCCCCCGAGCGCAAGTCGAGGGACAGGCGCCCGCGCCCTCGGGCCCTCAGTACGCCGCGGACGACAAGCTGGTGCGGCCCGCAGATTACCGCGAGTGGGTGTACCTGACGAGCGGCCTCGGCATGACATACGGTCCAGCGCAATCGACGTCCTCTGCAGGCAACTTCGATAACGTGTTCGTCAACCGCTCCTCGTATGCACAGTTCATGAACACCGGCAAGTGGCCGGACCAGACTATCTTCATCCTCGAAATACGCAGTGCGGAGGATCACGTCTCCATCAACAATGGAGGACGTACGCAGGGAGCGCTGCTGGCGATTGAGGCGGAGGTCAAGGACCAGGCGCGGTTCCCTGGCGGCTGGGCGTATTTCGGCTTCGGCGGTGCACCCAACCTCGCGGCGACCGCTGCTCCGCTGCCGGCGACCGCTTCGTGTTACAGCTGCCACAAAGCCAACACAGCGGTCGAACAGACCTTCGTGCAGTTCTATCCGACATTGATGGAGGTCGCGCGCCGCATGGGAACCGTGCGCGCCGACTACGATCCGGCCCGCAAGCCACAATAATCCCGAGAGCTGCGCCTTGGAAGTTGGGAGTTGGAAGTTGGGAGTTCGATATGGACGCACTGGCGGCTTTCAAGGAAATGCAGAAACAGGGCTGGGCGCATTTTGCGCCGCTCGAGGCGATCACGACGCCACCGGCTGCGCGCCTCGTGAACCACGCCCGCATCAGATCGTCTGACCGCGTGCTCGACGTCGCCTGCGGCACCGGTGTCGTTGCGATCACCGCGGCCCGGCGTGGGGCGCGCGTGACCGCCCTGGATCTCACCCCGGAGCTGTTGGAAAACGCGCGCGAGAACTCCACAATCGCCAACGCCGATGTCGAATGGCATGAAGGCGACGTGGAGGAACTCCCCTTCGCCGACGCGCACTTCGACGTCGTCCTCAGCCAGTTCGGTCACATCTTCGCGCCGCGACCTGACGTTGCCGTGGCCGAGATGCTGCGCGTGCTGAAACCGGGTGGAACGATCGCCTTTGCGACGTGGCCGCCGGAACTGTTCGTCGGGCGGATGTTCGCGCTTGCCGGACGCTATCTGCCTCCCCCGCCGCCGGGCGTCGCGCCGCCTCCGCTGTGGGGAGATCCAAACGTCATCCGCGAGCGGCTTGGCGCCGCGGTCAAGGACATCCTGTTCGATCGGGGAACGATGATGGTGGCCGCGCTGAGTCCGCAACACCACCGCATGGTCACGCAGCGGACTGCGGGACCGATACGGAAGCTCGCGGAAACGTTGACCGCGAGCGACCCTGGTCGTCTCGCGGCCTTCAACGCCGAATACGAAGCGCTCGTCTCGGAATACCTGTCGGACAACGTCGTCCGGCAGGACTACCTGCTGACGCGCGCCGCGAAGCTTTAGCTCAGTACTTGTCCGTCTTGGCTGCCGGAGCCGTGCCGGTCGTCGCGCGGGTCGTGGTCCCGAGCGTGCGAAGAAAGTCCGACGCCGCTGCCGGTGCGGTCGCCTTCCCGTTGAGCACCACGTCGTGGACGCTGGCCGCCCCGTAGGCGTCGGCGTTGGCATCCTTGTCCGGCTGCAGCGCGCCGCCCGACAGGTTGATGCCCGCAAAGAGGCCTCGCGCGCGCGAGTACGCGAGGATCTCCGCGCGGAGTGCCGCATCTGTGCCGGCCGTGCCGGAGCGTCCCACCGGGCCCGCGGCAACCGACGCGTCGGCACCGAGGGTGACCTTATTGTCGAGCAGCTTCTCCGCGCCGCGACGATTCATCACGAGCATGACGAGATCGATCTCCTCGGCACCAGCCTGAAAGCCCCAGCTGCCCTTGGCGAGCTGCATGAAAGCTGGCGCGCTCCAGACGTTACCCGTGCGGCAGCTCATGACCCCGCGACCATACTCACCGCCAAAGATGAACGCGGCCTTTTTCATTCCGGGAATGACGACGACGCATGCCGCTTTGGCCCAAATATCCTCCGGAATGCCCTTTTCGGCGGTATTACGCAGATCCGTGACGACGGCCGCAGCCTCGCTCAACCGCTTCTGCTCAGCAGTAGAAATATCGGCGCGGGCCGTGCCGACGGCGGCGCATGAAAGGACAGATGCGAGCACAACGGCTCGGGTAGCTCGTAGTTGCATGGAAACACCCCCGCGCGAAGCCCTTCCACATTCCGTGCCGCTCACGCCGGTGGCCGCAGTGATCGACACGACGAGCGCCGTGCGATAACGCCCCTTCAGCGCAAGAAAGCCGCCGACCGACAGCACGACCATGCCGAGCACGGTGGGCCCGCCGATCGCCGTCAGATCGAGCATCGCGGTCTCCAACCACGCAGGACCGATTGGTCGCGACGGGTCGTCCGCCTTTCGAAGCGACAAGAGAATTGTCGTATCGAGCGCCTTCGTATCGCCCTCCATCACCTCTGACGCAAGCGCGAGGAAGCCCCAGAGCAGGAGGCACACGCTGAGGCCGACGATCAGCCATCCAAGCTCCCGGCGCTCGAACTTGCGGAAACGAAGCCAGCGACGATGGCTTGGCATATCGCGAATATACAATTTCGTTACTGAATGGAACTTAACTTGGTGATGCTGGGCCCGCCCGGGGCCGGCAAGGGCACACAGGCGCGTCAACTCCGCAAGCGCTGGGACATCCCACATATCTCAACAGGCGCAATGCTCCGCGAGGCGGTTCAGGCAGCAACCCCCCTGGGACGCGAGGTAGGCGCGATCATGGAGAGCGGCGGCCTGATTGACGATGACGTGATGACCAAGGTCGTGAATGAGCGCCTGCAACAGGAAGATGCCAAGGTCGGATTCCTGCTCGACGGTTTTCCGCGCACGATTCCTCAGGCGCAATCGCTCGACGCGCTGGTCACGAGCCGCGCCCCGCTCGTCATCGTCGAGATCGTGCTGACCGAGGCAGAAGTCGTCCGTCGGCTCGCCTCGCGAATGGTGTGTGCGGAATGTGGCACCAATGCCCAGGACACAGGCGAGGGTGCAACCTGCCACGACTGCGGAGGGCCGCTCGTGCCTCGCGCCGACGATCGCGAACAGGTCGTGCTGAACCGCCTCGAGGTGTATCGGAACCAGACCGAGCCACTCGTGAAGTATTACGGCGAGCGTCCGACGTTTTGCCGGATCGATGGCGCGCAGCTTCCCGATGATGTGACCGCAGACATCATCAAAGCCGTGGAGTCGAAGAGATGATCCGCATCATTCGCCTCGGAACCGTGCGACTCCTGCCACGCGGCGTGAAGAAACAGGACTTCGCGAAGCGCGACTACTTCGATCTGTGGCTTCCCGAGGTGGCCCCAAGTGCAGGGCTGGTCTCGTGGGCGCTCTCGCAACCGTGGACCGACAAGCGGTGGGCGACGTTCGCGCGCCGCTACCGGAGCGAGATGCGCAAGCCTGCTGCGCAGCGCCTGATCGCGCTGCTTGCGGCGTTGTCGTCGACGGCCAACTTCTCGATTGGCTGCTACTGCGAGAACGCGTCGCGCTGCCACCGCTCGCTCCTGGGCGAGCTCCTCAAAGAGCGCGCCGCGGACGTTTCAACCACGAAGCGCACGAAGAACACGAAGGACACATAGTTTTCTTCGTGTACTTCGAAACTTCGTGCTTCATGTCCCGCTGAACAGATTCAGAAGTACGACAGTCTCGCCGCGGATCGCCGCCTTCAACGTCGGCTCGAGATCGGGGAGCCACTCAGGCGAGTGCGGCGCCGGCACGGGAATTCCCGTGCGCCGGGATTCGGCCAATTTCAGCGGATTCACAGCGCCGATGTGCAGCAACACGGCGGGCACGCCGGCGCGTCCGTACTCGGAAAAATCCTCCGACGTCATCTTCGCGGGCATCTCAATCACTTGTTGCATCCCCATCACTTTTTGCAGCGCCGCGGCCACCCGCGCGGTCAGCTTGGGATCGTTGACGACAACATGGCCCGACCCCGGCTCGGTGATGAGCGGCTCGCGTGTGGCGCCCGAAGCCGCCGCCTCGGCCTTCGCGATCCGTGTGATGGCCGCCATCACCCGTTTCTGCACGTCGTCCGTGTAGGTCCGCACATTCAGCTCCAGCTTTACTTCATCGGGGATCACGTTGGCCTGCGTGCCACCATGGATCGATCCGATTGTGAGAACGACCGGGTCCATCGGGTTGTTCTCGCGCGAGACGACCGTCTGCAGCGCCATCACCGTGCGCGCCGCCATCACGACCGGATCGATCGTGTTGTACGGCATCGCGCCATGGCCGCCACGGCCGTACATGGTGATCGTCGGAGAGATCGACATCGCGCGGAACGGTCCCGGATGAAAGCCAATCGTCCCGGCGGGCATCGTGTCGTCGTCATGGATGCCGATGACGAAGTCGGGCTTCGGGAAGCGCTCGAAGAGGCCGTCCTTCAACATCGCGGTCGCGCCGCCGTTGGCGCCGCCGGCTTCTTCCGCGGGCTGGCCGACGAGCATCAGCGTGCCGTGCCACTGCTGCCGATGCTCCACCATCCATTTCGCGGTGCCGCTCCACGCGGTCATGTGGAGGTCGTGACCGCACGCGTGCATCACAGGCACGGTCACGCCGGCGAGGTTCTTCACCGACGTCGTGCTCGCGAACGGAACGCCGGTCTTCTCGGCGACAGGCAGCGCGTCAAGCTCCGTCCGCAGCATCACGGTCGGTCCGGCGCCGTTCTTCAAGAGCGCCACGATTCCCGTCCGGCCGCCGCCGGTGGTCACGTCGAACCCGAGCGCCTTCAGGCGGGCGGCCAGCTTCGCCGCCGTCTGCACTTCCTGGAAGGCAAGCTCCGGGTTGCGGTGAATGTCCTGATAGAGCGCCTGGAGCTCGGGATAATACGCATCGATTTCAGCTGTGGCCTGCCCGGCGACGGGGGCAGCCGCGAGCAGCGCCACGAGCAGGCACGAGTGGATTCGGATCATATGGCGTCCTTCGGCAACTGATCATAGACTGGCGCCGCGCGAAAGTTCGAAGGTCGAAGTGCGAATAGCCGCCGAAAAACCATTTCCTTTTCTCCGTGTCTCTGTGTCTCCGTGGCTTGTCTCGCTCGCAGGTGTTGCGATAGCGGGTTGCCAGGCTGCGCCGCCGCGGGCCGATCCGGCCCCGCAGGCCGTGGTTGGATTCGCGGCGGTTGCGGATCAGAAAGGCGGACAGGATCAGACGGGTCCGTACGAGGTTGTCGCCGATTGGCCGAAGCCGCTGTCGCAGCTCCCCGGTCACGAGAAGTGGACGTGGGGCGCGGTCCAGGGCATCTTCGCCGAGAGCCCGAACCGGGTCTTCATCCTCCAACGCGGTGAGCTGCCGAAACTCGAACGGCCCGAGGAGGTTCCCTATCCGAAGGTCGGTCCAAGCCTGGATGGAAGGGCAAGCTGGGCGTCGACGGCCGCATTTCGTCGGCATCAATCCATACGACCCTGAGAAGCACGACGGGCTCACCGTCCACGCCGCAGGTGCTGTTTCTGGCGGCCGACAAGGAATTCTGGGTTGCGGACAACATGACGTCGAAGATCGTGAAGTACGACTTGGACGGCCAGTACCATTACTCGTGGGGCAGCCAGCGGGAATGGCCTGGCGCGATGTGGAACGTCCACGGCATGAGCGTGGACCAGGACGGCAATCTCTACCTGGCGGAAGTCAACAACGGGCGGCCGCAGAAGTTCCGGCCCCGCGCAGGCGCGAACCCCGCGATGCTCGTGGGCCAACCTGTCAGGGTGGCACCGTGAAAGTTCGAAGTTTGAAGTGCGAAGTTCGAAGTAAGTTCAAAGTAGAGGCGGACCTTTAGGTCCGCCTGTCAGGAACGCCATGAAAACGATCGCCTGTGCAGCGTTCGCCTTCTTGCTCTGCGGAACCGCGTACGCGCAGAAACCATCTGCGGACGCGGCGGCGTGCGATCGGCTCGGTGCCGCGCTGAAGCTGACCAATGCAAAGGTCACATCGAGCCACGCGGTCGCGGCCGGGCACTTCCTGCCACCGACCGCAACGGCCGGCGTGGCTGCGAAGGAGTTCGCCGATCTCCCGGCGTTCTGCCGCGTGGAGCTGACGCTCACGCCGTCATCCGACTCAGACATCAAGAGCGAGATCTGGCTTCCGGCATCGGGGTGGAACGGCAAGTTCCAGCAGGTCGGCAACGGCGCGTGGGCAGGATCGATTCAGTATGCCGCGCTCGCCGATGCACTCCGGCGCGGTTACGCCGCGGCGTCCACAGATGCGGGTCACACCGGAACCGATGCGAGCTTCGCGATGGGGCACCCGGAGAAGCTGATTGATTTCGGCTACCGTGCGGTTCACGAAACCGCGGTGCAGAGCAAAGCAACCATTGCGAACTTCTACGGCACGGCACCGAGGTTTTCGTACTTCAACGGCTGCTCGGGCGGCGGCCGGATGGCGTTCCAGGAGGCACAGCGCTTCCCCGCCGATTTCGATGCGGTCCTTGCCGGGGCGCCCGGATTCAACCGCGTCAATCAGAGCGTCCAGATGCTGATGAACGCCAAGGCGACGCTCGACAATCCCGCGAGCATGATTCCGCCGAGCAAATACCCGGTCGTCCATCGCGCCGCGCTCGATGCCTGCGATGCGCAGGACGGCCTGAAGGACGGTCTGATCAGCGAGCCACTGAGCTGCCGCTTTGATCCGAAGGTCACTGAGTGCAAGGCCGGCGATGCGCCGACGTGCCTGACGTCCCCGCAGGTCGAAGCCGCGCGGAAGATCTACGCCGGCGTGAAGCACCCGAAGACAGGTGAATTGATCTTTCCGGGGCTGGAGCCGGGCAGCGAACTGAATTGGACGGGTCCGGCGGGTGGCACGGAGCCGCTCGCCGTCAGCGGCGATCTCTTCAAGTTCGTCGTCTTCAGAGATCCGAACTGGGATTTCCGGAAGTTCGATCTCGCGAGAGACTACGCCGCCGTTCGCAAGATCGACAACCTCGGCTTGAGCCCGACGTCCGCCGACGTCACACCCTTCGTCGCGCGCGGAGGCAAGCTGCTCATCTATCAGGGCTGGGCAGATATGAACGTCGCGCCGAAATCCACGGTCGACTACTACAACCGCGTCGTCCAGACGATGGGTCAGAAGCAGGTCGATGACTCGGTGCGGGTGTTCTTCGCGCCGGGGATGGCGCACTGCGGCGGCGGCGAAGGTCCGAACGTCTTCGACGCGCTGACGCCGCTCGAGCAATGGCGCGAGAACGGCAAGGCGCCGGCGTCCATCCTGGCGACGCATTCGACCAACGGCAAGGTCGATCGCACGCGTCCGCTGTGCCCCTTCCCGCAGGTTGCGAAGTACAAGGGGAGCGGTAACATCGACCAGGCTGAGAACTTTGTTTGCTCCGCGGCACGTTCGAAGATCGAAATTAGTTCCAGGTAGAGGCGGACCTCTTGGGGCCGTCTTGTCGTAGAGGCGGACCTTTCAGGTCAGCTTTGTCGTAGAGGCGGACCTTCAGGTCCGCCTGAGAGTTGCCATGAGAACACTCGTCATCGCCGCGTGCGCGTTGCTGCTCCCTTCGATGGCTCACGCGCAGAAATCGTCGGCCGACGCGGCAGCCTGTGATCGTGTGGCCAGCGCGTTGAAGTTGACGAACGCCAAAGTGACCGCGACACACGTGGTAGCGGCAGGCCAGTTCACGCCGCCCGCAGCAGGCGCCACGCCACCGAAGGCGATCGCGAACCTTCCCGCGTTCTGCCGCGTGGAGCTCGCGCTGGCGCCGTCCTCTGATTCCGACATCAAGAGCGAGGTGTGGCTGCCGGTATCGGGCTGGAACGGCAAGTTCCAGCAGGTGGGCAACGGCGCCTTTGCGGGATCGATTCAGTATGGCGCGCTGGCCGAGGCGCTTCGCCGCGGTTATGCGGCCGCGTCGACCGATACCGGCCACACGGGTCCCGATGCGACCTTCGCGCTCAGGCATCCCGAGAAAATCATCGATTTCGGGTACCGCGCCGTTCACGAAACCGCGGTGCAGGGCAAGGCGACCATCACGAATTTCTACGGCACGGCGCCGAGACTCTCCTACTTCAACGGCTGCTCGGGTGGCGGTCGCATGGCGTTCCAGGAAGCACAAATGTTCCCCGCCGACTTCGATGCCATCCTGGCCGGCGCGCCTGCCTACGACCGTGTCAACGAGAGCATCTCGTACGTCATGAGATTCCTGGCAACACACGATCGCCCCGAAGCCATGATCCCGCCGAGCAAGTACCCGGTCATCCATCGCGCCGCGCTGGATGCGTGCGACGCGGCGGATGGCTTGAAGGACGGCTTGATCAGCGAGCCATTGAGCTGCCACTTCGATCCGAAAGTCACCCAATGCAAGGCCGGTGAGGCGCCCGACTGCTTGACCGGGGCGCAAGTCGAGGCGGCGCGAAAGATTTACGCCGCCGTGACGAACCCGAAGACGGGCGAGGAGATCTTTCCGGGGCTCGAGCCCGGCAGCGAGCTGAATTGGACGGGACCTTCGGGCGGCCAGATTCCGTCGACGGTCGGCACCGACGTCTTCAAGTACGTGCTATTCCAGGATCCCAGCTGGGACTACCGGAAGATCGACCTCGCAAAGGACTACCCCACGATCCACACGCTTGATACCCAGGGATTCAGCCCGACGTCCGCCGACCTCAAGCCGTTCGCGGCGCGCGGCGGCAACCTGCTCATCTATCACGGGTGGGCGGATATGAACGTCGCGCCGCGATCCTCGGTCGACTACTACAACCGCCTGGTCCAGACAATGGGCCAGAAACAGGTGGATGCGTCGGTGCGGGCGTTCTTCGCGCCCGGGATGGCGCATTGCGGCGGCGGCGAAGGTCCGAACGTGTTCGACGCGCTGACGCCCCTCGAGCAGTGGCGCGAGCAGGGCATGGCGCCGACGTCGATCCTCGCCACGCATTCGACCAACGGCAAGGTGGATCGCACGCGCCCATTGTGCCCGTATCCGCAAGTCGCGAAGTATAAGGGGTCCGGCAGTGTCGATCAGGCTGAAAACTTCGTTTGCGCGCAGGGAGTTCAAAATGTTCCTAACGCTTCAAAGTAGACGTGCATGTCTGGCTGCGGCGGCGATCGTCCTATTCTGCTCGGCAGCCGCGCTCACCCAGTCGCGATGGATGAAAGCCGCGCCGTTCCCGGAGCCTGACGAAGAGCTCTACGGTACGGCCGCGAACGGCAAGATGTACGTGATCGGCGGATTCGGAGGTGGAAGGGGTCGAGGCATCAACTACGAGTACGATCCCGCGTCCGACAAGTGGACGGCGAAGAAGCCGATGGCCCGGCCGGCACACCATCAGGCGATGGCCGAGTATCGCGGCAAGATTTACGTCTTCGGCGGCTT
>OBEQ010221835.1_pt1 | contig 10747 bp, 15 predicted proteins | sample 1670901 | NCBI WGS metagenome assembly OBEQ01 (sample SAMEA104232315, study PRJEB22302) | groundwater metagenome | biome: forest; feature: aquifer; material: groundwater | place: USA | collected 2011-08-07 | depth 5.4 m | reverse complement strand
TCGATCGGCGACACCCTTTCGCAGGATCGCGCGGACGGCGGCCTGGGTCTCGGGGCTACTAAAACGAGCGCGCTTTTCCTCCTCACCATCTTAGCCCTGGTTGTCTATCTCACGCTGACGAGAAAGGATGAGATTTCTTTCGATGCTGAAACAAGTATCGGGTCACGGAAGTCATAGAGATGCATCAAGGGCGGGTGGAGGCGGAAAGCGATAGGGTGATCGCCATGAATAAAAGGTCGCTTCCCCCTTTTTCCGGCTTAGCGGGGCTGTTGCTTGAGGCGCTTCTCTGTCCGCATCGTAGCGATCATGGCAAGCAGGATGGAAGATCCGAAGAAATAAATCCCGATCCGCGGTTCGGCGCTTGCAAAACTGGAAATTTTGGCGATCACGATTGTGATCGCAACAACAAACACATCCAGCATCGACCACTTTCCGAGAATCCCAAGCCACTTCACCAACCAAAGACTCTTCTCCTTTGATGCGTTGAAAATCCAGAGAACCCACAATGTTCCCAGTTTCAGGAGAGGAAAGAGGATCGAAAAGACAAAGATCACCATGGCCAGAACGTACTGCCTCTCTCCTTGCAACGTGAGGATACCGGTATAGACGGAGAAGGTATGCGTCCAGAAAACGAGTTCTTTCAGGGTAATGACCGGAAGAAAAAGACCAAGGGTCAGGGCGACCGTGGAAAAAAGGAGAAGGAAAGGGATTTCATAATATTTTTGAATGGATTTCATCTCGCGCCGCATCATTTATTATAGCATAGAGTGGAAAAATAAGGGACGGTTGTAGATGCGTCAAGGGCGGGTGGAGGCGGAAAGCGCCAGGGGGAATCGCCACTATCATCACCATCATGGTGCTGGAGATCAAGGTGCCAGACTGAAAAAATGTCCCACTTTCCCACTTGACAATATTCCCACCATATGGTATGCTTGAAATGGAAAGAGAGGGGAGTGCCATGAAGAGCGTCAAAGGTAAGCAAAGAAAAAAGGAAATCCTCGAGATTCGGGAGACGTTTATGCCTGTGGATACCCGGCCGCTTGATTCCAAGCACCGCATCACTCTGGGCGGAAGGCTTCAAAAGCTTATGACGAGAAAGATGAAGATCGATTCTTACCAGATATTCGTCGGCAAAGAAGGGGATATCTTGCTTCGGCCCGCCGTATCGGTCCCCAGCAACGAGGCGTGGGTGTACCGGAATCCCGGAGCGATCGGAAAGGTGCGCCAAGGGTTGAAAGAGGCCGCGGAAGGCAAGGCGGAGAAGGTCGATGATTTGGAAAGTTTTCTGAATGACCTATGAGTTTTTTTCTCAGTTTGACGCCTACCGCGAAGAAAAGCTTAAAAGAGCTCAAAGAATCAGCGCATTTAGAGAAGCGCTTTAAGGCGGTTTCTAAAGCGTTGAAATACCTCGAGGAAAATCCGCGTCACCCCAGTCTGCAGGCGCACGTATTTTTTTCCTTGAAAGGCCCTGACGGGGAAAAAGTTTTTGAGGCGTATGCCGAGCAGGACGCTCCGGCCGCTTACCGTATTTTCTTCTATTACGGGAAATCCCGCGGTGAGATTGTTGTTTTCGCCGTTACCCCGCATCCTTAAAAAAGAAAAGGAGAAAAGGGCGCCGGCCCGTTTTAACAGGATCAAGAGACCGTACGGAAAGGATGACACATGGGACAAGTGAACTATCAGTTTGAAAGACGAAAGAGGGATTTGGAAAAGAAACAAAAGCAAGAAGCGAAACGGCAGCGCAAAGCGGAGAAAAAGAAACAACAGAACACTGAGGGACAAGCGCCTTGAATTCCGGGGACATACGACAATGCAAAGAGGAGAAAAAGAGAATGAGGACTAGAAAAATAAAGATGATTCCCTTAATGTTCCTTCCCTTGCTTTTTACGTGCAAGGTTGCGTATGCCAATGTTCCGATAGGCGCGGCTTTCGTTATGTCGTTTCCTGTGCTATCGATGTTTGTGACGTGGGGCCTGGCTTTGCTGGCAGTCATTTTAATAGAGGGCTTCATTTTAAAGAAGAAGCTCGATTTAAATTACGTTGAAGCGTTCAATGCGTCGTTTCAAGCAAACGTGTTCTCTACTCTTATCGGCATCGGGATCGCTGTCGCCTACACCTCAAGCGTTGCATTTTTGGTCTGCTGGATACCGGGCGCTATTGTCTTGCAGCGGTATTTCAAAATGTTAGCGGAGAAAACCGGCTGTTGTGTGAATTTTGAGAAAAGAAAAGTAGTCTCTTTTATGGCCTCTCTAGGAATAGGCCTTATGGGTTTGTTTCTGGGGAGCCTGTTGTCACCTTGGAGTCATTTCGGGAGCGCGTTGTATAAAGGAAAGGCGATACCGCCAAATTATTTTTTAATCATCCCGGTCTCTCTGGCATTGCTTATTTTAGGCTTTATGATCACTCTCATTGTTGAGGGCGCTATAGTTGCCCGCCTATTTCCACAGAAGCAAAAGAAAGTCGTTCCAGTGGTGGTAGTGATGAATCTTTTTTCATATATTTTTCTTTTATTAGTTACGGGGTTAAAGGTTTTAAGGATCCTTTTTAGGGGTTAACCGAAAATGGGGGAGATCTTATCATGAAAAAATATATTTTGTGGATATCCCTGGCCCTTCTCTTGGTCTCATCGGGCCGTGACGCTCGGCCCGAGAGTGGAAATTCCGGCGAGAGCCGTTTCGGCGTGAACGGCGGGATTGAGCAGTTTTCGGATGAACTGCGCGGGGCCGGAATCGACATCACAAGAGAATGGATCTCCTGGGGCCAGATAGAGCCCAGAGAAGGAGAGTTTGATTGGTCCGCCATGGACGAAAAAGTCAGGAAGGCGAACAGCGCCGGCATCGACATCCTCGGTGATTTTGTCGGAATGCCTTCCTGGGCGAGCCAGGGTGAGTTGAAATGCGCTTCAGAATTGAAACAAAAGTACCTGCTGCAGAATAAGAAGAAAGGCCAGCCCCCGCCCTTTTTAAAAGCTTCTGATTTTTGCGCGCCCAAGGATATCAACGACTTTAAACAGTTCGCCAAAGCGGTGGCCCAAAGATATGACGGTAAGCATGGCCGCGGAGAAATGAAATATATCGAAATTCTGAATGAAGTCACTCTCCCGCAATTTTACGACTTTAAGGACCCGGAGAACCCTTATGAATTATGGCTTGTGAACGGGTTTCAAGCGATCAAAGAAGGGAATCCGCAGGCCCAGGTGCTGATCGGGGGGTTTGTCAACCCCTTGGATGCCAGGAAGTTTATCGACAGGATGTTAAAGGATTATCATCAATACTACGACATCATCAATTTCCACATTTACAGCAAAGAGGACGCCATCCTCATTCAAGCGACGCAATACCTCAAAGGGCGCATGCAAACCTTTGGCGTGAATAAGCCGGTATGGATCACCGAGACAGCTACCTTAACGAAGCCGGGCGATACGGAGGGCAGGAATCAAGTGGCCAGAGGTGTCACAAAAAGATACGTGATGGCCTTTGCGGAAGGCGTTCAAAAAGTGTTTTGGTGGCCGTTAATGGCGCTTCCTGCGCCAGATGAATCCCCGGGCAAAGTCACCATGAACCAGAAGGTGGTCTCTATGGCTTTGGCCTGGGGCCTCAAGGGAAGCCATGATTTTCATCCCCGGCCGGCGTATGAAGCCTACCGGGTCATGACTTCTAAGCTGGGCGGCTTCAGTGCGGCGGAGAAGATCTCGGATTCGCAATATCGGTTTATTTTTCCGAACAGAAACTCCGTGTATGTGCTATGGAGTGATTTTGGGGTTTCTACTTTGCCGGCAGGACTTAAAGGCAAGGTCAAGGTGACCGATTATCTGGGGAATGAAGCAATTCAACCGGCCTCCGAGATCGTCTTGACCGAAAGCCCTGTTTTTATTGAGGAGATTTCAAAAGAGCATTAATCAGGGGTTTTCGCTGACAGTCCCGTCACTATTCTGTTTTTCTTTAAAAAGCCTGAACTCTTTCTCATCGACGTTTCCGTCATTATTTAAATCTAAGGTTTTTTTCCAGTTTGGCGGAAGCAGATGCTTGCCCTTCCACATCGCTGCTTCGTGATCATCCACAGTCCCATCATTATTTAAATCTGACTTGTCTTTCCAATTCAGGGGCTCCTTGTCCTTCATTTGGCCCATTTCTTTCTTATCCACGATCCCGTCCTGGTTCGTATCCGCTTTCTTTTCCCAAGCCTTGTTTACAAAACGGTCGTCTTTTTTCTTCTCAGCCCGAATTTCTTTTGGAGTGGTGACTCCGTTCTGGTTGTGGTCGGCATGCCTGAGCTTCGGAGAAGGAGAATAACCCCTCATCACCGGAGCCGATTTTCCTTTTTGCGCAAAAGTTAACGAGGGGCTCAAAAATAAACAGATTCCCACACAAACTGCAATGAATTTAGCCATCTTTCTCTCCTTTTCAAGAAACATTTATTTAAAGAAATTATATGCTTAAAAGCTTATAATGTCAAGATAGGGAAAGGGTGATCCGGCGCATTGAAAAGATTTTGGAAGTAGGGGAAAAATAGATGAAGAAAGTACTCATCGTCAAAAACATTATCCGGGAAGGACCGGGGATAATCGGACTCCTCCTGGAAGAAAAAGGGATTCCCTATGAGGTGGTGGATCTGGAACGGGGAGAAACTTTTCCGCTGCCGAAAGATTACGGAGCGGTCATTGTCCTCGGAGGCCCCGACAGTGCCAATGACATTTCGGATAAAATGAAAAATGAACTGTTGAGGGTCGGGGAATGCCTGGCGTCGGGGATTCCTTATCTTGGGATCTGCCTCGGGTTTCAGGTCCTGGTGAAGGTGGCGGGGGGAACCGTTGTTCAAAATCCGCTCAAGGAGATCGCCTTCCGGGATCCGGAGGGGGAATTTTTTCAGGTGGTCCTCACGCACGAAGGGAAGTGGGACCCGCTTCTTCAGGGAATCAAAGATTATTTTAACGTGTTCCACCTCCACGGAGAAACGGTGACCCTCACGGGCCCGATGCAACTCCTCGGAACGGGAAAATTCTGCAGGAATCAGATGGCGAGGGTCGGGGGGAAGGCGTACGGCCTTCAGTTTCACCTGGAACTCACCTCTGAGATGCTCGAGTGCTGGACGCGGGAAGATTTTGATTTAAACCGGTTCGACCCGAAGGCCCTCGGCAGGGATTTCAGGCATCTTCAGGAGGAGCTCGACTCTTCCGCCCGCACCCTCTTCACCAATTTTTTCCGGATCGCCGGGCTCTCCTCATAAACCTTCCTCTTTTCAAAGAGTTCCAATTTTGCGATAATATAGGAATATGACTCCAGTCACCGTCTCCTTTTTACAGCAGAAGAAACGGCACCATCAGAAAATCACAGCCCTTACCGCGTATGAGGCGCCGACGGCGGAAATCGTGGACCGGGCGGGAATCGATATCATTTTAGTCGGTGATTCGGTCGGCATGGTCCTTCTCGGATACCCCTCGACACGGTTTGTCACGATGGATGAGATGATTCATCACACCAAAGCGGTCCGGCGGGGAGTGAAACGCGCTTTTCTCGTCGGAGATATGCCTTACCGTTCTTACACAACCCCTCAATCCGCTTACCGGAACGCCCGGCGCTTTCTGGATGAAGCGGGCTGCGACGCGGTGAAACTGGAAGGCGGGAAACGTCTCCTTCCGGTCCTCCGATTCCTGCGAAAGAAAAAAATAAAAGTTCAAGGGCACTTAGGGCTCCTGCCGCAGTCGGTAGTACCCGGAACCCCTTTCCGCGTTCAGGCGAAAGATTCCGCGTCGGCGAAAAAGATTCTGAATGAGGCGAACCTCCTCGAGGAGGAGGGTGTTTTTTCAATTGTCCTTGAAAGTATCCCGTATCAGGTCGCTCAATTGATCACGGAACGCCTCCGTATCCCGACGATCGGGATCGGTGCCGGGCTTTATTGCGATGGGCAGATCCTGGTCGTGAACGACCTTCTCGGCCTTTTCGTCAAATTCCAACCCCGTTTCGTGAAGCGCTATGCCGATCTCGCGGGTGAGATGAAGGATGCGGTGACCCGTTACCGAAAAGATGTCCAAAGCGGTACTTTCCCGACGCTGCGACACTCTTTCAGCATGGAGCGGAAATGAAAAATATTTTCTACCTTATCCTTGCGATTGTTATTTTTGTCCTGGCCTATCACCAGGCGGTGCAAATAAAGGGATTTGCGAAATGGGTCCAGGAGACGCGGGTATCGCTTGAGCGAAGCGGATCGGGAAGGAACCGGCCCCATCAGATTAAAAAAGGGAGTGACGCGAATTTTTTCAGAATCCCCGCCCCCTCGAAACAAGAGAAACCCTCAAACGCCGTCACGCTGTATCTCAAAAACGGAAGCCAGGTGAGCGGTGAGTTTCTCTGGGAAGACGACAAAAAGGTGATGGTGCGATGGCAGGGGGGAGAGGTCGAGTTCAAACGGGAAGAGGTCGAAAGAATCCAAAAAGGGGAATTTGAGCAGGAGAAAGAGGGGATGCTTTTCCCGGGACTTCCCCCGGAGGCATGGTCCTACCAAAACGATGTCGTGGTCGTCCTCACAAACGGGACCACCCTCGACTCAAAAATTGTCTCGGCGGACGGGAGCCGCATGACGCTCCGGAAGGAACTGACCGAAGGGGGGGCGATCGAACAGGAAGTGGACCGTTCGCAACTCGAGCGGCTCTCTTTTAAGCCGGTTGACAACGAGAGGGGCCGCGCGATTGAAGAGACACTCCGGACCCAATTTCCAAAAATGAAATGGTACCGCGAAGGGCCTTTTTTCCTCCTTACCGATTCTTACGCGACGTGGGTCAACGAATACCGCAAGACGATCCGGGAACTCGCCGTCGATTTTTACCTGACCTATTTACCGCTTCTCAAAGGGCGAGAGCCTCTCCTGCCTCATTTTGTCGTCATCTTTGACGACTGGTCAGATTATATCGAGTATGCCGTTACGGATGGTGTTCCGGGATGGGTGGTTCCGGGTTACTTTTCACCGGACCACGAAGTCCTCTATCTCGTCAATATGCTGGGGGATAATTTCTCTCATCTCATTGAGGAAGCGATTGTCGGGAGAACCGGCCGCGCGATGGACCAGGCGGTCGATGCCGTCGAGAAGCAGGTCGACAAGCGTTACCATGTTTTTGTCGAGGGGCAGGCGCATGACGTCATGAAAAAATTTTCCGCGTATCACTCCATCGTCCGCGGCTATTACCGTGACCTCACGGTCATGGTTCTTCGCCACGAAATGACCCACGAGTTTTTTCATAACTTCGGTCTTCAGACGATCGTCGTCTCGAAATTGAAGGGGGATCAAAAAGCAGAGGGCGAGAAGAAGCGCGCGTTCCTTAAGGAGGAAGATATTCAAAAGAAACGGGAGCTTCTTCTGGAGCTTGTGAATCTGCGGGGGGATAGGAAGCAGTCGATGCAACTCGATGCGGCGAATTCCTGGTTTGTGGAGGGCCTGGCGACCTATATGGAGGCGTCTCCTCCCGGGTCAGAAAATAAACTCCGGCTCTATGATTTTCAGGAGGCGAAGCGGAAGAAGGCACTCCTCCCGATCGAATTTCTCACGGTCTATAAGATGGGATCTTTCCCGGGAATTTCAGGAGAAGCGATGCTCTATGCCTACGCGGAAAGCTGGGCCTTCGTCCATTTTTTGATGCACCGCTATCCGGAAGGATTCTTGAAATATCTGGAACGGGTCAGCCGTGAGAAGCCGAAGGAGAATGAGGATATCCAATGGCTCCTTTCGGCGGTCGGGAAGGAGCTTCGTCCCCTTGAGAATGAATTTTTGGAGTATATGGACCAGTTCCCGAAACTGGAAGATCCTTATTTGGAACAGCTCGACACGATGCGGAGTGTTTTTCAAAGGTAACAACAAGGAGGTTCAGATGGGAGGATTCAGCGTCTGGTATCTGGCGAACGCGGCAGTAGGGTATTGGGTCTTTGAACGGGCGAGCAATCAGAAGAAAAATGTGAAGGCGGTAGGACAGGTTGTCGGAGTTTTGATCATTGTTTTAAGTTTCGCGGGGTACGCCTGCAAATCTTACTACACCGCGAAATGCATGAAGGGCGGCGCCTCCATGATGCCCGGAAGTGCCTCGATGAACTGTCCTTTCATGCCTCAACCCCCTGCCGCGAAGTAAACGAAGGATGCCCGTAGAACGTTCCGCCGGGGCGATTCTCTTTAGGAAGGAGAAAGAGAAAACCCTCTTTCTCCTTCTTCATTATGAAGAAGGGCACTGGGATTTTCCCAAAGGCCACATCGAAACCGGGGAAAAAACAGAAGAGACGGTCCTGAGGGAGGTCCGGGAAGAAACGGGAATCACGGAGCTCACTTTTATCGATGGATTCAAAGAGACGATCCGTTATTTCTTTCAGACGGGCAAAAAACGGGTCCTCAAGTTTGTCGTCTTTTATCTGGCACAGACCTCTCAAAAAAAAGTAACGCTTTCTCACGAACATGTCGGCGCCGAATGGCTTTTATATCAGGAAGCCGTGGAACGGATGACCTTCCCCTCAAGCCGCAAGCTTCTCCGGAAAGCGCATTCCTTTCTCGCTTAAAGGGATTGACATTTTTGCCTTTTTAGTGTATAATTACTTTTACAATTAAATAACGACGATAATAGCAAACTTCTCCGAAAGGGAAGGACGGGCTAAAGGGTGCCTCCCGCCGTAAGGCGGGGCAAAGCCGTGAACCTACATCTCGATGGGTAGTCGGGATAAGGGTTGTCTGGTTGCCGGGTTTTTTTGCATATGAGCCTTATCTTTCGAAGATGAGGTTATTTTTTTGTCCGCCATCCGAAAAGCGGATGGCGAGATCTCGCCAGAATCGAAGATTCTGGCGGAAGCAGGGAGGGTAAGATGAAGAAAATCGCGATTGGTTTTTTAATTCTTGTCTTCATGTTGGCCAATACACCGGGGGTCCAGGCTCTTATCCTCCCTCAACTTACCTTGGGTGAAATGATCTCCAACTCAAACACCATCGTTTCCGGAAAATGTACCTCTTTTCATATTCACCCTTCGGAAAATGGCGATACCCTCTATGCCGTCATCTCCTTTGAGGTGGAGGAGTATCTCAAGAATGATCTCGGCAAGAAAGAGATTTTTTTAATGCAGATCGCGCGGGAAAAAGGGCCTGACGGCAAGCAGACCGCGGGTCCTCTTTCATTCAAGATCGATGAGGAGTCGCTTCTCTTTTTGACCGAAGAAGATATCCAGGGATTTCGTCACGTGATGGGTCTTTCCCAAGGGAAGTTTCCCGTGACGACCGACCCGAAAGGCCATAAACTGGTTCTTCGCCAGAATCCCGATGCCCTCCTGTATAACAGGATCACCGGTAAAATCGCGCAGGCGAGGAAATTTTCCCAGAAATTCCGCTATGAGCTTTTTAAGGAGTTCGTGAAAGAAGCCCTCTCAAAGATCGAAGCGAATAAAAGAGAGTTCATCCTCATCCCGCCCGCCACCTCCTTCTAATTTCCCAAAGGTGTGGTAGAATATCCCTGAGGGAAAAAGTTGCCGAAAAGCACACAGGAATTGGTCAAGTTATGCCTTCGCAAAGATGCCTCCGCGTGGGAAGAGTTCGTTCGGCGCTTTGAGAGGGTCGTCTTCTGGGCGATTGAACGCTCTTTCAGGAGATGTCAATTTTCTTATCGCCGCCAGGACCTGGAGGACGCCTTCCAACAGGTTTTTTCGCATTTGTGGGAGAAGGGGCTTTCGGGGGCGGAAGGGATCGAGCGGCTCGAGGGGTGGCTCGCTGTCGTGAGTTATCGCCTCGCGGTCGATTACGTCCGGAAAGAAGGAAAACTGGGGCGCCGGCTCATCTCTCTGGAGGAGAGCCCGGAAACTCTGCTTTCCGGTATCGAAAGTCCCCGCAAAACGACGGAAGAGAAATTATTCCAGGAATCGCTCGATCAGATTTTCGCCACGTTAACGGAAAAGGAGCGCTGCGTGTTGCGGCTAAACCTGTTTGAGGAAAAGACCCATGCGGAGATCTCCGAGCTTTTGAAGATGCCGATCGGATCGGTCTCAAGTCTTGTCCAGAGGACAAAGGAGAAGGTGGCGGCGGCGCTCAAGAAGCGGATCGATAAAAGTTAAAATTTTTGCAAGAATTTGGAAAGATTTTACGTCATATAGTATAGGAGCGAAGGATGTACGACCCGATTGAGGAGTTGATCAAGGAGAGGACCGGAGTGGAAAAAGGAGTTCTTGAAAGAGGCACCCATTGCCCGACGGAACGGGAGCTATGGGATTATCTGAACGGTCTTCGCAAGGAGACGGAAGAGGCGATCGCCTCACACCTTGTGGGGTGCCGTTTTTGTCTCAACTCCCTGCTACTCGCCCAGGAACTCCGCCCGGGGGTTGAATTCGGGCCCGCCTAGGCGCCGGGTGAGGATACCGTGACGAAATCGATCGCGATTGGAAAAACGGGGGGGCGGAAGAGAGGGGGCGCGAAAAAGCATCTCTGGTTAATCTTGTCCCTTCTTTCGATCGCTATGTCCTTTTTCCTCCCGCGCTATTTTGCGCAGTGCCTGATCCTCGGCCTCCTTTTCGGCTTCAAATGGGTTTTCGACACGATGACGACCCGCACCCTGATTGTGATGTATGAGGCGCTGAGGAAAAGGGGGACCCCGGTCAATGAGGAGGTTAAGGAAAGAATAGAGAAGCGGTTATAACTTAAATTAGCGATTTTTTTGAACAATTTTAGGCCAAGGGAAACCTTGGCCCTTTATTTTTTTAAAATTTTTGCAAGAATTTGGCGAGTTTTTACGTCATGTATA